>Ga0310810_10005503_pt1 | contig 14175 bp, 15 predicted proteins | sample NCmetagenome_FD_207641 | JGI IMG/M metagenome (GOLD analysis project Ga0310810, IMG submission 207641) | Soil microbial communities from experimental microcosm in Duke University, North Carolina, United States - NC | ecosystem: Engineered > Artificial ecosystem > Soil microcosm > Unclassified ... | reverse complement strand
TGCAGCCGAAGGTCGGCGGCGTCTGGGATCAGGGCGGCGCTACCAACATCAGCATGATCTCGTTCGCCTGCATGGCGATCGATGCGGGCCAATGCGACGTGGCGCTCGTCTGTCTGGCCGACGACCCGAAGACCGGCACGCGCCAGGCCTACGAGAAAGCCTGGGGTGACGACGCGGCCTACGGCTGGTTCTCGATCGCCGCGGGTTATGCGCTCACCATGCAGCGGCACATGGCCGAGTACGGCACCAAGTCGGAGCAATTCGGAGAAATCGCGGTCGCGGTGCGCAACCACGGCGCCAACAATCCGCACGCCGCCCTGCGCCTGCCGCTCACCCTCGACAAATACATGGCATCGCCCTTCGTCGTGGAGCCGCTGCGGCGCGACGACATCTGTCTTGTTTCGGACGGCGCCGCCGCCGTGGTGGTGATGAGCGAAAAGCGCGCGCGCGAGCTCGGCGTGAAAGCCCCGGTCAGGGTCCTGGGTTTCGGGCAGGGGCAGACGTCGTATGACGTGCCGTTGCGGCCAGTGCTGACCGAGACGATGGCGAAGGCGTCCGCTGAGACCGCGTTCAAGATGGCGGGCGTGTCGCCGAGGGACATCGACGTGGCGCAAATCTACGACTGCTACACCATCGCGGTGATGATGACGCTCGAAGACTACGGCTTCTGCCGCAAGGGCGAGGGCGGCAAGTGGGTCGAGGGCGGGCGCGTCGCAGCCGGCGGTGAACTGCCGATCAACACCTCGGGCGGGCTTCTGTCCGAGACCGGAATGCCCGGGATGCAGCACGTGATGGAAGGCGTGCGGCAGATGCGCGGCACCTCGGTCAATCAGGTCAAGGATGCCGAGACCTGCGTCGTGTCGAACCAGGGCGGCATCATGACCACGCATTCGACCATGATCCTGAGCCGCCAATGAGCTTTCCGCTTCCCGAACCGACGCCGTTGTCGAAGCCCTACTGGGATGCGCTCAGCGACGGGCGGCTCACCTTTCAGCGCTGCCGAAAATGTCAACACGCATGGCTGCCGGCGCGCGCCGAATGCCCCGAGTGTCTTGCGGCGGACTGGGAGTGGCAAACGGCGTCCGGCAAGGGCCGGGTGATCTCATGGGTGATCTATCACCACGCCTACCACGAGGCGTTCAAGGATCGCGTGCCTTACAACGTCACGCTGGTCGAGCTCTACGAAGGCCCGCGGCTGATCACCAACATCGTCAATCCGGAAGCGGGGATCGCCGCCGACCGGCCGGTGGAATTGCGCATCGAAAACGAGCACGGCGTCGCGCTCGCGCGCTTCGCGCTCGCATGAGCCAGGTCGTCATCGTCACCGGAGGGAGTCGCGGCATTGGCGCCGCGACCGCGCGCCTGCTTGGCGCTGAGAAAGCAGCGGTCGTCGTCAACTATCGCAGAGCCAACGCCGAAGCGGACGCCGTGGTGCGCGACATCGAGGCCTCGGGCGGGCGCGCCATCGCCGTGCAGGGCGACATGGGTCGCGAAGACGACATCCTGCGCCTATTCGCCGAGACCGACCGCGTCTTCGGTCCGCTGACCGGCCTGGTCAACAATGCCGGCATCGTCGGCGGACAGAAACGGCGCGTCGATGCGATCACGTTCGCGGGCGCCATGGAGGTGATGCGCACCAATCTGGTCGGGCCGCTCGTCTGCGCGCGCGAGGCGATCAAGCGCATGTCGACCAAGTCTGGCGGCAAGGGCGGCGCGATCGTGAACGTGTCGTCGTATGGCGCGCTGACCGGATCGCCGCATGCCTTCATCGATTATGCGGCCTCCAAGGGTGCGCTCGACACGATGACCATCGGGCTTGCGGCGGAGACGGCCGACTGCGGCATCCGGGTCAATGCGGTTCGCCCCGGCCTGATCGACACCGAGATCCACAACGAGGTCGGCATTCCGGACCGGGTGAAGCGCTTCGGGCCGAAAATGCCGATCGGCCGGGCTGGCGAAGCGCGCGAGGTCGCCGAAGCGATCGTGTGGCTCCTCTCGGACAAGGCATCCTACGTGACGGGCGACTTCATCAACGTCACCGGTGGCGCGCGCTAAAGTTCGCGCGGCAGGCGTCTTTACTTTGGCCGGCGCGCCCGGCAAACCGGGTGCGGAGGCTTCGCCCTTGATCCGTTTTGTGTTCCGCTTCATCGGCTTGTGGATTCTGGCGGCCGGGTTCGTGGCGCTGGTGCGTGATGGCACAAAATCCATCGCGGGCAATGCGATCTTCATCACCAGGCTGGGCGATGACTGGAACAATATCCAGGCGAGCAGCCTGGAGTCGCTGAAGGCCCTGGTTGAGCGTTACGCAGGCGCGTCCGGCTGGGACATCGTCTCGAACTACGTGCTGGCGGCGCCGACCTGGCTGGTGCTCGGCATCCTTGGCTCGATCCTGATCCTGATCGGGCGCAAGAAGAAGGCGCTGATCGGGTACGGGCGGGATTGAAAAGAAGAGCGCGCCGCGAGCGCAGTCTGCCGCCGCGCGCCGCGATAAGGGCTTCACTGCGAAGCTCGCGGATGCGTGATCAGCCGCCGCCTACAGGCTTTCAGGATGTGAATGCGCAAGGGGCTGGCAGTGCTTATATTGGGGCCACGAGACGGAGGAAAATAATGTTCACCTTCAGAAAGAAGCTTGAAATGCCGACGGCCGCCGAGGCGCTGCCCGGCCGTCCGAATCCGATCCCGACCGCCGCCAGTCATTTTGTGCTGAAGCGCCCGCTCAAGGGTCCGTACCCCGCGGGCCTCGAGACCGCGATCTTCGGGCTCGGCTGCTTCTGGGGCGCGGAGCGCGCGTTCTGGAAGCTTGGCGATGGCATCTACACCACGGCCGTGGGGTATTTGGGCGGGCCAACGCCGAACCCGACCTACGAGGAGGTCTGCTCGGGCCGGACTGGCCACAACGAAGTGGTGCTCGTCGTGTACGATCCGGCGAAGATTTCCTACGAGAAACTGCTCAAGACGTTCTGGGAAAGCCACGACCCGACGCAGGGCATGCGCCAGGGCAACGACATCGGTACGCAGTATCGCTCTGGCATCTACGTGACGACGCCCGCGCAGCGCAAAGCCGCCGAGGAGTCGAAGGCGATGTATGCCAAGGCGCTTGCTGCGGATCGATACGGTGCGATCACCACCGAGGTCGTCGATGCGGGTCCGTTCTACTTTGCCGAGGACTATCACCAGCAGTATCTCGCCAAGAATCCCGGCGGCTACTGCGGGCTCGGCGGCACCGGCGTGAGCTGTCCGATCGGGACCGGAGTGGCGGCGTAACCACTAAGCCCTCACCCTGAGGTGCGAGCCGCGCTTGCGGCGAGCCTCGAAGGGCGAGGGCGCTTGCTCTGGACCATCCTTCGAGACCCGCCGCTTCGCGGCGCTCCTCAGGATGAGGGCCTCTAATTAATCCTTCGCGCGCTCCACGTAACTCCCATCCGCCGTCATCACCACGATGCGGGTGCCCGTCGTGATGAACGGCGGCACCGCGGTGCGCACGCCGTTCGACAGTACCGCCGGCTTGTAGGATGACGAGGCGGTCTGCCCCTTGGTGGTCGGCTCTGTCTCGGTGACTTCCAGCGTGACCTTCTGCGGCAGGTCCATGGAAATCGCCGAGCCTTCGTGCATCGACAGCTTCACCTTCATCTCGGGCTGCAGGTAGGCGCCCTGATCGCCCACCAGGTCGTCCTGCAGCGCGACCTGGTCGTAGGTTTCGGTATTCATGAAATGGTAGCCGTCACCGTCGTGATAGAGGAACTGGAAATCGCGCTCCTCAACCATCGCGCGCTCGACCTGCTCGGTGGTCTTGTAGCGCTGCTGCGTCTTCACGCCGTCGCTGATCCGGCGCATGTCGATCTGCGTGGTCGGGGTTCCCTTGCCGGGAAAAAAGCTTTCGGCGGCCAGAACGACGTAAAGCCGTCCCTCGATATCAAGGACGTTGCCCTTGCGGACGGAACTAGCGATGATTCTCACGTGAGGTCTTCCACTTGTCTGAATGGCCGGACGGCCGAAATGTCGGGCGCACCATACTGATCTTGCGGATGTTCGCCAGTCCTTTCATGAAGAGAGATAAGGCCTTGCGGGGCGGGGCGAAATGACCTCCTCCCCCTGGTGGGCGCCGCATGTCTACGCCGACCGGCGGGCGTTTCTTGCCGCGCGCAATCGCATCTCGGCGGCCGTCCGGGCCTACTTTGCGGCCCGCGATTTCGCCGAAGTGGAAACCGCGATCCTGCAGACCTCGCCCGGCAACGAGGCGCACCTGCATGCGTTTGTGACCGAATTGATCGCCCCGGATACGAGCCGCGCGCGCCTCTACCTGCACACCTCGCCGGAATTCGCCGCCAAGAAGCTGCTCGCGGCAGGCGAGCCGCGGCTCTTCACGTTTGCACGCGTGTTCCGCAATCGCGAACGCACCGTGCTGCATCACCCCGAGTTCACGATGCTCGAGTGGTACCGAGCCAACGAGCCCTACGGCACTCTGATCGAGGATTGCGCGGGGCTGATGCGTGCCGCGGCGGAAGCGGCCGGGACGCGGCGCTTCGCATGGCGCGGCCGCGAGGCCGATCCGTTCGCCGCGCAGGAGCGGGTTACGGTGGCGGAGGCGTTCGCTCGTCATGCCGGCATCGACCTTCTCGCCATGCTGGACGATCGCGATGCGCTTGCCGCTGCGGCAATAACGCAGGGCATGCGTGTCGCCGACGACGACACCTGGGCCGATGTGTTCAGCCGCATCATCGCGGAGAAGATCGAGCCGAATCTCGGAATTGGACGGGCCACGATCCTCGACGAATATCCGGTGTCCGAGGCGGCGCTCGCACGCCCGACCGCGCACGATCCGCGCGTTGCGGAACGCTTCGAGCTTTACGTCTGCGGTGTCGAGATCGCCAACGCGTTCGGCGAGCTGACCGATGCAGCCGAGCAGCGCCGCCGCTTCGACGCCGAGATGGCCGAGAAGAAACGTGTCCATGGCGAGCGCTATCCGCTCGACGAGGATTTCCTCGCCGCACTCGCCCACATGCCGCCTGCGTCCGGAATTGCGCTCGGCTTTGACCGGCTGGTGATGCTGGCCACCGGCGCGCCACGCATCGAGCAGGTGCTGTGGACGCCGGTCGTCGATCCGCAGTAGACACCGCGAAATGACGATCCGTCTGCCATCAGAGCTCGTTGCGGCCGGCCTTGCGCCGCCGGACAAGCTGGCCCATCTCGCGCGCGTCGCCGAGCGTTATGCGATCGCGATCACGCCGGCGATCGCCGGCTTGATCGATCGAGGCGATCCAAGCGATCCAATCGCGCGCCAGTTCCTGCCCAATATCGCCGAGTTGACCGTGACGTCGGACGAGCGCGCCGATCCCATCGGCGATCATGCGCATTCGCCGGTCGAAGGCATCGTCCATCGCTATCCGGACCGCGTGCTGTTGAAGCTCGTGAATGTTTGCGCGGTCTACTGCCGCTTTTGCTTCCGCCGTGAGATGGTCGGTCCGGGCAAGCAAGCGCTCTCCGCCCAACAATGCGATGCCGCACTCAGCTATATCGCGGCGCACCCGGAGATCTGGGAAGTCATCCTCACGGGCGGCGATCCGCTGGTGCTCTCGGCGCGCCGCCTTGGCGACGTGATCAAGCGCATCGCGGCGATCGGCCACGTGAAGATCGTCCGCCTGCACACGCGCCTGCCGGTGGTCGCGCCTGAGAAGATCACGTCAGCGCTCGTGCGGGCGCTGAAGGCTCCCGGCGCGACAACCTACGTGGCGCTGCATGCCAACCATCCGCGCGAGCTCACCGCGGCTGCCCGCGCGGCCTGTGCGCGCATCGTCGATGCCGGCATCCCTATGGTGAGCCAGTCGGTGCTGCTGCGAGGCGTCAACGACGATGCGCAGACGCTCGAAGCGCTGATGCGTGCGTTCGTCGAATGCCGCATCAAGCCGTACTACCTGCACCACGCCGACCTGGCGCCCGGGACCTCACACTTCCGCGCTTCGATTGCGGAAGGGCAGGGGCTAGTGCGTGCCTTGCGGGGCCGTCTCTCCGGACTCGCGCAGCCCACTTACGTGCTCGATATTCCGGGCGGCTACGGCAAAGTCCCGGCCGGGCCGCAGTACATCGACATGTGCGGCGAGGCGGGCGCGGTGGTCGAAGATATCGCCGGAGCAAAGCACAGATATTGAATGGCCGGGGCGGGCCATTCCCGGTGGTCTGCAACCGCCGCCACATCCCGGATCGCGTTCGAGTGTGGGCAGAGGTGGGCTGCAGCAATGCGCCTTGACTCAAACGTCCCTTGCCCGATGCTGCCAAGAGACGGGCCGGGCAGGGGACATGCGGCGCAGCGAGAAGCGGATACTCACCACGCATACGGGCAGCCTGCCGCGTCCGCTGGAGTTGACCAGGCTCTATGCGCGGCGTGCTCGCGGCGAGCCGGTCGATCCCGCAACGCTGCAGGCAGCGGGCCGTGCCGCCATGAAGGACATCGTCCGGAAGCAGGTCGAGGCCGGCGTCGACATCGGCAACAACGGCGAGCAACAGCGCGACTCGTTCATCTTCTATATCCGCGATCGCCTCTCCGGGCTGGGCGGCTCGTGGCAGCGCAAGCAGCGCGCCGATGTCGAGCGCTATCCGATCTTCAAGAAGGAATCCTACGAGGCTTCGCTGCGCCAGGAATCGGTCGACGATATCCGCGGGCTGCCCAAGGCGATCGGCGCCGTTGGTTACCCCGATGCCAGCGAGGTGAAGGCCGAATGCGCGGACTTCCGCGCCGCGTTGAACGCGGCCGGTAATCCGTTCGTCGAGCCGTTCCTCACCGCGCCCTCCCCCGGCATGGTGTCGGCAATCGTGAAGAATGAGCACTACCGGACCGACGAGGAATTCCTGCACGCGCTCGGAGCTGCGCTGCGCAACGAATACAAGGCGATCGTCGATGCGGGCTTCCTGCTGCAGCTCGATTGCCCGGATCTCGCGCGTGAGAAGCACAACACCTTCGCGGACCGCCCGCTCAGCGAATTCATCGCTTTCGGCAATAGCGTGGTCGACGCCATCAACGCCGCGATCCACGACATCCCACCCGAGAAAGTGCGGCTGCACGTCTGCTGGGGCAATTACGAGGGCCCACACGACCTCGATGTCGAGCTTCCGGTGATCATCCCGTTCTTGCAACGCGCGCGAGTCGGCGGCTTCGTGCTGCCATTCGCGAATCCACGCCATGCGCATGAGTACCGCTACCTCATGGACCTTATCGGCAAGGAGCAGATCATCGTGGCCGGTGTGATCGATTCCACCACCAACTTCGTCGAGCATCCGGAGGTGATCGCCGAGCGGTTGGAGAACGTTGCGGCGGTCGTTGGCGATCCACACCGCGTGATGGCCGGCAGCGACTGCGGCTTCGAGACGATCGCGGGACGCGGACGTGTCGCGGAGGATGTCGTGTGGGCGAAGTTCAAGTCGATGGCAGAGGGTGCAAAGCTCGCATCGGAGAGGCTGTTCTAAGAAAAGCTAAGGGAGGAAATCATGAAAGCAAAGCTCATCGCCGCGCTTGCGGCGTCGCTGATCGCAACGCCCGCTTTCGCGGTCGACTGGAATTTCTATCACCACCAGTCCGCACCGCTGTTCGCCACCTCGCGCGGCGCCAAGATGCTGAGCGAACAGATCGAGAAGGACACCAACGGCGAACTGAAAGCGCGCCTGCATCTCTCCGGCACGCTGCAGATCGCGCCGAACAACATCACGCCGGCGGTCGCCGAAGGCGTGGTGCAACTCGCCGACGATCTGTTCAACTCGGGCAACATCCCGGTCGCCGGCATTCCAAGGTTGCCGGGTCTCGTGCGCACGCTCGACGAATTCAACAAGACCGCCGACGCACTGCGGCCGTATCTCGAAAAGGCCTTCGCCGAAAAAGGCATCGTGATGCTGGCGGAGTACACCTACCCGCTGCAGGTCGTGTGGGGAAAGAAGAAGCTCACCTCGCTCGACGACTTCAAGGGCATGAAGCTGCGTGTCGCGCAGCCCGAGCAGGGCGAGATGGTGCGCCGCTTCGGCGGCACTTCGGTGACGATCTCCGCGCCGGAGGTTCCTTCCGCGCTCGACCGCGGCGTGGTCGATGGCATTTTCACGGCTGGCGTCGGCGCCGTGCTTTGGAAGGATCTGCTGAAATTCGGTTACCTGATCCCGGTGAACTGGAACAACTCCTACATCCTCGCCAACGCGGAGGCCTACAACAAGCTCTCGCCCGACCTGCAGGCGAAGCTGCGCAAGGCCGCGAAGGATGTGGCGAAGTGGAATCAGGACACGATGCAGACCGAAGAGGCCGCATCGGTGAAAATTCTGGTCGATGCCGGCTACACCATGACGACTGCGAAACCCGAGGAGGCGGCCAAGGTCGCCGACACCATGAAACCCTACTGGGATGAATGGGCGAAGTCGCGCGGGCCTATGGTGGTCGAGGCGCTCGGCAAGGTTCGCGCCGCGCTAAACCGATAGTGATGTCCGCGCTGGAGCCTGCCGGCGGCTCTGCTGATCTGGCAGATGGCACGCCGGCAAGCCATCTGGAGCCGTCGATCGGCGAGGGGCCGGTCGAGCGGCTCTGCAAATGGGCGAGCGAAGCGGCGCTGATCACCATGCTGGTGGTGATCGGAACCGATATCTTCACGCGCTATCTGCTCAATTTCTCGTTCGAAGTCGCCGACGAGCTCGGCGGCTACATGCTCGTCGTGATGACCTTCGTCAGCCTCTCGGTGTGCCAGGTCAACAACGCGTTCCATCAGGTCGAGCTGGTGCAGTCGCGCCTCACGCCACGCTGGCGCGCGCTGTCGGCTGCGATCTTCGACGTGCTGTCGTTTGGTTTTGCCGCGCTGCTGTTCTGGCAGCTGATCAAGCTCGAACGCTCCTCCTACCGGTTCGGCGAGAAGGCGCCGACCTATCTGGAAACGCCGCTCTGGATTCCGCGCCTCGCCATGGCGATCGGTGTCGCGGCGCTGTTGTTTTCGATCGTGAAAACCTTCCTTGCTCATGTGCGGCGCTTCCGCGCGCTGTCGAGGCCGCATGGGTCCTGAAGTTCAGATTCTCATCGTCACCGCCCTGTTTCTCGGCCTGCTGACGGCCGGGATGCCGGTGCCGTTCGCGATTGCGGTGCCGGCTGTCATCTATCTGTTGATGCAGGGCGGCTTCGAGGCACTGCACGGCCTCGGCCTGATGAGCTGGGGCAGCATGGATTCGTTCGCGCTGACCGCCGTGCCGCTGTTCATGTTCATGGCCGACATCCTGAGCGTCAGCGGGCTCTCCAACCGCATCTACAACGGACTGGCGAAGCTGGTCGCGCCGCTGCCCGGCGGGCTTCTGCAGACCAACATTGCAGGTTGCGCGATTTTCGCCTCGGTGAGCGGTTCGAGTATCGCGACCGCAGCGTCCATCGGCGGCGTCGCACTGCCGCAGCTCACCTCGCGCAATTACAACCGCGCGCTTGCGGCCGGATCGCTTGCCGCCGGCGGCACGCTCGGCATCCTCATCCCGCCGAGCTTCCCGATGATCATCTACGGCACCTTCACCGAGACCTCGGTGCCGAAGCTGTTCATCGCGGGTGTGATCCCCGGACTGATCATGACGGCGCTGTTCATGATCTACATTGGAATTCACGCGAGGCTCGTACCAGGAGTCGCGCCGAAGGAGCAGGGCGCGCGCAATGTGCGCGAGGTGTTGCGTGCGATCGCCGACATTCTGCCGTTCGTCGTGCTCATCCTCGGCACGCTCGGCGGCCTCTACTTCGGCATCGTCACCACCACGGAAGCCGCCGTGATCGGCTGCTTTCTCTCTTTGCTGCTCGGTTTCCTGTTCGGCGATCTCACGGTGAAGCGTGTGATCGAGGCGATGCACTCGACCGTGAACTTCACCGGCAACATCCTTTTCCTGATCTTCTCGGCTTACATCTTTTCCTATGCGATCAGCTTTGCGGGCATCGGCGAGAAGCTGACCGAGTTCATCGTCGGGATGAAGCTCACCACGCTCGAATTTTATCTGGTCCTGTTCGCGTTGTTCACCGTGCTCGGCTGCCTGATCGAGAGCCTCGGCATGATTGTCATCACGGTGCCGCTGCTGTTTCCGATTCTCGGGCGCTACGGTATCGATCCGATCCTGTTCGGGGTGGTGCTGGTGATATACATCGAGCTGGGGCAGATTTCGCCGCCGATCGGCATCAATCTGTTCGTGATCCAGAGCATCTGGGACGGCAAGCTGAAGGATGTGGTGGTCGGCACGATCCCGTTCCACCTGATCATGTTCGTGGTGCTCGCGATGGTGATCCTCTGGCCCGAGCTTGCGCTCTGGCTGCCGCACCAGATGAGCGGCAAATGATCCGCGATGCCGCCGTCATCGGGCTTGGCAACATGGGGCGGGGGATCGCGCGCAATCTCGACCGTGCCGGACGGCTTGCGGCCGCTTGGGATATCGCCGATGCGGCACGGACGAACGCGCAGTTGTCCGCCGAGGTCGCGTTCATGCCACCGAGTCAATTCGGGCGCATGAAGTTCGTCCTGTTCGTCGTGCCGGGCTCGGCGCAGATCGAGGAAATGCTGCCTGGCATCCTCGCGCGCCCGCATGAGGGCGAGACGCTGATCGACCTCACCACATCGAGTCCGGCGAAGACCAAAGTGAATGCCGCGAGGGTTGGAGCGACCGGTCGCGGGTATGTGGATTGCGGCATGTCGGGCGGTGCGATGGGTGCGGATAGCGGAAAGATGGCGCTGATGGTCGGCGGCGCGGATGATGCGGTTGCGGCCTGCAAGCCGGTTTTCGATACGATCGCTGGCACGGTGACGCATGTCGGCCCAAGCGGCGCCGGGCACACGATCAAGCTGCTGCACAACATGGTGTGTCACACCAACTTTCTCGTCGTCGCCGAGGCCGGCCGGCTCGCCGAGCGCGCGGGCATTCCGCTCGAAACGGCCATCAAGGTGCTCAACGCGGGCAATGCGCGCAGCTACATCTCGGAGCAGCGCTTTCCGAACCACGTCCTGTCGGGAAAATTTGACGGACGTTCCACGGTGTCGAACCTCGCCAAGGATCTCGCGATGGCGGATTCTTTCGCAAGCGAAGTTGGCGAGGCGAACGCCTACACGGCGCTGACTGCACAAATACTCGCGCAGGCGATGGAGCGCGGGATGGCAGGCGAAGATTTCACGCGGCTTTATGCCGTGTACGAGGAACTGGTGCGCTCGGCTCAAAAAACACAGCCCTCATCCTGAGGTGCGAGCGCAGCGAGCCTCGAAGGATAGCCGCGAGGACGGCGCCTGTTGCCATCCTTCGAGACGCGGCCTTTGGCCGCTCCTCAGACTCTCAGGATGAGGACGATGATTCAATTGAGCCGGAACGTCACCGGCACCGTGAAGCTCACCGCATGGCGCGAGGGCGGCGGCGGGAACGGCGAAGCGCGGCGCACCATCGCCTGCACCTCCTGATCGATGCTGGCGATTCCGGATCCCTTCACCAGTCGCGCGGCCGTCACGTGCCCGCTTCCATCGAGTCCGAAGGCGACCGTCGCGGTGCCCTGCTCGCCGCGGCTGCGCGCGTCGGCCGGGTAGCGCTGGTGCCGGCGCAGATGCGCGGAGACGAGCCCCGCGTAGTTGGTGTCGGCGTCGGAACGTCCGACGCCGACATTGTTTGCGGCCGTCGAGGGCGCGGCTTTTGCCTGCCGGTGCGCATGGTCCTTGGTCGGCGCATCGATGCGGCGCGACTGCTTCGCGGGGGCAGCGTGATGCACCGCTTTCGGTGCGGGCTTTGGCTCGGCCGGCTTTTCCGGAGGCAGAACCGCGACCTCGGTTTCCCGCGGGATGTCGCGCGGCTTTTCCTCATCCCGTTTTAGCGTTTCCGCGAGCTTCGTGTCAGGCGGCGTTTCTGCTTGCTCGGGCTTCTTCTCCTCCGGTGCCTTTTCCTCCACGGCGACCGGCATCGCCTGTGGCTGCTCTGTCGCCTGCTGTTCCGCCGCAGGGGTTGCCTCAGGCTGCACCGTTTGTGGGGCCTCCGCCTGCACCTCGGCTTCGCCGGGGGTCTGCGCGACACCCGCCGGTGCAGTCGCGCCGACCACAATCTCGATCGACATCACCTGTTCGCCGATGCTCGCAAGCGGCTCCGGCTCGCGCGACAGCGCCCACAACACGCCGGCATGCAATGCTAGCGACAGTGCGGCAAATGCCAGAAGAGACAGGCGCTCGCGCATCCGGTTGGTTTGGGGCACGCGGCGTGCATCGACTGGGGGAACAATCTGCGGTGCCTCACGCCCTGCACGCGGCCGCTCGAACCGAACCACATTGCTGAGATCAGCCGAGGAGAGATCGGGCGCCGGCGTAGCGGGACGCACCTCCGCGGAGCGCGGACCCTTTCCCCGTTTGCTCTGCTGCACCGTCTTGATCACGCTCTTAACCCTGCCGGGATCATCCGCCGGACCCCGGGGCTCGCCAGGGCAGGGATCTTTCCTTCAGGCCCGACCCAAATACCACGGCGTTATCGGCGTCCCTTTTTGATCTGTCGCAAGGGTGAAGATCAAGACCGGCGGTAGTCTTCATTTGCTTTTTTGAGGAGTTGGCCCATGAAAACCAGGGATGTGATGACGGCCGGCGTGGTCACGGTCGCGCAGGACGCTTCCGTGCTGGAGGCCGTCCGTTTGATGCTGCAACGAAAAATCAGCGGCCTGCCGGTGGTCGATGCTTCCGGCACACTGGTCGGGATGGTGACGGAGGGCGATTTCCTCCGCCGCGCCGAACTCGGAACCGAGCGCCACGCGCCGCGCTGGATCGAGTTTCTGGCCGGTCCCGGCGCCTCGGCCGAGGCTTACGTACATGCAAGCGGCCGCAAGGTGTGCGATGTGATGACCAGCAAGGTGTACGCGGTCGATGAAGAGACCCCGCTGAGCGAAGTCGTCGACGTCATGGAGCGGAAGCGCATCAAGCGCCTTCCCGTGCTGCGCGGCGGCAAGCTCGTCGGTATCGTCACGCGCGCCAACCTGTTGCATGCCTTGGCGGCGCAGCGGCAACTGGGGACGGCCGCGTCTTCCGACATCACGATCCGCACGCGGCTGATGCAGGAACTGCAAAAGCATTCCTGGGCGCCGCTGGTGGCGATCGACATCGTGGTGACGGACGGAATCGTCAAGCTTTCAGGCGCGATTTTCGACGACCGTCAACGCCAAGCCTTGCGCGTTGCGGCCGAGAACATCCCGGGCGTGAAAGAGGTGGAGGATCACCTGATCTGGATCGAGCCGATGTCCGGCATGGTGATCGAGCCCTCGGCCGTCCACTGAACGAGGCCGCCGCCTGACCAGGGGCTGCCAGAAGCGCGCTCCGCGGCCATTCGGCTCGGGGCGCGCCTCTCATTCTGCGCTAACGGCCGTTCTTCAGCGCCATGTCGCCCCAGATATGGTGCTCGAGTTCCTTGCGGGCAAAGCGCCAGCCGGCGGCTGTCATCACGAACTTGTCCCTGTAGGTCCCGCCCATCACGGGAAGCAGGCCGTCCTCGGATTCACGCACGACCAGATAGTCCGAAACCGCACTCGCCCTGTCGCCGTCGATCTTGATGATGATGTTGGTGATGTAGTGCTTGCGCTGCGGCCCTTCGCCTTTCACCGGCACGATGCTGCCGATGAACCTGGCGATCTCGTCCGGCCCCCGTGCCGCGCCGTAGTTGGTGATCCACTCGGCGTCAGGTGCAAAGCATGCGCCGACCTCGGCGAAGCGGCACGCATCCATCGCCATCGCGTAGGTCGCCATCAGTTCGCGGATCTCGTCCTTGGCTTCGAGTATGGCGGACATTGTGGCTCTCACTTGATTACGTTTGGCGCATGCGTGCAGTAGCGCGCGATCAGCGCCGGATCGGGTTCGACGCCGAGTCCCGGGCCTTGCGGGATGCGCATCGCGCCATCCTTTGCGTCCACCCAATCGCCCATCGGACTCGCCTCGAGATCAACGAACAGGCGCTCGACCGGCGTATCGGCAGGGAGCGCGGCGGTCAGGTGCAGGCTCGCGATGAAGCCCGGCCCGAAGTATGGACAGTGCGGGACTACGCGGATGCCGAACTCATTGGCGAGCGCGATAATGCGGCGCGTCTCCGAGATGCCGCCGATCTTGGTGACGCTCGGCTGCGCGACATCGAGCGAACCAAGCTCGAACGCGCGGCGAAACTCGATCAGCCCCGCGGCGTTTTCTCCGGCCGCGATCACCATGC
>Ga0310810_10005502_pt1 | contig 14178 bp, 7 predicted proteins | sample NCmetagenome_FD_207641 | JGI IMG/M metagenome (GOLD analysis project Ga0310810, IMG submission 207641) | Soil microbial communities from experimental microcosm in Duke University, North Carolina, United States - NC | ecosystem: Engineered > Artificial ecosystem > Soil microcosm > Unclassified ... | reverse complement strand
CCGTCTTGCCACCGGTAACGGGACCAGCGGGGGCCGCCGTACCTGCAAGCTTCCTCGCAAGCTCAGGATCGTCCGCCGACGCGGGATTCTGATCATCCGGAGAAGGAGGCTTTGGCGCCATGAAACCAACCGATGCTGCACGGCCGGCATGACCGCAAATCAAAACGCGGTAGCGGTGGACGCTACCGCTTTGATCCTATGCGATCAGGATGAATTCGGCAAAACAATTGGCAGGGCTCACCGGAGCGGCCGTTGGTCCCCGGCTAGTCCTCGGCTTCCACTTTATCAAAGAACGAATAGCGCAGGCTGTCGGAGTCAGCGTACCACTGCCCCGGCCCCTTGTTGGCGGCAAGCGTCGCCGCCCACAAGGCGTCGGTGACGTCGCGACGATGCATCGAGAGGTCGAACCCGTTGCCGAAGAACAACTCGGACCATTCCCACCAGGTGCCAAGCTTCTTCACCCCGCGCAACAGGTCGTAGCGATCGATCAGCGCCGGCGCCATGTCCGAAGTAACCGAGCCGAACACCAGTCCGGTCTTCATCACCCGGTTCAACTCGCGCACCGCGCGCGGCACCTGCTTTTCCGCGACGTGGCACAGGCTGGTCTCGAACACAAAATCGAACTCGCCATCCTTGAACGGCAGGTCGACGATCGAGCCGAGCCTGTTGAACTTCTTCAGCGCCTTCGGCGTCCTGGCGTGGATCGCACGGTTGTTTTCGATGCCCCAGGCGTCGATCCCGCGCTCGCGCAGCGCGCCGACCAATTCGCCGCTGGCGGAGCCCGCGACCAGAAGCTTGTAGCCTTTCGCCCTGTTCCAGACGATCTTGATCAGGTCGGTCAGGTAAGCCGGATCGGTAAACCTGCTCCAGACCTCATGATAGGGACCGAGGCCGCGATAATTGTCGAAATAGCCGCGGTCGATCCTGTCGGAGAGCGGCCCGCCCGCCTGCGACCGCGCGCGGCGCAGCCGCATCATCTCGGTGACGATGATGTCGGTAGCGGCATCGGAAGAGTCGAGCAGCCCGTTCAGCGTCGAGTCGAACAGATAGTCGCCGACCACGACGAGCCCCGGATGCTGCTTCGGCTCGGGCCGGTGGTTGGTCATGACGTCGCGCACCGGCAGGCCGCCCGGCAGCGCATTGACCGACGACAGCCAGCGATGGATCTTGCCTTCCTTGAAATGCAACGGAGCGTCGCCGAACGAGGCCGGCAGCGATTTCAGCGCGGCATCGATCAGTTCCTGATCGCTGAGATTGGCAAACGCCAGCGCATCGGAACCGGCGATCAGCCAGTTCAGGACGCCGTGCTTGCCGACGTCGTGGCGCGCGCCCTCGTTGTAGACGCAACAACCGCCGAACGCCTCCGACATGAACCAGGCGCCGGGAATTTGCTCGCCCCAGAACGGTTCGTCGAACAGGATCGAAACCCGCAGGTAGTGCGCCGGCCGGTCGAAATAGGCGACATGCCTGACCATCGACTTGCGCAGCGCTTCGCCATCCCAGCGCATGGTGGCGAGCCAGGAATGCGGCAGGCACATCAGCACCAGATCGAAGTCCCGTATCTCCGGTCCCTTGCCGTTCATCATGTTGAGCTGGTAGCGACCGCTCGTGGTCTTGCCGACCTTGAGGACGCGATGATTGAGCTGGATCTCGGCCGTGACTTCCGAGCGCAGGCACTCGACCAGTTGCTCGTTGCCGTTCTGGATCGAATACAGGCCGATATAGCCGTCGACGTCCATCACGAAGTTCTTCAGGGCGTTGAGCCCGTTAGTATTGTGCGGCTCGGTCGCGATATCCGAGCGCGCCATCACCTTGAAGAAGCGCTTGGCGGTGTCATCGTCGACGAACTTGTCGAGCAGTTCCTCGGCCGTCATGTAGGCCCAGGGATGCTCGTTGTCGTGGGCGCCGACGCCTTCATAATATTCGATCGGTGACACCATATTGCTGCAGCGCTTGCGGAACGCCTCGATCGCGGCGGCGGTCTTCGCACCATATTTGCGGCGCATGCCCGGCACGTCGTCGAGAAGCTCGCCGTCGAACTGGACCTGCTCGGCGTCCATCGGGATCGTCTGCAGGCCGAAATGTTGAATCAGCTCGCGCAGCGGATCGGGTCCGGTCATCGAGTAATCATAGATCTCGGCAACGCCGGCTTCATACATCGCGGGCGCCGAATCGAATTTGCGCGAGACGATCTTGCCGCCGACGCGATCGGACGCCTCATAGATCGTTAGGCGGCAGAGGTCGCCGAGTTTCTTTTTCAGATACCAGGCGCTCATCAGCCCGCCGGGGCCGCCGCCAACGATTGCAACATCAAGCATATGGGTTCCGTGAGTGTCCGGCCGCCGGCAAAGCACCCGGTCTAAGTCGCCTTAGCAAAAGCGCTTTTCACTCTGAAGGGAAGATGAACAAAGCAGGTCCCTGCATCGCAGCAATGAAACAAAGCAGCAAAAAGGCCGGCTTTCACCGGCCTTTTTTCTTACTTTTCCCTGCACCCGTATTCTTGCGGAACCCTTATTCCGCGGGCGGCAGCGCCAGCGGTTCCACCTCGGGCGCGGCCGGAACGATTGCGGCTGCCTGCTTTTCGCGCTCGTCGAGGATCAGCTTGTCGCGCTTGACTGCGACTTCGCGGATCTTGGCCATCGAAGCGCCGGTACCCGCCGGGATCAGCCGGCCGACAATGACGTTCTCCTTGAGACCTTCCAGCGGATCCACCTTGCCGTTGACGGCGGCTTCGGTGAGCACGCGGGTGGTCTCCTGGAACGAGGCGGCCGAGAAGAACGAGCGGGTCTGCAGGCTCGCCTTGGTGATGCCGAGCAGAACCGGCGTTCCCGTGGCGATCTTCTTGCCCTCTTCCCTGGCCTTGGCGTTGATCACGTCGAACTCGATCTTGTCGACCTGTTCGCCCGAGATCATGTCGGTCTCGCCCTGGTCGGTGATCTCGACCTTCTGCAGCATCTGACGGACAATCACCTCGATGTGCTTGTCGTTGATCAGCACGCCCTGCAACCGATAGACCTCCTGGATTTCGTTGACCAGATAGGCCGCGAGTTCCTCGATGCCCTTGATCGCCAGAATGTCGTGCGGCGCCGGATTGCCTTCGACGATGAAATCGCCCTTTTCGACGATGTCGCCGTCCTGCAGATGGATGTGCTTGCCCTTCGGGATCAGGTACTCCCTGATCTCCTCGGTCTTGTCCATCGGCTCGATCGAGATGCGGCGCTTGTTCTTGTAGTCGCGGCCGAAGCGGATCGTGCCGGCGATTTCGGCGATGATCGCCGCGTCCTTCGGCTTGCGGGCCTCGAACAGTTCCGCCACCCGCGGCAGACCGCCGGTGATGTCGCGGGTCTTGGCGCTCTCGGTCGAGATACGCGCCAGGATGTCGCCGGCCTTGACCTTCGCGCCGGTGTCGACCGACAGAATGGCGTCGACCGACAGCATGTAGCGGGCATCGCCGCCACGCGCGAGTTTCAGGACCTTGCCGTCCTTGCCCTTGACCACGATGGCCGGGCGCAGATCCGCCCCGCCCCGCGACGCACGCCAGTCGATGACGACGCGCTTGGCGATACCGGTGGATTCGTCGAGCGTTTCCGAGATCGACTGGCCTTCCACCAGGTCCTCGAACCCGATGGTGCCCTCGACCTCGGTGAGAACCGGACGGCTGTACGGATCCCACTCCGCGATGCGCTGGCCGCGCTTGACCATATCGCCTTCGTCGACGTGCATGCGCGCGCCGTACTGAATGCGATGGGTCGCACGCTCGGTGCCGTCGGCATCGGTAATCGCAACGACCATGTTGCGGACCATCGCGACCAGGTGACCTTCGCTGTTCTTGGCGATCGCCTTGTTCTTGATGGTCACCTTGCCGTCGAAGTTCGATTCGACGAACGACTGCTCGTTGATCTGCGCCGCACCGCCGATGTGGAACGTGCGCATCGTCAGCTGCGTGCCGGGTTCGCCGATCGATTGCGCCGCAATGACGCCGACCGCCTCACCATGGTTGACCGGCGTGCCGCGGGCAAGATCGCGGCCGTAGCACTTGCCGCAGATGCCGTTGACGAGTTCGCAGGTCAGGGCCGAACGGATCTTCACTTCCTGGATGCCGGCCTGCTGGATGGCGTCGACATGCGTCTCTTCCATCAGCGTGCCGCGCTTGACCACGACCTTGTTGGTCGCGGGATCGCGCAGATCCTCGCCCGCGGTGCGGCCGAGAATGCGGGACGCCAGCGAGGCAACGACGGTGCCGGCATCGACGATGGCGCGCATCTTGATGCCGAGCTTGGTGCCGCAATCGTCCTGCGTGATGATGCAGTCCTGCGCGACGTCGACCAGACGGCGGGTCAGGTAACCGGAGTTGGCGGTCTTCAGCGCGGTGTCCGCGAGGCCCTTGCGGGCGCCGTGGGTCGAGTTGAAGTATTCGAGCACCGACAGACCTTCCTTGAAGTTGGAAATGATCGGCGTCTCGATGATCTCGCCCGAGGGCTTGGCCATCAGGCCGCGCATGCCGGCAAGCTGGCGCATCTGCGCCGGCGAACCGCGCGCACCCGAATGCGCCATCATGTAGATCGAGTTGATGTCGGCGTCGGCGCCCTTGGCGTTCTTCTTGGTCGAGGAGATCTCCTTCATCATCTCCTTGGCGATTTCTTCGGTCGCCTTCGACCAGGCGTCGACGACCTTGTTGTACTTCTCGCCATGGGTGATCAGGCCGTCATTGTATTGCTGCTCGAAGTCCTTCGCCAGCGTACGCGTGCTGTCGACGATCTTCCACTTGCTGTGCGGCACCACCATGTCGTCCTTGCCGAACGAGATGCCGGCCTTGAACGCGTTGTAGAAGCCGAGCGCCATGATGCGGTCGCAGAAGATCACCGTCTCCTTCTGGCCGCAGTGACGGTAGACCTGGTCGATCACGCTGGAGATTTCGCGCTTGGTCATCAGCTTGTTGATGATGTCGTACGAGATCTTCGCCGAGCTCGGCAGCAGATTGCCCAGCATGACGCGGCCCGCGGTGGTCTCGATCCAGCGCCTGGACACCTTGCCGGTCTCGTCCATGCCCTGCCAGCGGTACTTGATCTTGGTGTGGAGGTGGATGACCTTCGAATGCAGGGCGTGCTCGAGTTCGGCCATCTCGCCGAAGATCTTGCCCTCGCCGGGCAGGCCTTCGCGCATGATCGACACGTAATAGAGACCGAGCACGATGTCCTGCGACGGCACGATGATCGGCTGGCCGTTGGCCGGATGCAGGATGTTGTTGGTCGACATCATCAGGACGCGCGCTTCCAGCTGTGCTTCCAGCGACAGCGGGACGTGCACGGCCATCTGGTCGCCGTCGAAGTCGGCGTTGAACGCGGCGCAAACCAGCGGATGCAGCTGGATCGCCTTGCCCTCGATCAAGACCGGCTCGAACGCCTGAATGCCGAGGCGATGCAGCGTCGGCGCGCGGTTCAGCAGCACCGGATGCTCGCGGATCACCTCGTCGAGAATGTCCCAGACCTCGGGACGCTCCTTTTCGACCAGCTTCTTAGCCTGCTTCACCGTGGTGGACAGACCCTTGGCGTCGAGCCGCGAATAGATGAACGGCTTGAACAATTCGAGCGCCATCTTCTTCGGCAGGCCGCACTGGTGCAGCCGCAGTTCGGGACCGACCACGATCACCGAACGCCCCGAGTAGTCGACGCGCTTGCCGAGCAGGTTCTGCCGGAAACGGCCCTGCTTGCCCTTGAGCATGTCGGCCAGCGACTTCAGCGGACGCTTGTTGGCGCCGGTGATGACGCGGCCGCGGCGGCCGTTGTCGAACAATGCGTCGACGGCCTCCTGCAGCATGCGCTTTTCGTTGCGGATGATGATGTCCGGCGCGCGCAATTCCATCAGCCGCTTGAGGCGATTGTTGCGGTTGATGACGCGGCGGTAGAGGTCGTTGAGGTCGGAGGTCGCAAAGCGGCCACCGTCGAGCGGCACCAGCGGACGCAGGTCCGGCGGAATCACCGGCACCACGGTCAGGATCATCCACTCCGGCTTGTTGCCGGAATAGCGGAACGCTTCGACGATCTTCAGGCGCTTGGCGAGCTTCTTGTGCTTGATGTCGGATTCGGTCTCCTGCATCTCGGCACGCAGCGACGCCTCGAGCTTTTCGAGCTCGAGCCCCTTCAACAGCTCGCGGATCGCTTCCGCGCCGATCATGGCGGTGAAGCTATCCTGGCCGTATTCGTCCTGCGCCTTCAGATACTCGTCTTCCGACAGCAGCTGACGGTCCTTGAGCGCGGTCAGACCCGGCTCCAGCACGACGTAATATTCGAAATACAGAATCCGCTCGAGGTCCTTCAGCGTCATGTCGAGCAAGAGGCCGATGCGCGACGGCAGCGACTTCAGGAACCAGATATGTGCAACGGGGGCGGCGAGCTCAATGTGGCCCATGCGCTCGCGCCGGACCCGCGACAGCGTCACTTCGACCGAGCACTTTTCGCAGATGATGCCCTTGTACTTCATCCGCTTGTACTTGCCGCACAAGCACTCGTAATCCTTGATCGGCCCGAAGATGCGGGCGCAGAACAGGCCGTCGCGCTCGGGCTTGAAGGTACGGTAGTTGATGGTCTCCGGTTTCTTGATCTCGCCGTAGGACCACGACAGAATCTTCTCCGGGGACGCAATCGAAATCCGGATCTGGTCGAAGACCTGAGCCGGCGTCGTCGGATTGAAGAGATTCATAATTTCTTGGTTCATCGTCTTCTCCTCGCGTGCCGGTCGTCACCGGCAGCAAATTCGAAATACTTTTTGGTGCGCGCCCTGCCCAACGTCCGGGCAGGGTGCGAATGTCCGGCACATGTGAGCGAAGACAACGCTTCGCGCTCACGCGCCGGACATGAAATCTCGGGCGTTACTCAGCCGCCTCGGAAGTCGTGGCCGGGCCGACCTTGGAATTGTGCAGGTCGACGTTGAGGCCGAGCGAGCGCATTTCCTTGACCAGCACGTTGAACGATTCCGGGATACCTGCCTCGAACGTGTCGTCGCCGCGCACGATCGCCTCGTACACCTTGGTACGGCCGGCGACGTCGTCCGACTTCACGGTCAGCATTTCCTGCAGCGTGTAGGCGGCGCCGTACGCTTCGAGCGCCCAGACCTCCATTTCGCCGAAACGCTGGCCGCCGAACTGCGCCTTGCCGCCCAGCGGCTGCTGGGTGACGAGCGAGTACGGTCCGATCGAACGCGCGTGGATCTTGTCGTCGACGAGATGGTGCAGCTTGAGCATGTAGATGTAGCCCACCGTCACCTTGCGGTCGAAGGAATCGCCGGTGCGGCCGTCATAGACGGTCGACTGGCCCGAGGCGTCGAAGCCCGCGAGCTTCAGCATCTCCTCGATGTCGGCTTCCTTGGCGCCGTCGAACACCGGCGTTGCGATCGGCACACCGTGGCTCAGGTTGCGGCCCAGCTCCACCAGCTCGCTGTCGTTCAGCGTCTTGATGGTTTCATCGTCGCCATAGATCTTCTTCAGGGTCTCGCGCAGCGGCTTGAGATCCTGCTTGTGATAATAGGCGTCGATGGTCTGGCCGATGCGCTTGCCGAGGCCTGCGCAGGCCCAGCCGAGATGCGTTTCCAGGATCTGGCCGACGTTCATGCGCGAGGGCACACCGAGCGGATTGAGCACGATGTCGGCATGGGTGCCGTCCTCGAGGAACGGCATGTCCTCGATCGGAACGATCTTGGACACCACGCCCTTGTTGCCGTGACGGCCGGCCATCTTGTCGCCGGGCTGGATCTTGCGCTTCACCGCGACGAAGACCTTGACCATCTTCATCACGCCGGGCGGCAGTTCGTCGCCACGCTGCAGCTTTTCGACCTTGTCGAGGAAGCGCTGTTCAAGGCCCTTCTTCGATTCGTCGTACTGCTTCCGCATCGCCTCGATTTCAGCCATCAGCTTGTCGTTGGGCGAGGCGAACAGCCACCACTGCGACCGCGGATGCTCGTCGAGCACCGCGCGCGTGATCTTGGTGTCCTTCTTGAAGCCCTTCGGACCGGCGATGCCCTGGCGGTTTTCCAGAAGCTCCGCGAGACGGCCGTAGACGTTACGGTCGAGGATCGCCTGCTCATCGTCGCGGTCCTTGGCCAGACGTTCGATCTCTTCCCGTTCGATCGCCAGCGCACGCTCGTCCTTGTCGACGCCGTGACGATTGAACACGCGCACTTCCACGATCGTGCCCTGCACGCCGGGCGGCACGCGCAGCGAGGTGTCGCGGACGTCGGAGGCCTTTTCGCCGAAGATGGCGCGCAGGAGCTTTTCTTCCGGCGTCATCGGGCTTTCGCCCTTCGGCGTGATCTTGCCCACCAGGATGTCGCCGGCGCGGACTTCCGCGCCGATATAGACGATGCCGGCCTCATCGAGGTTCTTCAGCGCTTCTTCCGAAACGTTCGGAATGTCGCGGGTGATTTCCTCAGGCCCGAGCTTGGTGTCGCGGGCCATCACCTCGAACTCCTCGATATGGATCGAGGTGAAGACGTCGTCCTTCACGATTCGCTCCGAGAGCAGGATCGAGTCTTCGAAGTTGTAGCCGTTCCACGGCATGAACGCGACCAGCACGTTGCGGCCGAGCGCGAGTTCGCCGAGATCGGTCGAGGGACCGTCGGCGATGATGTCGCCCTTCCTGACGATGTCGCCGACCTTCACCAGCGGACGCTGGTTGATGCAGGTCGACTGGTTGGAGCGCTGGTACTTCATCAGCCGGTAGATATCGACGCCCGACTTGGTGGGATCGAGATCCTCGGTGGCGCGGATCACGACGCGGGTGGCGTCGATCTGGTCGATCACGCCGGAACGGCGGGCCGCGATCGCCGCGCCCGAGTCACGCGCAACCACGCCTTCCATGCCGGTGCCGACGAACGGCGCCTCGGCGCGAACCAGCGGCACCGCCTGGCGCTGCATGTTCGAGCCCATCAGCGCGCGGTTGGCGTCGTCGTTCTCGAGGAACGGGATCAGGGCTGCGGCGACCGAAACCAGCTGCTTCGGCGACACGTCCATATAGTCGACCTTGTCGGGTGTGATCGGGAGCACTTCGCCGGCGTGACGGCAGACGATCAGGTCTTCGGTGAAGCGGCCCTTGTTGTCGAGCGGCACGTTGGCCTGCGCCACGCGATAACGGCCCTCTTCCATCGCCGAGAGGTACACGACCTCGTCGGTGACGCGGCCGTCCTTCACCTTGCGATAAGGCGTTTCGACGAAGCCGTACTTGTTGACGCGGGCAAAGGTCGCCAGCGAATTGATCAGGCCGATGTTCGGGCCTTCCGGCGTCTCGATCGGGCAGATGCGGCCGTAATGCGTCGGATGCACGTCGCGGACTTCGAAGCCGGCGCGCTCGCGGGTCAGGCCGCCCGGTCCAAGCGCCGAGAGGCGGCGCTTGTGGGTGATCTCCGACAGCGGGTTGGTCTGGTCCATGAACTGCGACAACTGCGAGGAGCCGAAGAATTCGCGGACCGCGGCAGCCGCGGGCTTGGCGTTGATCAGGTCCTGCGGCATCACGGTGTCGATATCGACGCTGGACATGCGCTCCTTGATCGCGCGCTCCATGCGCAAGAGGCCGATGCGATATTGATTTTCCATCAATTCGCCGACCGAACGCACGCGGCGGTTGCCGAGATGGTCGATGTCGTCGATCTCGCCCTTGCCGTCGCGCAGATCGACCAGCGTCTTGATGACGGCCAGGATGTCTTCCTTGCGCAGCGTGCGGTGGGTGTCGGGCGCGTCGAGTTCGAGACGCATGTTCATCTTGACGCGGCCGACCGCGGACAGGTCGTAGCGCTCACTGTCGAAGAACAGCGACTGGAACATGGTCTGCGCCGAGTCGATGGTCGGCGGCTCGCCGGGACGCATCACGCGATAGATGTCGAACAGCGCGTCTTCACGCGTCATGTTCTTGTCGGCGTGCAGCGTGTTGCGGATATAGGCGCCGACATTGACGTGGTCGATGTCGAGCAGCGGCAGTTCCTTGTAGCCCTGCTCGTTGAGCGCCTTCAGCGACTTCTCGGTGAGTTCCTCGCCGGCTTCGGCGTAGATTTCGCCGGTCTTCGGGTTGACGAGGTCTTCGGCCAGATAGTTGCCCACCAGCTCTTCGTCGGACAGACGCAGCGCCTTGAGGCCCTTTTCCTGCATCTGACGCGCACTGCGCACGGTGAGCTTCTTGCCGGCTTCGAGCACGACCTTGCCGGTGTCGGCGTCGACCAGATCATTGATGGTCGAGTAACCACGGAAACGGGCGGCGTCGAACGGCACGCGCCAGCCTTCCTTGGCGCGCTTGTAATTGATCTTCTTGTAGAAGGTGGACAGGATCGTCTCGCCGTCGAGACCGAGCGCATACATCAGCGAGGTCACGGGGATCTTGCGGCGGCGATCGATGCGCGCGAACACGATGTCCTTGGCGTCGAATTCGATGTCGAGCCAGGAACCGCGATAGGGAATCACGCGCGCGGCGAACAACAGCTTGCCGGACGAATGGGTCTTGCCCTTGTCGTGGTCGAAGAACACGCCGGGCGAACGGTGCATCTGCGAGACGATGACGCGCTCGGTGCCGTTGACGACGAAGGTGCCGTTCATGGTCATGAGCGGGATATCGCCCATGTAGACGTCCTGCTCCTTGATGTCCTTGACCGACTTGGCGCCGGTTTCCTCATCGATATCGAACACGATCAGGCGCAGCGTCACCTTCAGCGGCGCGGCATAGGTCATGCCGCGCTGGCGGCACTCGTCGACGTCATATTTCGGCGGCTCGAATTCGTAGCGCACGAATTCCAGCATCGAGGTGCCGGAGAAATCCGAGATCGGGAATACCGAACGGAAGACCGCCTGCAGGCCCTCGTCCAGCCGGCCGCCGACCGGTTCATCGACCATCAGGAACTGGTCGTAGGACGCCTTCTGAACCTCGATGAGGTTCGGCATCTCGGCGACTTCCTTGATGTGTCCGAAGAACTTGCGAACGCGTTTGCGACCGGTGAATGTCTGCTGCGCCATCGTGGCCTCTCATTTTCGTCGCCCTTGATGGACGAACCTTCCGGAGCGCGATTGCCGTCGCCCCCGGGTTGAATTTCGAATCGCTTCGCCGGAACAAAGCCCAAATTCAGGAATTAACTCCCAAATCCGTTCTCCGGACCTTCAAAACGCAAAACGACGCGCGGGGCGCATGACTGCACCTCGCCCGTCACAACCATCGCTTCACGGACTGAAAAAGCCCGAAATTTGACTGTCTCCCAACGGCTTACGCCGGGAACCCTGCCGTCCCCGCCGCCTACCGCGTTTTCCTGCTGCCGCCCCGATATGGGGTGACAATAGTGGAGATTCGAGGGTTAACCCCGCGAATCCCCACACTTTTCTGTGTACCAACGCTTACTTCAACTCGACCTTCGCGCCAGCCTTTTCGAGCTGGGCCTTGATCTTGTCAGCTTCGTCCTTGTTCACGCCTTCCTTGACCGGCTTGGGCGCGCCTTCGACGAGGTCCTTGGCTTCCTTGAGGCCCAGGCCGGTGATGGCGCGGACTTCCTTGATGACTTCGATCTTCTTGTCACCGGCGGCGGACAGAACGACCGTGAATTCGGTCTTTTCTTCAGCCGGAGCAGCAGCGGCGGCAGCCGGGCCGGCAACCGCAACGGCGGCGGCGGCGGACACGCCCCACTTTTCTTCCAGGAGCTTTGCGAGTTCGGCAGCTTCGAGCACGGTCAGGCTCGAGAGGTCGTCGACGATTTTCTGTAAGTCAGCCATTGATCTGTTTCCTTAAACGTATTGGTTCGAACCAGGTTTGATTTGCGAAGGGTCAGGCCGCTTCGCTCTTTGAGGCATAGGCCTGGATGACGCGCGCGAGCTTGCTCGCGGGCGCAGTCGAGAGCTGGGCGATCTTGGTCGCCGGCGCCACCAGGAGGCCGACAATCTTTCCGCGCAGTTCATCGAGCGACGGCAACGAGGCAAGCGCCTTCACGCCGTTCAGATCCAGGACGGTTTTACCCATCGAGCCGCCGAGAATGACGAACTGTTCGTTCGTCTTGGCGAATTCGATGGCAACCTTCGGCGCCGCTACCGGATCGTTTGAAGTGGCGATCACGGTCGGTCCCTTCAGCAGGGGACCGATGGCAACGACATCCGTGCCTTCAAGAGCAATTTTGGCGAGACGGTTCTTCGAGACCTTCACCGACGCTCCCGCCTGCTTCATCTGCATGCGCAGCTTTTGCATCTGGGCCACGGTGAGGCCGGAATAGTGGGCGACGACTGCGACGCTCGTGGTCTTGAAGACCCCGTTCAGCGCCTCAACCGCGTCCTTTTTTGCCGCTCTTTCCACAGCAAGCTCTCTCCGGTTGGCGGCCTTCGCGTCAAGCGAGACCGCCGGGTTGCACCCATCGTCTCACCCAAAACCTGACCTCAAGACACCAGTCCATCGGACACGCCGGGCAAGTCGACATTGAAAAGCCTGCCCTCCCGAACCAGATGGCACGGGGTGTCGAGGTTCGAACCAAATCAGCCATACGCCGCGCAAGGCGACGTGATCGCGAAATCCGGTCTTCACCCGTCTATGCAGGCCATGAAATTAAGCCGTTGAAGAAACTTGCGTTTGAGCACAAGATTTCTAGTCGGGCGCCTGCAGTCTTGGACAGGATCGAGGCGATCCGGCAAGCCGGAAAACCCCTGCCGCATCCGATTCCAACGATGAGTTTTCCTTCCTTTCGAGCAATCCATGCGGATGTCCTGAAAGGAATGATCTCCTACCGTATTGGGTTTTCGGAATGCGAGCACAGACGTGCCAGCAACGGCCAGCACGCCCGGAAGCCGCTCTTTACCGAGTCTCGCCCGGCTTGCCAAGGGCAAAATTCGGGCCGCGGCAGACCGGAGAACAAAACCGGCGCAAACCTTTTCTCGTCCCTGATGTCACACCCGGGCTGCCCCGCTCGTCTGAAGGCGAGGAGGTTCCCAAATGCGACGTTCGATAGCAGCCATTCTCGCAGTTCCCACCCTGGTCAACGGGCTGGTGATGCTGGTCGCCGGCCCGTTCTGGTATGGCCGCGTCCCCGGTGCGAGCGCAACGGGGCCGTTCAACCCGCATTTCGTCCAGGACATTGGCGTCGCCTTCCTCGTCGCCGGTCTCGCGCTCGCCGCGCGCGCCTGGCGGCCGCGATATTGGCCGGCGGCGCTCGCTGGCGCCGGCTTCCTGGCCGCCCATGCCCTGATCCACCTGGTCGCGATCATCGGCGGACACGACCACGAGGCGATGTTCGACCTTCTCGCCGTCGTCCTGCCGGCCGCTCTCGCTCTCTATTCCGCCTTCCCTGGTCCAGGAGAATCTCATGCGTAGTTGGATCGCACGCCGCATGCTGCGCCGGGCAAACCGGCGTTACGGTTATGACACGTCCTATCTCGAACTGATGTTGAAGGCGTCACCATCCGCGTTCTTCAAGTTCGCGGCCTTGAACAAAGCCGCAAACCATCGCGAAGCGGTTCCGGTCGAAGCCAGCTTTGCCGCCAAGATCTGCGGCGCGATGGCGGAAGACTGCGGCCCCTGCACGCAACTGGTGGTCGACATGGCACTGGAAGCCGGCATGGCAAGCGACCAGATAGAAGCCGTGCTTCGCCGCGACACCAGAGCCATGAACGAAGCGACGGCTCTCGCATTTTGCTTTGCCGATGCGGTCGTCCGCCGGTCCGCCGACGATGACGAATATCGCGAAGCCGTTCGCGCGCAGTGGGGCGAACAAGGCGTGGTCGACTTGACCATGGCCTTGCAAATGAGCCGCATGTTTCCAATGGTGAAAATGGCACTCGGATATGCAAAGGCGTGCCGCCGCGTCAGGGTGGATGGACATGATGTCGACGTCATCAAGCGAGCTGCCTGACGGCGATCCACTGGCACCGCATCGCGGCCGGTTACTCGGACTTGCCTATCGCATGCTCGGCAGCCGCAGCGATGCGGAAGACGTGGTGCAGGATGCGTATCTGCGCTTCTCCGCCGCACGCGACGTCCACAATCCGGAAGCCTTTCTCGTCACCATCGTGACGCGGCTGTGTCTCGACCGGCTGAAGAGCGCGAAAACCCAGCGCGAAATCTATGTCGGCTGCTGGCTTCCCGAGCCGGTGTTCGACGCGGAAGACCTTTCGGCGGACACGGCGACCGAACTCGCGGACGATCTTTCCTTTGCGCTGCTGCTGGTGCTGGACCGGCTATC
>Ga0310810_10005501_pt1 | contig 14178 bp, 13 predicted proteins | sample NCmetagenome_FD_207641 | JGI IMG/M metagenome (GOLD analysis project Ga0310810, IMG submission 207641) | Soil microbial communities from experimental microcosm in Duke University, North Carolina, United States - NC | ecosystem: Engineered > Artificial ecosystem > Soil microcosm > Unclassified ... | reverse complement strand
CGGTGATCTTGATCCTCTGTGCTGTAAAGCTAGTGGTCCAAGTAACTTCTCCAGCACCTCCTACCGTCATGCCGGCCGGACCACCGGTCAGCGCGAAGCTCAGCACTCCCGCGTTTGGATTGGTCGCGGTTACGGCGTAGGTATACAATTCGCCTACCCCGGTTGTTACGGAAAGTGGCTGGCTGGTGATGGTGGGATTCTTTATGCTCTGCAGATCCGCCGGCAGATCGTATGCCGCATCGTACACAGTACCCGTCTGGCTGTCGCCGTCCAAGCCGCGCGCAGAATAGCCCAGGCCATGTTTGGCGAAGATCGTCCAGATCACGGCACGGTTCATGCCGGCGTTAGACGCCAGATCGGCCGTCAGGATGGCGTCACGCGCGTCGGTCATGCTGGGGTTGCACGGCGTTGCTTTCAGACCGTTGAGCACCAGGCGGTCCGTGGTCGCCTGGCCCAGGGACTTTCGGAGGTCCCACAACGCGGCGGCCCAAATCTCGCCGTCGTCATGCACTTCGTAACCGCTAGTGCCAACATCCTCGTAGGTAAACGTGTAGCCCTCGTAGCTTTGACGCCGCACTCCGTGATTCATGTTCTGCGTTATGTATGCGCCGACGACGGGATTGTCGAAGTAGCTGGTGGCAAAATAGTCCGACCAGCCTTCTCCCATGGCGCCGGACTGAATGTTGTCGAGGCAACTGGTGCTGAACGGGCCGCCCACCAGCCGGGTGGATACACCGTGGCCATATTCGTGAATCACCACCTGGCCGTCAAAGTCGCTGTCCAGGTCGTCGGTTTGGGACGTGGTCGATCGCGTGAACAGGCCCATCCTCAGGCGGGGAGCGATACCCTCTGGCGTGGGAGCGAATGCGGCATTGTTAGCAAAGCCGCCGAACTGCGCTTCCGCGATCACCGCGTCGCCGGCAAGGCCCCCCTGGTCGAAATTATCGGTTTGGAAATTGCCGGCCGCTTCGGTGAAGCCGAGTCTGTAATAGAAGTCGTGCGCGATGTTGACGAAGTAAAAAAGGTTGGTCGCAGCGGCGGCTTTAGAATCGCGCGGGTTCAAGCCGAGTGTTCCGTCTCCGAAAGTAAAATCGAAATTCTGCCCCGTGCTCTGGGGCCGGCCATTTCGCAGTTCGCCGGTATTGAGCGGATCGGGCTGATCATTTCCGCTCGCGTCGACAAAGGCATCCACGTTGTTGCCTGTAGTAACGGTGCCCGTGGTTGGCAGCCATCCGTCCGGAAAAGTCACCAGTTCACGCGCGCCCTGCCCGGGGGATTGCTTCCACACGCGCGCCTGCGCGGCGAACACGTAGGCGTTGTGGCGGAAGAGCAACCTCCCGTCTTCGGCGTCGATCAGAATCTCATACAGATGCTCTGCGTCGACTTCGAGGAAAAGCCGGTAGGCCAGCCGGGCAGTCGTGGCATCCAGGGGAAAAATCAGCAGCTCGGGCGCACGCAGGACCTTTCCGTTAGCCCCGGCGCGCGTCTCAACCCGGGCGCGCTCCTCGACATCTTCGGGCCGCAGGCGCGGGACGGTTGAAATGTTGACGCCTGGTGCCAGTTCACCCGACCCCACCTGGATCACTTCACCACTTTTAGAAAGCGTAAATTTGATTTGTCCCTCAAATATGTCGATACCGTTCAGGGTCTGGTTAAAGACGAGGTTAGTGGCTTCCGGACTCACATCCCGGACGACCAGACGCAGTTGGTCCACTTCGGACCGGGTAAACGGAAAAACCGCGACATTTGCGAGCAGAAAGTTCCGGGCGATCTCATCCGGATCGCCAGTCGTCGCGCCCGCTAAAGCTTGTCCATCCCGAAGCAGAGACTTTGGCAGTCCATGCCGGTTAGGAACGATACGGATGCCGGGCTGGGTAGTCTGCCTTCCGGCAACGAACGCTTGCATGGCAGCGGTCCGGCGATCCATCAGTGCCTTTGACTGCGGACGCTGCGGAGTTTCCGCGGATGCGCTCGCATCGCGCAGGTCAAAATCCGGAAGAACGCTTCTGGTTGCGTCATCCCGCGTCTGTGCCCGTGCGGGACTTATTGTGAGCGCTGCGGCCAGAAGTGCAGACAAGAATGAGAGCGAGTATGTCTGATAACTCATGGCTTAAGTCCGTATTGTCGAATATAGCCGGCCTGTTAAGGCCGGTCGTTTGTATGAATAGCGCAGGATATCACACGTTCAGGGGCTGAAAGTGCCGTCCTAACGGACCAGTTGCCGCTCAGTCAACTTTTGCGAGATTGGCGATGGGCGCCGCCGCCCAGCCCGCCGAGATCGATGATGACCGCGATCAGAAGCCACAGGAGGTTGATTCCCGCCGTCGGCATGCCGCTGTTGATCTCCCACGCATACACGATGGTGGTAAGCGGCAGGAACAGGAAGCCGAGTATCGGCAGCAGCAAGCCTCCGTGGAACGCGCGCTGCAAATAGGTCGAGAAGAGCCACAGCAAGGCGAACGCGACGCGCGGAAATCCAAGGATCACGATCAGGATCAGGCAGGGCATCGGTCACCTCTCGACAACCGCGATGGTATCAGATTCGTCCCCGTCCACCAAGGTGTCAAACATACTAAGCTTACATTCATGCGGACGTTTGCCTTGGCCGTTTTGGCTTTCTCGTTCCCCCTGGTGATGCTTGCCGACCTCAGCGAGAACACGATTCTTCAGACCAATGCGGCATTAAACCTGGACACCGGGGCTGTCGTCAGTTCTGGCGGAGACCTTCTCTGGAACGGAAGCACCCTTGCACCGCAGGGCAGCGCCAAGGCGAGTAAGCCCAGCAATCTAGGGTTGACTAACTTCAACGGTCTGCCCGAATCCTATTGGGTCAGTGTTGCGGCGGGTGCTAAATCGACGCCCATTACGGCCGACTTGCTCGTGGGCGGAGCTGGGTTCGTTGCGGTCACCAACAGTGGGAAGGTTGCGAAAGTCTTTATTACCGCGAACAGCGGGGGCGTATTATCGTTGCAATTCACTACCTTTGGAGTAACCGCAAGTGGTCCCACCATCTCGCAGATTCTGAACAACTCCAGCTTAATTCCGCCCGGCTTGCCGAATTCCGGCGTCGCGCCGAGCAGTATATTCATTGTCCAGGGAAGCGGTCTGGCTGACGCTGGGACTCCGGTGCTGCAGGACACGCAGGCGCCGGGCGGTATTCCGTTGACGCTAAACGGCGCCAGCATCACGGTCAACGTCGGCAGCGTGACCACGCATCCCGCGTTGTATTACACCAGCCCCACGCAGCTCGCCGCGGTTCTGCCAGCAGCCACTCCCGTCGGAACGGGAACCCTTACGGTGAACTATAGAGGCACCAACAGCGCTCCCACGACGATTCAGGTGGTGGCGAGCGCCGTAGGGATCAACCACTTTAACCAAATCCCTATCCCTTCGCCATTCTTCAACGAAAACGTCGATATAGGAGTTGCCACCGACGCCTTTACGGGGGCTTTGCTTACATCTACCCACTCCGGCGCGCCCGGGCAGACGATCGTCGTGTGGGCAACCGGACTGGGCGCCGATCCACTCGACAGCGATACCGCCTACACTACATCACAACACGCGATTAATACCCCGATGCAGGTCTACTTCGGCGGGGTTCTCCTGACCCTCCTGTATCAAGGCGCATCGACATATCCGGGCGTGGATGTGATCATTTTCACGATACCGGATTCGGTTCCCACAGGGTGCTATGTTCCCCTGGCGGCAGTGACCGGAAACGTCATCAGTAATGTGGTGGTGTTTCCCATCCATCCAGGCGGCGGATCCTGCGTCGAGCCGGTCTTGGGACTCAACGGAACTCAAATCCTTCAGGGCACACAGGATACTCTCAAGGCAGGAGGCGTGTCCCTGGTTCAGACGAATTCTACGAACGCCAAAGGTGTTCTTACTGTGACAAACAGTGCGGCCGCGAGCTTTCAGAAATATAATGGACTTCTCGCCGCCGCGACGGGTCGGGGCGCTCTTGTTTCACCGGGCGGATGCGCCGTGGGCCCGATTGTCGCGGGAGGGGCGCTCACCGAGGTCGGTCTGGACGCGGGAACAATTAGTTTTACAGGTCCCACAGGGCCGGCGGTAACGTTGCCTTTGGAACTCGGGATCAAGGGCGCGTATGGCGCGGCTCTCGCCACCGGCGGGATTCCATCCTCGGGTGGAGCCTTCACCTTCACGGGTTCCAGCGGAGCGGATGTGGGGTCTTTCACTTCCACGGTCACCTTGTCGAATCCGATTCTCAACTGGACCAATCAAGGCGCGGCCGCGACAGTCGATAGGACGCAGGGACTGCTGGTTACCTGGACCGGCGGCAATCCAGGTACCTCCGTTGTCATTAGCGGAACATCGACCTCAACGGCTTCGGGCGTGATTGCCGGCTTCGGTTGCCGGGTAGCCGCCGAGAAAGGGCAGTTCACCGTGCCTTCCTACATTCTGCAGGGCCTGCCAGCTGGCAGCGGAGGCGTGAACGTACAAAATGACGTTTTCTCGACGCTTTCCGCCACGGGTCTTGATTCGACCTCGGCCGGCGGAACGATCTCGTTCAGCCAAGCCGCAACGATCAGGTGAGAGGCCGGGCGAGTCGCCACTATTCAGCCGCTGCGATCAGGATTGCCGCGAGACCCCGGAGATCCGCCCCATCCTAAAGCCAGCTAAGGTATCCACCGATGGTCTGGTCAGTGGACCGCCGCCTGCACAATCGATCGTTAGCGGATCTGGACGTACGAGTCGTACGGCTGAAGAGGCAAGAGCAGAGTGTCCCCGCGAGGCTTGCGGACGTTTCCGAAGCGGGCCTGAGCCTCATTCTTCCCTGCGAGCTGTGGCCGGAAGAGCTGGTCAAGCTGGAGGCGGCCGACAGCACGCTATTCGGACACGTGATCTACTCCGAGTGGAAGCGCAACGCCTTCCGCACGGGTGTCGAGATCGAGCGGGTGTTGCTGGGCGATACCGATCTGGCGAACCTGCTGCAAGTCGTCTTGCGGAACGCCATGCCCGCGGTTTCACTGTCGCGCTAGCGATCCCGCCCTTTACGGCGCAAGTGGTAGAATCGGATTCTCCCCCTCAAAAGAATGGAACGAACATTGGAACGCGCGGGGAGTCTCATCGGGAAACTGAAATCGCCGGAGATGGATCCGGAAACGCGCGCGCGCGCTGCCTGGGCGCTGGCCGCGGGTAAGAAGATCGCCGCGCACACGCTGGCCTCGGCGCTGGTCCGAGGGACCCTGGTGGTGGAGGTGGAAGACTTCGTGTGGCAGAAGCAGCTCAACGCACTCCGTCATTTTCTGCTGGATAATCTGAAAAAGGCGCTGGGTGAGGAGCTGGTGACGGCGATCGACTTCCGGCCGATGCCGGCCAGACGAAAACCGCAACGGGCCGCATCGGCGCGCGGGGAATCGCACGGTATTGAGGATCCGGTGATGGCGATGTTGTACAGGGAATCGGTGCGGAGAGGCTGACAGTAGGGACCGGTAGGCAGTCCCCGAGTTTGAGGAGAGCGTGAAGATAACCGATCAGGAAGTCCGGCGCGTGGCGGAGCTGGCGAATCTGGCCCTCACCGAGGAAGAGATCGTCCGCATGACTCAGGATATGGACGGAATTCTTACCCACATCGACAAGCTGAGCGAGCTGGATACTTCGAACGTGGAGCCGATGTCGCAGGTACTCTATGACGCCGAAGAGACCGCCACGCTGCGGGCCGATGTCGAGCGCAAGCCGCTGGGGAACGCAGATGCTCTGGCGAACGCTCCTGTCGCCGGGCAGGGATATTTCAAAGTTCCCAGGGTGATCGAGAAGTGACCGGCACTATCGATTCGATCCGGGCAGTACTCCTTGGTAAGAAGCGCAGCGCTGAGGAGATCGCTCGCGAAGCGCTCACGTTCGCCGAGGCGGAGAATCCTAAAACCAACGCTTATCTAACCTTCGCTCCCGAACGGGCGCTGGCGGCTGCGCGCGCCGTGGATCAAAAGATCGCCGCAGGGGAGGATCCGGGCCCGCTCGCGGGCGTGCCCATCGCCGTCAAGGACGTGATTCTCACGCGCGGGCTGCGCACCACCTGTGCCTCGCGGATGCTCGAGAATTATATCCCTCCCTACGACGCGACGGCGGTGATCCGCATCGAACAAGCGGGCGGCGTGATCATCGGCAAAACTAATTGCGACGAGTTCGCCATGGGATCGTCCAACGAGAACTCCGCGTTCGGACCCGTCCGGAATCCGGTGGCGCTGGATCGTGTCCCAGGTGGATCATCCGGCGGATCGGCGGCGGTGGTGGCACAGGGGACTGCGGTGCTGTCGCTGGGATCCGATACCGGCGGATCGATCCGGCAGCCGGCGTCGTTTTGCGGGATCACCGGCGTAACGCCCACCTATGGACGCGTGTCGCGCTACGGGCTGACGGCGTTCGCCAGCTCGCTGGATCACATCGGGCCGTTTGCGCGGACGGTGCGCGATGCAGCGCGCCTGCTCCAGGTGATGGCGGGGCGCGATGAGATGGATTCGACCTCGGCTGCGGCCCCCGTGCCGGATTACGTGGCGGTCCTCGACGGGAACATTCGGGGTATGAAGATCGGTATCCCCCAGGACTTTTTCGACGGTCTTGCGAGCGAGACGGGCGACGTCATTCAGGCGGCCATTCAGACGCTCCAGAAGCTGGGCTGCGAGATTCGCAAGATCCGGCTGCCGCATACCGCCTACGCGGTGGGATGCTACTACATCATTTGCACCGCGGAGGCCAGCTCGAACCTGGCGCGCTATGACGGCGTCCGCTACACGCGCCGCGCCGCGGCCGCAGGCACTTTGCAAGAGATGTATCGCCAGACGCGCGACGAGGGATTCGGCGCGGAGTGCAAGCGACGGATCATGCTGGGTACTTACGTGCTGAGTTCCGGTTATTACGACGCATATTATCTGAAAGCCCAGAAAGTGCGGGCTCTGGTGGCTCGCGACTACGCGCAGGCGTTCGAGCAGGTAGACGCAATCGTGGGTCCGGTGTCGCCGTTCCCGGCCTTCAAGCTGGGCGAAAAGGTCGACGACCCGACGGCTATGTATCTTTCCGATATCTACACCGTCACGGGAAGTCTGGCGGGGATTCCCTGCATGAGCGTTCCCGCCGGGAAGACCAGGGAAGGGCTGCCGGTGGGATTACAGGTGCTGGCGAATCATTTTAACGAGACGGCCATGTTTCGTGTAGCGGATGCTTATCAACAAGCATCTTCCACTTGAGCGAGAATCAAATTATGCCCTTTACACTACCTGCATTGCCCTACGCTCCGGATGCACTGGAGCCGCATATCGACAAGATGACCATGGAGATCCATCACGGCAAGCACCACAACGCCTACGTGACGAATCTCAACAAGGCATTGGAATCGGCGCCTGCTCTCGCGTCGAAGAGTATCGAGGAGCTGCTGGCCAACAACTGCGCGATTGTTCCCGAGAACATTCGCACGGCGGTTCGCAACAACGGCGGCGGGCACTGGAACCACAGCATGTTCTGGCAGATCATGGGCCCAGGCAAAGGCGGCGCGCCGGTGGGCAACCTGGCCTCGGCCATAAATGCGGCGTTCGGATCGTTCGACACCTTTAAAGAGAAGCTGTCGGCGGCCGGCGCGGGACGATTCGGTTCAGGCTGGGCCTGGCTGATCAAGACCGGTTCGGGCTTGGAGATCGCGTCGACACCCAATCAGGACAACCCGCTGATGGAAGGCAAACATGCCGTGATCGGCGTGGACGTGTGGGAACACGCCTACTACCTGAAGTATCAGAATCGCCGGCCGGATTACCTCGCGGCGTGGTGGAACGTGGTGAATTGGCAGGAAGCGGAAACGCGCTTCAACGCCGGGAAGTAAGTTCTTTCGGCATAAGACCAATTTTCTTCCACCCGGCGCCCTTGGTGACGTCGATGACCTCGGCCACCTGAGCGAAGTCGAGCTGGTCCGCTCCTTTCACAAACGCGACTCCGGGACTGTACCGCAACAGGAGCGCGCGGAGGCTGTCCGTCAGGTCGGCGACATCGACGTCTGTTTGGTTTAGACGAACTTTGCCTCCGCCTAGAACTGTCAGGACAATATCCTGGCGCGGAAGCCGACCTTGATCGTCAGAGGGATGGGGAACCTGCACATCCAGCCCTACCGAGCGCGAGGGCAGAATCACCATAAAGATGATCAGCAGGACCAGCAGCACGTCGATCATCGGTGTGACGTTGATCTCGGCCTTGCTTCGCTTGATTCCCATCGCCATAATGTTGTCCTGGGTAAATTGACAAGTGGAGAGGGGAAAAAGTTCCCGCCTGCCCTAGCGCTGTCTCCACAACCGTTGCGGCAACACGTAGGTGAGGCCGGCGAACACTTCCCAGTGAGTTGACGTACTGGTGAGGCCGTGCTGGAATCCGCCGTCGATCACCAGGTTGGGCCGCACGGTATAAGCGGCGGCCCACAGATTCCCGACGGCATTCGAGTTGGTAAACGGCTGGGTGAAGTGCCACAGCTCGCCGCCGAGAGTCCACTTCTTCCACGGACGTGCGACCGACAGCGTCTGGCCGAATTGAACACGGCGGAGGCGACCCTCGCTCTGCTTGTTGAACATCGCATTCACGTCGATATGGAAGCCATAGACGTCCGTGCTTGCCAGAAACATCGCACCCTGGTCGAAGCTTTCGAGATCGAGATCGGGAGCCGAGCCCGAATGAATGCCACGAATGTAGCTCACCGAGATCGTCGGCCGTTTATTTTTGCCCGGAACAAGTACGGCTTGGAAGCCGCCGGCGACGTCGCCGGTTTGGTTTTGCTTATCGAGATCGAAGCGGCTATGGATGAACGGCTCACTGAGAAGAATCAACTGCAGACGCGATGCAACTGTGAGTTTGGTGACTTGGTTGATCGCGACGCGAGTTGAAAACTCGGGCGAGGTCGTGGCGCCGAGAATACCGTTTTCAAATTGCAGGTACCCGACCGGGGTCAAGGTTGCCGGTGTGGAGACGGTCGGGCGGCCGGGGTTTGCGACCTGGGCGCCAAGCGGCCGCAAACCCATGGGCAAAATCAGAATAAAACACACCGATAGCAGGTAGAGAACAGAGTGATGCAGATTTCCTGCTTTCCGTCCAGAGAGGACGTCAGCGCGACCGTCAATGGCCTGTTAGTTGATCGCGAAGCAGTACAGCTTCCCCGCGCCGCCCGTCGAGACGAGGTTCTGCTGGCTGCATCCGTTGCTGGGATGCACGGAATTCCAGGAGGCGTTCCCGCCGCCCATCCGGTCGAAGTGGCCGAGCTGCGCCGTCCCCATCCCGCTGCTGGTCCAATTGCTGCACGTGTGATCCGCAGCATCGGTGTACGCCCGCCCATCGGGCTGCGAGCCGGTGAGAATATCGTGCTCGTTGGGCGTATCGCCGACGCCGTTGAGCATCTCGCCTTTTTCACTCAGGGCCGAAGTCTTGGTGATGCGGTTGCCCATGCGCGCGATTTCAAGGGTGTCTCCATGCAGCTCCGCGACGTTCGCCGCGATCACCTGGCCCTTGGCGTTGGCCCATGGACCCGCGCCGATGCGATCGCGCGCGTTGACCGCGCCCGCACCCTGCGTGCTGAGATAGGCGTGCCAGGTGCTGCTGCCGCGGCCCACGGCTGCCGCGAGCATCTGGCAATGCTGGTCTGCCCCGGCCAGGCCGCCCAGATCGGCGCCTTTTCCCAAGCCAGTGCTGGTTACAAAGAAACTCATCGGTGCAGGCGCGCCTTTGCCTTTGCCCTTGCCGTCTTTCGCCTGGCCAAATGCCGCCGACGTCGCCAGCAACAACATGGCAGCGCCCAGAATCATTCGAGTGATACGCATAGTGTTCTCCTTATTCCACTGAAAATGCCAGTAAGACGTTGCCAAAATTATTTCCGCTGACTGCGTACCCGGATCCTATGAATAACATTCCATTCACGATGGTGGGACCGATCGAGTTAATAGCGCCGCCCTTGGCGGGGACTTTGTTAACGGTATCAAAATCCCGGGCGGTACTGTACTCCCAAAGTATTTTACCCTCGGCGGTAGACAAAGCATGCAGCACGCCGTCGGATCCCGCCACGAAGGCGACTCCCGGAATCGCGCTCACGGCGGCCGCGTTGTTCAAGCGCGTGCCTACCTTCGCCAGGGGCGTGTACCAAACTTTTTCGCCGGTGGCGAGATTCAAGGCCGACATGCCGCCCGAGCTGAGCCCGTAATAGACGTTGCGATCGTCCACGGCGCCGCCCCACACGATCCCCCCGAATCTCGACGGCACTTGTCCGGGAGGCGGTGCCGGTCCAGCGTTGGTCATCCAAAGAAGTGCCCCCTTTTTGTCCGGATCGAGTGCGAAGACACGCCCGTCCTTGGCCGCCGTGAGCAGGATTCTCTTGCCGTCCGGCAGCGTCTTCAGGATCGGCGAGTTGCCGATGTCCAGATCCGGTCCTGGATTCGTGGGACAGTTATCGGACCTGTTGACGCCCCCGCCGCAGCCACCGAGGAACGCGTCGTTTTCCTGAATCTGGTAGTGCCACAGCTCCTTGCCCGTTTTCAGATCCAGAGCCATCACGGCATCGCTGGTTTTTGCGGCCGGCTCGGTTTCCGCGTCGCCCGTGCCGAAGTAGATAGCATTCAGCTTGGTGTCGATGGTCGGGGAATTCCACACCGACCCGCCCGCCGGGGCATAGAGCTGCACGCCCTTAGAGTTTTTTCGAACCGGCTTAGGCTCATCCATGACATACGTTTTCCAGAGCCGCTCGCCATTGCTGGCGTCGAAGGCGACCACACTGCCGCGCGAGGTGCAACAGGCGTAATCCAGATTCCCAGCCTGAAATTCTTCCGACGAGGACACCGGCACGTACACCTTTCCGTCATGAAAGATGGGCGCCGCGGTAATGCGCGCGATGAAGTGATCGTCCGCCCTGGTCGACCATAGCTGCTGGCCGGTCTGCGCATCCAGGCCGTAGACGTACGTGCGGAAGTCGCCGAAGAAGACGCCGTATTTTGTGGCGCCCTTGCCTTTCACCGGTCCTACGCTGAGCGCGCCCCGAACCGCGGCCTTGGTCTGGAATGACCAGTAGACGCAGCCGGTCTTGGCATCCAGCGAATAGACGTAGCCGGTATCGGTGCCGAGAAACACGCGCCCGGAAACGATGGTCGGCTGATTATATTGCGATAAGCCCGTCGGAACGCCGAAGGCCCATTTGAGCTTCAGATTGGGAACTTGCGAGGCGGTGAGCCCTGCGTTCTTAGCCGGCTGGAAGCGCGTATTGCCCGCATCCACACCCCAACCATTCCACGATGGTCCCGAGGCCGGATCGGACATAGGTGGATTGCTCGCGCAGCGGTTGGGCATGCTCTGCGCCGAGCCTTCCGCCAAGCTGCCGAGCGGACGTGCCGACATGAAGGTCGCCAGCATGCGGCGCTGATCTTCGCTTAACGCATCGCCCTGCGCCTTCATGCTGCCGGTGGTCAGCGCCGCGTAAATGCGCTCCGGCGGCATCTGGCGGACCTGCTCGGGGGAAGGCGCCGCGGGAACAGCCGCGTTGCCGTGACAGCCCATGCAGCGGGTCTGGAACGCGGCCCATCCGGATTCCGTGCCGGCCGATCCGGCCTGCTTGCCCTTAGCTTGCGCGTGAACATCCGGGATGCCAGTAAAATATGTGGCCGTCGCGACGCCCAGAAGAGCTGCAAGCACAATTCGGATTTTCATGCTCCCGCAAGCATATCACCCCGCCTTGGTTTGAGACACCCTAGTCTATGCAAGAGAACTGATATTCTGGAGCGCGGAGTCACACGATCCTTATGAAATTGACCACGATGTCCACGATTCTCTTGGCTGTGCTTGGTTCGCCGGCGGCCTACTGCCAGAACAACCCGCCGCCTGCCGCGCCGCGGACCGGGCCGGGCGTGCAGGCCCCTCAGGACGCCAAGCAACCGGACCTGCTGAAGACCTGCAAGGTCCCGCCCCCTGCCAGAGGCGGCGCCGCGAAAGGCGGACCACCCAAGGCCGCACCGGTGAAGGGCCCGGCCGCGCCCGCAGCCGCGGGGCCCAAGGAATACGCGGTTACGGCGATTCCCGGCGTCATCGCTGCAGGGCAGCAATGGAAAGAGATCTGGCAAGTGGACGGCAATAATGCCGACGGCATCATCGCTACCAGCGACGGCGGTCTACTGATGGCCCAAAATGACAACAGCAATATCGTCAAGCTCGATAAGAACGGCAAGCTTTCCACTGTTTATACCGGGTTGAATACCTCAGGCTCGGTGGCCATGAACTCCAAGGGCGCGCTGTTCACCGTGAACCGGGGGCTCAACGAGTCCATCGAGCAGCTCGCGCCGCAGCGCAAGACCCTCGCCAGCAAGATCAATGGCGATCCCCTGGATTGTCTGGGCGGCGTGCTCAACGATATTACCGCCGACAGCAAGGGCGGAGTGTACTTCACTATGGGTTCGGTCTTCCATGCGGACTCCCAGGGAACCGTCACGCGATACGGCGAGAATCTCAACACCAATGGAATCGTGCTGAGCGTCGACGAAAAGCGCCTTTTTGTAACCAACGGCCCGACGGTCGCGGTGTTTGACGTTCAGAAGGACGGCTCGCTGACGAACCAGCGCGAATTCGCCAAGCTCGAAGCCGGGGGCGGCGGCGACGGCAGCACCTTCGACTCCACGGGGAGACTCTATGTGACCGCGCAAGCGGCCGGCATCCAGGTATTCGCTCCCGACGGCAAGTATCTGGGCGTGATCCCGACGCCCCGCCCGGTGATCAGCGCGACCATCGGGGGGCCGGATCGTAAAATGCTCTACGCCGTGACGAGGGACAATGCGCAGAACAAAGACTGGGTTATCGGCATTCCTCTGATCGCCCAAGGCCCCAAGGGCCGCGGCAAGTAGTTTTCCGCCGCGCCAGTTACTCGATCCATTTCGCGGTGCCCGTTTTAAGGGCCTCGGCGAACTGAACGCCCTTAAGGGTGATGGTGTGGTGGGCGCTGTCGGTGCGGATCAGGTATCCACTTTCTTTCAGATACCACAGGCTGAACTCGAGATCGCCCTTGGGCGTGTTTAATAGCGTTTCTAGATCGCGCAGGCCGAGACTTGGCTGCTGCGGATTCGCGAATCGTCGGCTGTAGAGCAGGGTCAGGATTTCCTCCCGGCGCCGCATCTCATCCATGACCGGCGGCCCACTCGCCGGAAGATTCGGCACGCCCGTCGCGGTCCGCCGCTGCGCTTCCCGGTGGTCGCGATCATAGGCAGCCCGCCGCTGTGGATCGATCAAGACTTCGTAGGCAGCGGAAATTCCGCGAAAGGCTTCCGCGTTTCCGCTCTCGAGGTTGTCGGGATGAAATCGCTGCGCTTGCATGCGATACACGCGGCGGATGGTCTCGACATCGGCGTTGGGGCTGATCTGCAGAACCTCGTAATGGTCGACGAACATGGGGCTACCCGCTTAATCGGCTGAATCACAGGACGTTCTTAGGGCGGTCGGCTTTAGATCAGGCGTGGGCGGTATGCTTGGACGGAAGCTTGATGGCGACCCCTTCCAGCCTGGTCCCCAGCGCGACGCCGGTCAGGACGTCGCAAATCCGTCGAGTGGTCCGCGTGGCGGCCGGAAACGCCCTGGAAATGTACGACTTCCAGATCTTCGGCTACTACGCCGCCGCGATCGCCGTGACCTTTTTCCCCAGTGGGAACGAGTTCGCCTCGCTGATGCTTTCGCTCGCGACCTTCGGTGCGGGGTTCCTCATGCGCCCCCTGGGAGCAATCGTGCTGGGCGCATACATCGACCATCACGGCCGCCGCAAAGGTCTGCTGGTCACGCTGGCCCTGATGGCGGTAGGGACGCTCTCGATTGCGATCTTGCCCGGGTACGTCGCCATCGGCTTAGCGGCACCGTTATTGGTGCTGGCCGGCCGGCTCCTGCAAGGCTTCTCGGCCGGCGTCGAACTGGGTGGCGTTTCGGTGTATCTTTCCGAGATCGCGACGCCCGGTCGCAAGGGATTCTACGTCGCATGGCAATCGGCGAGCCAGCAGGTGGCCGTGATGTTCGCCGCCGTGCTGGGATTGGTGCTCACTCTCACGTTGTCCACCGGGCAGATCCAGCAGTGGGGCTGGCGCATTCCGTTCCTGGCGGGCTGCACGCTCCTGCCGTTCCTACTGATGCTGCGGCGATCGCTCGAAGAAACCAGCGCGTTCCTGGAGCGCACTCACG
>Ga0310810_10005500_pt1 | contig 14179 bp, 13 predicted proteins | sample NCmetagenome_FD_207641 | JGI IMG/M metagenome (GOLD analysis project Ga0310810, IMG submission 207641) | Soil microbial communities from experimental microcosm in Duke University, North Carolina, United States - NC | ecosystem: Engineered > Artificial ecosystem > Soil microcosm > Unclassified ... | reverse complement strand
GGTTGGCTGGCGACGCTTCATCTCGAACAAAACCATCAGGCCCGCCAGCGCTAGAATCGTAACGAAGAAGAACATTTCGTTGCGCACAATCGGCCCGATTAGAGCCATCTCCCGCTTGGAGGAGGGAAGGACTCCATTTTCCGAGAGCTCGTGCAGGCCGGAAATGATCAGTTGTGCTGCAACAAAGAACAAAATGACAGTGGTGACACGGAAGAACTTCTGCAGGTTGATGCGCACACTGCCTTTTACAAACATCACTCCGAACAAAACCGCGGTGCCGACTCCCAGCAATGTGCCGATGAAACTCAGCAATTCAGAGGTGTTCAGAGAAACTGCGCCCAAAATGAGAACGGTTTCCACGCCTTCGCGCAGCACCATAAGGAAGACGAAGAAGAACAGGCCCAGCCAGGAGCCTTCGCCCGCCAACAATCCGACCTTGCCTTCAATGTGACCCTTTAGCTTGCGGCCCGTCCGCATCATGAAAATAATCATGGTTACGACAAAAAAAGCGGCGGCCAGCATGACCCAGCCTTCGAAGATGTCCTGATTGTAATGAGTCTTTGAAATGAGGATGGCAACGCCAATGCTGCCGACGAACGCCGCCGCTAAAGCGGAATACACGGACTTGCGCAATTCCGGACGATTGATCTTGGCCAGGTATGCCAGGGTGATGCCCACGATAAGGGCAGCCTCAACTCCTTCGCGGAGAGTTATGATGAAGGTCTCAAGCATGACGTGCAGGTCCCGATATAATTGAAAACGTTGTTGAAAATGAATTTCAATTTCAACTATCTCAGGATAGACTTCCCGCCTTCTCCGGTCAACGCGGCCCATCACAAGTGGTTGTGATCTGCATCACAAGGGGGAAACCAACCCTTAAACTGCTCTCCGCCGGGCTGGTATGGCCACAAGCCCGGTTCGCCGCTTATAGCAGTTTGAGGAAGCGCTGGGCGTCGGCCAAATGAGGGAAGAGCCTCTCTTCCGCCTGAAACTCGGTTGAGTGGACACACCTGCGGCTGCCACGCAGTTTGACCGGGTGCTTCAGGTGAAGCATCTCGTGGTAGACGATGTATTCAACTGCGTACTGGGGAACTCGGGGATGATCGAACACTCGGCTCACCACGATGGCGTTGTGTGCCGGATCGTAATGCCCGAGGCTGTTCCGGGCGCGATTCTGGCTCCACGTGATGCGGGGGCGGGCGAGCAACCCGTAAAAATAGCGTACATTTAATTCGTCGAAAATTCTGTCCAGGTCGTAAATTCGGCCGCGAGCCGATGCGATCCGCTTCCTTCCGCGCATCTGTCGCACCAGGTGCGCCTTACTAGAGATTTCGTGGCTCGAAATGTACCGACGGTAGCGCGTCGCGCTCGCGCGTTCGATTGGCCGGCGGTACATCTTCGCCAGCAGGATGTGAGCAATGGCCCGTAATATGCTTTCCGGGGCGCCTTCCAAAAGATCGGACAAGCGTACCTTCAGCCGGCCATCCCGCATTCGGATGGTGTTGTTTACGTTCGCGAATGCAAAGAACTCCACCGAGATCTCAGGCATCGGCGTGCGCGGCCTCAGTGCACGATAAGTTTCTTCAAAAAGAGGAAGTAACCCGTCTCTCACGTTGGGTTTAGCTTAGCATGGAAAGATTGGAGTCCGGAGTTGCTACTAAAGGATCAGAAGTGATAGCCGCATCCAGCGGCCATACTGGAGCTTAGGACCATCTGGCTACTGTTTCTTTTTCTTGTGCTTTGCCGCTTCCGCTTGCTCCTGCATCAATTGTCTGTGATCGTTAATGCTTTCCTTGATTGTATCGAGGGCATTGCTCAAAACGAAATCGTAGGGCTTAGTGTCTTCTTTGGAGGAGGCTGCTGAGTCCTGTAACGCTCTTAACTTGGCTTGGAACTCGTTGTCCGCATCCATCACCACCTTCAACGGCTTGCGGATATCGTTCTTGCGATCTGCATAGGTATCAACGTTGTCGTTCAGTTCGTCATAAACATCGAGAAAATCCTGCAAACCGTCGTGTGTCGCACTACCGCGCTCGGTGATCCCCATCTTCGGATTACTGCGGATCTGATCCAGCTTGGCAAGCCTCTGGCGCGCGAAGTCAATGTAAAGCTTGAGCCGCTTTTCGGGCTCCATGGCGGTATCGCGTAGCTGGTTAACCTCGACCGGATTCAGGTCCGCATGACGTTGGGCAACCGCCGTAGCCATCGGAATCGCGACAAGTAAGAAACTCAACCAGCGCGCGTGGACGATCATTTATTCCCTTTCTCCAGGTCGAACATCTTGCTGAGCAACTGAGTCCGGATACGCTCCAAATGGTCAACAGCATCCTGAACCGGGGGCTGATCCTCAAAGCTGACAGAGCGTTTTATGTCGGACAGTTTATGGGCTAACTTGCGAATGGAAATCTCGGCCTCTTTAAGCTTTTTTCCCGACTGCGTGGCAGCTTGCCCGGCTCTTTCGGTGTAAGTGACAGCATCCTGGACCGCAGCCTTGGCATCGTCGGACTTTCCATCCTTGAAGAGAGTGTCCGCGGTGGCGATCTGGCGCTGCGCAACCTGCAGGGCTAGACTGACGCGATCTTTGGGACTGGCGGCCTCTACCCGTACCTTGAGCTGTTCCAGGCTCTCGTGCTCGCTGGCGATCGAAAAACCAACTAGCACCATGACGATAAGAAGCCTCTTGTGCATCACTTTACCTTGGGCTCAATCGCGATCAAGCGATGACGAGCCTGCCACTCCTGATCAGGATACTGTCCTTTCGCCGAGTTCAAAAACGAATGATAATTCGCAACCGCTTCTTTGTAAGCGCGGAGATGATCGTAAGCGGTCGCTCGTAAGAAATAGCCAATGGGAATCTCGCCCATCAGCTTAGCCCTGGCATCCAGCGCTTTGATGGCCAGATCGTAGTTCTTGTTTTCATTGGCGGCGGACGCCAGGTCCCCATACGCCGGTCCAAACTCCGGTTTCAGTTTGATGGCGGTGAGGAATTCCTGCTGCGCTGGCTGGAAGTTTCGTGTCTTCATGTAGGCTAATCCCAACGCATGGTGGAGCTCCGAATTATTTGGATTTGAGGCTAATAGTAATTTGTAAAGATTTTGAGCGTCAGCAAATCTTCCGGCCGTCACGTAGAGTTGCGCAAGGTCAGTTTGTACCTGCGGATCATTGGGTTCGATCTTCAGGGCTTCCTGCAGTTCTGAGACGGCAGCATCGGTTTTTCCATCCGCCGCGAGCACCCGCGCGAGTGCGGCATGGATAGGCGCAGATTGCGGCTCCTGATTCACGGCCTGACGTAACAGATCCGAAGCTTCCAGGAAGCGATTACCGCGTGCGTAGATGCGTGCTATGCCTATCAGAGCCGGTGTAGACTTTGCATCGATCGCCAGCACCTGCCGAAACTCGTGTTCTGCCTCGGCAAACTGGTTTTGCTTTTCGTACAGTGGCGCAGACGCCAGGTGAGGCTGAACATCGCCGGGGACGAGGACCGCTGCGGAACGATAAGCGCTAAGCGCTTGTTGCGGGTCATTATTCTCCAGCAGCCGTCCCAGAGCCATCCAGGCAAACTCCTGATTCTGGGCGGCATTGTCGATCGGCTTAAGGCGAGTGGCGGCGCGGAGATAGTTCTGGGCTTCCGGCTGGTCAGCCTTAGCTAACATCAAACCTAGATTGAGGTTCGACTCAAAAACGGTGGGCTTGGCTTCCACTGATTTGCGATATGCCGCAATGGAGTCCTGGGTGCGTCCCGTCACGTTATACAGAAAGCCCAAGTCAAACCAAGCCTGGTAGTTCTTTGGATCCTGATCTACCACCCGTTTCAAAAGCGGCTCAGCCGAGCTGTAATCCCTGGCCTCTATGGCAGCTTCTGCACGCGCGAGCTCAGGAGGCACCGAATTGTCGGGGACGGCCACCGTATGGTGCCGGATAGTGGTTCCTGTCTGTTGCGCGGGCATGGTGCCGCAGCACACTACGGATCCGAGGATCGTTGCCAGAATTGCCTTATTCGTGGCCATTGGATCGCGCAGCCCCATTACCATTTAAGATGCGCGACAGATACTGCCCAGTATAGGATTTTGGCAGCTTGGCGATGGCCTCCGGTGGTCCTGAACCCACGATATAGCCGCCCCGTTCGCCGCCTTCCGGCCCAAGATCGATTACCCAGTCCGCTGTCTTAATGACTTCAAGATTATGCTCGATTACCAGGATCGATCCACCGGCATCGATGAGACGGCGGAATGCCGACAATAACTTACTGACGTCATCGAAGTGCAAGCCGGTGGTGGGCTCGTCGAAGATATAGAGTGTGCGCTGCCGGCGGCGGGGTTCGTCCGGATTGGTGGGCCGCATCATCTCGCGCGAGCCCGGCAGGTGGGAAGCCAACTTCATGCGCTGAGCTTCGCCGCCAGAAAGAGTGGTAGCCGATTGACCCAGCCGCAAATAACCCAAACCGACTTCTTCCAGGACACGCAGTTTCTCAACTACCTTAGGAACATTGGCGAAAAATTGAAGTGATTCTTTAACTGTGAGATTGAGCACTTCATGAATGTTCTTGCCCCGGTAGCGAACCTCTAACACCTGCGACTTGTATCGCGTTCCTTTACATTCGTCACAAATGAGTTCAACATCGGCGAGGAACTGCATCTCCACGGTGACCGTCCCATCGCCCTGGCAATTTTCGCAACGGCCGCCGGGAATATTGAATGAGAAATGTCCGGCGGTGAAGCCGCGTTTCTGCGCCTCCGGCAAGGACGCAAACAGATCGCGAATTCCGTCGAAAGCTTTGATGTAGGTGACGGGATTCGAACGCGGTGTGCGTCCAATAGGAGATTGATCTACCAGCACAACTTCATCAACGAAATCGGCGCCTTCAAGCTCGCGCCAGCTGGGCGCTTCGGGCCGGACACCGTTCGTCTGCTTCTTGGCGCTGCACAGGGCTCTGTAAAGGACGTCGTGCAGTAAGGTTGACTTTCCGGAACCCGATACCCCGGTGATGGCAACTATCATGCCAAGCGGGATGGTGAGATCGATGTCCTTGAGATTGTGAGCCCGAGCTCCCTTCATTTTGATTTGCTGGGGACCGGGTTTACGTCGAGCAGCAGGCAGCTGGATTCTCAGGTCTTCTGACAGGTAACGGCCGGTTAGCGACCCGGGATTACGAACAATCTCGTCATAAGTGCCTGCAGCGATCACTTTTCCCCCATTTTCCCCCGCTCCAGGGCCGAGATCAAGAATACGGTCGGCGGATTGCATGATGTCAGGATCGTGCTCTACCACCAGAATCGTGTTACCGAGATCGCGCAGGCCATGCAGTATCTTGATGAGGCGATGGGTATCGCGGCTGTGCAAGCCAATGGAGGGCTCGTCAAGCACGTAGAGGGTGCCCACCAATCGCGAGCCCAACGATGTCGCCAGCTGAATTCTCTGCGCCTCGCCTCCTGAAAGGGTTGACGATAAGCGGTCTAACGTCAAATATTCCAATCCAACTTCGTTTAAGAACCGCAGGCGCTCCTGGATTTCTTCCAGAAGCTTCTCGGCTATCCCTGCCTCTTGTTGGCTTAACTGGACGGTAGAAAAGAACTGTGCCGCTTGTTCAACCGTCATCTCGCAGATCTGGCAGATATTCTTGTCGCTGATCTTGACCTGGCGCGCTTCGGTTCGAAGGCGCGCACCATTGCAGGTTGAACAAACAGAATATCCGCGGTAGCGGCTCAGGAAGACGCGGACATGCAACTTGTACTTTTTGCGCTCGAGATGAGCGAAGAAGCCACGAACACCTGGAAAACGGCCCGATCCATCGATCAGCAGGCGCTGGTGTTCGCGCGACAGATCAAACCAGGGAAGGTCGAGGGGAATCTGTTCCTGCTTGGCAAACCGCTTTAGGTCGGTGAACAGGGATTTGTATTTAGGTTTGGTCCACGGCTCGATGGCTCCCTCGTTCAAAGTTTTCGATTTGTCTGGAATTACCAGATCGAGATCAAAATCGATGGTATTTCCGAAGCCCTGACACCGCGGGCATGCGCCGTAGGGATTATTGAAGGAAAAGAGCCGAGGTTCGGGCTCATCGTAGCGATTTCCACAATGCTTGCATTCGAACCGGTCGGCGAACCGGAGCTGCCTGGCAGGTTGGTCTTCGCCGCCCACGGTTTCGAACACAACCTCACCCGCTTCGCGGTATGCGCTTTCAATAGCGTCAACCATGCGGGAACGGTTCTCGCGGGAAACCACAATGCGGTCGGCGAGCAGAAATACTGGCTTTGCGAAGTCGACATCCAGCAGGGATTCTGGCGTGGAGAACTCAAAAATCTGCCCCTTCTGGTAAAGGCGATTAAAGCCACGCTTCCGCAGGTCGAAAAGGCGAGCCTTGAGCAGATCGTCGTGAAGTGCCCTTTCTTGGGCGGCTGCCTTCTTTAAAATTCTGCCCTTTTTCTTCTCCGGCGTTTTTGCAGCTGGATGATAAATATGAAGGGGGAACAAAACGTTGAGCCGGGTTCCGTCATCCATGGCGAGGATGGTTTCGGCAACCTCATCCACCGTATCTTTCTTGACCTCGTTGCCGCAGTTCACGCAGAACGTATGTCCCACGCGGGCGAACAGCAGGCGCAGATAGTCGTAGATCTCGGTAGCGGTCGCGACCGTGGATCGCGGGTTACGAGTTGTATTCTTCTGCTTTATCGCAACCGCGGGGGCGATACCGTCGATCAGGTCGGCATCCGGCTTCTCGATCCGCTCAAGGAACTGCCGGGCGTAGGCGGATAGGGACTCGACGTAACGGCGCTGGCCCTCAGCATAGACGGTATCGAAGGCGAGAGAGGACTTACCTGATCCCGATACTCCGGTGACTACGGTCAAGGTATCGTGGGGGATCTCAACGTCAATATTTTTCAGATTGTGGACGCGGGCTCCGCGCACAACGATAGAGTCAGTGGACATCTTCAGGGTCGCCGCAGCGCGACGGGGTGAGCCCCTCTAGTTGGTTCGGAAGCACTGCGGAATCTTTCTATTATAAAACAAGGAACGGGCGCAGGGTTGCGGGCTGAAGCTGAATGATCTGGTTTTGAATTTTGACCCGAGCTATTTCCGCTGGTCGCGTTTTTTGCTGTAGCGCACCGCCATTCCCAACCCAGCGGTCATGATCCCCACCGGCGGGATGAGCAAGACTAGCACGGCTCGATTGATGGCTTTTTGGGCGTCGTGAGTGGCTGCCGCAGCGGTGGAATAACACATCGCACAGCCCTGAGCAAAGCTGGGACCGGCCGATAAGACGAAGAACAGCAGGAGGGTGGCAAAGTTCAGCTTCATCGCACTCCGTAATGGATGATGCGGAAAGCATCGGGGAAGAACACACACATCATGGCCAGACAAAAGACGAGCGAGCACATGGTGAGCCACTTCATCCGAGAGATCTCGAACTTCATGTGCATGAAGTAGCCGATAATCAGCCCAGCTTTGATGATGGAGAGACCCATCAGAATGCTTAGCATGCGAACCGGCTCCATGTTCTGGTAGCCGAGATAAACTTCAATGGCCGTAACCACCAGCAAAACACCCCAGACCCAGAAGAACTGCGCCTTGCCATGATGCCTATGCTGTTCGGCTACGCGTTCCGCGATTGCGACCTGTACTGCGTCCATAGGTTCTCTGCTCTCCTAGACGATTCTGGTGGACATTAAGTAAACCAAAGGGAAAATGAACATCCAAACCAGATCAACGAAGTGCCAGTAAAGGCCAGCCACCTCGATGTCGGACGAATCGTAAACTTTCGGCTTCAGCCAGAGGATCACGGCTGCCACGACAGCGGTCACCAGTAGGACATGGGCGCCATAGTGAAAAGGGCTATACGACGGCGTCGCCAGCCAGGCCAGGAGCCACAGTGCAAATATGACCGGGATGAACTTGCGGCGAAAAGCAACGATTCCCAGGTAAACCACTCCTAGAGTTACGTGCAGCATGTGCATTCCGGTGAGACCGAAGAATGTCGCCGCAAACTGCGGCACCGTCTTGCTCACATTGACGAATTCTGGATTTGCCTCGGCGTGTGGCACGGCAGGGAAGACTGGGAGCGATAGACCCTCGGAGATCAGGTGGCTCCATTCACGCCCGTGCAGGACTACGAAAGCCAGCCCGCAGATCATCGTGGCCAGAAGCCATCCCTGCACCGCTTTAGTCTTTCCGAAAACAGAAGCGCGCACCGCCAGGACCATGGTCAGGGAACTGGTTAGCAGGAACGCCGTCATGATCGTCGCATTCAGGATGCTGCTGGAGTGGAACGGCGTGGGCCAATTCGGGGTAGAAATGCGCCCGTAACTGTAGGCGTAGAGCAGCGCTCCGAACGTGAGGGAATCAGACAGCAGGAACAGCCACATTCCGATCTTTTTGGAATAGGTGCCGAACAAAGAAGGTTCGTAAGCAGCTGCCACCCCCTGTTGCACCGCGACATCAGCCATCGTTTCGGTCTCCTGTTAACGAGCAAATTCAAGCAACGCGAAAATGTAGATCCACAGCACGGCCATGAAGTGCCAATACCACGACGTAACGTCAATTACCACTCGGCGCGACTCAACTGGCTTGCGCAATAACGCGACAGCAGACGCATAGAGTAGTGCAAGTAGACCTCCCGCCAGATGTAGCGCGTGCATTCCAGTCAGCAGGTAAACGAACGAACTGCTAGGACTGGTAGCGAGGAAAAAACCCCGAAAAGCAAGTTCCCGCCACGCCATCCATTGACCGAAAAGGAACATCAGCCCAAGCCCAACGGTCAAGCCTAACCAGGGAAAGCTCGTTTCTTCTCCGAGCGAGACACCAGGGATCGAACGCACGGGTGCGAGAGCAGCCTCGCGAGCAATCGCACGCCGAGACACTTCCATCGTCACGCTGCTGACCAGCAATACGCAGGTATTCAGGATCAAGATGAGCCAAGGCAGGTTCACTGGAAGCCAATCGTGGATGTAGCGATTGGTGTTTTCGTCCAGAGTAGGCAAGCCTTGCCGGACAATGTAAGCGCTGGTGAGTGACACGAACAACATTATGATGGGAGTCAGACCGACTGCTAACCCCAACCGCGCTCGCCGAAGTCGGTCGCTGAAGTCGGCGGGTCCGCCGCCAGAACCGTCGCCACCGCCGCCCATGATCGGAGGGAGGGTGACTGCACCGCCGTAATTGATCCGCGGTTCTTTTGTGCCGATCAAGATAAGTCCTCGCTCAGGGCAGGTAATGTCGACCAGACTCTAATTTCTAGTGCGCCGTGGCAGTAGCCGGATCAGTTTGCATCACAAAATCCTTGCTCGCTCCTGGCACGTTATATTCGTAAGGTCCATGATTAACCACCGGAGTGTGTCCGCCAAAGTTGTCATGCGGAGGAGGAGTAGCCGTAGTCCACTCCAGCGTGGTCGCTTCCCATGGATTGTCCGAAGCCTTCGGACCTTTCCACATGCTCCAGAACAGGTTGAAAAGGAATATCAGCTGGGCGCCGATGGTGATGAATGCAGCGTAGCTCATGAACGTCTGCACCGGCAGCAGCTTAGTCTGGTAGGCCACTTCGGTGAACTGCGAGTAGCGGCGGGTCTGGCCAGCCATACCAAGATAGTGCATCGGCATGAAGATGGCGTAGGTGCCCACCAGGGTGATGATGAAGTGAACTCTTGCCAAGGACTCGTTCATCATCCGTCCGAACATTTTCGGAAACCAGTAATAAGTGGCGCCAAAGATGCCGAAGATAGCCGCCACGCCCATGATGAGATGGAAGTGGCCGACGACGAAATACGTGTCGTGCAAGGGAATATCAAGAACTGGCTGGGCGAGAAAAGGCCCGCTTAGTCCACCCGAGACGAACAAGGAAACGAAGCCGATAGCGAACAACATGGGCGAATGAAGACGAATCTTTGCGCCCCACAACGTACCCAGCCAGTTGAAAGTCTTGATGGCCGAAGGTACGCCGATGGACATGGTCATCAGCGAGAATGCGAATGCCGAGTATGGACTCATCCCGCTCATGAACATGTGGTGTCCCCACACCATAAAGCCAAGCAGGCCGATGGCCATAATTGCGTAGACCATGGCGCGATATCCGAAGATGGGCTTGCGGGCGAATGTAGAAAGAAGCTGCGACGCCACACCCATGCCAGGTAGGATGGCAATATAGACTTCTGGGTGACCGAAAAACCAGAACAGATGCTGCCACAGGAGTGGCGATCCGCCCTTGTGGCCCATTACCTGGCCATTGACTACAACCAGCGGCACATAAAAGCTGGTTCCCAGATTTCGATCAAGCAACAGGAGGATTCCCGCCGACAGCAACACGCCAAATGCGAGCAATCCAAGAATGGCGGTAATCAACCACGACCAGACCGTGAGCGGCATGCGCATCAGCGTCATGCCTTTCGCCCGAAGGTCGAGCGTAGTCGTGATGAAATTCAGAGCGCCCATCAGCGAAGCGATACAGAAGATCGCAATGCTGGTGATCCACAAGTCGGCGCCGAGTTGTTCACCTGGGCCGGAATTTGGCAAGGCGCTCAAGGGCGCGTAGCCAGTCCAGCCATGAAGCGGCGCGCCGCCGGTTACGAAGAACGCGGCGATCATCACCACAAACGCCAGCAAGGTTGTCCAGAAAGAAAGCATGTTCAGGACGGGGAAAGCCATGTCCGGCGCGCCGATCTGGATGGGTAGAAAATAGTTGCCGAATCCGCTCTGGGGCGCGGTGGTCAACACGAAAAAGACCATGATCGTGCCGTGCATGGTTAACAAGCTGAGATACGTCTCCGGCTTGATTTCGCCGATAAGCGGGATTTGCGCAGTCGGCCAGATCAGGTGGATGCGCATCAACAACGAGAGGAACATCCCGGTGAACACTGCTGCCAGGGCCAGGAAGTAATACTGGATACCGATTACCTTGTGGTCGAGACTAAAGATGTACTTACGAATGAATCCCTGGGGAGCTGCGTGTGCATGTATGTGCGCCGTGGTTGCCATTTACTGTTTTGCCGCCTCCCGCTCGGCAATCCACTTGTCGAAGTCTGCCTGGCTGACGACTTTCACCATGCCATGCATTTTGTAGTGGCCCATGCCGCAAAGTTCGGCGCAGGCGATTTCGTAGTCACCGATTTCTGTAGGTGTGAAATGCATCCGGATCCTCAAACCGGGAACTGCGTCCTGCTTAAAACGGAATGCCGGTACGAAGAAGCTATGGATCACGTCTACCGCCCTAAGCTGCAGATCAACTTCGCGGTTCACGGGGATATACATGGTTCCCGTAATCACGTCGTCTTTGGAAGCGGAGTCATTGGTGTCGAGTCCGATTGCGGCCTCGTTACCTGACGAAGGATCAATCAGATCAGGCTTGGTTGCACCAAATTTGCCATCCGCCCCGGGATACCGGAAATACCAGGCGAACTGCATCCCAGTGACCTCAACGGGAAGGGCGTCGGCCTTTGGCGGTTCGAAGCGCTCGGCCGCCCAAATGGGACTTCCCATCAAGTTCAGTCCAACGAAAAGAATAGCGGTAAGAGTCGTCCAGAGAATTTCCAGCTTGGTGTTCCCGTGCGAATAGATGACGGTCCGTTTGGAGCCTGTATCCCGGTACTTCCAAACCAGATATCCGAGGGCACACTGCGCCAGAACGAAAACTAGGCCCATCAGCAGGTACGTGAGAGCGAACTGTTGGTCAATACGGCCAGCTGCAGCTGCGACGCCTTTGGGAAGCCACCAGGTTTTTGCAGCGAAAAAATAAGTACTGATGAAGGTAATCAGCCAGATAATGCAGAGAAGCGCAAGACCCATCCACTAGCCTCCCATATCTTGTTTTTGCTTCGTCCCAACATCCGCCGCGACCGCCGAATTTTGAAGGAAGTTACTGGCCCGGAAGTCTATCACACCTGCATGTGACGGATGCAACACTCATGAAGGGTACCCGACTTTCACGAAGTTGCTTGTCTCTGAACGCGGACAAAACCGATTCCACCTGGATTTTGCGGTGCCAAGCAACTCGACTTTTACGGGTCCGGCCACCATCAGTCTGGCAGCGTTAAGCGAGTCCAAACGGGGGAAGCGTGGTGCCGTCCATATCAGAAGGCGCATATAGCTGACCTTCGCAATTAGAATGACTATCGAATGGCAAAGACCCATCACGGCAGAGGGCACCATACGCGTTATGTCCGTCTGCAAAAAAACTACTGTTTCGCCTGCGGCAAGAATAATCCGGAAGGCATGCGGCTCAAGTTTTCCTACGACGAAGAGCGCGACTGCTTCATTTGCCGATTTCGTCTAGGGAAACGCTATACGGGACCTCCGGGACACGCGCATGGCGGGATCATCGCCACACTTCTCGATGAAGCGATGGGCAAGGTGAACAAGTTGCGGCATGTGGTGGCATTGACGTCTCAGATCACCGTTAATTACCTGAAACCGGTTCCGCTAAATAAACCACTCCGCGTGGAATCACGAGAGGTTCGCGTGCGCGGGCGCCGGCACATCAACATGGCGGAAATACTTGATGAGAAAGGCGAGGTACTCGCGCGCAGCCAGGGCATATTTATTGCCATTGATCCGAATCGTATGTTTGCGAAATTTGTGGATCGGTGAAAGCAGATTGCCAGGCCACGCTTGTTCAGTTCTGGTCCTAGCTCAAGTCTGTAGTGCGACCGCCAATTGATCGATCCCGCGTCTTAGTTCACGGGGATTTACCGCAGCAAACCCCAACACGAGTCCATTTTTCCTGGCACGGCCGGCAGCATAGCGGTTCAAGGGCACAACATCCACTTGGTGGTCCGCGGCACGGACCGCGGCTCGCTCGGCCGTCATCCCATTTTTCAACCATCCTACGGTTTGCAGCCCGGCTTCGACGGTAGAAATGTCTAAGACGGAAGAGAGTTTCTCTCGCGCGCCCTCGAGCAGCACGGTCAGACGTTCGGCGTACAACTCCCGCATGCGTCGGATATGCCGGGGAAAATGACCATCGGTGATGAAATCGCACAGCACGGCTTGCTCGAGAAGAGGTGGATGATGAGTGCTTACCGATTCAGCAGCGGCAAACACATCCACCATGTCGGGCGGGACGACCAGATATCCTAATCGCAAGGCGGGAAACAGTACGGCGCTGAAGCTGCCCGCGAAGATGACGACACCTGCCCGATCGAGGCCCTGCAGCGCCGGCACCGGCCTTCCCGAGTAGCGGTATTCGCTGTCATAGTCATCCTCAAAAATCAAAGTACCCGATACTCGCGCCCAATCCAGCAGAGCCAGTCGTCGCCTGAGCGTCATGGTGACTCCCAGTGGAAACTGGTGTGCCGGCGTGACATATACCAATCGGGCCTTACCCCATCGCTTGACTCCCCGTTCCAGGTCCAGGCCTTCGTTGTCCACCGGGACCGGACAAATGCGAGCGCCCACGGCGCGAAACACGACATCCGCTCCGGGATATCCCGGTTCTTCCATCCACACCGGCTCTCCGGAGTTGAGCAAGACGCGAGCAGTCCGGTCCAGCGCCTCCTGTGCTCCCGAGACGATCAGAACTTGATCTGGGCTACATCTCACCCCACGCGAAGTATTCAGGTAATTGGCAACGGCCTCACGCAGCGGCCGGTATCCGAGAGCTTCGCCTCCAGACAGCAGTTGCGCGGACACCCGGCGCAAACGTCTGGCCGCCGTTTGAGCCCAGAGGGTGGTAGGGAATTGATCGAGCGCCGCTTGGTTGGCACGAAAGGCGCGCACCGGACGAGGTATTTGTGGATGATAAGGCTGCAGGCGCCGGGCATACGACGAGAGCGCGATTCGGCGGTGAGGCAGCTCCGCCGGATGTCGCATTCTCCCGACCAGCAGGAGCTGCTCGGGAAGGACGCGCGAAACGTAAGTACCCGAGCCGGATCTTCCCTCAACGTAGCCTTCCGACTTCAGTTGCTCGTAAGCCGCGAGGACAGTAGCGCGCGAAATCCTGTAAGAGCGCGCCAGATCACGCGTTGCGGGCAACCGCGCTCCCGGACGCAGCCGTCCTTCCAAGATGGCGGATCGCAGCTCGCCGTACAACCACCCGTAGAGAGTTGTCGCCACGGACGCCGCCGGCAGGCTCAAGGGCAAGGTTGTCGTTTTACGGGACACAGAAGTGGTATGGTCATTATAATCTAAGTGGACATTGCAACAGTACCACTCTTGATTTAGTTTCTTAGGCAACATTCGAGCGCGGCAATGATCCGGGTTC
>Ga0310810_10005498_pt1 | contig 14180 bp, 6 predicted proteins | sample NCmetagenome_FD_207641 | JGI IMG/M metagenome (GOLD analysis project Ga0310810, IMG submission 207641) | Soil microbial communities from experimental microcosm in Duke University, North Carolina, United States - NC | ecosystem: Engineered > Artificial ecosystem > Soil microcosm > Unclassified ... | reverse complement strand
CCAGTTCTTGTAAGCCTGCATGAACACCGCGGGCATCTTCGATATCGCGTGATTGGTCTCGCCGGGCAGATCGAGCACATTGCGAATGACGCTGCGGAACGGACGCGAACGGCTCGGCCCGGTCGGTATGTTGTCGGGTTTGAAAAGACCGTGGCCGGAAAACGCCATGTCGTATTTGGCGGCGTTTTTTCTCATGGCCTCGCGAGAGCCGTCCAGCCAAGCGCCGATCAGGTAGCTTTCGACGATGCGGTCGAGGGGGCCGATGCCGGTGACGGCCGGCGTGTCGCGCGTCGGGCACTGTTTATCGTATGCGGACAGAATCGCGTCGGCAGTAAGCTTGTTGTCCAAAATAGCGCTGGAAAGCGCGTCTGAAAATCCGATCAGGTCCGCGGTCTGCGTGGCGGCACCCAGGAACGGCTTGAGACTTCCGACCTGTGTGGCATGACAGGCTGCACAAGTAAGACCCACGAATTTCACGGGCACGGGAGACGCGGTCGACACCATGCGGTTGCTGACACTGAATCCGACGGGAAGGTTTTGGGGTGCGTCGGCGACGCACTTTCCCGCGCTGGCATCGGCACGAGCCGCGAATCCGAAACGCTTGGCCACGTCGGGGGAATTCTCGATCCCCATCGGCTTGGCTGAAAGTTGCGGCATAACCAGGAAATATTTCAGCGGCGCGAGTTCGAGGCCGAACGACCCGCCAGCAAAGGCTTGTTCTGGTGAGAGCTGCTGGAATCGGCCCCATTCGCCTTCGCGCCACCACCAGGTCGCGCTCAGCAGTAGGAAGAGTCCGCCGAATCCAGCTAAGGCTTTGCCTAAGGCGCGAGCAAGGCGCGGCTCGCCTGCGGGAACCGGTGTCACTTGTTCAGGCCATTTCGGCAGTATGCCCTGAAGTCTGATCGACATGATTTCCTCCGCCCGGTCGATTCCCATCAACTCCGCGATGATCGCCGTCCACACATCGGCTCTTTGAGGGTCACCGACCACCCAAACCGAGCGGCGATTCCTCAGCCAATCGAGCGGATGCTTGCCCCCGAGAATTTGGATCAACGCGTTCCTGAATGCTTGAGGCGCGTCGACATTCTGCGGCTGACCCGCAGCGGCTCCGTCAATCGCCGCATTGTCGTTTCCCCACGGAATTTTGACGGCCGCGTCGACGTCATCGACGATGAGAAGATCGCAGCCGCGCCAGGGCCAGAGAATGCGCCCATCCTCCGGTTCTATCCGGTAGTTATTGTTAGGTTGGGTTTGGGCCAGCTCCAGGAGTTTGATCGCCGAAATATATCGCCCGATACCAAGAGCGAATGCGTATTCGGTTCCGATCCCTGTAGCCAAAGGTGTTTTGCCGCTCGCCAAAGGTCCCGAGATGACGAGATGCTGCGGCGTAAGCGGATCCTTGAGGAGGTGTGTCTCGCGTTGGCGGATTTGTTCGCGGATACTCCTGCTAAGCCAGAAAAACAGAACTTCGTGAACATGCACCCTGTCGGGTTTTTCCGGGATGCCGGCGATGTGGCGAATGGCAGCTTTCTGAGCGTCGCTAAGCTCGCCCTTGAAATTGGCCACGCGAAAAAGGTAGGGCAGCCCCGCCTGCTGGAACGCGATTTTCCGCCGCAGCCACCAATAGGCCAGGAACACTGCTGGGACCCATAGGATGATCGTCGCGAGAAACGCGTACAAGCCGAAGAACGGCGTCATGGCAAGAAGGCCGCCAAGCAGGAAATAGAACAGGGCCGTGTGCACGTTCCATTGGACATCGCTGATGTTGAAGTCGAACTGACTTCCGCTCGCCCGCACCGTGACGTCGCGAAGATCGACGCGCTCCTTCCAGAACCAGACAGCGAAGACCGCCAAAGTCCCACCGATATAGAGGACCGAGCGTGTCGTGCCGGGAGAGGTGAAGGCGTAAACGCCCCAGCACCAGAGCAGCGTAAATATGGCGCCGAGCGCTATGTGCCCGATCTGGTCCGCCATCCAGACGTAGCTCGCCATGATGGCGTCCTGGACGTCTTTGGTACCAAAGAGGTCCTGCATGGTTTGCGTCACGACGCGATTGGCGCCGAGAGGTTCCTGGTTCTTCTTGGCGAACCACCGCGCAACCCGCGCCGACCAGGTCTGGTTCGTCGATGGAAAGATGAGCTCGAAAATCGGGTGGTTGGGCATGGCTTGTTCGCTCCCCCGAAGGATGCATGTGCCAAACCAACAAGGGTCTTCTGACCCAACGCGAACGAGACCTGCTTATGCTTTCAAATGCGCCGCTTCTCTTCGGCCAACCGGTCGAGAGAATCTTCACGCCTACTGCGCGTTTACGACGAATGTTCGAAAGCGTTACGCATGCCCCACGCGCGACATAGTCCCCCTAAGCCGCGAACTAATATAACCATACACGGAATAGAGGTAACTTGGAAGACGACTTCGCGTGAAGTGTTCGTGTGCCATACGCGACATGCCAATTCGGACACTACCGCGGGTTCAATACCGCGAGTTCGCGATCGATTTCTGTGAGAAAACGCACATTCTGAAGATCGATGGCGATCTTTTTCGCTTCCTCGCAATGCGTTCGCGCGAGCGCTTTTTGCCCTCTGATGCGAAGTACGCGTCCTAGCGAAAAATGCATCCTGGCGCAGAAATAGCCCCGCGGACTGAACCAGTTATTGCTCAAGCCGCAGTTCAGAAGATCGCAGGCGCGCCGCGCGCCGTTTATCTTCATGTCAAGGAGGAAAAAGAGATTTTTCAGGACCGTACGCGTACTGATCTTCTGCGAGGGCGCCAGAAATTCGAGGTAGACCTCAGCAAGGTTCGTGCCCGCCCAATCGGCGAGGCTCTTCCAGCCGGCCTCTTTCGCGGCATTGATGCACTTCTCGATGCTGCGAACCCCTTCGGCAAACTTGCCCTCCATGATCAGCACGACTCCGAAAAACAGTTTGGCGCTCGTAAGCGAGACCTGATCGTTGCTGGCCGTACACAACTCGCTCAATTCTTTCAGCGCAATGCGCGCTTCATCGACGCGCCGCGACAGCGCCAGAGCTCCGGCCTTCACCCACAGCGCGCCCTCGCGGTCCCATGTCGTGAGCGAAACCTTGAGGGCGTTCTCACTGCGCTCGAGCGCTTCGTCGTAGCTCCCCTCACACACATAGTGCAGGCCGAAGGTCCAATTGGCGAAACCGACCGCGCGCGTATCTTCCTGCGCCAGCCCCGTCGTCATCAATTCTGCGGCGCACTCGCGCCCTTCCCGGAAAGCGCCGCGCGACAGATGGTACCAGGCGAGATCGAACAGCAGCCGCACTTGAATGAAGCGATCATTCGCGACCGCACTGCACTGGATGGCGCGGGCAGCACGAAGATCGAATTCGTCCTGAGGCAGCAATTGTGTCGCCGGCCGGCTGAAGACCAGCGCGGAGACGGCATAGGCGTAGGCCCGAGGATCTCCCAAATCATCGGCGATCTTAAGCGCCCGCGTCGCCATTTCGCTCGCGTTCTTGAAGTCCATCTGCATGAAATAGGCGAAGCAGGTGGAATTCAGCGCCTGCACAAAGGGCCGCTTGTCGTCCAATTGTTCGAGCGCGGGGCGGTATTTCTCGAAGATCGAGGTTACTTCGGGATATTTCGCTTGCAGACCCAGCACCTGCAGGTACGCCGCCACCAGCTTTCCGGTTTCCTGGGGATCGCTCATCACCGGGGTCGCTGCGATCAGCTTCAGGGCTTTGCCGAAATATTGGATCGCCTCCTCGAGCGAATACACGCCGAAGCACTTCATCCCGGACATGAAGGAAAACGCCACCGCCTTGGCGACCAACCCCGTCTGTCCATAGTGGTAAGCCAGCAATTCGGCGACCTCGGCCAGGCGGTTCCCGCTTCTCCCTTCAATCGCGCCGGCGACAAGGGCGTGAATGGAAGCCCGGTTTGGCTTCAAGATTCCGGTGTAGAGGACCTCGCGCAGAAACGCGTGCTTGAACGTGTATTGGCCCGGCGTCTCGGTCCGGCGCAGGATGTCGAGTTCCTCCATCGCGGCGAGCCAAGTCTCGCCGCTCGCGGCGTCCTTCAGATCGGGGAACTGCTCTGCGAGCAACCGGACGAGATCCGCGTCGAAGCGGCGGCCGATAACGGCAGCTAGCTGCATCAGCAGTTTGTCTCGCTTATCGAGCTGATCGACACGGCTCTGCAACAAGGATTTGATCTTTTCCGGAAGTGTCGCGGGCGGTCCGTCACTCTCCGTTCCTGTAGGCAGGGCCTTCCCGCTTGCCACGAGGAGAGCGATTTCCTCCGCGAACAAAGGATTGCCCTCCGCCGTTTCAGCCACCATCGCGGCGACCAAGTCGGCGTGGGCGAGGTTGCCGAGTCCGTTTAGGACAATGCGCCGGGTTTCGGGTGGCGAAAGGCGGCTGAGCGGCACCTCGATCAGATTGCTACGCGAAAGCCATGGCGGGCGATATTCCGGCCGCCGAGACGTCACAACGAGCAGCGGCAGATTGGGCTGCGCAGCCATCCGGTGGAGCAGGTCCGCGGACGTGCTGTCGATCCAGTGGAGGTCTTCGAGCAACAGTATCAGCGGCGACATCCGCGATCGCAGCTGCAGCATCTGCAAGAGCAGCTCACGCGTCTTCAGTCCGATGAGGGCCTCGTCAAGCTCGCCCAACACGCTGGTGGACGGCTTCAGGCCAAGCAGATTTAAGATGAGGTCGACATTGCGCTCGGTGTCTTGACCGATACAGGCCAAAGCTCCGGAGACCTTTTCCCGCACCCGATTCTTGTCTTCGCCGACGCTGAGGCCACAGCTCGCCCTGACGATATCGATGAAGGGAAGCAGGGCGGTGTGCCGCCCGTCGGGAGAACAGTTCCCCGCGAGCACGTGGCCGTCAGGAAGCGAGGTCTTGAACTCGTGCAGGAGCCGCGACTTGCCGATGCCCGGTTCGCCGACGACGTCGATGAACAGGACTCCGCTGCCCGGCGCGGGAATATGCGTGTTCAGGGTCGCAAGTTCGGCGCCGCGGCCGACAAACGGGCTGAGCCCCTGCGCAAGACGGAAGTGCTCGAACCGGCTCCCGTGGCTAGCTTTATCCAGAACCCGCCATGCGGAAACGGGATCGGCGAAGCCTTTGAGCTTTGCCTTCCCGAGATCGGCAAACGCGAAGAGCCGGCCGGCGAGCCCGTGCGTGGTCTCACAGACAACGATGGTGTTGGGCTCGGCGTGCTCGCGCAAGCGTGCCGCCAAATGCACCGCCTTGCCGACGGAGGCCTGCTCGCTCGCGGAACCCGCCCCGCCGGTGCTTCCAATAATGACGTCGCCGGTGGCGATTCCGACGCGGATCCGCAGCGTGTATTCCGGCTTGATCCGGCCGATTTCCTCGATCAGCAGGCGCGCTGCGTCAAGTGCGTGCTCGACATCGGCTTCGGTCGCGCGCGGATCGCCGAAATCGATTCTGGCGCCGTCGCCCGCATAATCTTTCACCTTGCCGCTAAATCTTTCCACGCAGTGCGCGATACGGGTTTTGAAAGCCTCAATGAGTTCGCGATAGGCTTCGGAGTCCTGGACCAGCAGCGTCGTAGAATCGACGAGATCGCAAAACATGACCGTGAGCGGCCGGTGTTCGGCTTCGACACGCGGCCAGGCGACCGAGGTATTTTCACCGCTTTGGCTCAAAATGTCCCCGCCGCGCCCCGCATACCGGCACGTCTTTCCCTGGGGGGACGATTATATGGCATTGCGCGGCTGCCCGCGAGGCGAAGCAAAGAACCCAAACTCCTGCCCCGCGCGTCGGCGCATGCCCCTACAAACGCTCAATTCGTGAAACGGAGTTCCGCGCCGATAACGCGTCCTTCGTACAAAGTGCGGAAGGTGCCGCCGCCCAGGAATGCCGGCAGCGGAGAATTGGCGCCGTCCATCACAGCGTCGAGCAAATTTCTGCCATACACGGAGGCTACCCACCGTCCGCCGCCGAAAGCGACCGAAGCGCTTGCCGTCAAGCTTCGGACAGGCGCGTAAAAGGTCAGATTGCTGTCGGTCTCAGCTGCACGGGAGCGATAGCCGTAATCGGCTCGAAGCTGCAGCGTAAGACCCTCGCCGAGATCGCGAGCGTAAGCCGCACCGACGCTGTAACTCCACTTCGATAAGCGAGGAATTTGTAGCCCAAAATCTGACGGCCCGATAACGCCGTCGGTGTCGAGATCAAAGCGCACCTTGTCGTAGCGGCCTTCGGTGTATCCGGCATTGGCGTTAAGGACGAAGCCCTCTCCGACCGCGCCGGTCGCCTCGAATTCGAAGCCGCGAATTGTCGCATCCGCCGTGTTCGCGGTTACTTGAACCACACCGACGATGGGATCGGTTTCGTTGACGTCGCGCTGCAGGTCCTTCAGCTTGCTGTAGAAGAGGGCGGCATTGAAGCGTAGCCGCCGGTCAAACGTGTCGCTTTTCACGCCAAGCTCGAACGAATCCTCCAATTCGGGATCGTAGGGGCCGGGCGAAATCGTAAAGCTCGTGTTGCGCACATTGTAGCCGCCGCTCCGCACGCCCCGCGTCCAAGTGCCGTAGAACAGGACATCTTGGCTCTCCTGCCACTGCACGCCGAGTTTGGGAACGAAATTGTCCCAGGTGTTACTGCCGGGCGCCCCGGGAAAGCTCGGGCCGGGGAAGTTGAAGATGCAGGTTCCGGTAGTGAAATCGCACAGCGAATTCGATGTCTTCGGAACAAAAGTCGCAATTTGCGCTGACTTTCTTTCCGAGGTGAACCGGCCGCCGGCGATCAACCCCACTCCCGGCACAATGTCATAGGTGGCTTCTGCAAAGGCGGCATAATTCGTATCGTGGATTTTGCCTCCAAGAGTGGAATCGATCGCGAACGGAGTGCCGTTGAGCAGGTTCCTGCGCTCCAAATACGTAAAATCTTGCTCGAAGTAATAAAGTCCTGCTGTAACGGCCAGGCGGTCCAGGAGCCTTCCTGAAAAGCGCAATTCCTCGCTGATCTGATGCTGGTCCAGATCGTCGGCAGCGTGAAACAAGGGCCTGGGTTGGCCATCGACGTCGATCGAGGCGCTTTGTTCCAGGCGGCGGTAGCCAAACAAGTTGGTAACAACGCCCGCCCCGGGCCGCCAATCGACCTCACTGGTGACCGCTTCCCAGTCATATTTGTTGTAACCGGGATTATCGATGTCCACCGTGAAGTGATGGAAATAGGCGGGGTTCTGCACCACCGCACCGTTACCGCGCGTCGCGCCGCGTTCATAAATTAATGTTGCGTCCACATCTTGGGTGGGCGACCAGACGATCGTCGGCCTAACGAAGCTCGTGTGCGTCGCCCCGAAGCTTTGGCCGTCAAATTGGTTCTTAAACCAGCCAGCGTCATTGTTGTAATAGGCGACGACTTTCGCCTTGAGGCGGTCGGCAATCGGACCTTCGACGGAAAAACCAAAGGTTTCCTGAAGTCCGGTCTCGACGCTGGCACGTCCGCGCACCGAAAATGTGTCGCCCGGCCGGCGCGTGTTGATGAGAACGGCCCCTCCGGTCGTGTTGCGTCCGAACAGGGTGGCTTGCGGACCGCGCAAGATTTCCACGTCTTCCACATCGAACAGATCCAACACCGCACCGGCCGACATTCCGAGATAGATGCCATCCACGAACACGCCCACCGCCGGTTCGACCGACGGAATGCTGGTGTTGATGCCCACGCCACGGATCGTGAAGTTTGCATAACCCGGGATCGTGCCGACATCGGCAAATGTCACATTCGGCGCAATCGTCGTCAGATTGGCGAGGTTCTGTGCGTGGAGTTCGTCCAATTGCACCGAACCCAAAGCCGTCAAAGCGATCGGCACCGTCTGAGAGTTCTCGGCGACACCGCGCTTCTGCGCCGTCACGAGCACGTTTTCAACCACTTGGCCCTGGTCGGACGACGGCACGGCGCCCGTCGTCGTCTGCGCACATGAGGCACCGGCAGCCACGATTGCTCCCGCAACCGTCGCCGCACCAGTCCTCAATCCAACGCGTCTGGAAACTCGACCCGCACGCCTTGCGCCAAAGAACAACATGCCGCCCCCCCGTTTGTCCCACTGCCTGCATGTCTTGGGCTCTTATGATGGAAAAACAAATTCTAATCCTCTGCCCGAGGCTTACAACCAGTCCCAAAGTCGGACCGTGCACAATCCAGCTGAGCTATCGTGTGTTTTGCCACACAAGGAGGGCCCCGTCCCGCATGGTCTCGCGGGGCCCGCTTTTGAGCAACATAGGCGGCGCGCGACGGGAGACCGTCTTGCGCTTGAGTACTGGTTTCGCTTTACTTTTTTGATCCAGGGGGAAGGCGATGAGTGCAGGAACGTCACAAGCGGCGCAGCTCCAAGTGCTGAAATACTTGCCGGACGGCGTCCGCGCCGAGATCGCGCGCCGCTTGCGGGTGATTCGGGCGGCCAAGGGTCGCACCCTGGTCGAGAAGAGTTCGCGCTCGGCGGAGGTCTTTTTCCTCCTCGAAGGGCAAGCCAAGGTGCTTTTGTATTCCGCAAACGGGCGCGAAGTTTGGGTTCACGACATCGGTCCGGGAGACATGTTCGGAGAGATCGCCATTCTCGACGGCGAGCCTCGCTCGGCCAGCATCGTGGCCTCGACCGACATCGCGGTGGCGGTGATGCGGGCAAGTGACTTCATGCTGTGCATCGAGAACTCGCCCGCCGCTGGCCTCTGGCTGGCGCGGCACCTTGCTTCGGGCATGCGCCGCCTTACGCAGCAGGTCTTCGAGCTAAGCGCGCTCAATGTTCGAACACGCATTCACTGCGAATTGCTGCGTCTGGCGCGCAAAGGCGAGCCGCGCAATGGTGGTATAGAATTGCGCCCCGCTCCCACGCATGCGGAACTGGCGACCCGCGTAGGAACCCACCGCGAAGCCGTGACACGCGAAATGCGCGCGCTCTCCGATGCCAGGATTATCCGGCATGCCAGACGAAGCCTGATCATCGTCGACCTGCCTCGTCTCGAGCAGGCGGCCTATCGATGATTCCATCTGGCGGCGGCCTGTTTCCGCCGCCGCACCGCTCGGTGGCCAAACTCACAGTCGGCTCCTGGCGAATCTCACCGACCGGCTTTAAGCCTTAATTTACCGTGCTTTCCTGTAACCACAGGAGACACGATCATGTTGCACTTCACCAAACATTGCCTTCGACTCGGCGCAACGACGGCGCTGGTTGCCTTGTTGAGTACGGGCTTGGCGCTCCCGTCTCACGCCGCCGGAACGTGGAAGGTCAACATCACGAAATCCACATTCAGCTCGGCATCCAACACCCTTGTCCTCGATCGCTACGACACCAAGGTGCCAGCCACGCAGACCGGCGCGGCCGCCGCGAACGCGTTTCTTGTCGTAGCCGACAAGAAGATCTATCTCGCGACGAATGATGCGGCCTATGGCGCCTCGTCCAACAGCCTGAGAACGGTCGACTATTCCCGCTGGCGGGATATGAAGCTCATCGAGCTCGGCAGTGATGTGCGCTCGCTCGACACCTGCAACTTTCGCTGCCAGTCGGGACTGCCCGATCCGCGTATGACCCTGACCTTCAAGGCCACGCACGGGAATCCGAAGGATCAGATGAACGAGATCGTCGTGTTCAACAAGTGATTCGCCCGCGGCCGGGTGCTCGGATTCTGATGTGGGGGCTGAGCAGCCGATGATCGTGGACGGAACGGGAAGGTCCTCACCCGAGGGCCTTCCCGGTACTTGCTTCCATACTCGCAGCCACAGACTCCACAACATCGTCGGCAGCAGATACACTGTCGTGTCTCCGCCATCGGTTCGAGGGGAAATGCGATAGCGGTGCGGGATGAAGCTATCGGCATACGGGGTCGTTCGGTCGAATTCGGCAGGTGACGTGGCAGCCTCGTTTCGTTGGACCGCCAACGGCAGCTGCCGGCGAGCCATTTCGGCACATTTTTTGATCGCGAGTGGTTTAGTTCCTCTTGAACATGGGCCGGCTGGCTACCGGAGCACACCTTGGGGGCAGAGCGGGCCGCATTGAGCAATACGACTGATGTCGCGACACCGCGCGGCGCAAGGGACGTGCGTGATTTGCTTCTCCAGCGGCGCTGGCTTTTGGCGGCGGGAGCGCGCGCGGGGATATTGCTGAGTGGCCGTTCCGGGCGGCCGCTTCGCTTCGGATCGCTGGTCGTCGCGGCCGGCCATGGCGCAGTTTCGGAGATACTCGCACGTGACCTGGATTTTCTGATCGCGCCCGTCAACGCCGCGAAAATCCAGGCGGTGAATGGCCCTTTCATACTCGGCATGGACCGCGATGCGAGATTTTGCAACGAGCGCGCCGCGCTTTATTCCGCGCTTCGACGCGTTGATCATGGTTCCCTTGCCGAGCGCGTTCGTGAGCAAAGTGCTCATGCGCTTGGCAATGCCAATGGCTCAATCGATGTGGTGGGCAATTACGCGCGCCCTATTGCCGCGCGCACCGCAATGTCGCTTGTGGGGCTTCCTGCTGCCGATGAGCGCTTGGCCATGGACGTCGCAAGAGCGATTTTTTGCCACACATTTCTAAACCTTGCCGACGACAAGCCGACGGAAACGCGCGCGCTCCGCGCAGCGACGCTCATGCGCGGCTGGTTTGAACACGAGATCGCCCGGCGGCGGGCAAGCGGCCAGCTTGGCGACGATCTGATGGGCGAACTCCTGAAACAGGAGTTGCTCGACGATGACGGGGTACGCAGGACGCTAGGCGGCATCTTTGTCGGCGCCATCGACACGACAGCCGCCGCGGTCGCCAAGATTATGAAAATTTTCGCCGCAGATCCGAAATTGCTCGAAGCGGTCAACGCCGATCGGGACGATTCCGCGAAGCTCCGCGGCTGGTGCATGGAAGCGTTACGGCGCTGGCCGCACAATCCTATTCTGCTCAGGCGTGCTGCCGTGGACACCACGCTTTGCGGCACGGAGGTCAAGGCCGGCGACACCATTCTTGCCTGGATACAGGCAGCGATGCTTGACCCCAATGTTTTTCCTGAAGCCTCACAGCTCAAACCCGACCGTCCGCAATCCGCCTATTTCCACTTTGGCGGCGGGCTGCATCTGTGTGCGGGTCGGGACTTCAACGCATTTCAAATTCCAATTCTTGTCGGCCGGCTGCTTGAGCACGGCATCCACCGTGCCGGTGCGGTGACCTGGGCCGGGCCATTCCCCGACCGGCTGCTCGTGACATTTGCAAAGAGCGCGTCATGACACATGCACTCGTCACCATCGTTGCGCCACTCCATCCGAGCAAGCTCGCGGACGTCACGACACAGATTTCCGCGCTGGGCAACCCGGCGAGCGCCGACCTCCGCGAGTGCCTTGACCTTCTCGACGAAACAGACGGCCAATCGGGCACGCATTTCGTGAGCCTGCACGCTATTCCAGCAAGCAACGGAAAGACCGCCTACATCGTCTTGGAGTTCTCTGCCGACGGAACGGAGGAGCAGGCACTCGTCCGGCTCGAACGGGCCATCGGCATTGATCTCAAGCCCATTTTTTTGCAAGCCGAAGATTGGCCGAAGGGCAGCGCGATCCTTCCTTATCTGCGCAACCACATGATCCGCGTGGGTCACGGCTTATTCAGCGCGCCGGGGGTAGCGTTTGCGGGAACTCCGGGCATGACCGTTGGCCGGATCCGGATGGAATCGAAACTTGCCGCGGAAGTGACGCGAATCCTGGGCGAGCCGCGTGCCGGGCGTGCCGGGATGCGCGCTATCGACCGCCTAGCCGCGGTGCGAACCGAGATTGCCGCAGACCCCAAACTCGCCCGGGCGCTCGCGCCCCCTCCGCCACCTTTGCCGGAGCACACGGCGACTTTGGTCTCGATCCTTCCTCAGCTGATCTTCGACTTTGCAAGAACCTTCCTCTGGCCCGTGGGCCTCGTGCTGCTTCTCTGGACGATCCTGGCAGGCGCGGCAGCACACATGGCAGCGCCTGGACTTTGGCCCATTGTCGTCGCTGCGGTCTCGGCCCTGTGGTCAGGCGCGATCACGTTGCTGATCGTGTTCCTCATCGTGGCCGCATACTTATATTTCGCGCTCCTGCGGGCCTCAGCGCGCGACTTCGTGGATTCGCGCTGGCCCGATCAGACAACCCTTGCCGAGATTCTGAAGCGGGAAAACTTTGCGGCGCAGAACCACATGGTGTCGGTGACGGAACGAAAGCCGGGCATCATGCGTGCGTTGACGATCCGTTTGGTGTTTTGGATCGTTACCGAGCTGGTCGCGAAGGTCTATCAGCCAGGATTCTTGTCCAACATCGGAACCATCCATTTCGCGCGCTGGGTGACCGTGCCCGGCACGAGGGACTTTCTCTTCTTCTCGAATTACGCGGGAAGCTGGGAAAGCTATCTCGAGGATTTCATCACCCGCGCCCATTACGGGTTGACCGCCGTTTGGTCGAATTCGGTCGGATTTCCCCGAACGCACGGTCTGATCAACGGGGGCGCCGCTGACGGCGAGCGGTTCAAGCGCTACGCGCGCCGCAGCATGCTACCGACGCCGTTCTGGTACAGCGCGTATCCCGATACCACCACGGCGCATGTTCGCACCAACGCGAAGATCCGGCGCGGTCTTGCCTCGGCGCTCACCAATGAGGAGGCGCTGGATTGGTTGGCCTTGTTCGGCTCAGTCGTCAGGCCGGACGCGAAGCTGGAAAGCAGCGAAATCCAGAGCCTGGTTTTCGGAGGTCTGGGGTTCCTGCCCTTCGGGATATGTCTGTTTTACCGGTTATCCGATAACCCGGATTCCGCCTGCCGCTTTCTGGCTCGGCTGAAGCGCCACGTCGCGTTCAGTGATGGTCGCAGGCTGCAGAGCGATGCCGTGATTACCCTGGGCGTGGGACCGAACGCGCTTGCCAAGCTCGGCCTCCCGGCAGAGTGCGTGAATGGCTTCCCCGTCGCCTTTCTGAACGGGATGGCGCATCGGGCCAGACTGCTCGGCGATATCGAAGCCAATGCTCCGGAAAACTGGCAATGGGGCCGGCATGAGAGTCCGGACGTCGCGATTTTGGTGTACGGCACCTCGCCCCAGGCAGTCACGGCGCTCGAAACTCAAATCGAGTCGGCCGCCAGCGCACACGGAGCCGTGCGGCGCTTTCGCATTGCTCTCAAGGACGTGGTCCCGGGCAAGTCCGAGCCGTTCGGTTTCGCGGATGGCATATCCCAGCCGGTCATTCGAGGCACCTACAAGGGCCTACGCCGGCCCGATCCGATCCATATCGTCGAGCCGGGCGAATTCCTGATCGGTTATCCGGACAATCGCGGCAATATTCCCCTCGGCCCCACTCTGCCGGCAGCGGCCGATCCGCACAATCGCCTGCCGATTGCCGCGGAGAATCTCGATTTCGGCACAAACATAGTCAATCAGCCGCGCGATCTTGGGCGCAATGGCACATTCCTTGTCATTCGTCAGCTTGCCCAGGACGTTGAGGGCTTCGAAAAATATTGCACCCACGAAGCGGACAAACTGCGCGATCGTCTTGCGCCGCCTTATCGGATCGATCCCGATTTTATCGCCGCCAAGCTGATCGGCCGATGGAAGGACGGATCGTCACTCGTCCGCAATCCCTACAAACCCGCCAGCGAGGAGGTGACTGGATCCGATCAGCTCAAAGCGATCTCGCGGCCCAAGACTCATCCGGACGACAAACCTCCAATCGAGCCGGCAAACCGGCCGAGCGGCCGTCCGGACAACGACTTTCTGTTCGGGGAAGAGGATCCCGAGGCCCTTCGCTGTCCCTATGGAGCCCATATCCGGCGCGCCAATCCACGTGACAGCTTTGATCCCGGCTCCAGAACCCAGATCGACATTTCTAATCGCCACCGCATCCTTCGAGTCGGACGTTTCTATGAACCGGAGCCGGGTCAGAACCCCGGCTTGTTGTTCATGTGCTTGAACGGCGATCTCGAACGGCAATTCGAATTCATTCAGCAAACCTGGCTGAACAGCCCCTCGTTCCACGGCCTTGTGGGCGAGCAGGATCCGGTGGTTGGCGGCGAAAAAAAAGCCTGCACCGGATATCTGATCCCATCGCGAGACGGACCGGTGCGGCTTGGACCGCTCGAGCGTTTCGTCACGATGCAGGGAGGCGGATATTTCTTTCTACCCAGCCGCCGCCTGCTGGAATTTTTGAGCGGTGATGAATAGTCGCGCAGGTGGGCGGCAGGTTGAAATCCACCTTTCCCAGAGGCAGCAT
>Ga0310810_10005496_pt1 | contig 14181 bp, 12 predicted proteins | sample NCmetagenome_FD_207641 | JGI IMG/M metagenome (GOLD analysis project Ga0310810, IMG submission 207641) | Soil microbial communities from experimental microcosm in Duke University, North Carolina, United States - NC | ecosystem: Engineered > Artificial ecosystem > Soil microcosm > Unclassified ... | reverse complement strand
GACGTCTTGCCAATAAAGGCAGGGCCGCCATCGCGGGAAGCCTTGCCGGTATCAAGGCAGGTTTTGGCGCGGCCGCAAACATCGAATTCAACAAACAGCTTGCCAAGCCGGCGCCAAGCACCGCACGTAGGTGGTTGCTGTCGGGGAATGAGGCGACCGGGCTCGGTGCGATCCGCGGTGGCGTTCGGTTTGCCGCCGCCTATCCGATTACGCCAGCGACAGAAATCCTGGAGTGGCTTGCACCAAACCTTGCCAAGGTCGGCGGCGTCTTGCTGCAAGCCGAGGACGAACTCGCCGCAATCAACATGATTATCGGATCATCTTTTGGCGGTACGCCCGCGCTCACGGCAACCTCTGGCCCTGGACTGTCGCTGATGATTGAAGCCCTGGGCCTCGCCACCTCCGCCGAAATTCCGGTGGTGGTCATCGACGTGATGCGTGGCGGTCCTTCAACAGGCATCCCGACGAAATCTGAACAGGCTGATTTAAATATTGCCGTCTACGGTCTTCATGGCGACGCGCCTCATCTCGTGTTGGCGCCGCAGTCGGTCGGCGACTGCATGTTTACGACCCAATGGGCAACTTATCTTGCCGAAGCAATGCAAGTTCCAGCCATTGTCCTTTCCGACCAGTTCATGGGGCAATCACGCGCGGCCATCGAGCGCCCCGCCGACGTCGCATTCATTGGCGCGCGGACAATCGCCACTGACATATCAGGCGCATACAAGCGATATGCCATGGCATCCAACGGCGTATCGCCGATGTCGATTCCTGGAACGCGTGGCGGTCAATATACTGCCGATGGTTTGACTCATTCCGAGCGCGGGATACCGACGAGCGGCGCCACCGATCATCGCGCGCAACACGACAAACGCCGCGACAAACTCGCGAACTTCAACTTCGGCGACCATTGGGCAAGCGTCGAAGGCGCAGGCGATCTCGCGATCATTACATGGGGATCGTTGACCGGCGCCGCTCGTGAAGCGGCGCGACGCGCCGCTGCGGATGGGTTCGCTGTCCGGGTGGTCGCACCGCGCCTGCTTGCGCCTGTTCAACCGGAACGATTATCCGCCGCTCTCGAAGGGGCCAGCCGTATCCTCGTCGTTGAACAGACACACGGTGCGCAATTCCATCGGTATCTGCGCGCGCACTACGATCTTCCGGCATCTGTACACGTGCTTCACCGGCCCGGTCCGCTGCCCATTACTGCCGGTGAAATTCATCAAGCGGTCGCGGAATGGAGGTCATGATGTCGAGCGCCGGAGCAAACCTCGCCTGCAAGCCCGCTGACTATAAGTCTGATATTAACCCGATCTGGTGCCCCGGCTGTGGCGACTATCATGTACTCATGTCATTTACGCGAGCCTTTGCCCAACTACGGCTTCCACCAGAAGAGATCGTCGTTGTATCGGGCATTGGCTGCTCGTCACGAATTCCTGCTTACACAAATTGCTATGGCTTTCATGGCGTGCACGGCCGTTCACTCGCTCTCGCCGCAGGCCTCAAAGTGACCCGGCCCGACCTTACCGTCGTGGTCGCGAGCGGCGATGGCGACGGCTATTCGATAGGTGGCAACCATTTTCTGCATGCATGCCGCCGAAACATCGACATGACCTACGTCGTTATGGACAATCACATTTATGGCATGACCAAAGGTCAGCCCTCCCCGACCACAGAGCCGGAATTTGACACGGCGCTGGCACCAGGCGGGACCGGCGTGCGGCCATTCCATCCATTGGTTGTTGCGCTCGCTTCAGGAGCGAACTTTATCGCCCGCTGTTTTTCGGGAGAGCCTAACGAAACCGCGAATGTTCTGGTCGAAGCAATCAAACATCCGGGCTTTTCTTTTGTCGAAATTCTCAGTCCTTGTGTGACCTTTCGGCCCGACGAAAGAGCGTGGAAGGATCAGGTGCGCCCGGCCCCGGTCGCTGCAACTACTGACGCGGGCAAGGCAGCACGCCGGCTGATGACCGATGACGGCTTCAACCTGGGCATATTGTACCGTGGCAATCGCATGCCGTTTCAGTCTTCCGTCGCGGCAAAAGACGTCGACCTGTCTGAGTTGGAGAAGGATTTCGAGCTATGAGCAAAGCGCCGGATAGTCCGAAAGTCTCCAACCTCAATGATTTGTTGGCAGTCGCCTATCAAATCGAGATTGATGCGGTTGATCGCTATAATTTGCTGGCCGATCAGATGGAAACTCACAATAATCCGGAGCTGGTAAAGGTCTTCCGTGACCTCGCCCGCGCCGAAGGGATCCACGGCGAGGAAATTCGTCGCCTCGCCGGCGATTTCGACGTCGCCGGACACGCGCGTGAAATCGCAAAATTTGGTCGAAGCGATAGCCCGGAAGAGGCCGAACTCGCATCCGCGCACTACATGATGACGCCCTGGCACGCCCTGCAGCTTTCGCTGGCCGGGGAAAAGCGCGCACTCGCCTATTTTACATCCATCGTGGAGACAGCGAAGGACCCAAAGGTCAAAGCAATGGCCGCCGAACTCGTCGAAGAGGAAGCCGAGCACGTCAATCTTGTAAACCGGCTGTTGACCCGATATCCGGCGCCGAGAGATTCGTGGGCGGACGACATGGATCCGCCTGTATCTCAGGAGTGACGCCGCGTTCTAGCGGACCTTGCCGCGTTCGTCTTTCACACGTACAGCCTTGCCCTGCGAGCGCGGAACCTCGCCTTCCGATTTGATGACGACCGCGCAGGTAACGCCGATCAAAGATTTTATGTGATGGACGACGGCCTGTGCCTTCCGTTCGCGTTCAGTATTGCTCAGAGAGATACCGGAAGCGAGCTCGACGTCGACCGTCATTGCGTCGAGCGCTCCCTCGCGCGTCAGGACAATCTGATAGTGCGGAGCGAGCCCCGGGAAACCGACCAAAACCGCTTCGACCTGTGAAGGGTAGACGTTTACGCCCCGAATAATGAGCATGTCGTCGTTGCGTCCTGTGACGCGCATGATGCGAACATGGGTGCGGCCGCAAGCACATGGCTCATCGCTCAAACGCGTGATGTCGCGCGTGCGATAGCGAATCATCGGGAGCGCTTCCTTGGTCAAGGTGGTGATGACCAATTCGCCAGTCGCCCCTCTAGGCAGAGGTTGATGTGTTTCCGGATCGATCGTTTCAAACAGGAAATGGTCTTCCCAGCCGTGGAGACCGGACTGGGCGGCATCGCACTCGCAAGCCACACCGGGTCCCATGATTTCAGACAGACCATAGATATCGACCGCTTTGAGCCCAAGCCGATCCTGGAGATCGTGGCGCATGGCATCGCTCCACGGCTCCGCTCCGAACAAGCCAACCCTCAATGACGAGCGCTTCAGGTCGGAGCCCATTTTTTCTGCAACCTCGGCGATGTTGAGCGCGTAAGACGGAGTCGCGCAGAGAACCGTCGCCTTGAAGTCATTGATCAAGGTAACCTGCCGTTCCGTGCCACCGCCCGACACGGGCACGACCGTGCAGCCAAGGCGCTCCGCTCCGTAGTGAGCTCCGAGACCCCCCGTGAACAACCCATATCCGTAGGCATTGTGGACAATATCGCCAGGCAACGCGCCGGCACTCGCAAAGCATCGCGCCATCAGATTTGCCCAGGTATCAAGATCGCGCTTGGTATAGCCGACGACAGTCGGCTTGCCGGTCGTTCCAGATGATGCGTGAACCCGCAGAATCTGCTCGCGTGGCACGGCAAACATGCCGAATGGATAATTGTCACGGAGGTCGCTCTTCAGCGTAAACGGAAAGCGGGCGATATCTGACAGAGACTTGAAATCGGCCGGGCTGACGCCCGCTGCGTCAAATTTCTTTCTGTAGTGAGAAACGTTAGCGTAGGCAGAATCAAGCGTTTGCTTGAGGCGCGCGGTCTGCAACCCTGTCAGCGCCTTGCGCGACATTGTCTCGGCATCGGGATCGTACATAAAGGTTTCCGATGTCTTGGTTGCCGTGCGCGTGCTCATGGCATCCCCCTCGCTCAATAACTTTACAGCCTTGACCAGCCGGGCTTCACCGCCGGTCCCGCAATTCCCGCTCCGCGTACCGGCGTGTGCACCAGCGCGAACCCTTGATTGAATCCAGCGCGGGTGACCACAATGAGTTTCAAGGCAGCACCGGTGACCGCAATGCACACTCCCGCAATAGCGAATAGGATAGCCGGCGCTGTTCCCATCGTAATACCCGGAATGATCAGCGCGGATGGCATAGCGAGGCCGCCGACAAAGAACCACGACCTGAAGTCGCGCAGGATCGCAAGCGTGCGTGTCGGTGCCCCCTGTGCTTCGAGAACCGCCTGATAGGATCGCCATATCCAGGCACGCAATGCGGCTAAACCAACCGCGATGGCAGCGACCAATTGCGTCAATGGATCAAGGGCGGCGATTTGCGCAACGGCAGCCAGAAACAATCCGCTTCCCTCGGCCAGGCCGGTCACGATCACCAGCGGCACGACCCAGAATACGCGCCACGCCGGGATGCCTTTTGCTTCTTTCAGGATCATCGCCTGGCTGCAAAGGAACAGCGCGGCGGCGATAGCGGCCGCCAAAAGCAGTGCGGGCACCTGCGACCACAGCGCCAATCCCGCCAGCGGGAAGAAAAAAGCCGCGATCCAGGCTTCACGCGCCATCCACGAGCGTTGCGGCTGGCGTAAAACATAAATGGACCTGAATGGCCGCCCGATCTTCAGCAAAACCAGGAACAAGCCGAGACCGACAAGGCCAAGCGCGAACAGGCCCAGTGGCGCCAACTCGGGATAGCGGAGGCTGGCGACAGCAGTGAACAGGAATAGCCCGCTACCCATGCCGCCGCAGATGAAATTGCCGGCCGCTTTCCAGTCCCAATGCTGTTGTTGCGACGGCTCAACGCCGCGGGTCCGCAACTGCCCGCCGGGCAGGCTCCCGGGCGCGGGAGTGTCGGGCTCATTCTCCGGGTCATTCGCCTTGCCATAGAGATAATGGAAGCCCGGGTCGGTTCCGAGCTCCGCGTGCATGCGAAAACTGCGCTGTTCGCGCAGCAACCGTGAGACGTTGCTGTTCGGATCATCCGCGTCGCCGAAATGCAAGGCATCCGCAATGCACGAATTGACACATGCCGGCGTCGCGCGAGGATCGATCCCCGGGGTGAGCCCGTTCTCGAGTCCGAAATCCACCCTGTCCGAGCAGAACGTGCATTTTTGCGCGACGCCAAGCCGGTCGGAATCGAGACGTTCGATCTCGTTTTGGGTCGCAGAATCGTAGGCAAAATGCGGCTCATGAATGAGGAAACGCGCCTGATAAGGGCAAGCGACCTCGCAATAGGCACAGCCGATGCAGAGATCATAATCGATCGTCACGATGCCATCCGCCCGCTGACGCGTTGCCGTCGTCGGGCAGACATGCATGCAAGGTGGATCGGCGCAGTGCTGACATCCGACCGGAACGAAAATACGGCTGACATTTGGATAAGTGCCGGCCTCGATATCGAGAACCTTGCGCCACTGCACTGCCGGCGACGTTGCGTTGGCATGCCGGCATGCCGCAGTGCACGTCTGACAGCCGACGCACCGTTCAAGATCGGCCACCATGACCCAACGCGTCATGCGGCCTTCTCCAAACGTTTTATCTGAACTTTGACGAGATCGGCGCTTGACCCGGTGGCGTCGGTTAAGTCGAGCAGCATGGGCATCAAAGCATTCATGCTCGGGGCATGGAAATCCTTGGCAAAGGGCGTCACCCAGTGATCGAATTGACCGATCATCAGCAGCGTGTCGGGACGGATACCCTCACACAACATGACACGTCCCTTGGTTTGGTTGAGCGGTGATCGCACCTCCACAATATCGCCGTCGGCAATACCAAGACGCTCGGCAGCGGCGTGATTCATGACGATGTTGCCGTGGCCAGCAACGTTATCCGCCACTTCTTTGATCAGCTGGATGCCGACGTTGCCGCCCCACGAGTATTGCATGCTGCGGGCAGTGATGAGCCAGAACGGATAGTCGGCGATGCGCACCGAATAGTGCTTGGCCAGCGCGTTTTCCCATAAGCTGTTGAGGTCGTGCCAGCGCGGCAGTGCCTCATATTCGCCGAGTTGCTTGTCCCACCAATGAATACCTTGTTCGTGCAGCCGGTGGCCGAGCTCCTTCCCGATGCGAAATAACTGCTCCTGGTAAGGCTGCTCGAAGCGCAATCCTTCCGCGACAAGCTTGGGATAAAGATACCACTGCAGCCGAGGAAACGGCTTTACGCGGAACCCATGCTCGCGGAACCAGGCCAGTCCCTGGGACTCGGCGCCGTCGGTGATCTCCGCGCTGGCGGCCCGGCAACTCGAGTCCCAGATCGTCTCAACGTCGTGCACCTTGTCCGGCGCAAGCGAGAAATCGTAGTTTTTTCCCGAAAGTCTGACGCCGGCGGCACCGCGGTTGATGGCCGAATTGTATGCCTCCAGCAGGCCCGTGCGACGCGCGAGCTCGGTCGCTATCCAGGTGAAATCCTTGGCCTCTCCTTGCGGCGGCACTGCTGGCGCACGGAGCGCAAATCCCTGGTAATCCCAGAATTGTTCGACGTATTTGGTGCCGCCGATCCGCAGCAGTTGCAGACCTTCAAGGTCGGTACAGTCCGGCAGCAGGACATCGGCAACATGGTTTGTCTCGTCGCGCGTATAGGCAAAGCAGACCACGAATGGAAACTTTGCCATTGCGGCGCCGACAGCTTTGGTATCCCAGAACGAGATGGCGGGATTCGTGCGATAGACAAACCAGACGTCCGGCGGTGAAGCATCCGGTAGTTTGTCGAAATGTTCGCCCTGCATCATCCAAGCGAGATGGGTCGGCCCAAGTGCCTGGCTCCAGGCTGAGTCGGCGACAAGCGGCACCAATGTCCTGTGTGCGCTGCGAGCCGTTGGACGGGAGATCCACTCGCTCTTGCTGGTCGGATTCATCGGATACTGCATGAACCCGTCGGGGCCCGGCTTGACACTCGACCAACGATTGTCAGCCGGCCGATTGAGCCGCACCGTCGTGCCAAGGGTACTGCCCGGGACTTCCAAGGCTCCAAACAGGCATGCGATCAGGGTACGGGCCCAGCAACATTCGTACCCGCCCCAGCCGTTGTTGACAGTCTTTCCAAGCGAGATCGATACCGGTCGCAAAGGCAGCGTGACGCCTTCGATATCGATCGTTTCGCCCACGCGCGCGTGTTCAAGAAATTCGTTGGCGATACGGCGGATGGTCGCAGCCGGCACATCGCAGATCTTCGCCGCCCACTCCGGCGAATAATCCCTCACGTGCGTAAGCAGGTGAACGAAGGCAGGCCTGACGGTCACCTTCTCGCGCAAGATGACCGTATCGTCGGCGTGCACCTCGACTGCATCGACGACAAACGATCCTTCGAGCGCCGGATCAGCATCCGGCGCATCGAACGGCACTGCGCGGTTGGTTTTGGCATCGAACATAAGCGGCTTGCGCGACACCGGATCGCGCATGAACAGACCACCTGGTCCGATCAGGTAGGGCGACGACGTGCGGTGCTTGAGAAACGGAATATCCAGCCGTGTGCGCGGATGTTCGTGCAGGAACACATGGATCATCGCAAACAGAAATGCCGAATCGGTTTTCGGCTTGATCGGGATCCATTCGGCTGAGCAGGCGCCCGTTACCGAGAGGTGCGGCTCAATCTGAACGCGTTTCATGCCTCTCTTGCGGGCATCGGCGTGCCGCTTCACGCCACACACGCCGCCGGAAGCTTCGACGTTCGCGCCAAATGAAACGAGATACTCACAAAGCGGCGTGTCAGGCGAAACCGTAAAACCCCGGTGCCAAAGCTCGCCATAGAGATGCTCGGAATGGTAGCACTTCACGCCCTGGCCTGAGCCAAAGCTCATGTCGATTGGGCCCCACGCTGCCAAGAACGCGGGCAGCGTTCCCATGTAAGCCGTCGGCGTGCCGCCTCCGCCGAAGCTTGCAGCGACACGCGGATAGCCTGTTTCATCAGTCAGCCCCGCAGCCCGTACTGCTTTAAGCTTGTCGGCGACAAGAGATAGCGCCTCCTCCCACGAAATGCGCACGAACCCTGGATCCTGGTCACGACCTTTGTTTGGGTTCGTGCGCTTCATCGGATAGAGAATCCGATTGGGGTTGTAGGCCTTCTGCACCAGGCCGAACGCCTTTACGCAGGCTTTTCCGCCGGCAGGATGAATGGTCGCCGCATCGAAATTCGGAGTGACCTCTGTTGCGATCCCGTCCTCGACGCGGACTTTCAACAGATCGGGTCCAGCAACACACTGGTAACAATAGGTTGAGACGGTTCGCTCGTGATGCGCGGACTTGTCCGGCATGATTATTATCCCGCTCCGGCGAGCTTGGCCGCTTTCGCCTTCAGGCGTTGGACAGTCTTGTTCGTGTCTACCACGAAGCGGCCGTGAGTCCCTGTGCAGATCTGTTCGACGCCGTCTTTGGCCGATATATCGAACACCACCCTGCGACCTTCCACCAAATTCACGGTGACAGCGATTTCAACCTTCATGCCAAGCAGAGTCGGCGCAAGATGCTTGATTGAAACATCGGTGCCGACCGAGTCCTCGCCGGCATCGGCGTGTTCGAGGATCAGCTCCCGACAGGTCATCTCGATATCTCGCACCAGATAGGGGGTGCCGTAGACCCTGCCCTCCTCCCCCATGAATCCAATGGTGCGATCACGATCGACCTCGATACGGTTGACTCGCGACAATCCGGGACGAAGGCTATCTTTCACCAACATCTCCCAACGCAAGATTTCGACCAGGATTCAAATACATTCGATTGCGTCCGTTCAACTTGACCAAGGTCAATTCTCAAGTGTTTTTAGATACCTAAATAGGCCTGCCGAACCCGACGATCCGACCGGATTTCGGCAGCGGACCCATTCAACGTGATTTTCCCGGTCTCCATGACATAGGCGCGATCTGCGATCGAAAGGGCCGCGCGCGCATTCTGTTCCACCAGAAGGATCGTCAGCTTGTCATCTTTGAGCGCACGAATTGCCGACAATACTTGATCAACGAGATTTGGAGCCAAGCCCATTGACGGCTCATCGAGTAACAGCAGCCGGGGTTTCGCCATCAAGGCTCGACCGATTGCCAGCATTTGCTGCTGCCCGCCCGACAAGGCACCCGCCGGCATATTCCCAATCGCTTCCAGCATTGGAAACAACGCGAAAACGTGTGCAAGCTCTTTCGTCGGATCGCCGCCACGGTGCAGCCACGCACCGAGCATCAGATTGTCCTTGACCGATAGAGGTTCGAAGATTTGCCGGCCTTCTGGAACTTGTGAGATGCCAAGCGCTACCCGCGCGTGCGCAGGCCGCTGCCCAATTTCCTTGCCTTCGTATCGTATGATGCCCTCGGTGATCGGCTGCACGCCGGAAATCGCGTGCATAAGCGTTGTTTTGCCGGCACCGTTCGCTCCGATTAACGTGACGATCTCGCCCGCTTCGACGTGAAGGGTCACGCCATGCAAAACCTCAATGCGACCGTAGACGCTTTTGATATTTTCAATCGAAAGCACGAGCGGCCTCCTGCGAACCGTGAATGCCGAGGTAGGCCTGGATCACTGCCGGATTGGAGCGCACTTGCTCAGGAGTGCCTTCGGCGAGCGTCCGTCCCGACGCCAGCACATGAATGCGGTCGGAGATATTCATCACCAGGCGCATGTCGTGCTCGACCAAAACGACCGTAATTCCCTCCTTCACGATAGACCGGATGACAGTATCGATTTCCTGCGTTTCAACGGGATTGCAGCCGGCCGCAGGCTCATCAAGCAACAGCAGGATCGGCTCTGTTGCCAATGCGCGGGCTATTTCAAGGCGCTTTAGAGCGCCGTACGAAAGCGAGCTTGCAGCCCGGTTGGCAAGATCGGCAAGTCCGACACGCGCCAGCGCGGTCCGGGCCGCCTTGGCGCTGGTCTCGTTCTGTTGCGCAACTGATGGCAGGTACAGCAGGTCGGCAAGAATCCCGGTCCGCTCATGACGGTGACGTCCGACCATCACGTTTTCAAGGACGGACATCCGGTAAAAGATCTGAAGGTTTTGAAACGTTCGTGATAGTCCTCGCCGTGCGAGCTCGTCGGGGGCGAGGCCTGTCGCTGATTTTCCAGCTAGCTTAATGCTCCCGTTATTCGGTGTGTAAATTCCCGACACCAGGTTGAACAGAGTTGTCTTTCCGGAGCCATTTGGCCCGATAATCGAAAAGACCTGGCCAGCCTCGACGGCGATGTTGACGTCATCGACCGCGCGCACCCCACCGAATGCAATGGAAAGCCTGTCGGTTTCCAGAATCATCATTTGCGCCACCCGGCAAAAATCGCGGCGACGGATGGCACAATGCCGCGCCGTAAGAAGATCATGAAGACAATCAAAATAAGCCCAAGCAACGCCTGCTCGTATTCATGAAAAATGGTGAGCGCCTGTGGCAGGACGACCAGCAGCCCGGCCCCGACCAGAGAACCCAGAATCGAACCCATGCCGCCCAGGACAACCATGGCGACCAATTCAATCGAACGGAGAAACCCGGCGGCGTCGGGAGTGATGTGCCCGTTGAACAAGGCCAAATAGGACCCGGCCACTGACGCATAAACTGCGGAAATTATGAAGATCGTGAGTTTCTTACGCGCCACGTCAACACCAAGCGTCAGCGCTGCAACCTCACTGTCGTGAATTGCCTGTAACGCCCGACCGGTCGGGCTCTCCATCAGGTTAAGCGCGAGCACAAATCCACCGAGAAACGTCGTGCCCGCTATCCAGTACCAGACATCTGACCCTCGCACGCCCCAACCCAAAAGCGTCAACCGGGGGACGGTCATGCCGTCAGGACCGCCAGTCAGACCGGCTTCGTTGGTTAGGACGATCGCAACGAGCAATCCGAAGCCGAGAGTCGCGACCGCGAGATAGTGCCCTTTGAGTCGGAGAATCGGCCGGCCCACAACAAAAGCCACTGCCGCTGAAAGTGCTGCTCCGGCGAATAAGCAGAGCCACGAAGGCACACCAAAGTGTGCGGGCCCGATCGCAACGGAATACGCGCCGATGCCGAGAAAGCCAGCATGGCCCAGACTGACTTGTCCCGCGAAACCCATGAGCAGATTGAGACCGGCAACTGCCAGCGCGAAAATGAAAACCAGAGCGCCTATGCGATAGTAATAGGCCGATGGAAAGAACCACGGCACGCAAATAAAGACCGCTGCAACCACCATGGGCGGCAGCAACCGGATTTCGAGCCAGCTGCGCAAGCTCAAACCCGCTCGATTTTGGCCCGGCCAAACAAGCCTTGGGGGATGGCAACCAGCACGACAAGAATGATCAGGAATGCAACTGCGTCCTTATAATTTGACGACAAATACCCCGCAGCTAAAGCCTCGCACATTCCGATCAAAATACCGCCCACTACAGCACCCGGTGCGCTGCCAATCCCACCGAGCATCGCAGCCGCGAAGCCCTTCAGGGCCAGTAGCGTGCCGGCGTCGTAACTGGTCAGAGCAATCGGTGTGATGAGCACACCCGCAATTGCACCTATCGCGGCCGACACGCCGAAAGAAAAGGCGACAATGCGCCGGGTATCGACGCCGACGAGTCGTGCCGCCAGCCGGTTGGCTGCTGTCGCGATCACCGCCTTACCGAAAATCGTGCGATCGATAAAAAGCCAAAGTGCAACGACGATAACCGCTGCAGTCGCCAGCACCACCAGGCTTTGCGGCAAAATAGCTGCCCCGCCAAATTGAATCGGATCAGCACCAAGTAAGGGGGGTAGGCTATGGAACCGCCGGTCAAAAACGATCTGGGCAGTGCCCCGCAGAAATATCGAAGCACCAATTGTTATCATGATCAAAGCGACTGGCGTGGCTCCGCGCGCAGGCTCGATCGCAAAACGGTGCAAGGCCAGGCCGATGGCAGTTGTCGCAACGATGGCGATGACCGCAGCAAGTGGCAATGGAATGCCGGCATGCGCCACGAAAGGCAATGGAATGACGGCATGCGCCACGAAAACTGTCAGCATTCCGCCCAACATCACGAATTCGCCCTGCGCGAAATTGATGATGTCGGACGCCTTGTATATCAGCGTAAAGCCGAGTGCGACCAACGCGTAAATGGCGCCGACGGTCAAACCCGAGAAGACGAATTGAAGCAACTCGGCCATAACGTCGAGGGCCTCATAAAACTTGGGTTAAGTATTCGCCGGCCAGAGCGGCGGCCTCTGGGGAAGCCGCCTCTCTATCATCTCAGGTGCCTGGGATCAGCGTCCAGTCGCCGCCCTTGATCTCAAGCATACGAAACGCCGACAGGTCCAGGCCCATGTGATCGGTTGGCGACATGTTCACAATGCCTCCGGTGCCGACGTAGCCTTTCGTCTTTTCGATTTCGGCCCGAACCTTGGAAGGTTCGCTACTTTTTGCACGCTGCATTGCCTCGACGAGAATCATGAGACCATCGTATGCGTGACCGCCGAAGGTCGAGACCGCCTGGCCGGTTTTTTGCTGGTAGGTCTTTGAATAATTCACGACAACCGACTTTTGGGGATCGTTTGCCGCGAGTTTATCCGCGATGAGAAGTGCAGCAGCTGGAAGTCGCACGCCCTCGGCTGCCGGACCCGCGAGATCGATAAACTGCTTCGAAGCCACACCATGGCTCTGATAGAGCGGCAATGTGATCCCAAGCTGCCGATAGTTGCGCGTCACGATCGCCGGGCCTTGGCCAAACCCTGGATTCACCACGGCCTGCACGCCCGCTTTGTTGCGGATATTGGTTAGTTGCGGAGTCATGTCGCTATCGCGCGGCCCGTAACTCTCCTCAATCGCGATAGTGATGCCAGCATTGGGGGCGACTGCGACGCATTGGTCCCGCATCGACTTGCCAAACGCATCTGTGCCTGAAATCAGAGCAATAGTCTTCAGATTGCGAGCCTTTAGGTCCGTGAAGATTTTCTCGCAAGCCATCTTGTCGGTATGAGGCGTCTTGAATACCCACGAACGCACTGGCTGGATAATCTGTATGGCCCCGGCCAGGGAGATGAAAGGAATCTTGGCATCCTCAAACACAGGGATCATCGCAAGAGTCGAACCGGTGGTGCTGCCGCCCACCATGGCGACGATTTTGTCCTCTTCGACGAGTCGGGTGGCAAATGTGCGCGCGTTATCTGCATTGCCCGCATCGTCGTAGACGACCAACTGTAACTTCTGGCCGTTTATTCCGCCTTTCGCATTGATCTCATCGACGTAGATCTCCAAGGTCCTCTTTTCGGGATCGCCAAGAAATGACGCCGGTCCGCTTACCGACAGGACGGAGCCTATTTTGATTTGTGCAGATGCCTCGTGACCCGCACCAAGAAAACCAAGCAGACCGATAGCGGTGACCACCGTGACGCGTCGCAATGCCCTCATGGACCCCTCCCTAGACTGATAGCTTATCATTTTAAACATACTAAAGCTGGCAGGCCCAATACTTGACCGAATTCAAGGCTTAGGGGGCGCGACTTAGTACCAGTAACGCTCAGATCGACAGGCATTGAGCCAACAATGACGGCACCGGATGAAATCGCGGCTATTGGTATCGTTACGGTCTCCGACCGAGCCAGTGCTGGGACATATCGCGATTCCAGCGGTCCCGCGATTGAGGACTTCTTGCGAAATGTCCTGACCACGCCGTGGCGTGCCGTGCGACGTCTTGTACCTGATGGGTTCGAAAATGTCAGAGACGCCTTGATCGATCTCGCCGACCAGGAGCGATGTGCGCTGGTCTTCACGACCGGTGGGACCGGACCGGCGTTACGAGACCTGACACCAGAGGGAACGGTAGCCGCGTGCACCAAGCTAATGCCCGGTTTTGGTGAATTGATGCGGTCGGAGAGCTTGAAACAAGTTCCGACTGGAATCCTGTCGCGCCAGACCGCCGGCATTCGGGGATCAACGCTCATTGTTAATCTGCCCGGACGCCCAGATTCAATTCGGGTCAACATGCAGGCCGTGTTTCCTGCAATTCCCTATTGCCTGGACCTGATTGGCGCAACTCGAATCGAAACTGTCCCCGCCTTTGCAAGGCATTCCGGCCACCGAAATAATTGTGGCCAGGAAAGGAAACTCGATGGAACTCAGCCAATTCCTCACGCCAGGCGTCTTCATCGATAGCGACTCCCCGCAAGTCAGAACGTTCGTAATGCAAACGATTGCGAATTTGGCCAAGCCG
>Ga0310810_10005494_pt1 | contig 14183 bp, 13 predicted proteins | sample NCmetagenome_FD_207641 | JGI IMG/M metagenome (GOLD analysis project Ga0310810, IMG submission 207641) | Soil microbial communities from experimental microcosm in Duke University, North Carolina, United States - NC | ecosystem: Engineered > Artificial ecosystem > Soil microcosm > Unclassified ... | reverse complement strand
GAAGTTGCCGTAGGCGATTTTCACAATGGAATCCGGCTCTTTCTCGAGGATCTCGCGGCTCGCGGTCGTACTGAATCGATCCATGAAGAGCGGCACCTTGGTCTCGTCCACGTGCCACACCGTGTGGACCCGGAACTCGATCTTGAGGTTGTCACGGCTCAGCACCGCCTCGTCGTGGGTGAAATCCTCCGTGTAGGTGTACGGCGTGATGCTGACGTTCGTCACGTCGAGCAGCCAGGTGCGTCCGGGGGACGTCGGGCCGCGCTGGATCCCATAGAACCGCGATTTTCCGAGCACGGCGCCCTTCGTCAGATAGCCGACGTATCCCGCGGGCGTGAACGGGTTCGACGATCCAATCGACCACACGATCACCGCGAAGCCGACGAGCACGACGAGAGCTGCGCCCGCGGCGCTGGTGCGCAGACGACGCTCGTCGAGATTCGCAAAAATGGGAGAAGGAACGCTGGCGCGCACGGAGGGCCTCCAAATTGCCGGCGGGGTTAGCTGACGGGCTCGAGGTTGGAAGTCCTCTACGTCCGCCTTCGCCCTTTCGGGCTTCGGCGGGGACGATGCGCCCCGTGCACGCCTTATGCGTGCGGTGGTTCCCCCGCGGCGCCGCAGTTGGCGGCGCCTTAGGCTGTCAGACAAATATAGGCCCCGTTCACGGGGTGTCAAACCCCCTGTGCGGGAACGGAACAGCCTTCACTGAACGTGGCGGAGGCCGCTAATGACGCGCTGTGGCGGTCGCGGTGGCAGCGGCCGGCGGTCCGCCTACCGCAAGGTCGTTCCAATTGAGCAAGGCGTTGAACACCATGTTGAACTCGCCGTGATTCTGCCAGCGGTAGACCGGGTTATTGGAGAACAACAACACACGCCCCTTCCCGCTGTAGCCGCCCGGCACGTCGATCGCGAACGGACGCTGCCGGATTTCGTCCGCTCCTTTCATCAGCCCGGTGAGCACGGCCCCCTCGCCGCCGACATAGCGCGCCAGGACGCCCTGCTGATCGGAGGGCCCGACCGACATGAGCGGTCCGCCGAGATACTTCACGGGGATATTGCGGTCCGCATAGCCGTAGAAGACCGGGTGATCGAGCCGCACGATCTCAGCGTTGACGATGGGACGCGGCGCGTAGAAGTCCCGTGACGTGGTGCCGGATGCGTCGACGGTGCGTGCCAGTCCCAGGTCAGCAGGAAACCGCACCGCGTCGCCCATCGCGATCAGCGTGCCGCCGGCATCCAGGAACTTCGCGAACGCGTCAACCCCTTCGCCGCCCATACCGCCCGTGATGTCGGGCGACTCGCCGTAGATGCCGAGGAACCGGTATTTCGTCCCCTTCATGTACGGAACGGGACGCACCGCGGGCGGCTGAAACACCGACTGACGCGTCGCGGTCTGCGTCGGCATCACGACCACGTCGTAGTCGGCCCGCAGATTCCCTTGCTTGAGGCGCTCTTTGAAAATGAGGTCGTACGGGATGCCGAAGCGGTCGAAGGTGAATCGGACCCAGCCGATCTCTTGCGTGCCGGTCCACGACGAGTACATCGCGATACGCGGCGCGTCCGCCTCGTGCATCGCGACGGACGGCACCGATGAAAGCGCCGCGCCAGTGAGCCCGAGCTGCTCGACGGCCGCGCGAGCGGTGGACAGTTCGGTGGACCCCGTGATCACGAAGGATCCCGCCGGGAAGTCGACGCCATTCGCGTTGAAGCTCTTTTCAGCAACCTTCATCGGCACGTTCCGCAGCCGATACCGCAACGCGATCATGTTGTTCGAGCCGAAGTGCGCAACCGCCAGCGCGGCGGTTCCGGTGCCGGTGATCTTCCCTTTCACCATCACCTGATCCACCGCCGTCGTCGGCACGTCGAGGACCGCCTTGTCCCTGATCTCTTTCACGTCGACGAGCATGGCGAGTCCCATCGTCCATCCGCTGTCGTCGTAGGTGCGCAGCTCGGGATCGGGAAAACTCTGCTTCTCGAGAAGGTTCTTCGCGAGCCGGCCATATGGCTGATCGCGTTTGATGACGTAGCTGCCGGCCGGGAAGGTGCCGTCGGTGGTCTTGAACTCCGCGCCCGCCTGGCCCACCTCGATGCGCTGGATGCGCAGGATGTTCACGAGCTCCGCGGTTTTCGTCATGTCGCGCTGGACGGGAATGACGAACGCGTACGGCGCCTCCTTCTTTCCCGACTCGATCGAGTTCTTCGTCTTCTGGTAGAAGTTCTCGACGATCAGATTGGGGAACGAGGCGGCGAGCTGCAGCGCGCTGAGCACGCCGGTCTCCATGTAGTTCGTGTTGTTCCGGCGCGAGAAGTTGGCGACCGCGCCCGGCGGGATCGGCAGCCCGCGATACCATTCGCGCGGCTGCCCGCCGCCCCGTCCGGTCGGAGGGCCTGATGCGCGCCCGGCTGCGAGCGCATCGCCGCGTCCCCCCTCACCGCCGGGGGTCGCGCCCGCCGCTCCACCTTCGGCGCCGCGCCCGGCGCCACCCTCGCCGCGACCACCTCGTCCCGCTCCGCCCGCTCCCGCTCCGCCGGCTCCCGCTTCGCGGCCCGACTGCGTCTCGTACATCCGCATCATGCCGTTGTGGTTGTACGCGACCGATCCGAGGTAGCCGGGCGACCAGCCGTCCATGAAGGCGTGCGTGTAGACCCCCGGCATGCCCCACTTCGTCATCTGCGCGAGCTCGAAGTTGGAGAACCATGGAAGTTCGGCGAACAGGATCGGATCGAGGTTTGGATTCTGCGGAGCCGCGCCGCTGTAGGTGTACATCAGCGCCTGGGCTTCGTGCAGGTCGTGCATGATCGGCGGATGCGCGGTGAAGTACCAGTCGGCGAGCGCGCGCATCGACACCTGCGACAGATTTATGTCGCGATTGTTGTCGTGGTAGACGTACTTGCCCCAATAGGGGACCGCCGGCGTCCCGCCGCCGGCGCCGCCGGCGCCACCCGCTGGCGGCGCATTCTGACCGGACTCAAGTCCGCGGCGTTACCGAGACGATCACGTTGTCGCGGATCTGCTTGATCAGCGGCGACGTCTCGGTCGCGAGTCGATAGACCAGCTCCATCAGCATCTCCGACGGCCCGGTCTCGCCGCTGTGCAGACCGCCCATCAAGTGGTAGTGCGGCTTCGTCGCCGCAATCAGCTGTTTGATCTGATCGGGGGACAGCTGCCGCGGATCCGCGATTTTCGCGAGATTGGCGCGGTTGCGCTGCAGGTTTTTGATGTTGTCGTCCGACGACACCCAGACGACGACGAGCTCGCGGTCCTCGTCGGAGCGTCCGATTGTCTCGATCTTGACGCGCGGCGTGGCCGCGGCGAGCGCCCGGTAGTACTTCAGGATGTCAGCGTAGTAGGTCAGCTTCGCCGGCGCGCCGATGTGATACGTCAGGACGTCCTTCGGAGACGGAATCCCCTGGACTTTCGGCAAATGGTCGACCAGCGGACTGGTGTAGTACGGCGCCGTCGTCCATTCCGCGACGGACTTCGCGAAGTCCTCATCCTGGGTCTGCGCGGGGTCCCACGTCTCGGTGACCATCTGCTGGGCGGGGATGGTCACCACCGCCGCGAGAATGGCCGCTGCGACAAGAATGCCTGCCCGACGGAGCGTCGGCCGACGTCGGTTGTTCATAAGAAGGCTCATCAACACTACGGTAAGGCGTGCGATTCTATAATGAACCGACATGAAGCCTGTTTTACGCACTTTCGTCGTTGCTCTCACCGCCGCCGTGTGTCTCGGTGCCTCGAGCTTTCCCGACCCGGCGAAGGACATCCGGGTGAGCGCTCCCGGCACCCGCCAGACCGCCGTTCTGGCGGGCGGATGCTTCTGGGGCGTCGAAGCGGTATTCGAGCAGCTTCAAGGAGTCAGCGACGTGGTCTCCGGCTTCGCCGGCGGAAGCAGGATGACCGCGCATTACGAGGTGGTCAGCAGCGGCGTCACCTCGCATGCCGAGTCGGTGCAGATCACCTACGACCCTGCGGTCATCACGTATGGACAGCTGCTGAAAGTGTTCTTCGCCGTCGCGCACGATCCAACCCAGCTCAATCGCCAAGGGCCGGACGAGGGAACGCAGTATCGATCGTCGATCTTCTACGGAAACGCCGACGAGAAGATCGTGGCCGAGGCCTACCTCAAGCAGCTGACCGACGCGAGCGTGTTCAATCGCCGGATCGTCACGAAGGTCGTACCGCTCGACGGCTTCTATCCCGCCGAGGACTATCACCAGAACTTCCTCGCGCACCATCCCGACCATCCCTACATCGTCGTCAACGACCTCCCGAAGCTGCGCGCGTTGAAGGCGGAGTTCCCGGAGCTGCTGAAGAAAAAATAGCGTCGATCACCGTACCGCGACCTTTACGCTGAGCAGGATCGCCATGACGAAGACGGCGATCAGCGTACCGCGTTCGCTGAAGAACACTTCGCCCCATGGATGGAGGGGGGTAACCGGTGCCAGCGCGGAGCGTGGCGGCCACCGCGGCAGCCAGGCGCGCACCTGCCGCGCGTAGTCGTCGTACGTGCCGGGATACTTGCTGCGGATGAATTCCGCTTCCCATCCCGCGATCGCGCGGTACTGCGCGAAGAAGATCAGCCACGCAACGGGAACCATCCACAACAGCCGCGACCAGAAGGCGAACCCGGTCCAGAGCAGCCAGTTGCCGACATACAAGGGATTGCGGACGATCGCGTAGGGACCGGCGGTCATCAGAGGGCCGTAGCGCGTGGTGCGCGTTCTCGAAATCGTACCGATGTGGCGGACCGCCCAGAGGCGCAGCGTCTGGCCAAGACAAACGAGCGCGAGGCCGAGAACGACCGGCAAGGACGAGCGGAATTCCCCTGTGCGAACAAGGACGAGAATGAGCGCGAGCGGCACGGGGAGGATCGAGCGATAGCGGAACAGCCACGCCCCGGCCGGGGCTCCTGAAGACATCCGTTCGATAGTACCATTCCGGCCATGCGCTTCCTGATGCGGCTGGTATTGAACGGCATCGCGATCGTCATCGCGGCGTGGCTCGTTCCCGGTGTGCATGTCAACGGATTCGCACCTGCGCTGATCGCCGGCGCGCTGCTGGGATTCGTCAACGCGATTGTCCGCCCGCTGCTCCTGATCCTGACCCTCCCCGTCACCCTGCTCACGCTCGGTCTGTTCATCTTCGTTGTCAATGCGATCTGCTTCGGGCTGACGGCGGCACTGGTTCCCGGATTCCATCTCGATGGATTTCTTGCGGCATTTCTCGGCGCGCTCGTGGTGACGATCGTCAGCTGGCCGTTGAGCGCGTTCCTGCCGGACAAGAAGTGAGAGGACAGATTAACGGCCGGTGACGAGCCCCGCCAGCAGCTTCAGCGAGAGCGCCAGCAGCGCGGTTCCGGTAAATGCTTCGAGTGTGCGGCGCACGCGCGGCGACGCGAGCGTCCGCGCCAGGGTGCCGCCCGCGGCGGCCCAGGCGAGGTGCCATGAAAACGCCAGCGCGATGTGCAGCGCGGTCAGCAGCAGCGCGGCGCGCACGACGGGACCACCGGGCGGGATGAATTGTGGAAGGAGAACGAGGTAGAACGTCGCGATCGCGGGATTCAGCGCATTGGTCATGAATCCTTCCGACAGGTTGCGCCACGTTCCCCGATCCTGTGCGGCATCAGGACTGATCGTCGTCTTGACGCCTGCGGCCGCGCGGAAGATGGACCGCGCGCCCAGCCACGCCAGGTAACCCATACCGCCGGCGCGCAGCACCAGCCATGTCGACGGCCAGTGCTGCACCGCCAGCGCAAACCCGAACGCCGTGAGGATCCCGTAGCACAACGAGCCGGTATTGACCCCGACCGCAGTGACCACACCCGCGCGCGTTCCCTCTGCGAGGCTGTTGCGCAGGACGACCGCCGTCGAGGCGCCGGGCGCCAGCACCAGCGGCACCGTGACGGCCAGGAAACTCCAGACCGGAATCAAACCGCACGATAATATCGCCCGGCCTGACGCAGCCGGGCGATTGATTCGTACGACTACTGAACGCCGCTCTTCTTTGCCGGCGTCGCTGTCCCGTGAACTTTCGCCGACAGTTCCTTGGCCAGCTTCTGGTGCTCCTGCAATGTCGGCAGTGTCTTGCCGGCCCACTCTTTCAGGTCCGCATCCTTCGCGCTCTTGGATGCACGCGTAAACGCGGCGACGTCCTTGTTGTGATCCGCAACCATCGCCTGAATGTAGGCCTTGTCGAACGCGTCGCCCGACAGCTTCGAAAGGCGCGCCTGCAGCGCTTTCCCGTTGGCGTCCGGCTCGGTCGGCAAGGTCACGTTCTTCTGCGACGCGAGCCCCTTCAACTCGTCGCTGGCCTTGCTGTGGTCGTCAACCATGCGCTGTCCGAATTGCTTTACTTCAGGATTGCTCGCCTTCTCCGCCGCCAGCCGGCCGAGCTCCACTTCCGCGGCGCCCCCGTGCGCCGCTTCCAGTACGAACGCTCTGTCGGTCGGGGCTAACGCGCTCGCGGCCGCGTGCGCGTGATCGGCGGCGCTTTTCGAAGGCGTCGAAGAAGGGTTGGACGGAGGCGGCGTCTGGGCGCCGGCGATCGCCGGCAGCGCCAGAGCACACGTCAACCCAGCAGTAAGTACCAATCGGTTCATGTCATTCCTCCCAGTTGCGGTGGCAATTGCAAGCGGGATACCTGCGGCGGGAGACGTGAATGGACCAGGCGTGGGGAGAATCGCCGAGACGTCCCGAATCAGGGATGAGCGATTCGTTCTGCTCCCAAAAGGCCTGGCTTCATCGGCGGCGCGTCGGGCATGCGATCGAAGCCCACCAGACGCCAGCCGTCGGGGGCGCGGCGGAAGTACGCCTGCACCGGCGCGCTCCAGGACGGGAGCGATGGCTGCACCGCGGAAATGTCGGCACGCACGAAGGCCCCGCGGCCACCCGGCAGCGTCGTGTCGGGCCGCACGCGCATCAGCGCGTCGGCCGGCGCTGCCGCGCGGGTTCCCGTGATGCTCGACTCGCCAAGGCGCGTCGATTGTCCGGTTGAATTGTCGAAGCGATGCCACGTCACGATATATCGCTCCGGCGCCGGTGCGAATCCGAAATCGACCGCGGGATTCCGGAAGGTCAGCGTGCCGTCCTCGGCGAGCGCGGGATCGGCGACCGGGTTCACGTTCGTCAGCCACGTCCGGCCGATTTTGTCGCGCCGCTCGATCAAGGCATCGGCAAGGAACTGCTCCGCACGCGGATCCGAATAGTTCCCGGCCTTCACCGCCGCGCGAATGAGATCGTCGGTCATCGCCATCAGCTTTCGCGCCGCCCAGTACGTGTCGTCGGGACGCGAGCGGACGTAGGCGGGATTCGGAACGCGCGGCCGCCACTGCTCCGGCACGAACTCTTTGGATTCGAAACGGCCGATGCCGCGGATCTCCGGGTAATCGATCGTCAACCACGGACGGATGTAAAAGCCGAACGCGGGAAGCGCCTTCTTCGCCGGCCCGAAATCCGCCAGATACTCGTAGCCATCGCGGCGTTCGCGAAGGCCGATGCCCGCGCTGCCGAGCGCCGCGTTGAAATCGATGAGATAGTGCTTGACGATCGATTTATCGCCCTGCCGCACGACGACATCCAGCGAGTTGATGGCCTTGGCATCGGTGTGATTGACCCAGGCGCTGAACACTCGCAGCCCGCGAAGCTCCCGGCGGTTCTCGTGCGGCACGATGTCGTTCGGGTCGTCGGGACGGGTGCCGGTATAGAGGAAGCCCTCGAGAGATTTCCCCTCGATGGCTTCGCCGAGCGACACGCGGTATGAGCCGTCCGGATTGCGGTGCGCGCGGCGAAGCTGCTCGTCGATGTCGGACCAGCGCAGCGCTCTGCGCGATCCGTTGGCCAGCCGAACGGTGGACTCCTTCCCGATGGCGAGGTTCTCGCGGCGCAACGTGCCAAGCAGGACCTGGGGCACGTTGTAGCCGATGGCGTAGAACAGGCGGGTGACCACTGCCTCGGCGCTCGTCGCCAGCTCAGGCAACCCCGGAGGATCGAACTTCACGAAGTAACGCCGGCCGTTCTGGTCGGAAATGGTGAACCCCGCCGATACGCCGTTCGCCTTGCGCGTGACCATCCATTTCCCAGGCGCCGGCCCCGTATCGTCGTTCGGGCCGCGGAGCACTTCGTCGGCCGTCAACGGCCGCCGGCCCACCCGGTTCGTGAACCACGCAGAATCGGGGACCTCGTCGATCGTATTGACGTCCCCGGCGCGCTCGACGGCCTGCATTCCCGGACGTCCGAACAGATTGATGACGGCGTCATAGGTGAGCGAGATCTCGCGCGACTCGGCCTTCGACGCATCCTGCGTATCGACGGCCCGCGAGATGGGGTCGTCGTCGTAGAACTTCGGCGCGGTGCGGGCGCGATCCGCCACCAGCAACGTCGACCCGCAAAGCAGCGAGGCGCACAACGTAAGGACTCGTTTCAGGGTCATTGGCGTACCGGACTGAACGCAAAAAGGATTCGCATCCCTTCGTTGCTCCTTGCCACTTCTATCCGCAGCAAGGTCATCTGCGGGGTGTGGAACCGCACACCGGCGCCAACCGAATTCCTGAAATGCGAGAAATCGAGCGAACTGCGATCCGGCACCACTTTCCCCGCGTCGTAGAAGATCGCCGCGTCGAGGAACTCCTGGGCGTACCAGCGATATTCGGCCGTCACGTTGATGGCATGGCGGTCGCGGAAGCGGTAGTTGCTGAAGCCGCGGAGGGTGTCTCCGCCGAGATCGGGCATCAGGAAGAAGGGCACCATATTTCCTGACGTTGCGGAGGTCGTCGATGCGTGCAGCCCCAGAAAGATCACCCAGTTGCCGTGGAGGATGGGCAGGTACTGCTCGGCATTGCCGTCAAGCCGTTGGAATGTGAAAGGACCATCATTCTGCTGACGATAGTCGTGCACTGTGGCGCGAAGGAGGGTCCCGTGCCGGCTGTAACCGGGCCCGTCGCGTGAATCGATTGCCGCCGACGCCTGACTGTGCAGGTATGTCGGATCGGCGCCCATGCCAGGCACCGCGAAGAGCGCGAGACGCGGGTCCGTCGAGTGCGCGGCGCCTGTGAGGTAACGCTCGAAGCCCACCCCGCCGCCGAATTGCAGCACGCGTACGGGTTGGAAGAGCGCCTGCGTGCTCGCTTCGGTCTTCGTCTCGGCGTAGTTCGTCCGCACGTTCGGCGAGTCCACCCCGAGCGCGTAGAGACGAACGGCGGGCGCATCCTGCCAGCGGATGCGGCCGCTGACGAGCAGCCGCTCGGCCAGTAGCGGCGCCGACGCCGCGCTCAACTGTAGGAGCTTGTAGTTGTTGATCGAATAGGTCGCCTTGCCGACGACGGTGGTGCCGCTCGCGAGCACTCTGCCATACGCCGGGCCCATCGCGAACCCGGATCCCCGTTTGATGTCTCCAAAGGTCACGAAAAGCCCGTGCGGAACTCCAAAGCCGCCGGCCCGTTCCATGGCAAGGATTTGTCGTTCGATGAATCCCGGACGGTCCGGAGACAGATTGCGTGCCTTCTCCTGCTGCTCGCGCGCTTGGTCCTCGGCGCGGGAGCCGACCTCCTGCGCACGGACGAAGCCAGCAGAAGCAATCAGGAGGCATGTGACGAAAGCCAGGACGCGGCGCATGCGGGTGGCGTCATTTATAATCCAAACCGCCCCGCTGATGAAGTCTCTTTCGGTAGCCCTGGCACTCACGGGGGCAGCATACCTCGCCGCGGCAATCCTGCTGGCCCTTACCCAGGCCTCCCTCGGCTCAGCACTATTCTTCACCTGCGCGGCCACCATGGCCGCCGCGTATGTCGTCATGCTGTGGCGAGTATCGCGTGAACGAACGTCCAGGCGGCAGCTGATCGCTGCGTTCGTGGTGGCGCTCGCCTTCCGGGTGCCACTCGTGTTTCCGCGAGTCGCGCCCGAGAGCGACATGGTGCGATACCTCTGGGATGGGCGCATTCAGACCCTTGGCTATAGCCCGTACGCGGTAACGCCGGACGATCCGGCCGTGGCGTGGACGCATACCGACGAGACGCGGGCCATGCCCAGCCACCGTGCGCGTAGTCCGTACCCGCCGGCCGCGCAGTTGTTCTTCCGCCTGGTCGTCACAATCCATGACTCTACGCGCGCCATGAAAACCGCGCTGACGTTCTGCGATGTGTTGACGATCATCGTGCTGTGGCGATGGCTGATTGTGACCGGGCGATCCGAATGGCTCGCACTGGCCTACGCGTGGAACCCGCTGGTGATCCTCGAGATCGCGCACAGCGGCCACATCGACGCGCTGGGCGCGTTGTGGATTGTCGCGTCGGCGTACTGGCTGGCCCGACGCCGTACCGCGCTCGCGACAATCGCATTCGGCCTCGCCGTAGCGACGAAGCTGTTACCGATCGTGCTGGCGCCGCTCTACGTGGGAAGAATCCGCATGCGCGACGCGCTCGGTGCCGGAGCGCTCCTCGCGGCGCTGTACCTGACGTTCAGCCGCGGCGGCACCATCGAGGTCGGCACCATTCCGAGCGTGATCCAGAACGTCCGCTTCAACAGCGAACTGTTCCGCTTCGTCATGCGACTGGTGGGAAACCCGCAACGTGCGGCCGCGGTCGCGGTGAGTGCGGGACTGGTCACGGCGATGTGGGCACGTTGGCGGCTCGACGCCGGAAATCCCGCCGCGTGGGCCTGGCCGATGGCGATCGCGCTGGCGTTCGGACCGGTGATCTATCCGTGGTATCTGCTGTACTTCACGCCGTTCCTGCTGACCACCGCGACGATCCCGCTCGCCGCATGGACGCTGACGGTGATCCCGATCTACATCGTGTGGGAGCTCGCGTTCAAGCACGGGGCGCGCTGGGCCGTTCCACCGAGCGTGATGATGCTCGAGTACGCGATCCCGCTCGCGCTCGCCGCAGCGATCTTTTTTTGGCGACTTCGAACCCAGCAGAACGGAACCCGGCAGCACCATGTAGAACCCGGCAGAACCCCGTAGAACCTATTCTTCCTTAGGCATGACCGCCCACAGGACGAGGTACGCAATCGTCCCTGGAAACGCGGCGGACAGTATGGAGACGATTACATACAAGATCCTGACGAGGGTCGAGTCCCACCCCAGCGCCTTGGCGATCCCGCCGCACACTCCAGCGATCATTTTGTCGTCACGGGAACGCAGCACCGGCATGGGCAAATCTCCTTAACGGGGCGACTATAGCGCACTCGCCCCAGTGCGCGGTACAGCCGAGCTTGCGCCTGAGCATGCTTCTTGCGTTGAGGCAGGCCGAGGCATGAATGCAGCAGCAGCGAGGCGGAACTCAGGAGCGCCGGTTGTCACGATGGGTGATCGCCGCGACCTTGCTGCTCGCCGCGGCTTCCGGACTCACAGCCGCACCCGGCCCTGACGACTCGTCGAGTACTGTCCCTTCAATTCGCGAACAGCAACCGCTCCGCCAGTACCGCGCCTATCGCCGCATGCACGCCCGCAGCGAGCACTTCGGTCACGAAGCGTGGCTCGAGGCCTGGACGGAGCTCGACGGACAGAAGTTCACCTACGAGATCGTTTCGGAAAAGGGATCCGAATACATCCGCAACAAGGTCCTCAAGGTCGTACTCAAGCGCGAGCAGGAGCTCGTCGCCGACGGCGAGTGCGGTCGATCGGATTTGACGCCGGAGAACTACACGTTCGAGGATGCGACCGCCGGCGACGGCGAGCGATACGTGACGCTGAAGCCGAAGCGCAAGGACGTGCTGCTGGTTGATGGACGAATGGTGCTCAGCCAGGACGGCACCGAGCTGCTGCGCGTCGAAGGACGGCTGGCGAAGAACCCGTCCTTCTGGACCAGCCTGGTGAACGTGATTCGCCACTACGCGCGAATCGACGGGGTGCGCGTGCCGATTTCGACGGAAACGACCGCGAAGGTCAAGTTCGCCGGCGTCTCGCAGCTCGACGTCCAATACGACTACGAGACGATCAACGGGCGGCCGGTCAGCGTGGCCGCACATCGCGCGCTCCCGCCGCCCAATCTCCCCTGAAGCACCTCGCTAGAACAGCCTGTCGATTTGCGATACCAGACTACGCGCCCGTCTCTGCGCGATCAGGTTCGCCAGCCTGATTGACGGACGGGCGGACACATCGACGGCCAGCGCGGATTTCAGGAGCTTCTCGAACTGTGCCTTGTCTTTGGCTGGCTGCGCGACGCTGGTGGCGAGCGCCACATAGGCGAATGCCGACTGGCCGTTCCCGAGCGCGACCGCGCGATCGAAATGCTGCTTCGCGCGGGCGGGGGATCCGCCCAGCATCGACGGCAGACCTTCCACGGCAATCATCGCCTCGTGGATTGTCCCCCCTTCCCAGCCCTCGTCGAGCTCCAACGCACGGGTAAAAAGGGCGCGCACGACTCCAATCTCGCCGATGCGCGCAAACGGATTCTCCGCCATGGTGAGCGCGCCACCCCAGGCCACCCCCGTCCAATAGAGCGCGGGGACGTCCGCGCGTGTCATCAGCGCCAGCGCCCCCTTGGGATCCTTCTGAACCGTTTGACTGAACCCGCGATGACCGGCGTCCAGCGCGCGGAGGCAGTAGCCACGCGCGCGGTCGTACATCGCGGACGCCCGCGCCCTGAGGTCGCGTGTCGAGGGGCTCGCAGGATCGGCGGCGTCCGCGTCGGACTGCAGGAAGGCGTAGGAGTACTGCGCGAAGCCGCTGCACGCTGTAATCAACAAGCCTGCATGCGACGGGTCCTGTTCCAGCAGCATCTCGACCATCTTCAATGTCGAGGGGGCGGCCTGCCGCACAAATTCGGGATCCGTGTCACGGGTGAATGTGGACGCCGTGGACGACAGCGCGTCGGCCATGCGGCTCATTCCCATTCGTTTCGGCGAGCAGGCCGCGGCCGCGGCCGCTACCAGAAGGACAGTCAGAGGAAGCGAGGGACGCACAGGTCGCATCCCACGAAACATAGCATCACTTCGGATCCCGCCCTTTCGCCCCCGATTTCGGGTGGACGGCAGGGATGCAGCCGGGCGATCGTCAGTGTCGCTCATCGTGTCATCCCGCCAAAGTTGTGACGCGCCAGGCGCGATTTTTCACCGCAACCCGCGGGTCGGCGCCTTTTCGCTTCGGGCATGGTTACTGCAGAGCCCGCCGTCTTGATGCTCGTGCGCATAGCGGGGCTGGCGGCGGCGTCGGTATATGCGACGTTCGTCGTCTGGATGTACGTATCGCAGCCGCAGACGATGGCGGAGGTCGCCGGAGGGGTTGCCGCCGGTGTCGGCGCATATTCGGTCGATGCGCAGGCCGCGGCCGACGGTATGGCATTCTTCCGCCGCGAGCAATATCCTGAAGCGCGCGCCGCGTTGCTCCGGGCCGATCCCGCGCGCCGCGACGCGCGCACCCAGTTCTACATCGCCTACACGTATTACCGCGAGGGATGGGGGCGCCTGTATAACGATGACGTGCTCTTCCGGCAGGGCATCGAAGCGGTCGATCGTGTCATCGCGCTGGCGCCCGATCATCGTTTCATCGCGAACGATCCCTCGCTCGGGATGCAGTCGGCCGACGAGTTGAAGGCGGAGCTCGAACGCGGCGTCACGCGCGCGCCGTCGGACTACAACCCGTTGAAAGTATTCCGGAGGCGAAAGTGACGGCGGCGCGCGAGGCCGTCGTGCTGCCGCTGCTCTTCATCACGGTTGCTGCCCTGGGAGGTCTGCGTGTCGCTGAGCAGGTCCGCCTGCTGCCGCCGCCGCTCGTGTCGCTGGTGCTCTCGGTTCTATTGATGGGAACGCTGGTTCGCAGCGGTGTGATGGCCCCGGAACGGTTGATGAGTGGACAGCGTTCGGCGCTCGAGAACGCGAATGGACTCGTCGTCCTGGTCACGCTGTTCGCCGCGTCGGCGCAAATGTTCACCCTGTTGATACCGGACATCGGGCTGCTCCATGCGGTGTTCGGCATCGCGCTCTTCGTGCAGCTCGTCACGTCGCTGGCCGGAATCCGCGATCCGCGCGCGCTGCTGCGCAGCCTCGCGATCGTGTTCGGATCGGCGTTCGTGCTGCGGTTTGTCGTGCTGGACACGCTCTACGCGCCCCAGGGCAGCTGGGGTCAGCGTGTCCTGATGGCGGTCATTGAAGGCGCCAGTCTCGGGGCGGTCGTGTATCGTCCCACCGGCACCGCAACCGGTTACATCGCGTTCGCCACGCTGGTGCTGTACTTCGTCGGGCTC
>Ga0310810_10005493_pt1 | contig 14186 bp, 8 predicted proteins | sample NCmetagenome_FD_207641 | JGI IMG/M metagenome (GOLD analysis project Ga0310810, IMG submission 207641) | Soil microbial communities from experimental microcosm in Duke University, North Carolina, United States - NC | ecosystem: Engineered > Artificial ecosystem > Soil microcosm > Unclassified ... | reverse complement strand
CCGAATCCCCCGGTCTCGCCAGGGGCCGCACATCCGTGTGATAGACGGAATAACCTCGGTCGATGGCGTTGACCGCGTCATATATTGCAGCTTCCATCATGGCCATGCTCCGCGATGCGACCTGGTTGCCCTGGTTGCGGGCGGCTGTGGTCGCCGTCCCTGGCCCCGACACCGCCAGAAGCAGCTCGGTCCACTCGAACACGACGTCAGGAGCCGTGTTCGCACAGTCCTGTGCACGGGCGGGGATGACTGCGAGCAGTACGCCGATCGTAAGGGACAGCGCTATGACGATCGGGTGTCGTCTTTTCAGGGCGTTGCGTTCGGTGCTCGTCTGAACGGGCCGGGGTCGCACTTGCGAATCGTTTTTGGTGTAGATCTTCTTCATCAGACACCCCTGTCGGATTTAGGCTGTTCACGTCGGCAGCCTGAGGGCTGCCCCAGTTCGAGCTTCGCTCGCGTCAGTCGAGCGGGGCGGTCGAACGATGCGGATGGAAACGTAATGTCGGAGGGGTCGCCTTGTAACGAAACGCCTGCGAAATGATCCCGAAAAGTACGCGAATCCCTCTCGCCGGCAACGCGGCGTTCGACATCGACCGCGAATGCCTGACTCGTGCAGGAAAGCCCGTCCACCTGCGCCGCCAGACGTTCGATGTACTCCGCTATCTGGTGGAACAGCGGGGGCGGCTCGTGACCAAAGAACGCTTCGTCGAGGAAGTCTGGCGGGGACGCGCGGTCACGGACGGGTCGCTCGGGAAGTGCATCGAGGAATTGCGGGAGGCGCTCGGGCCGGAAGCGGCAGCCTGCTTACGTACTGTCCGTGGCCGAGGCTACATCCTCGAAGGGGCCGATATCGAGCCGCCGGAGGCCCCGTTGGACCCGCCGCCGGATCCGGCCGTCATGGCATCGCCGCAGGGCACCCCGACCAGGAAGCCGGCACGTGTCGGATCGAATGTCTTTGTCATGGTGAGCGTTGCGGCCGTCGTGCTGGGAACCGCCGCCTTCGTATATTTCGTGCGCTCCGCCGCATTACGTCAACCGATTCAATCCGTCGCCGTGATGCCGTTCGCAAACGGCACCGGCGACCCGCAGCTCGACTATCTCTGCGACGGCATCACTGAACAGACGATCGATCGGCTTTCGCGGCTGTCCGGACTCAGAGTCACCGCGCAGAGTGCCGTCGTGCACTTCAAAGGACAGGACGCGGATGCTCAGAGTGTCGGCCATCAGCTCGGCGTGCGGGCGGTGCTCGTCGGGCGGGTGACCAAACACGGGAACACCGTTGGGGTGACGCTCGAGTTAGTCGACGCGCGTGACAACAGACACATCTGGGGTGACGAGTACGAGCGCAACGTTGCCGATTTGCCGGCGATGGCGCAGGAGATTTCCGCGGCCGTTTCGGTGCGATTGCGGCCCGCGTTGAGCGGCCACGCCACGGACGTCGTCGAAAGCTCTCAGAATGCCAGCGGCGATGTCTATCAGCTGTATCTGAAGGGACGGTACTCCTGGGAACAGTGGACCGTGGACGGAGCGAAGCAGGCGATCGCGTACTTCAACGCGGCCATCGACAAGAATCCCGAGTACGCGCGTGCATATGCCGGCCTCGCGGATGTGTACGTGTTCGGTTCGGGAGCCATCAACAATTTGCCGCAGAGTGAACGGCATCGCCGCGGTCGGCAGGCGGCAGCGACGGCGCTATCGCTGGACCCGCAGCTGGCCGAGGCGCATGCCGCGCTCGCGGAGGTGCTGCTCTACGACGACTGGGACTTCGCTGGCGCCGAACGCGAGCTGAGAAGGGCGCTCGAGCTGAACCCGAATTACGCGGAGGCGCATCACTTCTACTCGCACGTCCTGTTGCTGCTGGGCCGCTACGAAGAGTCGCTGCGCGAGAGCCGGGCATTCCTCGAGCTCGATCCCGTGTCCGAGTCGCCGATAGGGCACCTCGCGTGGCACTACATCAGCGCTCGTCACTTCGACGAGGGCATCGCGCAGAGTCTCAAGGATCTTCAGTCGTATCCCGATTCGCCCCAGGACCTGCTCGAAGACGCGTACTACGCGAAGGGCATGTTCCGCGAAGCGGCCGATGCGTACATCAAGCTGCGGGCACATACCCTGACGCCGATGGAAACTGCGGATCTCCGCGCCGCTTTCGCGGCGTCGGGTTTCAACGGGTTTCTGAGGAAACGGCTCGAACAGCTGATGAACGAGCCGCCCGCCCAGCGAGACGACGTCGCGATGGCTGGCATCTTGGCGCAGCTTGGCCAGACGGACCAGGCGTTTCAGCACCTTGATCTCGCGTACGCCAGACATGCCGACACCCTCCTGCACGTGAAAGAACGCAGCCGCTTCGACGCGCTGCGCGGCGATCCGCGGTATACGACGCTGCTGCGACGTATCGGTCTGGCCCAGTAATCCGTTCCGACGCGAGCCGGGCGTTGGTGCCGACGCCCCTCATGAGCTCGATTACTTCGCTTGCTCCAGAAAGCCGCTCTTGTCCAGCTCCGCGACGAGGCTGGAATCGTAAAATTCCCCCGGCGTGTGCCGGCGCATCTCCGGCGAGTCGTACATTACGAAGATCTGCTTGATTCCGTCGACCGAGGGATAGGGTTTACGCTCGAACTTGCTGACATAGGCGAACATGCCGGCTTGCGTATCGGGGTCGGTGATGTTGAACCACTTCGCGAGCGCGGCGTCGAACACCTTCCGGTCTCTCTGCATCAGTGCCGTCGCTTCGATGTCCGCCTTCAGAAACCGAAGCACCGTGTCCCGGTTCGACGCGAGATAGCTCTTATCCACCATGATGCCGGAGCCGGCGACCGGGATCCTGTACTGCGAGAGGTCTCCGATGTCCCTGAACCCGGCCTGGCGGGCGAGCGCGATCACCATCGCGCTCCCCAGGATGGCGTCCACCTTCTTCTGCTTCAACGCGTCGACCGTCGCGGCGCCGCCCACGAGAGTGATGTCGCGTTCCGGAGACCATCCCAGCCGTCGAGCGAGTGCGAGCGCGCTGAAGTGCGTGACCGCGCCGACGCCGGAGAATCCGAGCCGCTTGCCTTTGAGATCGGAGATCGCGGCAATACCCGGCTGCGCGATGACGTGGTCCATCACCATCGGCTCCTGCGTGAGCACGATGACGCGTGACGCGCGGCCGTTGACGACAGCGCCGTAGATCATCGGCGACCCTCCGCCCACTTGAATCGGGGCGGCGCCCGCATCTCCAACGTACCCTTCCGGCACGACGACGCCCGAGGCGGCAGCGGCGCGTGCGGCACCGGCGGAGATCGTCTGATGGACATCAAGCCCGTATTTGGCGTAGATGCCCTGGTCCGCCGCCACGAGCTGCGGGACCTTGTTGATCGACACGTCCCCCAGCGAGACGTCCACTTTCGTCAGGGGCGGAGCCGCCTGCGACATCACCAGCACCGCCAGACTCACCGCCGCCGCGCCGAGCTCACGCATGGGTTCTCCTGTTCATGCCACCGACCGGCATTCTGCGGCATCAGGCCTCGAAATGCCAAAATCCCGAAGCGACCGAGGGAACACTCCTGCGGTGCCGCGGCCAGACACCGCCCGCTAGTGCCATAATCGCGGCCCATGAACTTGACCTCCGGCACCCGGCTCGGACCGTACGAAATCGTGGCGCCGCTCGGCGCGGGCGGCATGGGGGAGGTCTATCGCGCCCGTGACTCCCGGCTCGGACGCGACGTCGCGGTCAAGGTACTTCCGCCCCAATTCTCCATCGATGAAGAACGCCTCCGCAGGTTCGAGCAGGAGGCGCGCGCTGCCGGTGCCCTCAATCACCCGAACATCCTGAGCGTGTACGACACCGGCACCTACGACGGCGCTCCTTACGTTGTCTCGGAGCTGCTCGATGGCGAGACGCTCCGGGCCCGCATCGGCGAATCGCCCCTGCCCCAGCGGAAAGCAGTGGATTACGCTACGCAAATAGCCAAGGGACTCGCCGCCGCGCACGAGCGCGGGATCGTGCATCGCGATCTGAAGCCGGACAATCTGTTCGTCACGCGCGACGGACGGGTCAAGATCCTCGACTTCGGCCTCGCGAAAATGACCGACGCGGTCTCCCAGTCGGAAACAGCCCTCGTCACCGGCGGACCGCAGACGAGCGCGGGCACCGCGCTCGGCACGGTCGGCTATATGTCCCCCGAGCAGGTGCGCGGACAGAAGGTCGATCACCGATCCGACATCTTCTCGTTCGGCGTCGTGCTCTACGAGATGCTGACCGGTCGCCGAGCGTTCCAGGGCGACTCCGCCGTCGAGACGATGAACGCGATCCTGAAAGAGGATCCGAAGCCGCCTGCGAACGGCGGTCAGCCGCTGCCGCCCGGCCTCGATCGCATCGTCCTGCACTGCCTCGAGAAGAGTCCCGAGGAGCGGTTCCAGTCAGCGCGAGACGTCGCGTTCGACATTGACGCGCTGTCAGGGACGTCGAGTCAGACGTCGATCAAGGCGGCGTCGGGGCGACGGTCGTGGGCTCGTGTCGCGGGCGTCGCCGCCGTTGCAGCCGCTGCGGGCGCCGGGTTGTTCGTGGCCGGGCGATCCACGGCTGCGTCGCCGCGCAGCCCGGTGTTTCAACCGTTGACGTTCAGGCGAGGGAACATCACCTTCGCCCGTTTCGCGCCCGATGGCCGCACGCTGGTGTACGCCGCGAGCTGGGAAGGTGCGCCGCTGGAGCTGTTCTCGACTCAGCCCGGAAGCCCCGAATCGAGGACCATCGGTCTGCAAGCCGACCTCCAGGCCGTCTCTCAGCGAGGTGAGATGGCCCTGCTGCTGAGAAAGCCAGGCGGCGACAAAGTGCTCGCCCGGATGCCTATCGGCGGCGGCGCCCCGCGCGAAGTGCTCGAGCAAGTGCAGTCTGCCGACTGGGCCCCGGACGGCGACTCGCTGGCGGTCGTCCACACGGTCAGCGGCAGGGATCGAATCGAGTTCCCGATCGGGCGAGCGTTGTACGAGGCTCAGGGCTGGTTGAGCGATGTGGCCGTCTCGCCCACCGGCGATCACATCGCCTTCGCCGAGCACCCGGTTGCGACCGACAGCCGCGGATATGTCGCGATGATCGATCTCCAGGGAAAGAGAACGATCCTGTCCGCAGGGTGGGAGGACATTTTCGGTGTGCACTGGACACCCGCCGGGAACGAGGTGTGGTTCAGCGCGTCGGGCGGCGGCGGTAAAACGGCGGGAACGGACCACGCGATCTTTGCCGCGACGATGACCGGCAGCGTCAGGACCGTGATGAGCGCACCGGGCAGTCTCGACGTGGAAGACATCGCGCCGGATGGGCGCGTGCTCGTGGCACACGGCAACAGGCGTTCGTCGATCATGCTGCATACGCCTGGCGCGGCTCAGGAGAGCGAGTTGACCTGGATGGACTTCTCATGGCTCAGCGACCTCTCCGACGATGGACGCAGGATTCTGTTTTCGGAGGCGGGGGTGGCTGGCGGAGCGGGCTACGCGGTGTACCTGCGCGGCACGGATCGTTCGCCGGCGGTCCGGCTGGGGAAAGGCCTCTCGCAATCTCTCTCGCCCGACGGCGGCTGGGCGCTTGCGATTGATCTCACGCAGAACAAGCTGGTGATCCTCCCGACGGGACCAGGTGAATCACGCACCATCGACGCGCACGGCATCAAAGCCTACTCGTTTGCGGCCTGGCTCCCCGACGGCAAGCGCCTCCTCTTTGCCGGATTCGAAGAGGGGAAGGCGTTCCGGACGTACCTGCAGGATCCTGACGGTGCGCCGCGCGCGATCACGCCGGCAGGCGTCGCCGTTCGATCGAACACGGTCTCGCCAGACGGCAAGTGGGTCGTCGCACTCGTCAAGGACGTCCTGACGGCGTTTCCGACCGGCGCCGGCAATCCGCAGCCGGTCAAAGGCGCGATGCCGGAGGACACGCCGATTCGCTGGCGCGGAGACGGTCGCGTGCTGTTCGTCAGTCAGGGCAGGCTGCCCGTGCGAATCTTCGCGCTGGACGTCGCAACAGGGGCGCGCACGCTCGTCCACGAGATCACGCCGCGAGACACCGTCGGCGTCGATTCGGTCGGCGACATCCGTCTGACGCCGGACGGCAACTCGTACGCGTACAATTATCAGCAGCAGCTAAACAGTCTGTATCAGATCACGGGACTGAAATAGTGGTCAGCGAGTCCGCCCGCCGTTCGCCGGCGCGACGGTGACTGCCGCATCGAAGCGCGCGGCCAGCGCTGCGAACTCCGGCCGCGGGCCCATCCACTCGAGCCCGTCAATCGTGTCGAACGTCGGAATGTCGGTGTGCAGCGTCGCCAGGTCGCGAAACAACAACGCGAGCGAACGATCGCGGTCGAGCGTCTGCGCCAGCGCGGCTGGACTTACGGCGTTCACCTTCCACGCGCGCCAGTCGGCGGGGATGTCGTCGATCCGTCCGAAGCGCGCGAGCACGGCCGCCGTGGACTTCGGGCCCCACCCTCGCAATCCCGGGTAGCCGTCGGCCGCGTCGCCGACAAGCGCGAGATAGTCCGGGATGGACGCGGGGGGCACGCCGAACTTCGCGACGACCGCGGCCTCGTCCATCGTCGTGCGCGTACGGCGGTTGAACTGCACGATTTTCGAGCCGCGCACGCACTGGGCGAGGTCCTTGTCCGGCGTGCAGATCACGACGCGGTCGACTCGCGGATCCGCCGCCGCGCGGGCGGCCGCCGCGGCGAGCGCGTCATCGGCCTCGTACTCCACCATGGGCCACACCACCACGCCGAGCGCGGTCAAACCGTCCTCGAGCAGTTGAAACTGCGACAGCAGGTCGGGGTCGATGCCCTCGCCCGTCTTGTAGCCCCGCCACAACCGGTTGCGGAACGATTCGATCACGTGGTCGGTCGCGACGCCGACGTAGCGTGCGCCGCCGTTGATCATGGCAAGAACCGAGTTCAATACGCCGCGCACCGCGGCGATCGGCTGCCCGTCCGCATCGCGCGCGGGCGGCATCGCGTAATAGTGCCGAAACAGTTCGTACGTGCCGTCGAGGAGATGGATGTCCAATGCGGTCGTGTCGACGGGCGTTTCAGCGCACGGTCCGGAACGAATCGGGCAGCAGCACGATGCTGATGTCCCAGCGGCGCCCGCCCTCCTTGCGTTCCGCGACCGCAATCGACCTCCCGTCGTCGGACCACGCCGGGAGGGTGAAGTCCCCTTTGAGCACGCGCCGCGCGTCGCGGCCGTCGGCCGACGCGATCCACAGACCGCCCTTCCCGTCCACGTACGCGATCCGGTTCAGTTCGGCCGGAGACCACGACCACACTTCGCCGTCGTACGGTTCCCTCCCGTCCGTGCGTTCGTGGAGCAGCAGCCGGCCGAGACGCACCGTCGAGCGCGTCCGCATGCCTCCCATGTCCACCGCGTCGGCCATGCGCTGCTGCAGGCCGGCGATCCCGTACATCGGCATTTTGGCATCCGACGCGAGCGTGATCTCGCCGAGACCCGTCGGGCTCGACCGGTTCGACTTCCGATTCCAATACTCGATCGACGGCGGCGTCTGTTCCTTCAGCTTCACCAGCGTCGTTCCCTTTGCCGGCACGATCACGTAACGGCCCGACAGGGATCCATCCGGGTTGGCGACAACGCCTTGCAGCAGCAGGGCGCCGTTGTCCCACGTGATCTCCGAGAGAATCCCCCCCTCGAGGTCTGGAGCGGTGATCGAGACGATGAGGTGTTTTTCGACCGCCTGATCGGCGGCCGGCATGAGCGCTGACGTCAGGATGAAAAGCAGGGTCAGCATGGTGGCCCTATTATCGTGGATTCCAGAGGGGCTGGCTGGGATTCGTCACGTCGGCGTCGAAGCAAATCAGCTAAGGTATCGGCGATGCCCTTCCGCTCCAGACATTCAAGTACCGGAACATCAGAACGGAGGACGTGCTGAAGTTCATGAACGAGCGGGATCGATCTGACGCCGATTTTCGACGAGTATCTGCGGCGCGCAACCCTGCCCGTCCTCGAACTCGCATTCGACGAGAAGGAGGGGACTGTCGCCTACCGCTGGAAGGCGGAGGAGCGCGGCTTCAAGATGCCGGTCCGCGCCGGGAGGCACGGCGAGTATGAGACGCTCCATCCCACGACGGAGTGGCAGTTGATGAAGACGGCGCTGACGAAGGACGACTTCGAGGTCCCGACCGACCTCTGTTACATCGACGTGTCGAAGCAGTAGCGGTCAACCGATGGCTTTCCGCCAGCGAACCTGGTGCGTTCCGACGATCGTCCTCATCATGCTCGCCGTCGCGGGTGCCTGGGGCTCTCCTCCGGAGCATCGGCGGGACTCCGCCATCGAAGTGCAATACACCAAACACGAGTTCCGGATTCCGATGCGTGACGGCGTCCGGCTGTTCACGGCAGTGTACGTCCCACGGGACGCGTCGCGCCCGTATCCGTTTCTCATCACGCGCACGCCGTTCGGCGTTGCACCGTATGGACGTGATGCGTACCCCGCGCATATCGGTCCTTCCGACGCTCTCGAGCGCGCGGGATACATCTTCGTCCTGCAGGATGCGCGCGGGCGGTTTCAGTCGGAAGGCCGGTTCGTCGATGTGCGGCCGCATATCGACCAGCCGCGTGCCGGCGAGACCGACGAAAACACGGACATGTACGACACGGTCGAGTGGCTGCTGCGCAATGTCGCCGGCAACAACGGCCGGGTAGGCGTGTGGGGCATGTCGTACGCCGGTTTCTACACCTCGGCGTCGCTCATCGACTCGCATCCGGCAATCAAAGCGGCGTCTCCCCAGGCGCCGGTCACGGATCTCTTTCGCGGAGACGACGCATACCACAACGGGGCGTTCATGCTCGCGGCGCAGTTCCTGTTGTATTCATCGTTCTTCCGCGTGCGCCCGGATGGACCAGACTTTCCGGGTGGCTTTACCCCGTTCGACTACGGCGTCAACGATGCGGGGCGGTTCTTCCTCCAGCGCGGACCGGCTCTCAAAGAGATTGCCGCGACGATCCGCAATCCGATCTTCGACGACGACATCGCCCACGGCACGTATGACGAGTATTGGAAGCGTCGCGACATTTCGCAGCATTTGAACAACGTGCGCTGCGCCGTGTTGAACGTGGCGGGCTTTTTCGACGCGGAGGATTTAGCCGGGCCGTTCCGCACCTATCACGCCATCGAGGAACGGAACCCGGGCGTCGTCAACGTGCTCGTTGCCGGACCCTGGGAGCACGGCGCGTGGAATCGCGTGCAGGCTGACAGCCCGGAGCGCCTGCAGTTCGAGGCTGCCGAGTACTATCGCAGTCGCATCGTCTTTCCCTTTTTCGAGTATTACCTGAAAGGAAATGGCGGCGCACCGTTGCCGGAGGCCACGGTCTTCGAGACCGGAACGAACCAATGGCGCCAGTACCAGACCTGGCCGCCGCCGGCTGCACGGCGGACGGCGTTGTATCTGCACGCCGGCGGTAGAGTGTCGCTCGAGCCGCCCGCGTCGGGCGAGCCGCCGTACGACGCGTACGTGAGCGATCCGTTCCACCCCGTACCGTATTTGCCGATTGAGACCACCGAGTTCGTCGAGAAGTACATGTTCGGCGATCAGTCCTTCGCCGCGACGAGGCCCGATGTGCTGACCTACCTCAGCGATCCGCTTCCGTCCGATCTCACGGTGAGCGGCCCCGTTTCGCCTCGGCTGCAGGTGTCCAGCACCGGAACGGACGCCGACTTCGACGTGAAGCTGATCGACGTCTTTCCGGGGCAGCGGCCCGAGCGATCGAATCCGCTGCCGGACGATGTGCCCACCGACGGGCCGGCGGGGTACGCCCAGCTCGTGCGCGGCGAACCGATGCGCGCCAGGTTTCGGGTATCGATGTCCACGCCGATGCCGCTTCGCCCGAACGAAGTCACTCCAGTGGGCTTCGACATGCCGGACGTCAATCACACATTCCGGCGCGGCCACCGGATCATGGTGCAGATTCAGAGTTCGTGGTTTCCGCTGACGGATCTCAATCCGCAGTCATTCGTCCCCCTCGGCACTGCGACGCGGGCCGATTTCGTCAAGGCCACGCAGCGCGTTTATCACTCGCCGGCGGCCGCGTCTCGCGTCGAAATCAACGTGCTCGGGACCGCACGTATCAGATAGCCTCAGTTCCCGCAGAACGTCAGTCTCTACCGAGCAACCTTTCGGCGGCGCGTCCCGTCATAGTACGCGGCCTGAGGTCGAACCGCGAGGCGCGCACGTCCGCGGTGGGCGGAGTCGACGATTAACAGTCGCCGGCGGTGCCGCCCTCAATCTCGTGTCGATCGCCTCGCCGCGTCAGCGACCCACGTCCAATCCAGCCGAAGGAGCCTGCTGATGTCCGCCCACCTCGTGCGCGATATCCGTTATGCCGTCCGCCAGCTCGTCAAGGCTCCAGCCTTCACGATCGTCGCGGTCGCGACGCTCGCGCTCGGTATCGGCGCGACGACCGCCATCTTCAGCGTGGTCAATGGCGTGCTGCTGCAGCCGCTGCCGTATCCGCAGCCGGACAAGCTGGTGCGTGTCCACGAAGTCGTCCCGCAGTACGGGCTGTTTTCGGTCGCGCCGGCAAATTTCCTCGATTGGCGCCAGCAGAATCAGGTGTTCGAGCGCATCGCCGCCTACTCGCCCACCAGCGCAACCCTGCTGCGCGACAGCGGACCCGAGCGGATCCAGGGCATGCTCGTCTCCTGGGACCTCTTCCAGACGCTCGGCGCAGCGCCAGCGCTCGGGTCGTCGTTCAGCGCCGATCAGGACACGCCAGGCGCGAACGACGTCGTGGTGATCAGCGACGCGATGTGGCGGCAGGAGTTCGGCGGCGACCGCGGAATCGTCGGTCGGGCGGTGAATCTCAACGGCACGCCGGTGACCGTCGTCGGCGTCATGCCGCCCGGCTTCTATTTTCCAAACCGGACGGCCCAGTTCTGGCGGCCAATTGCGCTGAACCCGGCGAACGCGAGCCGCGGCGGGCATTTTCTTGGCGTCGTCGCGCGCATGAAGCCCGGCATCGACGTACATCGCGCCGAAGCCGAAATGCAGGGGATCGCCGAGCGGCTCGCGCGTGAATATCCCGACAACAGCGCCGGGGAGTCAGCCCGAGTTGTCCTGCTGCAGGATCAAGTCGTCGGAGCGATCCGCCCGGCGCTGTTGACCCTGTTCGCGGCGGTCGGCTTCGTCGTCCTGATTGCCTGCGCGAACGTCGCGAACCTGCTTCTCGTGCGTGCGGCCGTGCGGGAGAAAGAGATCGCGATCCGGACGGCGCTCGGCGCGAATCGACGGCGCCTCGTCGCGCAGGTCCTCGCCGAGAGCCTCGTGCTGGCGATTGCGGGCGGCGCGCTCGGGCTCGGCGTTGCGTACCTTGGCCTCCCGGCCATCATGACGGTGAGCGCCGGCAGCATTCCGCGCGCAGCCGACGTCGCGATCGACGGCCACGTGCTGCTCTTCGTCGCGGGCGCCTCGGTCGCCACCGGACTGCTGTTTGGCCTGGCTCCGGCCTGGCAATCGGGCCGCGCGGGCATCGGCGCGGTGCTGAAGGAGGGCGGCCGATCGTCGACGGCCGCGGGCAGCCGATGGATTCGCAGCGGCCTGCTCGTGGTCGAAGTTGCGCTGTCGATCATCCTCCTGACCGGCGCGGCGCTGCTCCTCCGCAGCTTCGATCGCCTCACCAACGTGGCGCCCGGCTTCAATCCAAACGGCGTACTCGCGTGGCGTGTGTCGCTGCCGCAGAAGCAGTACGCCGATGACGCGCACGTGACCAACTTCTACGACGCGCTCCTCGACAAGCTGGAGGCGCAGCCGGGCGTCCGTTCTGCCGGCCTCGTGCAGACGCTTCCAATGCAGGGGGACTATGTGCTGGCGTTCGATATCCGCGGCCGCGCGCCCGCGCTTCCCAATCAGGGGCCCTCGGCGAATTACCGCGCCGTCAGCCCCGGCTATTTCACCGCGCTCGGCGTCCCCCTGCTGAAGGGACGTGGGTTCACGCGTTCCGATCGGAGCGGGAGCCGATCCGTCGCCATCGTCGACCAGGCATTCGTGGAGAAATATTTCCCGAACGAGGACCCGATTGGCCAGGGCGTGCACATGGGGAACGGACACAAGGAGTTCTTCGACGTGGTCGGCGTCGTGGGCAGCATCCACTACGCGGGCCTCGACGCGGTGCCTGCGCCGACGATGTACGTCCCGATCGCGCAGGATACGTTCAGCAACATATGGGTGGTGGAGCGCACGGACGGCGATGCTGCGTCGTTGGCGTCTGCGACGCGCGAGATCGTTCGTCAAATCGATCCGCTGCTCGCGACGTATTCCATGATGCCGCTCACGGAGGTCGTCAACGAGTCGGTCGCGCCGCGGCGATTTTCGATGCTCCTTCTCGGGCTCTTTGCAGGGATTGCGCTGTTTCTCGCGGCGGTCGGCCTCTACGGCGTCGTCGCGTACTCGGTGCAGCAGCGGACGCGCGAAATCGGCCTGCGGATGGCGATCGGCGCATCGCCGGGAGACGTGCTGAAGTTGATTGTGGGCGGCGCGATGAAGTTGGCGCTCGCGGGCGTCATCCTGGGCCTCGCGGGAGCCGCCGCGTTTGCGCGGCTCGCCTCGACGCTCCTCTTCGAGGTCACGCCCTCCGATCCGGCATCGTACCTGGCGACTTCGGCCGTGCTGTTCGCCGTCGCGATGCTTGCCTGCTACGCCCCGACGCGTCGCGCGATGCGGGTGGATCCCACGACGGCGCTGCAGGCGGAATAGCCGCCCGCCGAATTCCGCGCTCCGTTCTCCGCGCCCCGTTCTCCGTTTGCCGCACTCCGCGCCCGCACGCCGCGCGCCGCACGTGTCACAATGCGCCGTGCCCTGGAACGCGCAGGAGGAGTACCACGCGCGCCTGCATGCGCGACGGGCGACGTATGCCGCCTTGTCGGTGGCGGATGCGCGGTTCGCGCACGCCCGCGTCGCCACCTTCTTCGCGTTCGTGCTGCTTGTGCTGGTCGTCTGGCGCGCCGCGCTCAGTCTCTGGTGGCTGCTCGTACCCGTTTTCGTGTTTCTGTGGCTGGTCTCGCGGCATGCGCGCGTCCTGAGGGCGCGCGACTTCGCCGGGCGGGCGGTCCGCTTCTACGAGCATGGTCTGGCGAGGATTGAAGATCGGTGGGTCGGCACCGGCGAGAGAGGGGAGCGATTTCGGGACGATCAGCACGTATATGCCAACGACCTGGACCTGTTTGGTCGAGGATCGCTGTTCGAGCTCCTGTCGATTGCGCGCACCCGTACGGGCGAGGCGAAGCTGGCGGACTGGCTCCTTGCGCCGGCAGACGTGGACGAGATTCGGCAGCGGCAGCAGGCCGTCGAGGAACTTGCGCCGGGACTGGAGCTGCGGGAACAGCTTGCCGTCACAGGGCTTGATGTCGGCAATACGGTGCAGACAGACAGGCTGATCGAGTGGGCGGAGTCGCCGATGCCGTCAAGGCGCACGGTTACGGCGGTCATGTGGTTCTCCTCGGGCGCGATGTGTGCGTCCGCGCTCTATCTTGCCGCGGCGTCGCGGTGGTGGGCGCTGTCGCTCGCCATCCTCTTTCAAGCGTTCGTGCTTCGGCTCTTTCGCGACGACATCAACGCGATGCTCTCCGCACGCGACTCCGGTGCGACGGCGGGCTTTGTCGCCGACGTCCTGTCGCACCGTTCGCGAGACCTCGATGCGCTCTCGTCGCTGCTGCAACACGTCGAGAACGCCCGGTTCGCATCCACTCGCCTCGCGACGGTGCAGAACCGCCTTGGCGCGCAGGGGCTGTCGGCATCAGCGATCATCCGGCAACTGCATCGCCTGGCCGAGCTGAACGAAACTCAGAAGAACGCCGCCATCATTCCCGCCGGGTTCTTTCTGTTCGGGTTGTACACCGGGCACGAGTGGGTGCTCGAACTTGCCGCGGTCCTTACGGGGTTGCTGCTTCTCGTCCGGCCCCATATCGCGCTCGCGGTCGAACGCTGGCGCACGGTGAGCGGGCCCCGCATACGGGCCTGGGTCGACGCCATCGCAGAATTCGAAGCCCTCGGGTCGCTGGCCGGCTATCGGTACGAACACGCGGACGATCCGTTTCCGCTCATCGTCTCGAGCAGCGACGGCTCCGGCCTCGCTCCGCAGTTCGAAGCGGTGCAGCTCGGACACCCGCTGATGCCCCGTGCGAGCGCGGTGAGAAACGACGTTCGCCTCAGCGATCCCGTCAGGCT
>Ga0310810_10005492_pt1 | contig 14188 bp, 7 predicted proteins | sample NCmetagenome_FD_207641 | JGI IMG/M metagenome (GOLD analysis project Ga0310810, IMG submission 207641) | Soil microbial communities from experimental microcosm in Duke University, North Carolina, United States - NC | ecosystem: Engineered > Artificial ecosystem > Soil microcosm > Unclassified ... | reverse complement strand
GCAACCGCGCCGCGGAGCGACTGTTGGACCGAGGCGATCGATCCGCGCCGCTTGACCCAAGCGAGCAGCCATGCGCCGATGTATCCCCCGCCGGACACCGTTGAGAGATAGTCGATGCGTGGAAGCCAGCCCGCATTCGCGAGCCCTTGAAGCACCCCGAGGTTGAACGTCGCGCTGCGAATGCCGCCGCCCGAGAAAGACAAGCCCAGGAGGCCTTGTTCGGCGGCGCGGTCCTGCGCGAGCGATCGACGCGCGAAGGTCGGCCGCCGGCCGCCGCGCAAGGCACGCGACCGTTCGATTTCGTCAAGCTCCTCGTGAAGGACCAGTGCGAACGGAACCGGCACGCCGCGCGCCCGGCAGCGCATCGCGAGCTGCCGAGGATAGTGGTCGTCGTCGAGCACCGACAGTTCCGCGTCGGCGTCTCGCAGCAGCAGCGGGCGATAGTTCAGCGCGCGGGCCAGCGCGGCTGCTTGCCTCTCCTTGAGAATCGCCTGGGCGATCATCGTTGTCAGGCGCTCTCGCGACATCGGACCCGCGGTGTTACGCCCGGAGCCGGTGCCGCTGTCGGCATCGGATGTCCCGCCGTTCAGGTCAATGGCCCCGAAGACGCCGAGGATCGCTTGTAGATCGCTCACGTAGCGCTGCGCAATGCGCGACACGGTCGTCGCGAGATCAATGCGGGTCGCCCTGGTGTGGAAGATCGTATTCAACTTCTGCCGGACGCGCTCCACGCGGGTCGCGCCGGCGCCGGCGTCGGCCGTCGCGCGTTCCGATGCGACGAGCCGCACGAGGTCGGCCATGTCCGGAGAGTCGAGAAACCGCGACGTGTCGTCGGTCGGCAATGCTGCCACCACACGCTCGTCAGGTTGGCGTAGGGTGAGATCGCGCATCCTCGCGTACAGCGCCATGTCGACGGCGGGGTGTGTCGTGATGAGATCGGCGGAAAACCGCGTCTCCGAAGTCAGACGCTGCGTGTCGGGAAACAACTCCCGCCACGTCCACAGGTAGGACACCGTGACCGTCGCGAGCTCAACGACTGGGTCCATTTCAGTCGCGGTTGTAGCACAGATTGATGATCGCGGAACTGATATCGAATGGTTGGCCGGTGCGGCCAATAAGTCGGCCGATGGTGGAGTCTGAGCGGCGAGGCAAAGCGGCTTGGCCGCAACGTCGAGCGCGCGCCGCTTGATCGGCTCGGCGAGCGATTGTTCAGTCGATCCGAAGCGCGTCTGCCGGCTGAATCGAGGCCGCTCGGTTCGCTGGAATCGCGGCGGACATCATGGTCACGACACACAGCACCAGGCTGACGGCGACGAGCACGACCGGATCGTTCACATTGCCGATCGACCACTGAGCGACAACCTTGTTCAGCCCCATGCTCAATGCGAGACCAGCGACGAGGCCCGCGACGATGGCCAAGACCGCCGGCTGCACCGCAGCGTTGACGATGCGCCCGCGACCGGCACCGAGCGCCATACGGATGCCAAATTCTTTGAACCGGCACGACACCGAGTACGACACGACACTGTAGAGCCCGACGACTGCGAGCAGCAGCGCAAAAACCGCAAAGCCGAGCAACAGCAACGTCACGAACCGCTCACGGGCCCAACCCGCGTCCGCCAGCGCGTCTTCCGCTGTGCGCACCAAGTTCACTGGTTGATTGGGATCGACGGTCCGCACCGCCTCGCGAATCGACGGGGTCATCGAAAGTGGATCGTGACTCGTCCGCAGGATCACATTCAGGGCATCGCTCAACATGAGCGTGTATGGCACGTAGATCGACGGCGCCGGCGGCTCGTGGAGACCGACATTGGGTGTGTCGCCGACCACACCGACGATCTCGAACCAGCCATCGCTGCCGGGCGCCGCCAGCCTGAAATAGGTGGAAGATTTAATGTACCCGGGAATCAGAACTCGCCGTCCAATCGCGGATTCGTCAGGCCATAGCTCACGAGCCATCGTCTGGTTGACGACGGCGACGTGGGGCGCTCCGGCGCTCTCGGAATCTGACCACACGCGGCCTCGAATGAGCGGAATTTTCATCGTCGCAAAGTAGTGGGCGCTGATCCGTTGAAGAATCGGTGCCTCGTCTCCTGTCATGTCCCGTCCGGGAACGTCGACCACCGACCGTTCGCCCGACCGAGGTGGTGTCGCGTAGGTGGCGAGCGCGACCGATTCGACTTGGGGCACGTCTGCAATGCGATTCCGTAGGCGCTCGTAGAACGTGAAGCGGTCGGCCCATTTCGTGTAGCTGTTCTCTGGAAGGTTGATCGAAGCGATGATCACATTGTGCGGATCGTAGCCAAGCGATGTCCGGTACAGACCCATGAGCACCCGGACGGCCGCGCCGGTGCCCGCGAGCAACAGCACCGTCAGCGCAATTTGTGCCGCGAGCAGCAGGTGATGCGCTCGCCGGCTTTCGACGCCGGCGGTCGTCCGGGCAGCCGCCGTCAGGCGTGGGCGCGAAAACGACAAGGCCGGTGACAGTCCAAAAATCAGGGCCGACGCCATCGCCAGGCCCGCACTGAAGAGCAAGACCGGTACATTGACGGGCACGGCCATGAGGTTCCCGACCGGAACCGAATTGGGTGGCAAGAGCCTGAGCAGAGCCGGCAGGCCCCAGTAGCCCGCCGCAACGCCCAGTGCGGCGCCGTTGAATGCCAGGAGCAGCGATTCCACGAGGAGCTGCCTCATCAACCGTCCACGACTTGCCCCGATGGCGGCCCGCACGGCGAACTCATGCGCCCGCGACGTCCCGCGCGCCAACAGCAGGATCGACACGTTCGCGCATGCGAGCAGGAGCAGCAACAGAGACGCCGCGAAGATCAGCAGGAGGGTCGGCACAAAGTCGGCCGCCCTTTGTGTCTCCACCAGACTTCGTACGAGCGGGCGCACCTCCTTCGGAAAGCGTTGCGGGGCCTCCTTGGCGAACTGGTCGAAGAGCGGCTGGAGTCGCTGTTCGGCCATGCGTGGAGTGACGCCCCGCTTGAGACGGGCCTGAACGCCCCATGCGAAGTTCGTATCGAACGTCAGATCAAGGGGAACGAGAATCTCCGGACCAGTGTAAAAGTATTGACGTGGCACCACGCCAATCACGGTGTAGGGTTCGCGGTTTAAATAGAGGGTCTGCCCCACTGCCTCAGGCCGCCCGCCGAAGTGTCGCTGCCAGAACCGATAGGTGAGCACGACGACCCGTTGGGCCTGCTCGCCCGCCGGCCCATCCGCCTCGTTGAAGACTCGTCCGAGGAGGGGCGGAACCCCGAGTACGTTCAAACCGTTTGCTGAAAAATACTGGGCGCGCACCGCTTCTGGCAGGCCCCGCCCGGTCAGCGTCATCTCCCAGGTGTTCCAGGCGAAGGCGCCGTCGAAGACGTCGCTGTGTTGAAGGGCGACGAGCCGTCGCGCCGTGACAGACAGACCACGCGGCTTGCCTTTGTCGTTCATGTCAAGCCTGACGATCCGATTGATGTCGGCGAATGGGAAGGGATTCAGCAATGCCGCATTGACGATGCTGAACAGCCCTGTAGCGGCGGCAATCCCGACTGCCAGGGAGACGACAGCCGTTGCGGTGGAACCGGGGCTCCGGCGGAAGATCCGCAGCGCAAATCGGAGATCGACGGCAAGGATGTCCATGAAATCAGATCGCCGCGCCCGACGCCGCGAATGCGCGGCAGATCTTACGAGTTTTGTTGTCCGTTGACCAGCTGCAGCACGGTGAGAAGTCGTGCGGGCGTATACTTCGCCACGAATGGCCTGGCTCACGTGGGCAATGTGCACCTGTCCGGGAGGAACGATATGAAGAACACTGCGGTGAACGTCGTGCTGGCGACCTCGGTTCTGATGCCTCTCGCAAGCTACGCGCAGCCGAGGCCGGGAAACCCGACGACGGCTACGGTGATCACGAAAGTGGAAATCGACAAGATCTTCGCGACGGAACAAAGCCAGACGACGCGTGACGAGAACGCCAGGGTCGTGGATATCGGCGACGGCTGGAGTATGGAGCTGGGCGTCATTCATCGCGGCAAGCAAAAGGTGATGACGGTCGCCGAGGCCGCTCAGGCTGCGGCAAGCCGTGGCAATGCGCCGGCAGGGGGTGGGAGAGGCAATGCGGCCGGCGGAAATGCGCAGGCGGCGGCGCCCGTCCCGTGTGGACAACAGATGGCCACTCCTCCGGCGGACGCACTTCAGGGCGCGATCACTCACGACAACCAAACCGAAGGCTATCTGATCGTCTCCGGCAGTGGCATCGCGTTCATCGACGGCACGCTCGTCAATGGCCGGCACAGCACGAACAACCCCGACGGGGGACCGAACGGTCCGGGCTGCGGCGGCGGCGTGGCGGTTGGCTCGCGCAAAGTCGAGTTGAAGGTCGGCGACGTGCTGATCGTTCCTCCAGGAGTCATCCACGGCTGGTACGACATTCCCGATCACGTGGACTATCTCAGCTTCCGTCCGTCGCACGGCGTGATGAAGAACGGCTGGGTGAATCCAACCATAGCCCCGAAGGAATAGCGGACCTAGTCGTGACCGGTTCGCACCAAACGCTCCGGTTCGTTCAGCTCAATGGCTCAGCCCGTAAATCATGTAGTTGACGCCGAGCTTGTACGCTTCGTTCGACGCGTCGAACGGAAACAGTCCCTGACTCGACCGCTCCGAGGACTCCTGCACGTCGTTATCAAAATTGGCTACGAGGAGGAGCCGCCTTGACGGATCGTTGTCCTCGAAGATGCCGTAATAGCTCGGCCGGATGTGCGACATCGGGTGGACGATGGCGTCGATGTCGTCGATCGGAAAGAACGCGGTGAAGATCTGATGCGAGGCATCGAGGCGCACGAGCCGCCCCTGAGGGAGCACGCGGTGCATCTGCGTCGCAAAGTTGGCCCACTCCGTGGTGCCGTCGAAGTCCTTGAAGATCGCAAAGCCGCCCTTCAGCAAGTAGGCGCGAAACGACTCTGCTTCGCGTTCAGTGAGGTTCCAGAACCCAGGCTGCCACATGAGCGCAATCGGATATTTGAACAAATCCGGATCGTCGAGCGTCAGGATTTCGTTGCCGTCGTCGTGGATGTCGACGTAGGTCAGCTCGCGGATGATCGCAGAGAGGGTCTGCTCCGCGCGCGGGTAATCGTGACTCCACGCGTCTGGAACACCGAAACGGCCACGCGGAGAGGAGAGGTCGGCGCCCCAGCGCAGCCGCACAAGCGTGAACCGGCCATCGTAGCCAATGGGCGCTGAATAGTGACCGGGCGTCCGAGCGTCGCTCGGCGGCGCGTACGTCGAAGCGCCGAAAAGGGTGCCGACCAGCACAAGGAACAGCGAGCGCCGCACGTCGTGATTATGCCAATTCATCGCACCGACGTGCGCGATATGCCTCGACCACGGCTGCCGCGGCATCCCTTTGGCCATCACAAAGGAAACGTGCTAGGTTACACCTGTGGCCACGACAAAGGACCGTTCGGAAGTGCTGCAGGGCACTCTGGACCTGATGGTGCTCAAGACCCTCGACGCGCTCGGGCCGTTGCACGGATATGGAATCGCGCGACGCCTCGAGCAGGTGAGCGACGACCGATTGAGGCTGAACGAAGGGACCGTCTACAACTCGTTGCTGCGCTTGGTGCAGGAGGGATGGATTTCCTCGGAGTGGGGCGCTTCTGAGAGCAACCGCAAGGCGAAGTTCTACTCGATCACGAAGACTGGCCGGAAACAACTGGCTCGGGAGACCGAGAGCTGGGAGCGCATCTCCGGTGTGATTGGCCGGGTGCTGCGACTAGGGAGCTAGTACGAAATCCAATGCTGCGAATGCTTCTCTCGCGCGTGCGGGCGACGTTTCACAGATCTCGGCTGGACGACGAACTCGATGACGAAGTCCGAGAGCATCTGGCCATGCTCCAGGAGCACTTCGTTCGAGCTGGGATGGATCCGAGCGAGGCCTTTTACGCGGCGCGGCGTCAATTTGGCGGCGTCACTCAAGTCAAGGAAGAGCACAGAGATGTTCGGGGCGTACGTCTCCTTGACGATCTTGGGGACGACCTGCGGTACGCCATTCGACAAGTCAAGCGATCACCTGGCTTCGCGGTGCTCGCGATGCTCTGCCTCGGCCTTGGCATAGGTGCCAATACGTCTATTTTCAGCGCGCTGAACAGCGTGCTGATTCGACCGTTGTCCGTCGCTGATCCTGGGCGCCTCGTGACGCTCAGTCGCGGAACCAGCGCGTACTTCTCCCATCCAGACTTCCAGGATCTGCAGGCACGCGGGCGTCTTCTCTCGGGCCTCACGGCATCATTCCCGATGGAATCGGATCTCGAAGTCCATGGCGTGAGCGAGTTCGTGGCTGCCGAGGTCGTGTCCGCGAACTACGGGTCAGTGGTTGGCGTTGCGCCCGCCCTCGGACGGTGGTTCACGAGCGAGACGGAGCCATTTGCGGTCATCAGCTACGCGGTGTGGCAGAAACAATTCGGCGGAAGTGCTGACGTTCTCGGGCGCCGAATCGGATCAGAGGCACAGTCTTATACCATCGTGGGCGTCGCACCGCGCGCCTTCACCGGGATCTTCGCGCCGTATCGCACAGACATCTGGGTGCCGATGCGGACACGCCCGAGACTGGCGGCGATGCTGGACAATCGGTCACGCCGGATTGTCATGGTCTTCGGACGTCTACGTTCGGCCACGACGCCGGGTCAGGCGTCGGCCGAACTGAACGGCATCGAAGCGCACCTCGTCGCCGAGCACGGCCCGGCAGCGGAACCGCTGCCGCCGATCGTGGCAGAACCGGTACGTGGGATCCTGAATCCCGGCGGCCGGCGCCTCGTCAGCCTGAGCGCATCGCTGCTGATGATCGTCGTCGGCCTTGTTCTGGTCATCGCGTGCGTGAATGTCGGTAATCTCCTGCTCGTGCGCGGATCCCTGCGCCGGCGCGAGCTGGCCGTACGACAGGCACTGGGCGCCACGAGATCGCGCTTGATGCGTCAGCTACTGACCGAAAGCCTCGTCCTCGCCATCGGCGGCGGCGCGTGCGGCCTCGTGCTGGCCGCCTGGACGACCCGAGTCTTCGCACGTGTCATGCCCTCGATGCGATCGACCTTCCCGGTCGAGCTGGATCTGTCGCTTGACTGGCGCGTCATCGCGTTCGCGGCGATCCTCTCGCTCGCGACCACACTCGTCTGCGGGCTGGTGCCTGCGTGGCGAGGAGCGCAGACCAGCGGAGTCGCGGGATTCAAAGGGGAGATTGGGGGCACTATCAGGCGACGGCGCCCCTTCGGGCTTATTGCGCAGGTCGTGCTCTCGTTCGTGTTGCTGTTGATCGCCGGCAGCGTGATAGAGACCCTGCGCCGGCTGCAAGTCATCGATCCGGGATTCGCCGTCAACGGGCGGCTCTACGCGTACATCTTCTTTCCTTCGGCGACACCCGAGACTGGTCGCCAGCTCTACGCACAGGCGCTCGACCGCCTGCGGGTATTGCCCGGCGTTCTGAGCGCATCGCAGACAGATGCATTGCCCTTGATGCCGTCCGGAAGCGAGTGCGCATCGTTGTCCGGCGGCCCACAGCTGCACGTATCGACCAGCGCGATCGAGCCCGGGTACTTCCACACAATGGGCATCGCCATGATTGCGGGCCGCGATTTCACATCGATCGATCTGCCTCGCGAAGCGTCCACCATTGTGATCACCAATAGCCTCGCCAAACGCCTATGGCCTGGCACCTCGCCGATTGGGGAACGGGTATTGATCGGCTGCCAAGCCCCACAAGCGTCGGTCGTGATCGGGGTCGTGCGCGACTCGGCCGTCCGCGCGGTCGGCGAACCGCCGCAGCCTAGATTCTATCGACCCTTCGCGCGCCAGTACGACGGCGGCCTCACGGCCGTCCTGATCGAAACCCGTACGGACCCAGCAGCGATGGTGCCGGAGGTGCGCGAGACCCTTCTCGCCATGGGACAAAGCATCCGCGTGTATGCGGTGCAGCCGTTCAGCACCTACATCGATCAGTCGTTCACCGGCGTTCGCTGGATGGCGATGGCCCTCTCCGGTTTCGGCCTGCTTGCCTTGGTGCTCGCAGCGATCGGCCTCTATGGTGTCATCGCGTATCGCGTCAGTCTTCGAACGCAGGAGATCGGCGTTCGGATGGCGTTGGGCGCGGGACGGCCCGCGATTTTCCGCGAGGTGGTGTTGCAGGGTCTGACGATCGCGGTCGCAGGCGTCGCCATCGGCGAACTTCTGGCGATCCCGGCGATCCGGGCGCTCGCCTCGGTGCAGGCTGGCATCCGCCCTGGTAGTCCTTCTACCCACGTTGCGGGCGCTGTCATCTGGGTGACAGTCGCCTTCGTCGCCTGCTACGTGCCCGCCAGTCGAGCGTCGCGCGTGGATCCCATGGAAGCGCTCCGGCACGAGTGACGAAGCGTTCCACCTCGGTGCGTAACGAGGATCAATCTGGCGGTGGGCCGCTCGAGTTCGAGGACGTCGAGGTGGGTATCGTCAGCTTCCACAGATTCGCTGCGACATCAGCAGCTTCGTACAGGAATCCGCCTGCGGTCACGGCGTTGCCGAAGCTCGTGCTCATCCCGACCGTCGTGTGGAAATGGCGAGCGACAAACGGTTTTCCCACCGGCGTTCCCGTCTCGGGATCGATGTTTTGTCCCCAGACGCAGCGGAAACCGTCCGTATCGAGCAGGAGATACACGATACGTGAATCAAGCGACCATCCAGCGGGCCGTCCAGTTGTGGTGGGCTCGTCAATGGCCTCCACGCTGTCTGCCGGAACCGGCCGGTCGGCGGTGAGCCGCACGACGAGCGTTTTGCCGGCCGTCCCGCGAGCGCGCCTGAACGCCAACCAGCGATCGTTCGACGAGGCATGTGGTCGATCGAGACGCTCTCCGTTTTCAGCGACGACGAGATCTCGCGCTGTGCCCGTGTGGGTGTCGACGACGCGAATCGCGTGTCCGTCGTTGAGCGCGACCAGCACGCGTTGGTTGTCGGCCAGAAAACCGTGGAGCTCGCAGCCATCACACACCTTGCGCGGCACGCCCCCGGCCGTTTCGATGACGTAGCCGGCCCCCGCCGAGCCCCCTGTCACATGCGAGTCCTGCGTGTACGCAATCCGCGCCCCGTCAGAAGACACGGTTGCGTTGAGCTGATCCCCTGTCGGTACGCGAATGACCAATTCCTGACGACCCGAGCGCGTGTTCTTGATCCAGATTTCCCGCGCCGCCCCCACTTCGCGTTCGAACACGATGATTGAGCCGTCGGTGGTGCCGCTCGCCCGCCACATGTTTGAGGCGCTATCTGCGTACAGCTGCGTGACCGGCTCGATGGGGTTCGTCAGCGACGCTCGCCTCACCGCGCGCTGGTTCACGACACGCGCAAAGACGACCTCGCCGCTCGGTCCTGTTGCCGGGTCCACGTACGGGCCGACGCCGAGCGTCAAACGCCGAGGCGGCGCTGACAGGCGACCCGCGCTTGACAACATGACACGCCAAAGATCGTCATGGAACGAGAAGAGAACACCCGATGAGGTCCATCGCCCAGGAGCAACGCCGCTTCCTCGCAGAAGGGACGTTTCGAGTAACCCGGTTTTCACTGGTGGGTTGCCATCAAGCGGCGCCAGCCACCAGTCGAAGCTATCGGTTATCTGGGAAGTCCGCTCTCGACGGCCGGCCACAAGGAGGGAGCGACCGTCGGGCGACCAGACGGCATCGTTCGCGACTTCGAAGTCTGAAAGGATGCGAACGGGCGCGCCTCCGGAGAGAGCGACGACATAGGCGCGCGAGGCGCCGGCCACTCCGCCGCCAGGGCCGCCGCCGCGAAACTGACCGGACCAGTACGCGATACGCGACCCGTCAGGCGAGAAGCGCGGCCGCCGTCCCTCCGGAGCGATCAGGCGCGCCGGGCCGCCGAGCGCTGGCACGAGGTATATCCCGCCGCCATTCCGCTCTGAGCGGAACACCACCTGGCTCCCGTCTGGCGAAAAATCGGGCGTCGAGTCGTCGGCTGGATCGTCGGTGAGTCGCAGCGGCGACCCTCCGGAAATCTGCTGCACCCAGATGTCGAGATCGCTGTTGCCTGCCCGGTCGGAGGCATACGCGAGCAGACGACCGTCGGGCGACAGCGCCGGCATCCGGGTGACGCCCGAGTCATAGGTGAGACGCTCGAGCGTGGCCGCTGCCGGCGGACCACTGCCGTCCGCCGGGCGCGCGCGCTGACCCGCAAGCCACGTGGTGGCCGCCGCCGCCATTGCGGTCGCGACGAGCGCGAGTGCCCACCTGATGTTCCTGCGCGCCGATTGTGAATCTCCTGAATTCGCCGCGTGGTGCAGCGGCTCGACGAGCGCATCGTCGAGCTCGAGGCGCGCATCGGCGATGCTGTGCAGGCGTCGCTTCGGATCCTTAGCCAGGCAACGCGTGAGCAGGCGGCGCACGGCGGCCGGAGTCGATCCGGGCAGCAGACTCCATTCCGGTTCACGCTCGAGGATGGCGGCCAGCGCGTCGCTGACCGTCTGGCCCGCGAACGCTCGCCGCCCCGTCAACAACTCGAACAGAACGCAGCCAAACGCCCAGATGTCGGCTCGCGTGTCGACCGGCATGCCTCGCGCCTGCTCAGGACTCATGTAGGCGGCCGTGCCGAGGATGACGCCTGCGGCCGTCATCATCGCTGGCGACGTGATCGTCGGCGATGCCGTCACATTCGCGTCCCCTGCGATGTTGGAGCCGGAGCCGTTTGGATCCGCCAGCCTCGCCAGCCCGAAGTCGAGCACCTTGACGGTTCCATCGTTGCGGACTTTGATGTTCGCCGGCTTCAAGTCGCGGTGAATGATGCCCAGTGCGTGCGCGGCTTCAACCGCTTCTGCCAGCTGTTTCGCGATCGCGAGGACCTCTGGAAGCGGAATCGAGCCTCGCGCGATCCGGTCGGCGAGCGTCGGGCCGTCCACCAGTTCCATCGCGAGCGCAAGGGTCCCGTTCGAATCTTCGAAGCCGTAGATACCGGCGATATGCGGATGGTTCAGCGCGGCGAGAACCTGGGCTTCTCGGCGGAAACGGCCATGCCGGTCAGGATCGGTCGCGACCAGCTCCGGCAGAACTTTGAGCGCCACGTCACGATTGAGCTTCGTGTCACGCGCGCGATACACCTCACCCATACCGCCGGCGCCAATCGCGGTCAGAATTTCGTAAGGTCCGAGGCGTGTACCGGGCGGGAGGGGCACCGTGATGTGCCGGGATTATACCCGTCTGTCTCAGCCGGGCTTCCAACCCATCCGTGTTCTGGCTTGAGCGTTGCACTGCCACCTGGCATGAAACGAATACTTCAAGGAGTGTCGCTCTCGGCGTTGCTGCTCGCATGTGCGCCTGCCGCGGATGCGCAGGTTTCGTTCGACTTTCAGATGGGCGCGCCCCCTCCTGCACCTCGCGCGTATCGCGTCCCACCGCAGCCCGGGCCCGACTACGTGTGGATCGAAGGTTATTGGTATCCGGTGAACGGGCGGTATCGGTGGCACAACGGTTACTGGTCTCGCCCCCCGTATGCTGATGCGTATTGGGTGGCGCCGTACTATCAGAGCAACCAGTACTACGCGGGTCACTGGGAAGGCCGTCGAGGCGATATCCATCACGACCATGCCTGGGATCAAACCAGGCAGCGAGACGAGCGCTGGAGTTACGCTGAAGGACGTCCACGCGGCACGAGCGGCGCCTACGAGAGGGGACGTCAACGCGGCTCGGGATCAAATGCGTTCAGCGGATCGATGACGCGGGAGCAGGCGCAAGCGGTCGTGCGATCCGCGTACCAGAATGTGCTCGGCCGCGATCCTGACCCCGCCAGTGCTGGCTGGGTGGACCGCGTGTTCATCGACCATTGGTCGCAACAGCAGCTCGAAAGTGAATTGCGCAACAGCGCGGAATACCAGCAGAAGCATCCGAGGCGATAGACCGCCGATTCGTCCTGCTCGCGTCATACTCATGCCGCCCGACCGGTTCCTGCCGGCGGGCGGTGTGTGCTGCCGCGCCGAAGCAAGCCCGTTGATGTACGCTTGCGAAGGCGGAGGGATACACGGCACCCGACGGATCTTTGTGATCTGCGTGAACCAGTGACCAGCGCTTCGTAAACGTTCACCACGCGCCAACGAGCGGCGTTCCCGGCATGCGCAACTTGGCGCGATCAACGTCGATCTTCGGCTTGTCGTCAAAATCTGCAAACGCGTTGCGACTGGCGTCGATGAGGGCTTCGGCGTCAATGACCGCGCCGTCTCGAATAGTGAACCGTACGACTGGATACCGGCTCGTGAAGAGCGTTCCGTCCGAGTTCATCGTCTGAAGGCTGATTCCGACGACCGTCCGGCCGTCTTCAGCCGCGTCAACGAGTTCCTTGGCCTCGACCGAGGCTTCTAGGGAGATGATGTTGACTTCGCCGGCCTTGATGGCGATAGGAGTGTCGGGTGTCGTCAGAGTGCCGTACCCATCGAGGATCTTACTGACAAGCACCCAGTGACCGCCGGACCAGATGATGGGATTCACACGCACGATTGCCGAGGCTTTGTTCCCGGTATTCGCGAAGGCGACGCACATCGACAGATCGTGATCGCCTGTGCTGAAGAAGACGTGGGTGACATTCACGTTCAGCTGTTGCCTCACGTACAAATAAGACAGGTAGATCGTTGCAACCGAGAACACCACGGAGAAAAGCAATCCGGCGAGGCTGAGCAGATCGCCATATTTCAAGTGTTTGGGACGCGGCACCCCAAATGGCATATCACCTCCTGCGGCGATTAAGGGCCGCCGAAGAGTTTCGGAGCGGGCGCTGTTTCGCCCACTTTGGGCCGGCGCGGTTTTGGGAATTACACACCAAAGCCATTTCGCATTGCTAACATAACTCTCCGGTAAGCGCGACGAACGTTGGTGAGCGCTTTGATCGAATCCAAATAGTGGCGCCGATCGGATGGCGTCGGCCGAGAAACTTCATGAGCGCCTCGTGACCACTCGCGCCGCGAAGACGACGCCGGCCGATGGCACGCCTTTCGGCGGTCGCCTCACACGCGCCTGGGACACGACCTCACAAGCATCAATTGTGTAATCTTCCACGCGCTTTCGAGACCCCGCGCAAACAAGATCCGCTAGATCCTTAATCCGCAGGCTGGAACGCTGTTCGCAACGATCCGCGTATCGCAGGAGTCTGAGCGATCCTAGCTTTGGTGTGCCACTGCTGTCGTGGTCTTGGCCGCGAGCGCCGAAACGGGTCGGAGCACCGACGTTGCTGGATTCGCCGTCACCACGGTCACGAGGACGGTCGAAAAACACTGGCTATCCCCGTAGCTCGAGTCTGAGACCGGTTTCGCCTTACTAACGAGATGGAGACTTGAATGAAAATCGTCACAGTGGGCGGCGTCAGCAGCCTAATAGCAATTCTGCTCGGCGTAGGAGCGGCAGTGCCCACCGACGCCTCGGCGCAGACACTGACTAGTCTTCACTCATTCCCGGCCGCCCCCGGCGACGGAGCATTACCCCAGGGTGGCCTGATCGCAGACGCCACAGGGAATCTGTATGGCACGACCCTTGGTGGTGGCATCGGCAACGGCTACGGCACGGTATTCAAGCTGACGCCAGCGGGCACAGAGAGTGTGCTTCACGCGTTCACAGGCGGCGACGGGGCATTTCCGGGGAACACCCTGCTCGCCGATGCAGCAGGAAATCTTTACGGCACGACAGCGGGCGGCGGCCTCAACAACTACGGCACGGTGTTCAAGCTGACGTTGAATTCGGATGGCACGTACAGCCACAGCGTGCTTTACAACTTTGCCGGTTACCCCAGCGACGGGCAAGCTCCTGCGGGTCTGATTGCCGACGCGGCGGGGAACCTCTACGGTACGACCGTCGCGGGCGGCGAGAACGCTTGTGTCGACTATGGATGCGGCACGGTGTTCAAACTCACGGCGAATTCGGACGCCACCTATAGCGAAACCGTGCTCCATAACTTCACTGGCGGCAGCGACGGGCAATACCCCTTTGGGCGCCTGATCGCCGACGCCGCAGGCAATCTGTATGGCACGACGTTCTATGGTGGTGGCAGCAGTTGCGACCTTGGATGCGGCACAGTGTTCGAACTAAAGCCGAATCTGGACGGCACGTACAGCGAGACCCTGCTTTATAGCTTCACCGGCGACCGCGACGGGGTAGCGCCCACTGCCGGCCTGCTCGCCGATGCTGCGGGCAAT
>Ga0310810_10005490_pt1 | contig 14188 bp, 10 predicted proteins | sample NCmetagenome_FD_207641 | JGI IMG/M metagenome (GOLD analysis project Ga0310810, IMG submission 207641) | Soil microbial communities from experimental microcosm in Duke University, North Carolina, United States - NC | ecosystem: Engineered > Artificial ecosystem > Soil microcosm > Unclassified ... | reverse complement strand
CCAGGTGATTCTCGCGAGGACGACGGTCGCCGCAGCTCCGTCCACCGGCGACAGTCTTGCCGTTCGATCGATCGTCATCACCCCTTCCCCCGAGCTCACGGTAGACCTGGATGCGCTAGTGAAGGCCGCGACGACGGCCATCCAGGAAAAAGACGAGGGAAAGCGTCACGGTGTTTGGGGCGCTGTGTTTGGATTCATCATGTTCCTCGTCGCGGCTGTGCCACTGGCGCAGTTTGTTTCGTCGCTCGTGGCGGACAAGAAGAAGGCTGCGCAAAATGAGCGAGCCGGCGCCAACTCCGAAGGATTCCGGCGGACCCTTCTTGCCTGGGTATGGGTGGCGGCGGCTCTCCTGTCCTTCGTGGGCGTCGCATTCGTCGCGAGCAGCATCATCTTGCCCATTGCGGTCCTTCTTCTGGCGCTCGCTGCATGGGGGCACCTACTGCTGGCTGTCGCGACGCACTACGAGCAGTTGCGTTGGCTGATGACCTCAAAGGATGTGTCGGGGAAGAGCGACGAGGCCTGAGTCCGGGAAGGCGCGAGTGGGGCCGCAGCCAGGGGTTGGGTGGGGCACCCGGGCTGCAAAGAGGAGCGCATGGAGTTCGCGCGCGGCCGCGTTAGCGCCATTCCCCTCAAGCCGGGCGCCGGGCTGCCGATACCTTCGGAGAATTCCGCCACGCAAGGAGGCTTGGTGTCCGCGCTCTCAGGAACGCTCGATCAATTCATGCCGGTGCAGATCCTGCGCCTGCTCCAGAATGCCCGCTCGACGGGACGCCTCGAGATCATTCGCGGCGCCGAACGCGCGGATCTGTTCCTCGTCGAAGGCCGCTCGGCTTTCGCGCTGACCAACGCCGTGCACCTCAGAGTGGGCGACGTGCTGATCAACGGTGGCGACATTCGCCCTGAGGCGGTCGCCTTGATCGCCGGCATCCAGGAGGACCAGCCCGGCTCGCCGCTCGGGCGCATGCTGGTCGAGTCCGGCGCCGTCGACGAGCCGCGCATGCGCGCCGCTGTGCTGGAAGTGCAGCGCCGCATCGTGTGCAACGTGCTGCTGTGGCAGACCGGCGAGTTCCGGTTCCTGCCCGGAGAGCGCGCGAACGACGAGGACATGATGCTCGACCTCGACCTCGACCGGTTGTTCCTCGAGTCGCTGCGACTGGCCGCGAACGGGGAAGCGCGCGGGGACGAGATCGCAGCCTGAGGGTGATCGCCGCCGTCGATCTCGCGTGGCGCTCCCATTCACAAGCGCCATCACGCGGGCTGCCAGTGCCGCCGTTTGGATGACGGCGGGCGATCGAGCCGCCGGTACGTAGGTCTCCTAGTTCCCGTTACTTCGCCTTCCTCGCCTCCTGCTTCTCCTCCGCGTACTTCGCCTGCAGCGCCTTCCGTTGCTCGCTGAAGTCCTGGCGGACCTTCTCGATCTCCATCTTTTCCTTCTCGGCGAGCGCGGCCATCTCCTGGTCTTCCTGCTGATCGAGATCGCGGAGCGCGGGCGACTCCGAAGACTCGACGAGCTGCTTGCGCTGCGTGACGAGGTCCTGGATCTGCGGATCGAACTTGTCGCGCAGTGACTTGATCTGCGCTTCGAGCGGGTCGATCTGCGCGTGCTCGTCGGCGCGCAGCGACTTGATGCGGGCGTCGAGGTCGCGGACGTCGGCACTCTGAGCGCCGTCGCCGGTGGGCAGCGGGCCGGCGGGCGTAGTGCCCGCGCCGAGCTTCTGAACGGCCGCATTGGAGGCGCCGCCCGGAAGCTTCGTCGGCGCGCTCGAGGCGTGAAGCGTCCACAGCGTCATCATGGCGAGAGCGGCGAACAGCGCGACTGGAAGCGCACGGCGAACGACAGAGCGCATGGGGGATCTCCCGCGGCCTGAGGGTGGAACGCGCGACGGCGGGGAGAGACCGCTCGCGACCACGGGAGCATGAGCGCGCGGCGCATCGCGCGTGTCAGGCGGATGTTCAGACAGGGTGAAGCGCGCGCGGCTACACTGCGGCAATGCCGTCGATCTTTCGCTGGTTCAGCGGTGCGGGTCGCTCGCCCGACGTCTACGCCTCGTTCGACGAACTGTCGCGCCGTGAACGCGAGGGTGAGGCCTGGCGTGTCGTGTCACGCCTCGGCGCCAGCGGGATCGCGGTCGTCGCGCCGCACGGCGGTGGGATCGAGCCCGGAACGTCGGAGCTGGCGAGCGCGATCGCCGGAGCGGAGCATTCGCTCTATCTCTTCGAAGGGCTGAAGCGGTCGGGCAACGGCCGCCTCCACATCACGAGCACGAACTTCCGCGAGCCTCGGCTGAGCGAGATCGAAACGCGCGCGGACGTGTTGATCGCCGTGCACGGTGAAGCGAGCGAGGATTCGATCGTCTATGTGGGCGGCCTGCATGACGAGCTGGCCGCTCGAATCGGGCAGGGCCTCAGCGAGGCCGGATTCAGCGTGGCTAAACACGACGTGCTCGCCGGGCTCGAGCCCACGAACGTCTGCAATCGCGGGCGGTCGGCGCGTGGCGTGCAGCTCGAGCTGTCGGCTGGGTTGCGCCGGCGCATGTTTCAGTCGCTCGATCGCGCGGGCCGGGCGTTTCCAACCGCGGTGTTCGAGCGTTTTGTCAGAGCAATCTGCACGACCGTCGAAGGATTCACCGACTCCTGATGCGCGCGCTCGCGCCAGCGAGCGCCGTGCGCGACTTGTCGTTCCGCCGCGCTTGCGTCGCTGTCGTGGATCACTGGTCCGAAAGACCACCTGGCTATTGGCGCCGGGCGATATATGGTGGATGTAATCGCGTGCGCTCCCCGTCGCCTGGCGCGGTTCTCTCCACGGGAGGTGCTCCTATCGATACGGTGTCGCTCACGCTGGCCTCGGGGCTGGTGGCGTACGGCGTTTGGGAGAATCGCAGCCACCTGAGCGCTCTCGACAAGGTGCCGATCCGCGTGCACGTCAACGGCACGCGCGGCAAGTCGTCGGTCACGCGCCTGATCGCCGCCGGCCTGCGTGGGGGCGGGCGGCGCACGTTCGCCAAGACCACCGGCACGATGGCGCGCATGATCCTGCCCGATGGCTCCGAAGTCGACGTTTACCGCGTGGGCAAGCCGAACATCATCGAACAGACGCGCATCGTGCGACGCGCGGTGGAATGCGGCGCCGAGATCCTGGTCATCGAGTGCATGGCGGTCATGCCCGAGCTGCAGCCGATCGCCGAGTTGCGGCTCATTCGCAGCACGATCGGCGTGATCACGAACGCGCGCGCCGATCATCTCGACGTCATGGGCCCGGGCGTGGACGACGTCGCGCGCGCGCTCGCGCAGACGGCGCCGCGCAACGGGCATCTGTTCACCGCCGAGCGTGAGCGCGCTCACCTCATCGCCCGCGTCGCGCACGATCGGGGCAGCCAGGTGCACATCACGGACGAACGCACGGTTACGCCCGAGGACCTGGCCGGCTTCTCGTACTTCGAGCACGCCGAAAACGTGGCGCTGGCGCTCGCCGTGTGCGCGCACCTCGGTGTCGCGCGCGACGTGGCCCTCGCGGGCATGCATGCCGCGAAGCCGGATCCGGGCGCGCTCCGTCGTTTCCTCGTGAAGTCGGGGGACAAGACGATCACGTTCGTCAACGCGTTCGCCGCCAACGATCCGGATTCCACGCTGCTGGTGTGGCAGCGCCTCGGGCTGGAGCGCCGCGAGCCCGGCGTCCAGCGCATCGTCCTCGCGAATCTGCGCGACGATCGATTACAGCGCTCGGGGCAGATCGCGGAACTCGTGGCCACGCGCCTCGACGCGGACCACGTCGTTCTGACCGGGCTCGGCACGGGCCTCGTCGCCTACCAGGCGGCGCAACACGGGCTCAGCCGCGATCGCCTGAGCGATCTCGGCGATCGCTCCGCGGAGGACATTTACGAACGCGTGCTCGGACTCGTCGAGGAGCGGGCCGTGGTCGTGGGGATCGGCAACATCGTCGGACTCGGCGAGGAGATCGTGCTCCACTTCAGCAACCGGGCGGTCAGTCATGGTTGAAGCCGCCGTCGGCATCGGACTCGTGCTCAGCCTCATCTTCTCGGAGACGCTCGGGCTCGCGGCGGGCGGCATGGTCGTGCCCGGCTATCTCGCGCTCATGATCCACGAGCCGTTCCGCATCATCGGCACCGTCGCGTGCGCGCTCCTGACGCTGGCGACGCTCAAGCTGCTGTCGCGTTACGTGCTCATCTACGGGCGGCGGCGCATCGTCATCGCGGTGCTCGTCGGCTTCTGCTTCGGCTCCCTGTCGCGCGATGTGCTGGTCTTTCGCGGCACCATGGCGGGCGTCGATCTGAGGGCGATCGGTTTCGTGATCCCGGGCCTGATCGCGAACTGGATGGAGCGCCAGGGCATCGTGCAGACGCTGTGCGTCATGACGACCACCGCCGTGCTGGTGCGACTCGCGCTCATGCTCCTGAACGGCGGGGATCTCATTCGATGAGTCTCGCCAAGGCATCCACCGCGGCTCTGGTCGGACTGGCCTGCGTCGCGGTCGCGGGCTACGCGGTGTCCGAGCGGTCCGTGCGCCCGGTCCACGCCGACGCGTACCGCATGAAGGTCCAGGCGCTGCACCTCATGCAGCGGGCCGAGCGCGCCATCGCGGACGCGAAGCGCGAGCGCGGGATCGCGATCGACGCCCGGAACGACCCGGATCGCACGGGCATCGTCGGCCCGCAGTTCTCGCTGGTGACGACCGACCGCGGGTCGCAGGCCGCCAAGGCGCTGGCGGCGCATCCGAACTTCGCGGCGGCCATCACGCAGATGCTGCTCGAGGCGGGCGTGCGCGACAGCGACCTCGTGGCGGTGGGCATGACCGGCTCGCTGCCGGGTCTCAATCTCGCGGTGTTCGCGGCCTGTCGCGCGATCGGCGCCGAACCGATCCCGATCGCGTCCGTCGGCGCCTCGATGTTCGGCGCGACCGATCCGGGCATGACGTGGCTCGACATGGAAGAAGTGTGCGTGAGCAAGGGCCTGTGGCCGTTCCACTCGATCGCGGCCTCGCTCGGCGGTGGCGGCGACGTCGGCCGTGGCCTGTCGCCCGCCGGCCGTCAGCTGCTCGCCGACGCGATCGAACGACATCGCGCGACGCTCCTCGACCAGGCGACCGTCCTCGAGGCCGTGCAGGCGCGCGTCGCGCTCTACGACTCCATCGCGCGCGTGCGTGGACGGGCCGTCAAGGTGTACGTGAACGTCGGAGGCGGCATCGCCAGCCTCGGCGGCTCACAGAACGGGCACCTGATTCCGCCGGGCCTCACGCGGCGCCTCAAGCGACGGAGCTACCCCAACCACGGCGTTATCAACGTCTACGCCGACCGCGGCCTGCCCGTGATCCATCTGCTGCAGGTCGAGCGTCTGGCGCGCGCGTACAGCATCACCGACGAGAGTGGGGAGACGGTGAAGCCGGGGCGCGGCCTCCTGTTCATCCGTTATCGCTACAACCTGTGGATCGTGGGCGGCGTGGCGGCGATCGTGCTCGCGTTGAACTTCGTCGTCCTGCGACTGGACTTGCGTCACAAGCTCCTCGGGCAGCCTCATCCGGAAAGGAATGCAACTCCATGAACGTGCGCTCACGAACCATCGGCCTGCTGTCGGCCTTCGCGCTGCTCGCGGCGCGTCCCGCCCTCGCCAGCAAGTGGGAGGGGATCGAGCGGCTGGCCGGAGAGACGCCGCACACGATCAAGGTGAACGGCGCCTCGCGCGTCTATTTTCGCGTCACGCCCGAGCACGCTATCACCGTTCCCGTGGACGGGCCGGCGCGTTTGCGGCTGACGTCACGCGTCGAGTTTCCCGATCGCAAACGCTCGGTGGCCTCGTACACGCTGCGCGTCATGGAAGGCTCGAAGGAGATCGAGCACCAGAGCACGGAGACGGCGCCCTCCTCGCGCGTCAAGCGCGACGCGGACGAAGAAGGCGGCGTCGGCAAGAGCCGGCGCATGACCGTGGACGTGCCGGCCGGCCACCACGACATGCGCGTCTCGGTCGAAGGCGCGAGCGCGGTGCTCGTGCGACTGCGCGTCGCGGGCCGCACCGGCGCCGAAGGGTCGACGGTGTCGCTGACGCCCGTCGAGGCCTGGCGCAGCGTCATCGTGGTGGAAGGCGAACGGTCGATTCCCTACTACAGCGTGAAGGCCGGCAGTCCCGTGAAGCTGCGCGTCGTCGGCCCGACGTCGCTCGACTTCATCTCGCGCCTCGACTTCGACGCGGCGATGCGCGGCACCGTGGGCTATCGACTGGCGGTTACGGAGAAGGGCCGGCGTTTGCGCCAGGTGGATTTCAAGACGACGAAGGCGACGGCCGTGAACTACAGCAACCTCGCGGATCGCGTGCCCTCGAAGTTCGATCGATTCACGCTGACGTTCGGCCAGGGGACGCACGAGATCCTGGTCGAGCTGGTGTCGCCGCCGGGCGCCGTCGCCGAGATCCACGTGCGGATGCCACAGCCCAGTGTCGGGAGCGAGGAATGACCATGACCGGACGACGTCTCGCCACACTCGCGCTGCTCGCCCTGCTGACGGCCCTTCCCACGCGCGCGCTCGCCGCCCACGGCCAGAGCCTGAATTTGTCGGCGGGCGTGGGCTCGGCCTACGACGACAACTTCATGCAGTTCTCCGACCACCAGCTCACCGACTTCGACAGCGGCCTGCATCCGCTGCGCTACTCCGTGCAGTCGACCGGCGACGCCCTGTTCCTGCCGGAGGCCGCGCTCACGTGGCGGCTGGACGACGGTGGCGGCCGCCGGCACACGCTGCGGCTGCGCTGGGAGGGCGACTTCCACTCGCGCAACGGCACGGCCGACAACAATGCGGCCAGCGTGCGCTGGACCGAATTCTTCGCGAAGGATCGGCGCCTGACCGCCGGCTGGTATCGCTTGAACAACTTCTACGTGCGCCAGCTGCGCGACGAGGATCTGGACGTGACGCTCGGCGAGCTGCGCTATCAGCGCGCCCAGTTCGACCTGTCGATCTACTCCGCGGCGTGGCGCCAGCGGCTGGCCCGCTCGGTGCTGGCGGATTTCGCGTACCAGTTCGAGGACCGCACGTACGCGCCGGGTTTCGTCGAGCGCACGTCGGGCACGCATCAGGGTGAACTGAGGCTCGACTGGGATCGCCTGCCGCATCGCGCGGACATCGAGGCGCGCTTCGGATGGCGCGACAGTCAGGCGGATGCGACCGATGGCGACGAGGTCGGTGGCGTGCGCGAGGACGACGACGTGAGCTACCACGGCCCCGAGGGCGGGATCTCGGGCCGCATGGAATTCCGGCGCGCCCACGGCTGGCGGTGGGGCGGCGATCTCGGATGGGAGATGGAGAGCCGCGCGTACGACTCGGACCTTCCCACCGACCCGTATCACTTCGGGCGCAACGATCTGCTGAACGCGGTCGAAGCCGGCGTACGCCTCGGCTATCGCCGGCACTGGACGGCGCGCGTGTACTACCGGCTCGAGAACAACGTCGCGAACCTCGGGGTGAGCGCGCCGCTGAGTTCCGACAGCGGCAGCTACCGCGAGAATCGCGTGGGCCTCGATCTGAACTGGTCGGGCCTCGTCTGGCGCCAGGCGACGGTCCAGGACGAGAGCGAGGAGTAGGTCGGGGTCGCGCGAGGCGCGATCGCCGGCGGCGCGTCGCGGCGGGAGGGCCGCGGCGCGCATGAAATACGAGTGGGCCCCTCGCGGAGCCCACTCGTCGCACGTTGCTTGTGCCGTCCGAACCGCCGCGTCGGCGGCTGAGGCTTACGCCGCCTCGGCCATGTCCTCCGCGTCGTCGTCGGAGCTGCGTCCGATGGCGACCGCTTCACGCACCCGCGACGACGTCTTCTGTTCGTCGCGCAGCCCCGTGATGGCGGCCTCGGCCTGCTTGAGCAGGAACTGCAGCGATCCGGCCTTCTCGATTGCCTGGTCGACGATCGCCTTCTGCCCGTGCAGCGCCTCGAGCCCCGAGCCCACGTCGACGAGCAACCCTTCGGCCCGCGCCAGACGTTCCTCGGCCTTGGCCAGCTGACGCTTCCGCTCGTCCAGCGAGTTCGCGACGTTCTGCACCGACGTCAACCGCTCCATGACCTGGTTCAGCAGCTCGCGGCTGCCTTCGACCTGGTGCACGCTCGACGTGATCTCACGCACCCCGATGGCGGTTTTCTCGGCCAGCCCGAACATCCGGTCGAGATCCGCCTTGAGCGCGCCCACCGTCTCCTGACGCGCCGCCACTTCTTCGAGCGAGCGCGCCACGTTCTGGTCGACCACGTCCCACTGGGTGAGCCGGTGCTCGAAGTCGTCCAGCCGCTTCTCGACCAGCTCGAGCCCTTCGGCCCGGCCTTCGAGGAGCGTCGCCAGTTCGTCCACACGGCTCGCGCGCTGGTCGGCCTTGGTCAGCGAGGCGGTCAGCTTGGCGACCGTCTCCTCCAACTTCTCGGCCGACGCGGTGGCGTCCTTGCGCAGCGCACCGGCGCGCTGGAACTCCTTCTGAGCCTCGGCCAGCGCCGCCTGGCGCTGCTCCAGCTCTTCCTTCAGCGCCCGCGTCTCCTCGGCGATCGCTTCGACCGACTCGGAACGCTTGGCGATGGAGGTCATCTCCTTCTTGATCTCGTCCGCGCGGCGCCCGGCGTCGTTCAAGCTCGACGACACGGTGGCCACGGTCATGGTCATGCGCTCGGCCTCTTCGGCCTGCGCGGTGAGTCCGACGAAGCGCTTCTCGGCGGCCTCCATGCGCACCTGCAGCTGGCGACCGCGCTCGTCGAGCCGCTCGCCGAGCGACTCCAGGCCGGCCATGCGCCGCTCGAGACCCTCGACGAACTCGCGCCGCGTCTCGATGAACGCCATGGACTCGCCGATGCGGTGCGTCTGCTGCTCGACGTACTGGATCGACGGCGCCATCGACTGCACCGTCCCGACCTGCTCGCGCAGCTCGACGACCGACTGCTCGACGCTGCCGAGCCACTGTTCGGTCTCGCTCTGGCTCTGGCGGACGCGCGACAGCTCGGCGTGCGCCATCTGCACCTGGTTGAGCGCGTCACTCACGGTCGCGTGAGCGCCGCGCAGCGTCTCCATGTCGCGCAGCGTCGCCTCGACCGAAGGACGCACGCGCTCGATCGACGCCAACTGCTGGGCGGCTTCGCTCGCGGCCCGCCCGGTCTCGTCGAGACCGCGGCGCAGCGACTGCAGCTTGCCCATCTCCGAGTCCACGGTCGCGGCCTCGGCGCTGAGCTTCTCGAACTGGGCGGACAGCGCCTGCGTGTGAGCACGCAGCTCGGCGACGGCCAGACTCGGCTCGTTGATCGCCTTGAAGCGGCTCTCGCAGTCCGACAGCATGGCCCGCAGGTCGGCGATGCGCTGCGTCACCGACTCGACGCCGCGCCGCTCGAAATCGAACCGCTCGAGCGTCGTCCGCGTCTCGTCCCTCACGGTCGACAGCTCGCTGCGCGACGCCTGCGCCTGCTCGTCGATCTCGCGCTGGAGCTGGGTGACTTCGGTCGAGCGCTCCATCACCTTCTCGTGCAGGGCGCGCACCGCGGAGACCTGCTCCTGCAGCGTCGCCAGCGCGCGCTCGTTGTCCTGCTGCTGGCGCACGCGCGTGTCGATCTGGCGCATGGCCTGGTCGAGGTGCTCGGCCTGGGCCAGCGCACGGTCCACGGCCTCGCGCTGCGCCTCGAGCGCCGCGGTCTTCTGCGACACGAGGTCGGCGGTGGCCTTCACGGCGCCCATCTCGCGGCGGATCTCGTTGAGGTTGTTGCGCACGCCATCGATGCCGCGCACGGCCTCCTCGACGCCGGTGATGCGACGCTCCTTGTCCTGCAGCTCGCGGCCCAGCTCGTCGCGGCGCCGATCCAGCGCCTCCATCTTGGACATCGCGAGCTTGTGGGCGTCGAGCAGGCGGTCGTGGTGTTCGCGCAGGCGCGACATGTGTTCGGCCGTGCCCTCGACCTGCGAGCGCACGGTGTCGGCCTCGGTGCGCAGCAGCTGGAACGGCTTCTCGATGTCGAGGAACCGATCGAGCTGGTCCTTGAGCTGGGCGGCGGTCTCGATCTTGTCGCCGACGTCGCCGAGCTGCGCCTTCATCTGCGCGGTGCTCTCGAGCACCGACGCGATGTGCTCCTCGACCTGCTGTTGCCCGCTGGCCAGCTTCTCGGCGCGTTCGTCGAGGTTCTGATAGAGCTGAGAGAGCTGCGTGACGCCTTCGAGCCGCTTCTCCGCGGCCGTGAGGCGCGACGTCACCGCGTCGATGTCGCCGATCGCGGTGGCGATGGGCTCCGCCAGGTCCTTGAGGCGGTCGGCCGAGCTTCGCGAACTCTCGACCAACGCTTCGTAGCGCTCGCGCTCGCGCTGCATCTCTTCGAGCAACGCACGCATTTCCTCGCTGAGTTCACGCTGTTGAGATCCGTTGCCGAGCAGGTTCTTGAAGATCGAGGACATGAGGTGCTCCTTGGAACGCGCCGCCGCCTATGGCCCGTTTGGGCCGCCGACTCAGCTGCGTGAGAGGTGCCCTTTCCCGGGTTCGCACACGGCGACCTGGGAGAGGAGGTCTCGGGGGAACGCGTCCATTCGAGGGGCGCTCCCAAGAACGTTTTGGCATTGGCCCATCGGGCCGACCCAGCTGGCGCGGCGGCCAGAAGGGCGCGGGGACTTTCGCAAGATGCGGGCCGGCCGACACGCGGCGCCCGGGCCGGTGAACCCGGCCCGCCGCAAGTGACTGCGGGGTGGGAAGGAGGCGGGCCCAAGGGCCCTCGGTGAGTCTGCCGCGTCGGCGGAATTCAGGGCCCGAGAAGGTGGCCAAAGCCGAGGCACGAGGTCAGAATGCGGCCAGTGCCGGGGCCCGGTCGCGGTGGGTCGTCGACCGGTCCGGCCCGACCGATCCGCGACCGGGAGTCCCGCAGGAGGCGCGGGACTCCCGACGCGGGGTCGTCAGTGCATCAGCACGAGCCGGTGCACCCGGGTGATGCCTCCCGCGCGCAGGCGATAAACGTAAACGCCGCGCGCGACCCGGTTCCCGTCCCGGTCGCGACCGTCCCACGTGACCGAGTGCGATCCGGCCGCGAACGTTCCCGAGGCCAGGGTGGCGATCGCGCGGCCGCTCACGTCGAAGATCGCGAGGTCGACCGGCATTGCCGCGGGAAGCGTGAAGTCGATCGCGGCCACGTTCGTCACCGGATTGGGCCGGCTCGACGCGAGCTGGACCGTCGGCGCCGCCACTTGGGCCACGCGGCCGAGTGACGCGTTCCGTGCCACGAGCGGAGGCCCGACGATGAGAAGCGGCCGCATCATCTCATTGTCTTCGTGATCGATGATGTGGCAGTGCCAGACGTACCCCGGGCCCCCGGGGAATCCGAACCCGTCGTCGGCCACGCCAACCGTCGCTGCGGGATCGAACGGGAATAGGTTCATGCCCGCCGCAACCGGTCCGCCGACGCGCGCCGCGGCGTCCTGCGGCGCCACGCGAATCGCGATCCGCGTGACCTCGCCGGGATTCATGCGGAACGTGTCCTTCCAGCCGCGCTCGTTGGGATCCGGTCCCCGCGCCGGGCCCTGCAGGTACGGCGTCACGTCCGGATTGCCGCCGAGCTTGAAGCCGGTCGCCGCGGTGGGCACGTCGTACGGCAGCGGCGGACCGCTCTCGGGCACCGGCGGGCCATAGACTTTCATGTACGCCGAGGCATTGAACGACTGGCGGGTCAGCAGCTGGTACTGGACGAGGTGCAGGTGGATCGGGTGCGTGTCGGCCGTCGTGTTGATGATCTCCCAGACTTCCGTGTCGCCGACCTCGAGCTTCTCGGTCGCGTCATCCACGTACGAGGCGTTGTTGACGAGCACCTCGATGGGGCCGCCCGCTCCCTGGACTTCATTGAGCGTGATGGCGCGCCGCGCCGGCTGATCTGCGAGCCGCTCGATCGGGTGCGAGCGCAGGCTGGAAGTCGAGGCGGGATCCAGGCTCGGATCCGAGCCGCCGGTCACGGTCGTGCCCACGCGGAACTGCATGATCATGCCGGTGGTCGACGGGTTGGCCGCCGTGCCTCGCGGATACGGCGCCTTGGCGCTGTTGACGAGCGTCAGGGTCGTGCCGGCCCAACCCGAGAAGTCGATGATCACGTCGGCCCGCTCGCCGGGCGCCATGAAAAGACGCGGCGCCTTGTTGTCGTGCGGGTCGTTCAGCAGCGTCGGCTGGTCGAACAGCCCGCCGTCGGCCCCGATCTGCCAGAAGCCGGGGCCCGCGGCCTTGCTGTCGCGATCCATCAGGCGCAGTTCGTACATGCGCGCGTTCGAGCCGTCGAGGAAGCGGAAACGGTAGCGGCGCGGCTCGACCTTCAGGTACGGCCACGACTTTCCGTTCACCACGATGACGTCGCCGAAGAACTCGGGGATCCAGTACGGATGCTCGGGGTTGATTCCGCCGGCCGGGAACAGCAGCTGGCCGTTCGTATCGAACATGCGGTCCTGGATCACGATCTCGCGCTCGTAGAGGTTCCCGAACTGATCGCTCGGTCGATCGGCGGAGCCGCCGGGCAGCGATGCGGGTTCATTGGCCGGATCGCGAAGCAGATAGAAGCCGGCCAGACCCGCGTACACGTTCAGACGCGTGGCTCCCATGGCGTGATCGTGGTACCAGAGCGTCGTCGCCTGCTGGCGGTTGGGATACGTATATGTGTCGGTCACGTAACCTGGCCCCTTATAGGCGCCGTCGGGCGTCCACCAGGCCAACGGACCACCGTCGAACGACGAAGGCACCTCACCGCCGTGCAAGTGCGCGACCGCGGGCACCGGCCCCCGATAGGGCTGGTCACTGCCGCGCTGGCCCAAAGGGTCCGCCCAGTCCAGCGTCTGATCCACGGTGATCAGGCTCTGGAGAAACGGTGGCGAGCCATCGGGCTTCCGCAGGTTGTTCACATACTGGATCGTGGTCGGCACGCCGACCCGCGCTTCCAGCGTCGGCCCGGGGAACGTCTGCGGCCAGCCCGCCGCCTTGTAGCACCAGAGATACGTGCCGGCGTTGAACGGGGCGGGTCGATGGGCGTAGAGCGCGTTCGGCAACAGCTTCTGCTGGAACTCGTTCATCGAGATGACGAGCGGCGCCCCGGGGGACGTACCCGTCACGTCGACGCGCAATGGCATCGGCAGCGGTTCGACGAACTGCGCGATCCCGCTGGGATCGAGGTGTTGCTGCTGCGCGTTGGCGCGAGACGGCACGAACGCGGGAAGCACGACGATCGCGGCAAGCGTGAGTGCGACGGCGGTGCCACGGCGTGAGGCCGCTGGCGTGCGGCCGCAGGGGATTGGACGACTCATGACGTTCATCCTCCTCTCCAGGATGAAAGGCTCCGGTGCGCCGACCGCCGTGGCGTGTCGTGAGGATCCGGGCATCACGCTCGGAGAACTCTGCCCCACGGTGGGGCTCACCTCTTGAGCGGTCTCGCGTCCCTGGCGTGAGCGCCAAGGCGCGGCACGCAGAGGAGCATGAGGAGAGGAACGCTTTGAACCCAGGGTCTGCAGCCGGAGTCTCTCCAGCGATCGAGCCCCTCAACGGCCTGGGTTCCTGATCCCGCTCGGCGACGGCCCGTTCTCTCGAACAGGCCACGTCGTTCGTTTAGCAACCGTCGAGCCAGCCGCGGGCGAGCGAGAGAACGTCGGGGATGCCGGATCAAGCCGCGGCGGATGGCGCCCTTCGCGCGTTGACTGTTCAGACGTTAGCCACGCGAGAGCCGCCGGCGGCGGTCTCGCTCCGCCCCGTCCCCAGCCGCAGCGAGCCTGCCCCGTCGACAGATTGGCAGACCGACTGCCATTCCGGGCGCCGAGAAGCCCGCGGCTCGATGCGGCGCGACCCAGGGGGCCGCCCTGTGGCAACCTTCCGCGTCGGCTCGCCGTAGCGCAGATGTTCGCGTCCCTTCGATCGCCCCGATTCCTTCCTCTGAGGACTGCCCGATGCTCGTCATCCGCGACCTGGTCAAGATCTACCCCGGCCCCGTCACCGCGCTGCAGGGCGTCCAGCTCGAGATCCCGAACGGGATGTTCGGGCTCCTGGGCCCGAACGGCGCCGGCAAGTCGACGCTGATGCGCATCCTCGCCGGGCTGCTCGAGCCGACCGGGGGCAGCGTGCACCTGGACGACGTCGACGCGCTGGCGCACCCGGAGGCGGTGCGCGCGCGGCTCGGCTACCTGCCGCAGGAGTTCGGGTTCTATCCGCACCTCTCGGGCGAGCAGATGCTGCTCCAT
>Ga0310810_10005489_pt1 | contig 14188 bp, 11 predicted proteins | sample NCmetagenome_FD_207641 | JGI IMG/M metagenome (GOLD analysis project Ga0310810, IMG submission 207641) | Soil microbial communities from experimental microcosm in Duke University, North Carolina, United States - NC | ecosystem: Engineered > Artificial ecosystem > Soil microcosm > Unclassified ... | reverse complement strand
TAGCTCTAGTATATCAGAACAAAAAACTTCCGAAGCAGTCTGTATACCGGTTATTATTCGCTGGCCGGGGCGCGCATAATGGACTCAAAACGCCACCGACTAGTCGGATACGATAGGGCACACAGATACGACTGCAGCCAATTTTTTTGCCACGCCAAGACAACTTGAACAGCGCGCCATGATAAAATATGTCCACATGGCGCGAACAAACAAACACAAGAGTACAGTGCATAGCAATCAGAAAAAGGAATTCTTCGATTACATAGTATATTTTTTTACTATAGCAACACCTCTGTTTGAATTGCCTCAAGCTTATGCAATATATGCAAATAAAAGTGCTGAGGATGTTTCGATGCTTACATGGAGCTTTTTCTTAATCGATAACCTTGTTTGGATCGTATATGCAATAAAACGGCGAGTCATCCCGCTATTGATCACAACAATACTATACCTAGCAATTGAAGCGCTTGTTGTTATTGGCATTTTCGTATATCGATAGACTTCAGGAATTCGCCGTTCAAATAAAAAACACCGACAGGTAGCGATCCTTGTGTCGATGTTTTTTATATGGAGGGCCAGGTGGGGCTTGAACCCACGACACCCTGCTTAAGAGGCAGGTGCTCTAACCAGCTGAGCTACTGGCCCATGACGTGTATCAGGGGCCAGTATAGCAAATCAGCCTCAATCTGTCTACGGGTTAGTAGCTACGAGTTGTGCTGTAGTCAGGGAAGGTAGAAGAGGGCATTGGGTTGTTACGCTGCTGCAGACCGCTGAGGACGCCAAACATCATGCCAAGTGCGACGAGTGCGATGTATAGACCATAGAGAACGAGAATCACGATGAAGATGATTCGTGCCCATGATTTGTCGTGTTCGCTTGCCGTCAGCGGTTTGCCTTCGCCGTCAACTCGCTTACCGAGGTATACCATAAAGAAGTCGACAGCTGCCCAGATTGCGAGCACTGGAACGATCAGAAAACCGACCAATACGAACATCAATGGAAAAGCTGCGATCGCTAGTCCGAAACGTATCCAGCCCTGTACCTTCCGGCCGAGATACACTTGGTGTAGGCCGTAGTAGCCGAGCGATACGGTCATCAAAAATGCCGCAAGGAAATTTCGTGAGCCGCGATCCTGGGCCGCTGGCGCTTCGACTGCCTGATCATGGGTCGGAGCCACCACTGGCTCAGGTACTACACTCGGCTGCGCAAGTGGTTCTGGAGCTTCAGTCGGTGTATTTTCTGGCTCGCTCATTGCTGGCTGCGCTGGTTCGGCGGCTGACTGTCCTGTTTCTGGTGTCGACTCTGCCGGAGTAGCCATTTCAGGTTGTATCGGCTGCTCGACTGGTGTCGATTCGACAGGTTGTGGTCCGACTTCTGGTTGCTGTTGGTCTTTCGGTTGCTGATCTTGGTCCATTGTTCCCCCTTATTGTTATTGCCAGTATAAGACAAATGTCCTAGCGCTGCAAAATAGGGACTAGAGAAATCCACGCCATATCTGTTATACTGTGAATCAGCACGCACCCGTAGCTCAGCGGATTAGAGCACTGGTCTTCGGAACCAGGTGTCGCACGTTCGAATCGTGCCGGGTGTACCATGTAAAGTGACCGCCTCGAGGCGGTCTTTTTACGTCTTGCGGTATATACTGCTCGCTCATCTGAGTGACCTCTCGGTACTTCACTAACCCTAGTATTTCATGCTAAAAAAGGGTATAATCAAGCGAAGTTATGAAGAATCTCAATCAAAAAGGCCAGGCGCTGGTTCATCACTTGCAGTCTGAAGATACACGCGTCGATGAACGCGTCGAGGCAGAGCGACGAGTCGAAAAAATCAACGTCGTCGGCGCCGGCGGAGCCCTAACAGCGGCATACGAGCAGTTACGAAACGCCGCCGAAAACACCGAAGAGCATTTGCTGTTACAAAATGCGATCCGACGGTTTTATCGCCAGCTGTTCATAACCCGCGACCACAACCTTGTCTCGCGTAGCGGAAACGAGCTTGCGGTCGAGCTGACACTCGCAGGCTACTTGCCGAATGATTCGCTGACGCGCCAGCAAGTCGATGAGATTTCTCGGCTCGCGACCCGCTACTACGATGCCTACGAAACGATTCAGTCGAACCGCAATGTCGCAACCGACCGTGGCGGCAAATGGGCGCTTGATGTCCTTGCAGTGCGTGTCGAACATCTGCTAAACGACCATGGTCGCGAAGCGGCGTTTATCGAGTTTGCCTATACGCAATTAGAAGACATGCTCGATGCGGAATCGACGCTCGGCCACAAGACGGACGATTTCGGCGTATTGCTCTATATTGCGCTGCAGCGTTCACTGTTGAAGCTTGACGGCGCAGCCATCAGGGCGTCGTTACTCGATCGCTATCAGGTGCAGCTTGATCATCTCGATGCATATGTCAGCTTTAATCAGCGGCTCGATATGCTGATTGAGTCTAACGATGCCGATAAACTATTCCATGCCGTCGATCGGCTCGGTGCGCCACTTCGTGTGCTTCGACGTATGATTGACGAACGTGCTGACGTGCCGACACTGCTTCCGCGCCGTGAAGCATTCCTTGAAGAGTACGAAAAGCAAGTTACGACCGAATACGAACGCGTCGGTCGCCGTATCAACCGTGCGATCGTCCGCAGCATTATCTTCCTTATCATCACGAAAGTTCTGATCGGTGTTGCAATTGAAGTGCCATATGATTTTTGGGCGCACGGACAAATTATCTGGTTGCCGCTCGTCATTAACTTACTTTTCCCACCGGTATATATGTTCGCGCTTCGTGCGACTCACCAGCTGCCTGGCTATGCCAATACAACCGCACTGGTTGAGCGCATCGACTCGATGCTATACAGCACCGAAAGTTTAGCGCTGAGCCGCTCGAAGATTCGCGGCCGAAGCTACAGTAAAATCTTTTCTGCAGCGTATGTCATAACGAGCCTGCTGGTATTCGCGGCCGTCATGTATGGACTCTTGTTGCTTCAGTTTTCGCTGGTTCATATCGCAATATTCTTCATATTCCTCTCGGCGGCTAGCTTCCTTGGCTTCCGTTTGAGCCGGCTCATCCGTGAACTGGAAGTCGTGCGAAGCGCACAAAACGGCATGACGTTCGTACGTGATTTGCTCTACCTGCCATTCGTCGTGGTCGGACAGTGGATGAGCGACAAGTACAGTAAGGTCAATATCGTTACCATCATTCTCGATATGCTGATTGAGCTACCACTCAAAACCGTTCTTCGTCTGATTCGCCAGTGGGGAGCATTTATCGATGACCGAAAGGACAGGATATAGCTCGTGGCGCGTAAACTGCTCAATGGAACCGAGCTGGTGGGGTTCATCAAGCAGCGCCAAGCCAAGCAAGTACGAATGCTGCGTCAAGCGCACGGTATCGTACCACGATTGGTCATTTTTAAGACGCCAGGTGCACGCGAAGTTATAAATACGTACGTCCGCATGAAGCAGGCCTATGGAAGCGATATTTTGGTTGAAGTCGATGTACGCACCGTCGAACAAGCCGAACTCGTGCATGAAATCGAAGTCGCAAATCACGACGATACAGTCCAGGCTATCGTGGTTCAGCTACCACTTGATGATCCTTTGCATACTGAACAGATCGTGGCTACGATCGCACCTGAAAAAGATGTTGACGGGCTCGGCCCAAACGCGGTATTTATTAGCGCAACCGCCGAAGCGATTGATTGGCTGATCTCAGGATATTCGATTGAGCTGCGTGATAAAAAAATAGCACTTTTGGGTAGGGGAAAACTGGTTGGTGCGCCGCTTGAGAAACTGTGGCGAGATCACGGCTACGACGTAACCGTACTCGACCGAGAATCAAACGACATAGACGAAACGTTACTGCAAAGTGACGTGATTGTGAGCGCAACTGGTCAGGCAGCAATTTTACACGATGAGAACGTACCGCAACACGCAATCGTGGTCGATGCCGGAACGGCAGCCGAAGACGGTGTGCTGGTCGGTGACGCAGACCCACGCTTGCAAGCCAGGCGCGATCTGATCATTACGCCACCAAAAGGTGGTGTTGGTCCTCTAACTGTCGCACTGATGTTTGATCACGTCATCCGGGCGTGTATGGCAAAAACGACTGAGTCGTAATTATTCTGGTAAGCCGAGTGTCTTTTTGACGCGCGCCACGACCTGCTTTGGCGTCAGGTCGGCTTTGACGATATAGCTCGAGACGGTCAGCTTCTTAAGTACGTCTGGCGCCTCTTCTTTACCGAGGTTCGTCAAAATCAATACAGGAATGTCTTTACCCCAGTCGTGCGAACGGATTTCAGCTAAGGCTTCGGCGCCGTTCATTTGTGGCATTTGCAAATCGAGCAAGATAATATCGGGTTGAAAGTGTTCGACCATTTCAATACCGCGTAGGCCGTTGTCTGCCATGCCTACCTCGAAGCCATCTGCTTCGAACTTCATACGGTACATCTGGCTAATGACCGGATCGTCTTCGATGATTGCAATTTTTGTCATATAGTCATAGTGTAATGTGAGAAGATAACAAAAGCAATATAAATATTGCGTAAAACATACAAATGTGATATAGTTAGTATATGACCGTAATCGATAGACTTGGCGACCGCAAAGAAACATTCAACCCAGCGACCATTCACGCCCTTACCGGACTTGACGGGTATCGTACCGACCAGCGTGCACGCAGTATCATTGAAATGAGACAGCGCTTTGCGACTGCAAATGGCTGGGAACTTGCCGAGGACCCTGACCTCTATGATGGACCAGCATTTTCAACGGTTACGTTGGTTAAACCGAATCGTTTCGGCGTCCCACGTACCTCTCTGCGGCTCACTGAGTTGACGATGGATCAGGGTATGCCTGATTTTTGCCTCAGCTTAGAAATGCTCGGAGCCGATACGCAGCTGCGCCAAGAAGCCGACATTGCTCTACGGCTATGCGAACTACCTGAAGACGCTACCGTCTATGATATGACCCGATTTACAACGGAACTTGATCCGCACGTACTGCACGAAGCACCAAGTAAGCGCGAAGTTGTTACAGACTTCTTAGAGTTGATCGGTGGGGCAGTAAATATTACGGATAATGAGTCGTTTGCCGCTCAAAATGCCTTCTGGCTGTTCACGGTAGACAACCAAGTTAAGCAAGTGCTTGACGAATCCGGTATATCGCACGGCGTGCTTACGTCAGGCAACAATGGCGATATGGATGTTCACTTCTGTATCGTTAATCCTGCCGCATCGTTTAATGCGCTGCGCCACAACCGGCGTCCGCTGGCAAGACTCGCTACAAAATTGATTGACTTAGGCGACAACACACTCGCTCGATAATGCTATACTGTGTGCGTGGGCACAAACGCATTCGCTTTTTTTGTATTATTTCTAGTATCACTCTTTGACGTCTTGCTTGGCGTCGTTGTTTTTATGCGGGCAAAGTCTGTGCGTCTGTATCGCTTATTCTTCTACATGACCGTATGGATGGGTCTGTGGACGATTCTCAATGGCCTTTACGCTGTTATTCGCACCCCGGATGCACGATTTGCACTGGCGCTACTTAGCTACGCCGCCGCCGCTGGCCTTGCAGGTAGCTTTCTGTACTTCACTCATGAACTTTCGAACACAATCGCCAGGAAGTCATTGCTCAGAATACTCGTAATACTTCTTGTGGCGGCAGGTATCATGGCTGTCTTGCCAGGTGTGGTCGCGAATGGCGTTTCGGCGACCGGTAAGATCAGTACGAACCCGCTCCCGCTTGCGCTCTATGGAATCGCAATCATAGCAGCACTAGGCACTGGAATTTTGACACTGATACAGGCCATACGTTCCTCAAGGGGTTCGCGGCGCGCATCGTATCGTATCTTGTTGTTCGGTCTCGCCCTAGGTGTCGTGATCGGCGTCATATTCAATTTGGCCCTACCAATACTGGGCAATTACGATTATGTGCAGCTCGGTCCGGTAGGACTATTGCTGTTCGTCATGTTTAGCACCTATGCGATTATCCGTCATGGTCTGTTCGATATCCGTATGGCATTTGTACGCACGCTCGCATACGGACTGTCGGTAATCGTCATGGCGGGAATTTACTTCGGTTTGGCATATGTCGCATCCGTAACATTCTTCTCTGACGCAGCGACGACTGGTGTAAGTTTGAGTCCGATCAACATCTTCCTCGCGCTGCTGCTAGCACTTATTTTCCAGCCGATTAAACAATTCTTCGATCATATTACCAACCAAATATTTTACCGGGATAGGTATGACAGCGATAAATTTATCGAGCGACTGGGCGATGTGCTGATTTCGACCACGCAGCTACGCGAATTGTTGCGACACGCTGCGCAGGAAATGGGCTCGACGCTCAAAGCTGCTCATGTGACTTTCGTCATCTATCGAGAAAATCGTCATGATCTGATAGTGGGTACAGGACATCCGCCGATGTTTTCAGATAGTGAGCGCGAGAAGTTACTTGCGCTGATTGAACGATCAGGGCTCGACGCAATCGTTGTCGAAGAGCAAATGCAGCGCACGCCACCCCATAGCAGCTACGGGCAAGTGCTTCGTATGCTGGAGCGCCACGGTGTCAGCCTGATTCTGCCACTCAGCTCGACCACAGGCTACGTATTGCTGGGTGAGCAAAAAGCAGGTGGCTATACGCGCCGAGATGTACGGTTGCTCGAAACAATCAGCGGAGAACTCGTCATCGCCATTCAGAATGCTCGCTCGGTTCAGGAAGTTCAAGATATCAATACGCATCTTGAGCAGAGAATCAATAAGGCGACGGCCGAGCTCCGCCGCTCAAATGAGAAACTCAAGAAGCTCGATGCGACCAAAGACGAGTTCGTCAGCATGGCGTCCCACCAACTGCGAACACCACTGACGAGTATAAAAGGCTACATCAGCATGGTTCTCGATGGCGATGCCGGTGAAATCACCGATCAACAGCGTAAACTGCTCAAAGAAGCATTTGCCAGCAGTGAACGCATGGTGAGGCTTATCGGCGACTTTTTGAACGTGTCGCGACTGCAAACCGGCAAGTTTATCATCGATCGAAAAGCGGTAGACTTGGCGACGCTTATACGAGATGAAGTCGATTCGATTGAATCGATGGCAGCGACCCGAGCAATCACCTTGAACTACAAAGGCCCGAAGCGGTTTCCGACGATGCAACTCGATGAAGATAAGATACGCCAAGTCGTGATGAACTTTATCGATAACGCCATTTATTACTCGCGTGCCGAATCGACAATCGTCGTTCGCTTGGCGCAAGATGGCAGCGATGCCGTACTCGAAGTTCACGACCATGGAATTGGTGTGCCAAAAGAATCTCTCGAGAAGCTCTTTACGAAGTTTTTCCGCGCGGAGAATGCTCGTCGACAGCGACCCGATGGCACTGGCGTTGGTCTGTATTTGGCAAAACGGGTGATTACCGAACATGGCGGCAAGCTAATCGTCGAGTCGACCGAAGGCAAAGGCAGCGTGTTCGGTTTCAGATTACCGATACGCTAGTAAGCTACGAGGTGTATACACCTAAAACCGCCCTACGATAGCGGGCGGTTTTGAGATGCCAGTGAGGCGCGAGCGGTCAATCTCTAGTTGCGTCGGCTAGCGAGGTAGTAGTACGTCGCAGCAGTCAGGCTACCAAGTCCAAGGACCGAGCCAAGTGTGTCAGCCAGACCGGTCTTTGGCAGTTCGGTTACTGGTGGCTTTGGCGTTGGCTTCGGGTGGCAGACTGCGCTGTCTACATCGACATACTTGTCTTCATCGTTTCGAGAAACCGTGATGATTTTGCCGGTGTGTTGATTACACACTTCAACGTTTTCACACTGCGAAAGGTCGGTAGTGTATTTTTCGTTGTCAGCTTCAGACTTGCTGATCCATACGATTGTGTCAGTATCGGTGTCGCAGACTTTGATTTTTGTCGTGACAGTAGCAGTGTCGCAGTCATCTGGGCTGCCAGGTACGGTTGGCGTGTCAACACATGCGGTGTTCACCTTTGCGTCAGCAAATGGTTCGTTGGCGACAGCGGTAATTGTAACCGTGAAGCTTTGACCGACTGCGAGGCTCGCTGCAGTGTAGGTCCAGACGTTGTTGCTGATTGAACCGGTGTCAGCTGATTTGAAGGTGATGCCAGCTGGTGCTTCGTCGCTAACGCGGACATCTTTGAGGGCTACATCACCGGTGTTGGTGACTTTGAGGTTGTATTCGAAGTCATCGCCAGCCATGACCTCAGCGGTTTTTTGGTGGTTGACTAGTTTTTCAATCTTTACGGCAGGGTTAGGTGCTTCTTCGACAGTAACCTTGACCATACAGGTCGACGTCTTTTCGACGTAGCCGACATTGAAGCGTACGGTGACGCTTGCCGTGTATGTGCCGGGAGCGTAGGCGTGAGTGACACTGCTTGATGTCGAGGTGGTTTTCTTGCCATCGCCGAAATCGTAGGTGTAATTCTTTACCGTAGCACCACTTTTCGCAGTCACGGCAGTCGTGAATTTACGAGTCGTTCGATCGATGACGGCAGCAGTCAATGAGTTACATTTGTATACGGGAGTTTCGACCACGTTGGTCGCTTTAATTGCGTTGCCACATCCGAGCATTGCTGCGCCGATGAATCGTCCGTAATCGTCAAAGAAGGCGAATACAGGGCTTGAGCTCAGTGTAATGAATCGTACTTGCGTCGGACCGGTGTAAAACTTTACGCCACCGATATTGTGATAAGTTGCGCCACGAGTCGAGTAACGACCACTTGAGATAGCGTTTTTAGCGACAACTTTACCGTCGACCACGACGCGACCATCTTTGTAGACAGTTCCCATCTTGTAGTGAGCGTTGTTGATTGTATTGCTTGAAAGACCCATGTAGCTATAGATAGTCTTAGTGCCATGAGTGTAGTCACTATTATATTTGCTGCGTAGCTCTGAGATACTCAGGGCGCCACATTTGATAACGTCGTCGTTCGAACAGCTACGTGTAGCTGCTTCGACAGGACTGAACACCGCGTTAAAGGCAAAAAACGCGCCGACGGCAATGAGCAGACCTGCTACCGCCATCTTAAGATTGCTATATCCTCGCATACAACCGTTCCTTCCTGCACTCCACATGCATTTATAAGGGTTTGACAAAATACTATCATAATGTCATAGAAAAGTCAATAGCGTACCCACATTTTAAGCGTAAGCACAAGCTGTATCAATAGCCCTTGTCGAACAGAGACAAAACTGTTACAATACCTTGGCTGTTCGGTCTCATCGTCTAACGGTTAGGACACCAGGTTTTCATCCTGGCAATCCGGGTTCGATTCCCGGTGAGATCACCATAGAAAACACCTCAGTCATTCGTGCCTGAGGTGTTTTCTATGCGGTATACTAGTAGTAACGACAAACACAAGGAGTACTATGGCAGAGCAAGAAAAGACAACCTACGACGTGCCGTCCGATACGATCGATAACGGCCTACTCAATAAGCTTCGAGCCGCTGTGCTTGGCGCAAACGACGGTATCGTCAGTACATCGAGTGTCGTCATGGGCGTCGCCGGTGCGACTAGCGATCGCACGACTATCGTCACGGCTGGGCTTGCCGCGTTAGTGGCGGGCGCCTTGAGCATGGCGGTGGGTGAGTACGTGTCGGTCAGTAGCCAGTCTGATGCCGAAAAAGCTTATATCGACCGTGAAAAACGTGACCTTGAGCGTGACCCGGAAGGTGAACTTCATGTACTTCAGCGCGAATATATGAAACAGGGTGTCGCCGAAGCGACGGCGCTGCAGGTTGCCAAAGAGCTGACAGTCAAAGACGCCCTCCGATCGCACCTTCGCATGCATTTCAACCTCGATCCAGATGACCTGAATAGCCCGATGCAAGCCGCAATCGCGTCACTGTTATCATTTACAGCCGGTGGATTGGTGCCGTTTCTGACAATCGTGTTGGCGCCTGCAAAGTATCGTATCAGCGTGACAATTGATGCGGTACTTATTGCGCTGGTCATTACCGGTTATTTGAGTGCAACTGCAGGAAAGGCATCACGTAAGCGCGCAGTCCTGCGCGTCGTACTTGGCGGCCTTGCGGCTATGATCATAACCTACTACGTCGGTGTCCTGTTTGGCACGACGATAAGTTAGCGCTATACTACACGTACATGGGAACACTGAGGGGAGTTAATCTCGGTGGGTGGCTAGTACTCGAGCGATGGATGACGCCGAGTCTGTTTGCCGGTACAGATGCGCGTGATGAATATGAGTTCATGCAAACGCCCGGCGCGCTCGCGAAACTACGCGAGCATCAAAAGACATTTATTACCGAAGAAGATTTTCGATGGATGAGCAAAAACGGCATCAATGCCGTGCGGATTCCGGTGGGCTACTGGATCATCAATGGCGATGGTCCGTTTCGAAGTTCGATTGGTAAACTTGACTGGGCTGTGCGCACGGCGAAGCAGTATGATATTGCGGTGCTGATATGTTTGCATGGTGCACCTGGCAGCCAAAACGGCAATGACCACAGCGGCCAAGCTGGCAAGGCAGATTGGTACGAGCGACAAACATATCGGACTCAAACGGTACAAGTGCTCAGCGAGCTGGCGAAACGTTACGCGGCCGAACCGGCCGTGTGGGGTATTGAGCTATTGAACGAACCACTGGCCAAGTTTTGGCAACCGACACTGCGTCGATTTTATCGAGATGCCTATGCGGCCATCAGACAGGTTGCGCGCCCAGGTCTCACCATCGTATATTCCGACGCTTTTACTCCTAGGCTACTTTCGGGGGCACTCACGCCGAAGAGCTCATACCCTATCGTGATGGATCACCATTGGTATCATTTCTTTATCCCTGGCTGGCTGCAGCCGAAGTTGCCGTTTGGGTGGTACTATACGTATCTTCGCTACAAATCACTCTTAGTTGAACGCCTCAGTCGTGCGCAGCCGGTTATTATCGGCGAATGGAGCGGCATAATCGGTGGTGAAAAACTCAGCAAGTACCCTGAACGTGCTCACGAGGCACTCATCGATACGCATATCCAAAAACAGCTCACTGCGTATGAGCACTTGGCCGGCTGGTTTTACTGGAGTTATAAGACCGAAGATAGGGGCGTATTTCATTTTCGTTCCATGGTCGAAGACGGACGTGTCGAACTATCGACTGAGCCGCGGCATGCACGCTCGCGCTAAGCTAGGGCGCGCCAAAGTCTAGAAACGGTTCTTAAACAGGAGTATCCTAGGAGTATGAGTGATACATCTATTTCTGATACCCCTATGGTATTAAAACGAACCAAAATTATAGCGACCGTCGGTCCTGCAACAAATTCATACGAAAGTGTACGCGATCTTATCGCGGCCGGAGCCAATGCGATTCGCCTGAACTTCAGCCACGGTACGCATGAAAGCCATGCCCAGTTCATCGCGTGGGTGCGCGACGCCTCAAAAGAACTGCATAAGCCAGTGGCAATTATTCAGGATTTGCAAGGACCAAAGATTCGTCTTGGAGACTTGGTCGACAATCATTTCGACGTGCACGAAGGCGATGAGATACAGCTTACCTACGGTATTGAACATGACGGCGGCTCGAACTTGCCCATTCAATACGACGTGAGTACAAAGGTTAAAGTCGGTGAGCGCGTGTATATATTTGACGGCAAGGTACGCGGCGAAGTTACGGCAGTCGAAGACAAAACGATCACCGTAAAAATATTCAATGATGGCTTTCTGATGAGCAAGAAAGGCTTCAACCTGCCAGACACAAACTTCGAAGGCGATGTGATTACCGAAAAAGATTACCGTGATATCGATTTCGGTGTGACGCAGGATATCGATTTTATTGCACTGAGTTTTGTACAGTCAGCGACCGATATCGAACTGCTGCGCGGGTATCTCGCCACCAAAGAGCGCGAAGATATTCATGTCATCGCGAAGGTTGAGACGAAGGCAGCAATCGAGGACGGTGCGCTCGAGCATATCGTCGAAGTCAGTGATGCAGTCATGGTTGCTCGCGGCGACTTAGCGGTCGAAGTTGGCGCTGAAATCGTTCCAGTTGTGCAGCGACATATCATTAGCCTGTGTCAAAAATATGCCCGAATCAGCATCGTGGCGACGCAGATGATGAGTAGTATGGTCGACAATCCGGAGCCGACACGTGCCGAGGTTAGTGATATCTCAACCGCCGTGGTCTTCGGCGCCGACGCTGTGATGCTGAGTGATGAAACGGCGAACGGATCCTATCCACTTGAAGCGGTAAAAAGTATGAAACGAGTCATTCTGCATACTCAGGAAAACGTGCCACTGTACGCGCTCGACGCTCCGGTATCTGGCGACTCACACTCCATGGCAATCTGCCAGGCTGCCGTACACATGGCACGTGACCTCGACACAGCAGGTATTATCGCTGAGACTAAATCGGGTGCAACCGCCCAAAATATATCTGCGCATCGTCCGATGCGTCCGGTATTTTCAGTTACTAGCGATCGCCGCGTGGCGCACCAACTTGCCTTGCTGTACGCAACCAAGAGCTTCATGCGACCTGACGGCGAAAAGGCTGGTATCGAATTGATGCGCGATCTCGTCGATCGTGGCTTCGTGCACGCCGATGAGTCGGTCGTAATCGTCAGCGGTCGCCAACCAGGCGTTCAGGGCGGTACCGATACGATTCGCATCCGCAGACTCGAAAAAGCACAAGCATTGGGCGCGTAAATCTGATACACTGAAAAGCAATGAACACGGTGGGCAACAAACTATTTCACAAGCGGACAATGCGAAAAACGCCGCTCAAACACAAAACGGTACTCCTTAGAGCCGATTACAATGTGCCGATGCAAGATGGTAAGATCGACGACGATTTTCGTATTCGTTCATCGATTCCCACGATCGAACATTTACTGCGCGACGGATGTAAGGTTGTAGTCATTTCACATTTGGGCCGACCCGATGGCAAACCAAATAAGGAATATAGTCTCGAGCCTGTCGCCGCGCGACTTGCGAAACTACTCGGTCGAGATGTCCGTTTCGTCGATGCATGTGTTGGTCCGAAAGTTAAGATGGCAATCAAGCGCGCCCCGGCAAAAAGCGTCATCGTTCTGGAAAATCTGCGATTTCACCCGGAAGAAGAAGCGAATGATCCGGCATTTGCTCGTCAGCTTGCTGCCGATAGTGGCGCCTCGTATTTCGTACAAGACGGATTTGGTGTCGTACACCGTGCGCATGCCAGCACCGATGCGATTACCCAGATTCTCCCGAGCGTCGCAGGCTTATTGCTCGAGCGCGAATATGTACAGATTGTCGGTGCGATGAAGCATCCACGTCGTCCGCTGGTGGCGCTCCTGGGTGGCGCGAAGGTCAGCGACAAGATACAGGTTATCGATGCGCTGGTACGAGTTGCCGATCAAATTATTATCGGTGGCGCGATGGCCAATACGTTTTTGGCATATCACGGTAAGCCGGTCGGATCGAGCAAAGTCGAAGCCGATCAAAACGCCGTGCTGGATACGATTTATCGGGATATCGATCGAAAGGTATCTGCGAAATTCCGAGACAACTTTTTGGTATTGCCGACAGACGTGGCCGTGGCAAAAACCATCGACGAGAGTGAAACCCGTCGCAACGTATCGGTAGACGACGTAGCTGCAGACGACAAGATTCTCGATATCGGTGACGCATCGATTGAGCGGATGGTCGCGGCGCTTGACCGAGCCCAAACGGTGATCTGGAACGGTACGCTCGGTATGGCAGAACTGCCGGAGTTTGCGCATGGGTCAGCCCGTGCGGCACTTGAGCTGGCTCAGCACCGAACTATCACCTCTATCATCGGCGGCGGAGATACAGCGGACTTCGTGTTGCACTGGGACGCGCGCGGTGGCGAGAGCTTCACGCATGTGTCGACCGGCGGCGGTGCAAGTCTCGAGCTCATGGCGGGCGAGAAGCTACCCGGCATCGAGGCACTACTCGATGCATAATCGTTGTACATTTCGAGCGCAAACTGATACACTAATGACAAATAATCATAAGCAAGAATAAAGCGTGGGCAAACACCTAATCATCGCCAACTGGAAGATGCATCTCAATATCCATGAGGGCAGCTTATTAGTACACAAACTTCATGAGATGATCCAGAATCATCGAACTGTTGAAGTGGTTCTTGCGCCAGGCTTTTTGAGCTTACAGTCTCTCAATCTTCAGATCAACCATGCTAAGTTCAAGCTGGCTGCCCAGAATTTCTTTTGGCG
>Ga0310810_10005487_pt1 | contig 14190 bp, 14 predicted proteins | sample NCmetagenome_FD_207641 | JGI IMG/M metagenome (GOLD analysis project Ga0310810, IMG submission 207641) | Soil microbial communities from experimental microcosm in Duke University, North Carolina, United States - NC | ecosystem: Engineered > Artificial ecosystem > Soil microcosm > Unclassified ... | reverse complement strand
GGCGCTCGGGAGTATGCGCTCGATACGCTGGTGAGCCTGGCGGCGGATTCATGGGCCGAGCCCAATGTATCGAGACTGGTGAACGCTGCCAGAGAGGAATTCCCAGAGGGAAATTCGCGTCTACAGAGGGAGAAATCGTGTGCGCCCCTATTGCGCTGCTGTAGGACCTTCTTAGTTTGTGGCCCGACGGAGACCTGTTCTTCTCTAGGACGAGATCCATTCAACCAATCGGGAGAGACCATCGATGGCCACCAAAAAGAAGCGCGGCGCGAAGAAGGGTTCGAAGCGCACAGCGAAGAAAGCGGCCAGGAAGGGTGGACGGAAGGCAGCACGCAAGGCTGCGCCGCGGAAGAAGCGCGCGCCCAACCCGGCGTTCATGCGTCCGATGCAGCCCGATGATGCGCTCGCGGCAGTGGTCGGCAGTGGTGGGATGCCTCGCACCGAGATCACGAAGAAGCTGTGGGCCTACATCAAGCGCAACAATCTGCAGGACGCGAAGAATAGGCGCATGATCAACGCCGACGACAAACTCGGCCGCGTGTTCAATGGCAAGAAGCAGGTGTCGATGTTCGAGATGACGAAACTCGCCAGCAAGCACATGAAGTAATTCTCACTCGACGGCGGCTCAACGCGTCGAGCAGACGAAGGGGGCGTGCCATAGCGGGACGCCCCCGTCGCACATCCAGGGCGCATGGGGCCGGGGTCTTGGTTTTCCGCTGGTCGCGGCCCAGAATACGCAGACGATCGTAAGGCGCACACGCGCAGATGTGCGCGCGATCATGTTGCTCTCACGCCGACACGACATGGCAGTGGCCGCGAAGAACAAGAACAAGAAAAACACACCGGCGCCGTCGAAGCGAAAGAACGTCGTCGCCGAAGCGCGCGGTCCCAAGAAGTCGGGGCGCGACTCGCTCATCGAGTGGAGCCGCACGATCATCGCGGCGGCCGTGATCTTTCTGTTCGTCACCACGTTCATCGTCGAGGCGTATCGCATTCCGTCGGAGAGCATGGAGCCGACGCTGCTGGTGGGCGATTTTCTCTTCGCCAACAAAATGATTTTCGGCGCGCACGTCCCGTTCACGCACTACAATTTGCCCGGCTTCCGCGATCCGCATCGCGGCGAAGTGGTGGTGTACCAATCGCCATCGCAGGAGCGATTGCCCGCGAGCTTGCGCGTGAAAGACGAGCTCACGCCGATCGTCGTGAAGCGTTTGGTGGGAGTGGCCGGCGACACGTTGTACATGCGCGACGGCATGCTGTACGTGAACGGGATTGCGCAGCGGCAGGGGTTCGGTGTGGGCGACAAGCCGTACGACTTCGTCGACACGCCGGACTCGCTCTTCAATTGGCAGGTTCCGTTCGAGATCAAGGGATCGCGCTTTGGCCAGCCGCCGGCGCATCCCTCGCACGACAACTGGGGTCCGTTCGTCGTGCCGGCGGGACACTATTTCTCGTTGGGCGACAACCGGTACAACTCCGTCGACGCGCGATACTACGGCTTCGTTCCGCGCGCGAACATTCGCGGCAAGCCGATGTTCATCTACATGTCCTTCGACTGGAACGATCTGCTTGTTCGGTGGAGCCGGTTCGGGATGATCATCCGGTAGCGTTAGGCGCGCGCGTCGCGTCGGCTAGGGCTCATCATCCGCGAGGCGCTTCCACATCTGATATTCGGGGCCAGCGTCCCATTCGGGCCACTCGGTATCGTCGCGCTGCCAAACGTCGTACGCGGTGTCGTACACGCCGCCGCGCCACGCGTCGGGATCACCGAATGACAACTCTTCCGACCACTGAGGTTCTTCTGGTTCATCGTCCTGCCAGTCGTCGTGGTCGCGCCACGCCTTCGACATGATGGCTCTCCTGCTCCTGCCGATCGAGTCGCCGCGCAGCGCCGGTCCCGGTATCGGATCGCCGGGCGACATTACGTGAGCGACGCCCGGCAGGCGGACACGCAACGAAACAGCCGTTCGGGCGTCATTTCCTCGAGCGGTTCCATTTCGACACACGCCCGTCGCCCGCGCGCTTCCGCAGCGCTTTCCCCAGCATCAACGCGCACCTTGGTGATACCCCGCTGGGCATGAGTCGGTTTTCATATATCTCGTCGCAGCCGGCTCCGGTCGTGGTCGCCGGTGCGCTCGCGGTCACAACGATCGCCGTGCTGGGATCGGGCCACGCGCCCGCCGGTGCGCTCGCTTCCGACCTGTTGTTGACGGCGGAATTCGCGGCGTGCATGGCGATGTTCGCCGATGCCCGGAACCGGTCGCGCGGCACACGGCGCGCGCTGTTCACGGCGCTTGCGTTAGCCGCGGCGTTCGGGTTGATCGGGCACGCGTCGTGGACGATCGTCGAGATGGTCACGGGGCAGCCGCCGCGCCCGCCGTACGTCGAAGCGTTCATGGGCATCGCGCTGCAGGTGAGCGCGATGGCGGGCTTCGCGATGGCGCTCACGCGCTACCGCCACCGCAACTGGATGCGGTTCGAGGCGATGGTCGACGCGCTCCTGCTGATCGCGGCGGCGGTGATCGTCATCGCGCAGCTGTCGGCGTATCCGGGCGCCGACCCGTCGGCGGCGGCGACGGATTCGGCGATGCGGCTCGTGGCGTTGGCCTGGAACGCGCTGGGCGCCGCGAACCTCATGCTCATCGCCCTGCTGCTCGTGTGGCGCGGCGAAGTGCTGGGCACGCGGCTCTCCGCCGGCCTCACGGCCGGAGCCGTTGCGTTAGGCGTCGGCAATTTCCTCTACGGGCGGGCGGTGCTGCTGGGCGGGGGAGCCGTCCCACGCTCGACGGGCCTGCTCTGGTCGCTGGCGGTGCTGTGCGTGGCGGCCACCATCCACGAGCCGCGGCGCGTCCCGGCCGCGCTCGAGGAGTCCATCGAGTCGCCGACCTACGCGAGCGATGCGGCGCGCGTGCGCACGTTCTCGATCGTGGTGGCGATCCTCATCGCCACGCTCAGCGCCTCGATGCTCGCCTTCCGCCGCGGGCACAGCATCGCGTTAGGCGTCGCGCTCACGGCGTTCGGAGTGCTGCTGGCCCTGCGCGCCGGATACGCGCTGTGGACGCACCGCCGCACGACCCTGGTGCTCGAGCACGCGGCCTTGGCCGAGCGCGAGATCGCGTCGCTGCTGGAACAGCGCGTCGACGCGCGCACGGCCGAGCTCGCCGAAGCACACCGCGTGATGCAGCGCATGTGGACGTTAGGCCAGCAGATCGCGCTCGAGCTCACCCCGGAGCGCGTGCTGCGGCGGTTCATCGAAGCGGCGATGGACGTACTCCGCGTGGACGGCGGCGCGGTGGGACTCGTGTCCGCCGACCGCGTCCAGGTGGCGGTGACCGCGGGACTGGACGGAGTGCCATCGATCGCCGGCCGCAGCTTTCCGGTGTCGACCTCGGCGATGGGCCGCGTGGTGCGCACCGCCGAAGCGTGGTGGACGGCCGACGCCGAGCGCTCGTCCGCCGCCGAAGAAGATCTGCCGGTGGCCGACGGCGCGCGCGCCGCGGTGGTGATCCCACTCCAGCGCCGCGGCGAATGCATCGGGGCGATCATGCTCGTGTCGCGCGCCCCGCGCTCCTTCTCCGACAGCGAGATCTCGCACGTCGAGGCCATGGCCGACCTGCTGTCGGTGGCCCTCGCCAACGCCGATTTGCTCGAGACGCTCCGCAAGGCGGAGTGGCGCTTCCGCACGCTGTTCCGCGTGGCGCCCGACGCCGTGCTCACGCTGTTCGCGAGCGGCCGTATCGCCGAAGCGAACGATGCGGTGCGCGACATCCTCGGGCTGTATCCGGCGCAGGTCGTTGGGCGAACGCTCGACGAGTTCGTAACCGAAGATGAGCTGGCGCGATTCCAGACCGAGTTCCAGAACGTGCTGAGCGGACGGCCCACCCGCCTCGAGCTGCATCTCAAGCACGAGGCCGGCCTACGCGTCGTTGCGTTAGCCGCGCGGTTGCTGCCCGAGACGGATCCGCCGATGATTCTCATGCTCGGCCGCGACATGACGGCCGAGCGCGAGATGCGCATGCGCCTCGCGGAAACGGAACGCCTCGCCGCGGTCGGCGAACTGGTGGCCGGCGTGGCGCACGAAGTGAACAACCCCTTGTGCACGATCAGTGCGTTCGCGCAACTGCTGCAGCGCGACGGCGGCATGACCGCGGATCAGCGCGAGTCGGTCGACATCATCGCCTCGGAAACGATGCGCGCGAGCCAAGTGCTGCGCGATCTGCTCACGTTCGCACGGCGCAGCGAGGCGGATTCGACCAAGATCCACCTGAACGAATTGATCGAGCGCACGATGCGCCTGCGCAGCTACGAGATGTCATCGTTGGGCATCACGTCCGAGCAGATCTTGGCGCCCGAGCTGCCCGTGGTGCAGGGCGATCCGCGCCAGCTGCAGCAAGTGCTGCTCAACCTCGTGATGAACGCGATCCAGGCCATGGAGCCGTTGGGCGGCGGCTCGCTGCGCATCATCACACGCCGCGATGACGACCGCGTCTTGCTCGAGGTGGTGGACACCGGTCGCGGCATTCCGCCCGATGCGCGTGCGCACGTCTTCGAGCCGTTCTTCACGACGAAGCGGGACGGCACGGGCTTGGGCCTGAGTGTGAGCTACGGCATTGTGGCCGCGCATGGCGGCACGATATCCATTGCGCACACGGATGCGGACGGCACAATGTTTCGAGTGACATTGCCGGCGATGGAAGACGTCGAAGTGCGCGAGCAACCCGCGCCGGTCGCTGCGGAGAAGCCGGGGTCACCATTGTCCGGCATTCAGATGTTGTTCGTGGATGACGAATTGGCGCTGCATCGGGGCATAAGAAGCTTCGCGCGTCGTCGCGGGTTCGGTGTGGTCACGGTTCCGGATGGCGCGGCGGCGTTGGACGCCGCTCGGCGGTCGCGATTCGACGTCGTCGTGTGCGACCTGCGCATGAGCGGCATCGACGGACCCGCGTTCTACGAGGTGTTGCGCCGGGAGCATCCGCCGCTGGCGCTGCGCACGCTCTTCATCACCGGCGATTTGGTGAGCGCGAGCAGCCGCGCGTTTCTCGAGTCCGCCGGCCAACCGGTGCTGGCCAAGCCGTTCGACCTGGACCGGTTGGAGGTGTCCGTCGCGTCGTTGTTGCGCGAGGCGCCGGCGACCACTGTCTAACGGAAACACGCCGCCGAGGGGACGAGATGGGAACCAGGACCGCGCTGCTGGTGAGCATGCTCGTACTGTTCGCGCTGTGCTGCGCCGTGTACATCGCGGCACGACTGCGCACCTTGTCCGCGCAGCGCGCCGACGCGGCGGTGCGCGCTGCGGCAACGCTCGCCGAGCTGCACCTGATGACGAAAGAACTTCGTGCGCGCCAGGAGAACGAACCGCCGGAGGATGCCGGCCTGTCGCCGGGCGATCGTCTGCTGAGGCGGTATCCGGGCGCGTCCAGCCCTACACGGTTCGAGTGACCGCGAGGCACACCGCTATGTTCACCGCTCTGGTTTAGGCATGCCGGAATTTTTCCCCCGACGCACCATCGAGTTCCGCGCCATCGAGCTCAAGCTGCCGCGGCGCGTGTCGCTGTCGCTCATCGGCATGGCCGCGGTCACGGCCGTGCTCGTGCGGCTGATGCGTTTGCTGGTGCTGTCGAACCGCACGCTGACGCTGTGGGAGATCCTGCCAATCTTCGCCGTCGGCTACATCATTCTGTTAGGCATGACGGCGGCATACCTCGGCAACCATCCCGTACATCAATGGGTGTGGCGTGCCCCGCTGTTCGCGGTGCTCGAGAGCGTCGCCGAAGCGATGGCGAGCGCGGTGCTCATCTACCTGCACGTGGAACGCATAGGACAGGCCCGCGCCGAGTGGGCCAATTGGCTGCCGATGTCGCTCACGACGCTCGTCCGGCGCGGGATCACGATCGTCGTGTTCGCGCTCGTGCTCGCGTTCGTGGTGCAACTCGTGCGGAGCACGCTGATCGAGAAGGAGCGCGGCGAGCACGAAAAGCGCGCGTAAACGCACGCTGCGCCCGGCCGGCACAAAGCATTATCTTTCCGCGCAGGCGCGACGCCGCGCCGATTCCTCTTGCGAAGGACCCGTGCCACCGAAACCCCGCAGCTCGAAGTCCCTCATCGTCGTTGGCGACCGTGTGCTCGTCGCACTCGAGGAGGGCGAAGAACGCAGCAAGGTGGGACTGTACCTGCCGCCGACGGCAGTCGACAATCAGGCGGTGCAAGGCGGCCGGATCACCGCCACCGGTCCGGGGCTTCCAATGCCGGATCCCGGCGAGTTGGGCGACGAGCCCTGGCGCACCGCTCGGCGCGAGACGCGATTCGTCCCGATGCAGGCCCGCGTCGGCGACTACGCGCTGTTCTTCCGTAAGGCGGGCGTCGAGATCACGTTCGAGGGCGATCGCTATCTCGTCGTGCCGCAAACCGCGATCCTCGCGCTCGTGCGCGACGGGAGCAACGAGGACGACCTGTAGCCATTGGCAGCATTACTTCACGACACGAGACATCATGCCGTACGATGAACGATTCGTTATGCCCATGCGTCAGGAGCTCACGCGACTCGGCGTGCGCGAGCTGCGCACGCCGGCGGAGGTCGACGCGACATTGCGAGATGCGCCCGGCACAACCTTGGTGGTGGTCAACTCGATCTGCGGGTGCGCCGCGCGCAACGCGCGTCCGGCCGTCGCCCTGGCTCTCGAACACCAGCGCGTCCCGGACACACTCACAACGGTGTTTGCCGGACAGGACATCGATGCCACTGCGCGCGCGCGCAGCTACTTCACCGGATATGGGCCGTCGTCGCCGCAAATCGGGCTCCTCAAGGACGGCAAGCTGGTCTACATGCTCGAGCGGCACCAGATTGAGGGACGGAACGCCGCATCGATCGCTGAGGACCTGGTTGCGGCGTTCGACGCGCACTGCTGAATCCCGGATGTGCATGGCACATTGCCTGCACGCGCCGGCCAGTGTAGCCTCGGAGTCCAAGCCATGCCGTCCGAACCAGGCAATAACATCGACAAAGTGAGCGCGTCCCAGGCCGACGGCAGCGCGCTGCCAGTGCGTGCGACCGACGCGCCGGATCGTCTCGCGCCCCGCAAACCGCAAGTCTCGGATCTGCGGAGCATGCGGGCGGAGATCGAGCACCAGGTGCGCGAGAAACCCGGCCTCGCCGTCCTGATCGCGCTTGGCGTGGGCTATGTGATCGGTCGCCTGCTGCGGGACAAGCGGGGGACCTGACACGCCGCCGGCCGCGTTGTCGCGTCCGAACGCCTCGACGCGCGCGGCGCGCGGCGAACCGTGATCCGGTTAGTACCCTACCTGGCGGCGCTCCAGTGGATCGGCGGCATCATCCTCGCGTCCAGCACTGCAGATCGCGCCCACGACTTCCGCCACCAGGGTGCATGGCCGCGCGCCATGGCGCGGATGGCGTTCGCACTGTTCGTACTCGCGGCGGTCCTCATGGCTCTCACCGCGCCGTTCCTGGCGCGCTTCGTTGGACGAGTGGTTCCCGCCTTCAGCGATCCGGCGCCGTGGCGTTTGAACGCATTTCTCACGCTGTGTCAGGCCGGTTGGATCCTCGTGCTCGTTTCGATGGGTTGGACGGGACTATTGGGGCTCGTGAGTCGAAAGCGCGCTGCCCGCGCGGAATTCGAGCGTCGGCGTGAGCGTGCGCAGGGCCGGAGCGACCAGGACCGCCACTGAGCCGCCTCATCCGGCCGCGGTGCCGGGAGAGTAAGCTTCGGAAAGCACCGCACCCCTCGGTGGGTCGAACATGACCGTTCGCCGCAAGCTCCTCCTGGGATTCGCGCTCATGGTGATCCCCGCGCTCCTCATCGGCGCGGAGGCCATCCGCACGAACGTGCAGGAGCGGCGTGCGCTGCAGGCGTTGGGCGAGAACATGGCCCGTACGCGCACGTACGCGGAGCTCGAGGACGCGATGTTCAACGAGTCGCAGGTCATCTGGCGCTACCTGAGCGGCATGGACTCCACTGCGCGTCGCGACTTCGATGTGAACGCAGAAGTGGTGACCTACTGGCAGGGGCGATGGCGCTCGACGCTGCGCCCCGGCGAGTCCGATCTGGCGAGTGGTGTGGACGAGATCCAGCGCCAGATGGTGTTGCTCGCGGACAGCGTGTTCGCGCTGTACGACGCGGGACACCGGACGGAGGCGTTCCAGCTCGCGCGCCTGGAGCTGCGCGACCGGCTGCAGCCCGCGCTCACCGAAGTGAATCGCGACGTATATCGCCGCGCGCGCGAGTCGAGCGTGCGCGGCGCGTACGCGCGGCTCGAAGAGATCCTCGCCGGTGAGGACCGCGTGCTGATCGGCATCCTGGTTCTTGCCCTAGCCCTGGGGACGTTCGCGTCGTGGCTCATCGCGCGCGGCATCGCGCGCCCGATCAGCGAGTTGGGCAAGGGCATGGCGATCGTCGGCGGCGGACAGCTCGACCATCCGATCATGGTGACGTCGAACGACGAAGTGGGCGACCTGGCGCGTGCGTTCGGGGGCATGACGGAAAAGCTGCGCGAGTCGCGCGCCGACATGGTGCGGCTCAACACCGAGCTCGAGGCCAAGGTGGCTCAATTGCAACAGACGCAGCGCCAGTTGGTGCACGCGGAGCGGCTCGCATCGGTCGGCGAGATGTCGGCCGCGGTTGCGCACGGCCTGCGCAACCCATTGGCGAGCTTGCGTGCGGCCGCCCAGCTCGCGCTCAAGCGCACCAAGAACGAGGAGTCGCGCGAGCACTTGCAGGACATCATCTACGAAGCGGATCGTCTCGACAAACGCGTCACGCACCTGCTCGACTTCTCGCGTCCGGCGCCGTTCCATCCGATGGCCGACAGCGTGTCGCGCATCGTGCACGACGTGATGCCGCCGTTCCGGAAGCTGGCCGACGAACGCCGCGTGGACGTGCAGGTGAACGTCGAGTCGCCGCTGGCCGACGTGCGTGTGGATCCGGTGCAGGTCGAGCAGGCGCTCGTCGAGATCCTCTCCAACGCGCTGGACGCGATGCCGAACGGCGGCGTGCTGCGCCTGGACGCACGCGCCGAGCACAGGGGTACTGCGTTAGGCAGCGTGGCCATCGAGATCACCGACACCGGTGTAGGGATTCCGGAGCACGTGCTGCCATCGGTGTGCGAACCGTTTTTCACCACGCGCCAGGGCGGCACGGGACTCGGCCTCGCGACCGCCAAACGATACGTGGAGCAGAACGGCGGGCAGCTCGAGATCGAGAGCGGCGCCGGCCGCCCCGGCGGCGGCACCACCGTGCGCGTGCGGTTTCCCGCGGCGGGCGTGCACGCGCCTAACGGAGCGCTCGGCGCGGCGCCGGCGCCGGAGACGGTGTCGTGAGCGGTCCCAGCGTGCTGGTCGTGGACGACGAGCGCACGCTCGCGCGCTCGATCAAGGCGTATCTGTCGGAGAGCGGCTACGACGCCGAAGTCGCCGGCGACGCCGAGCACGCGTTGGACCTGTTGCCCACGGTGCGACCCGATGTGGTGTTCGCCGACCTCCGCCTGCCCGGCATGAGCGGCATCACGCTCATGCAACGCATCCACGAATTCGACAAAGCGATTCCCGTCATCATCATGACGGCGTTCGGCACGATCGAAGGGGCCGTCGAAGCCGTCAAGTTAGGCGCGTTCGACTACCTCAAGAAGCCGGTCGATCTGGAGGAGCTGAAGCTCCTCGCCGACCGCGCGCGCGAAACCTCGCTGCTCAAGCACGAGCTCTCGTACCATCGCAAGCGCGCCGCCGCCGACCTGCACTTCGCCCAACTGGTGGGCGAGTCGGCGCCCATGCGCGCGGTGCTCGACCGCGCGCGGCAGATCGCGGCGCTCGAGGACACGCCGCCCGTGCTCATCACCGGCGAAACGGGAACGGGGAAGGGCCTGCTCGCGCGAACGATCCACGCGTCGGGTCGGCTGGCCGGCAAACCATTCATCGAGCTCACGTGCACGGCACTGCCCGCGAACCTCATCGAAGCGGAGTTGTTCGGCTACGAGCGCGGGGCGTTCACCGATGCCAAGGAATCCAAGATCGGCTTGTTCGAGGCGGCGGAAGGCGGCACGCTGTTCCTCGATGAGGTGGGCGACGTCGAGATCTCCCTGCAGGGCAAGCTGCTGCGTGCGGTCGAGGAAGGCGTCGTTAGGCGGGTGGGCGGACTGCGCGACCGCAAGGTGAAGGTGCACATCATCGCGGCGACGAACCGCGATCTCGAGCGCGATGCGCAGACGGGCGCATTCCGGAAAGATCTGTTCTTTCGGCTGGCGGTGATCGTGCTCCACCTGCCGCCGCTGCGCGAACGCGGCCAGGACATACTGCTCCTCGCGGATCGATTTCTCGCGCGATTCACCGCCAAATACGGGAAAGACGTGCGCCGCATCGATCCCGAGGCGCGCGAGGCCATGCTCGCGTATCCGTGGCCGGGCAACGTGCGGGAGCTGAGTCACGTGATCGAGCGAGCCGTGCTCTGGAGTCAGAGCACCACCCTCGAGGCAAGCCACCTCTCGCTCATGAGTCCGGTGCCAGCGCCGAGCGGCCCTCGCACCGAGGCGGCCGACGAGGGCGCAACCGCGTCCGATCGCGACATGCCGTCGCTACCGCCTGATGGCGTCGAGCTGTCGCAATGGGAACGTTCGCTGATCGAACAGGCCCTGCGGGAATCCGGCGGCAACCAGACGAAAGCGGCCCAGCGACTGGGCATCAGCCGCGACACTTTGCGCTACCGTCTCAAGAAATTCGGCTTGTAGGTATTGGGTGAAATCACCCAAACTTGGGTGAAATCGCACGCCGGGATGCGGCGACCGGGCCGGTACTCTACCGGGCTCTGCTATGCAAAGCGCTGTGCGCCATTGTCTTAATTGTTCTTCGAAGCGCGGCACGACGAGTGCTCTAACGGAAAGCGTCAGTTGACAAAAACGCATAACCGCGGGAGAGGTACGATGTCCTGGACCAAGCCGGAATTCGAAGTTGTCGAAGTGACGATGGAAGTCACGGCCTACGTCGCTCGTCGCTAAGCGACTAAGGTGATGCAGGCAGAGGGCTCGCCGCGGCGGGCCCTTTTTGCTTGTATTCGGTATGCAGTCCACCGAACGACGACCCACCACGCTGCTCGCGGAGCTGACGCACCGCTGCCCGCTGCACTGCCCGTATTGCTCCAACCCGCTCGATCTCGTGCTCTCCAAGGCCGAGCTCGACACGGAGGAGTGGAAGCGGGTGGTCACCGAGGCGCGGCAGCTGGGCGTGCTGCAGCTCGGCCTCTCGGGCGGGGAGCCGCTGGTACGCCGGGATCTCGAGGAGATCGTGGCGCACGCACACCGGGAGGGGCTCTACAGCACGCTGGTGACGTCTGCGTTAGGCATGACGCGCGAGCGCCTGGACCGGCTGGTGGACGCCGGCCTCGAGCACGTCCAGATCTCGTTTCAGGATTCCGAGAAGGAGAGCGCCGAGCGCATTGCCGGCACGCGCAGCTGGGACGCGAAGCACCGCGCCGCGGCGTGGGTCAAGGCGCGCGACGTCGCGTTCTCGGTGAACGTCGTGCTCCACCGCGCGAACCTGGACCGGCTCGAGCAGATCATCGACATGGCCGGTGCGTTAGGCGCAGACCGCGTCGAGCTCGCCAACACCCAGTACTACGGATGGGCGGTGCCCAACCGCGACGCGCTCATGCCCACCCGCGCACAGGTCGATCGGAGCGCCGAGATCGCCGATCGCAAGGCAGCCGAGTACAAGGGCAGGATGCAAATCATCTACGTGCTGCCCGACTATTACAGCGAGTTCCCGAAACCGTGCTACGGCGGGTGGGGTTCGCTGTACATCATGGTGGCGCCCAACGGCAACGTGCTCCCGTGCCACGCGGCCTCGCAGATCACGTCGCTGACGTTCGACAACGTGCGCGACCGCAGCCTGGAATGGATCTGGGAGAACTCGAGCGCCTTCCGCGCGTACCGCGGCGACGAGTGGATGCGCGAGCCGTGCCGCAGCTGTGCTCGGCGGCACGTCGACTTCGGGGGCTGCCGGTGCCAGGCGTTCGCGCTCACCGGCGACGCGCGCAATACCGATCCGGTGTGCACGCTTTCGCCTAACCGGCCCATGATCGACGCGCTGCTCGACCGCGCCGACGCGCCGGACGACGCGTATGTCTACCGCAAGATGCCGGGCGCCCAGGATCGCGTGCTCGAGCCGGCGCCCTGAGGCACGATACCAGACCGGCTGCGCGCCGCATCAGGGAATTTGTGCCTACTTGTGGGCAAACCTCGCTGATGGCCGGCGCATCCGTTGCCGCTGTCAGCGGCTCGCGCGAACCCAGCGCAACAATTCTCGCGGCGATGGACGCTTGCCATACATGAGCAAGCCCGTGCGATAAATCCGCGCCGCGACCCACACCGCCAGCCAGCAGCCCCCGACCAACAGCGCGAGCGAGAGCGCCACCTTCCACGCCGGGATCGGCACGAGACTCAGCCTCAGCGGCATGATGATCGGCGACGAAAACGGTATGTACGACAGCGCCTCGGAGAGCGCGCTCTCGGGGGTGAAGCTCACCGGCTGGATGAACAGCGCCGTGATCACGAGCAACAGGGTCACCGGCATCTGCACCTGCTGCGCATCCTGCTCGCTACTCGTCATGGAGCCGATCGCCGCGAACAGCGACGAGTAGACGATGTAGCCGAGGATGAAGTAGACGATCAGGAGCGCCGCCATCCCGGGCGCGACGTGCGGCAACGCAAAGCTGCCCGCATCCACATGGAGTCGCGCCAGCAGCGGCGCGCGATTCCGGATGAGAAAGACCGTCGCGAGCCCGGAAATGAGCAGCTGCGCGCCGGCGACTCCCCCGATGCCCAGGATCTTTCCGAAGAGCAGCATGTCGGGACTCACGCTCGACACGACGGTCTCCGCGACGCGCGTCTGCTTCTCTTCCATCACCCCGCGCATCACGATCTGGCCGTAGAAGAAGATCGTGATGTAGAGCAGGAACGCCACGATGAAGGCGACGACGCTGCCGATCTCGCCGGATCCGCCGCGCCCGCGCGCCGTTAGGCGTTCGGTGGAGAGCTGCAGGTCCAGGGCAGTGAGCGCGTCGACCTGATGCGGGTCCATGCCGGCCGAGCGGAGCCTTGTCGCGATCAGCTCGTCGTGCACCAGACGCTGCAGCCGTGACATGTCGATCGTGGAGGTCGCGTTCGAGCCCGCGTAGCGCACGTCGGGCTTGGGCCACAGGATCGGGCCAACGACGAGGTAGCCTTTGTGTCGTCCATCGATCACGTCGCGCGTGGCCGTCGACTCGGCGGCGGCGATGGCCGTCGGTACGACGTTCACGTACTCGGCCGCCGTGTCGCCGGTCGCGCCGCCGTCGAGGCGCGCCGCCAGGCCGGCGCCGAAGCCGCTGCCGGACGCGTCGATGATCGTGATGCGCGCCATGTCCGGCGACGGCGCGGCGCGCGACGTGAAGAAGATCGGAATGAAGATGGACAGGCCGAGCAGCCCGGGCACGAGAATCGTGCTCACGATGAACCACCGCGAGCGGACGCGCTCCATGAATTCGCGTTGGGCGACGATCCAGAGTTTACGCATGGACGGCCTCCATCGCCTCTCCGTTAGGCGAAAGCGCCGACACGCGATCGACGAACACGCGGTGCAGCGACGGCTGCACGAGCTCGAACCGCTGCACGACGGCGCCGGCGTCGATCAGCGCGCGCAACAGCCGCTGTGGATCGGCGGCGGGAGCCAGATCGAGCTCGATCACCTGGTTCGAATCGTCGATGCGCGTCACGAGCGTCCGGTCTTGCAGGACGCGCGTAATGCCGTTGTGCGCGCCGCCTTCCAGCGCCAGCGCGACCTGTTGCACCCCGTGCGCCCGGCGGACGTCGGCGAGCGTGCCGTCCACGAGCTTCGTGCCCTGCGCGATGATGCACACCGCGTCGCACAAGCGCTCCGCGCTCTCCATGAGATGCGTACTGAAGACCACGGTCTTGCCGGCGCGCTTGAGCTCGATGATGATGTCCTTGAGGGCTTGCGCGTTGATCGGGTCGAGGGCGCTGAACGGCTCGTCGAGAATCATGACGTCGGGATCGTGCACGAGCGCACCGATGAACTGCACCTTCTGCTGCATGCCGCGCGACAGCTCTTCGACGCGCGCGTCGCCCCAATCGCGCTCGGCCGTGACCAGTTGCAGACGCTCGAGCCACCCGTCGATACGGCGCGCGGCTTCG
>Ga0310810_10005486_pt1 | contig 14191 bp, 8 predicted proteins | sample NCmetagenome_FD_207641 | JGI IMG/M metagenome (GOLD analysis project Ga0310810, IMG submission 207641) | Soil microbial communities from experimental microcosm in Duke University, North Carolina, United States - NC | ecosystem: Engineered > Artificial ecosystem > Soil microcosm > Unclassified ... | reverse complement strand
TCTCTTGACCCGGACGTCCGTATCTCCGCGGTGCAGGAACTCGGGCCCGGCCCGGACGACGCGGCCGTGCTCGCCGCCATTGCACGCGAGGACGCCGAGCCGCGGGTTCGCCGCGCGGCGGCCGCCCGTGTTCAGGAAGTGGCGGTCCTCGCAGCGCTGGTCACATCGGACGCAGACGAGGGGCTGCGATCGGAGATTGGTGAACGCCTCGCGGCCATCGCCGCTGGCGAGAACGCCGATCAGGCCGCACAGGCCGTCGCCGCGCTGACGGACCAGCGCCAGCTCGCGGACGTCGCCCAGAAATCGCCGCACGACAGCATCCGGCTGGGCGCGCTGACGCGCGTCACCGATCTGAAGGCCCTCAGCTCGGTCGCACGCAAGGCAGCGGACCCGCGCGTCGCAGCGACGGCTGTCGAGCGGATGCAGGATCCGTCGGAACTGCTGAACGTGGCGGCCAGGACCGAACACAAGGATGCCGGCGTGACCGCGCTCGAGCGTGCGGTGCAGATCGCCGGCGCGGACCGCGACACGCTGGAAAGCGTTGCCGCGCGCGCACGCAACAAGTCAGTGGCCAAACGAGCCAGAGGTATGGTGCAGGCAATGGAAGACGCGGAAGCGGCGCGACGCGCGGCGGTCGATTCACACAACCAGCAGCTGGCAGCGCTGCTCGCGCGGGCGGAGACGCTGGCGCGTCACACCCAGAACACCCGGGTCGAGCAGGCCGATGCGCTCGAACAGGAATGGCGCGATCTCGTGGCCGCAGCTCCCGTCGACGTGATGGCCGACGACGAGGCGCGCTTCCGCGAGCACGTCGGGAACGCGCGCAGCGGTATCGCGCAGGCCGAGCGCGATCGCGCGGCAGCACGCGAACGCGAGGAGCAGCTCGCCCGTCTGCGCGACGCGCGGACGGCGCTCTGCGAGCGGATCGAAGCACTGGCCGGCGAACAGACCGCCGATCGGATCGCGGAGGCGCGGGCCGAATGGGAAGGGCTGCCGCCCGCGGCCGGCGGCGACCACGCGGATCCGGAGCTGCTCGCGCGGTTCGAAACCGCCTGCCAGCGCGCGACCGCACGGTTCGAGAACCGGCAGGAAAACGAGCGCATGAATGCACGGCTCGACGAGCTGGCACGAGAAGCGGAACAGGTCGCCGCGCAGCCCGACGCCCCCGGCTACGTCTGGGACTCAATCGTCCGTGAGTGGAACGATCTGCGAGCGAAGACCGAGGGTCTGGATGAAGCGGTCAGCGCCCGGTTCGCCGACGCCGACACGAAAATGCGCGAGCGGAACGAGGCGAGGCGCGCTGCCGAAGAGAAGGCCGTCAGGCAGCAGGTGCTCCGCGTCGAACAGCTGATCGATCGCGTACAGAAGCGCGCGATGGCGGAAGACCTGACGCTGAAGGAAGCGGACAAGGCCGCGCGCGATCTTCGCAGCGCGATCGAGGCGCCGCTCGCCGTCGCCCCTGCGGAACGCGATGCGCTGATCGAACGCGTGAAGGCCGCGCTCGCCGTGCTCGGTCCGCGGCTCCACGAGCTGCGCGAGATGGACGAGTGGAAGCGGTTTGCGAACGCGGCGGTCCAGGAAGAGCTGATCGCGCAGACCGAGGCCCTCAAGACGAAGCACGATTGGGACAACCCGGAAGGCGTCGAGAAGGGCGCCCGCGAGCTGCACGAGATCCAGGAGCGCTGGAAGACAGTGGCCGAAGCGCCGCGCGCGCAGGCGCAGACGTTGTGGCACCGCTATCGTCAGGCCGCGGATCCTCTTCAGGCCAGGGCGCGTGACTTCTTCGCGCATCGCGCCGAGGAGCGTCAGGGCAACCTCGAGAAGAAACTCGCGCTCTGCGAGCGCGCCGAAGCGCTCGCCGACTCGACGGACTGGATCAAGACGGCGGACGAGCTGAAGAAGCTGCAGGCGGAGTGGCAGGCCATCGGGCCCGTGCCGCGCACTGACACACGCGACGTCTGGAAGCGCTTCCGCGACGCGTGCGACCGGTTCTTCTCCCGCCGCAACGAAGATCTGGCGCAGCGCAAAGAGGTGTGGTCGGCGAATCAGGCGAAGAAAGAGGCGCTCTGCGCGCGTGCCGAGGAACTCGCGGAGTCGAAGGACTGGGAGCGCACCGCCGCGGAAATCCGGCGGCTGCAGGCGGAATGGAAGACGATCGGTCCCGTCCGCCGCAGCAAGTCCGAGACGCTGTGGCAGCGCTTTCGCGGCGCATGCGATCGGTTCTTCGATCGCTACAAGCGGCGCGACGACATCGAACTCGAATCGCGCCAGGCGGACCGCGAAGCGCTCGCCCAGGAACTCGAATCGCTGATGCCCGGCGAAGGTGCCGAGCCGGCGCCAGACTTGCTGGAACGCGTGCGGTCGCTGCGGACGCGCTGGAACCAGTCGACGGCGGGCGTCCGCCACGGCGCCGATCCGCTCAGCGGACGGTTCGTCTCCGCGATGGAGCGGCTCCTCACCGCCTATCCCGATGCCTTCCGCGGAACGGAACTCGACCTCGATTCGAGCCGCCAGCGCATGGAAAAGCTCGTCGCGCGTGTCGAGGGCTTCGTCAGCCAGGCTGGCGTGAAGGAGGGTCCCAGCTCACCCCAGGACCTCGCCTCGATGCTGCGAGAGGCGCTCGCGTCGAATACGATTGGCGGCCGGGGCAGCGACGAGGCCAAGTGGCGCAATATGGCGGAGGAAGTGCGTCAGGCGCAAGCCTCGTTCGCGCGTTTGCTGCCGGTGCCCGGCGACGCGGGACGCCAGCTCGCCGAGCGGTTCCAGAAGGCCTGCAACCGCTTCTTCGATGCCTATCGCAAGCACATGCCGCAGCAGCCGGCGCGGCGTACGGTCGCTTCGCGGTGAATTGCAGATTGCTGATTGGAGATTGGAGATTGATTGCGGAATTTCAAGAATTTGAAATCAATCTGCAATCCAATCTCAAATCTGCAATTCACCGCGAAGCGTACAGCACCTTGCCGCCGACGATCGTGTAGACGACTTTGGCTGAGCGGATCTCTTCGTCCGGCACCGTCAGGATATCCTTCGAGAGCACGGTGATGTCGCCGTACTTGCCCACCTTCAACGATCCGCGGTTGGGTTCCTCGAACGCGGCGTACGCGCCGTTGATCGTGTAGGACTTCAGCGCTTCCATCCGCGTCATGCGCTGGTCGGGATAAAACACCGACCCGTCCTTCGTCTTGCGCGTGACGCTCGCGTAGAAGTTCGGAATCGGGTCGACGTCCTCGACGGGCGCATCGGTGCCGTTGGCGATCACGGCGCCCGATTTCATCAGCTTCTGCCAGACGTACGCGCCTTCCTTCGCGCGCTCGGGGCCAAGCCGCGCGATCACGTAGGGCGCGTCAGACGTGCAATGGATCCCCTGCATCGAGGCAATCACCCCAAGCGCGCCGAAGCGCGGGATGTCCTGCGCGCTCAGGTGCTGCGCGTGCTCGACGCGCCAGCGGAGGTCTTTTTTCGACGGGTTCGCCTTGAACGCGTTCTCGAAGATGTTCAGCGTTTCGCGGTTTGCCCGATCCCCGATCGCGTGCACGCAGAGCTGGTACCCGTTCGCGATCGCGAGCTGTGCGGCTTCGCGGATTTCGGCGAGCGGGGTGGTGGTGAGCCCGGTCCAGCCCGGTTTGTCGCTGTACGGCTGCAGCATCCACGCGCCGCGCGATCCAAGGGCGCCGTCCATAATTTTCTTGATCGCACGCACGGTGAAATGGCCGTCGGCGTGGTCGATGGTGCGGTACTGTTTGAGCTTCGACGCGAACGCCGCGTTCGGCTGCCGGATCATCACCCACATCCGTACGCCAAGCGTCCCATCGTCGACCGCCGATCGAATGCCATCGATCACCTCGAGCGGGGATCCGGCGTCGACGAAGGTGGTGATCCCCTTCGATACCACTTCCTGGTTCGCCAGCTCCAGCTGCTTGCGCAGGTGACTGGCGCGTTCGGCGCCGGAGAGCTGCGGCTCCCTGACCAGCCGCTGCGCGGTCTCACGCATCAAGCCCGTCGCGTCCCCCGTCGAATCGCGCAGCACGTCGCCGCCGGCGGGGCTCTCGGTCGAGCGCTTGATGCCCGACAGCTCCATCGCCTTGCCGTTCACGAACGAGGCGTGGCCGCTCGCGTGCTCGAGCACGACGGGGTTGTCGGGCGACACTTTGTCGAGCGAAGCGTGCGTCGGGAAGCCTTCGACGTTGGGCTGCGGCCGCGACGTCCATTTCTCCTGGTGCCAGCCGCGCCCGTAAATCCACTCGCCCGGTTTGGCCTTCTTCACGGCGTCCGCCACCATCGAGACGATGTCGTCCCACGACGCCGCGGTCGTCAGGTCCAGCTCCATCTTCATTTCGCCGATGCCGGTGAAGTGGCCGTGGCTTTCGATGAAGCCGGGGATCGCCAGCCGTCCCTGTAAATCGATGACGCGCGTGGACGGTCCGATGTAGGGCTTGACGGCGTCCGCCGTGCCGATCGCGGCAATGCGGCCGCCTGCGATGGCGACGGCCTGCGCTTCGGGCATCGCGTCTTCGACCGTCACGATTTTGCCGTTGGTCAGCACGAGATCCGCTGGCGAGGGCGCCGGTACCTGCGACACACGAGCCTGCGTCGTGATGACGGCGATGAAAAGACCAAAGATGATCAGGAAGAGTTTCGATCGGGCTGCGCTCATCACCGCAGCATCATCACACAAATTGCCGGCGAGGACGCCAGCCGCTATCGTGAACCATGCGGATTGGACTGATCGCCGACACACACGGACTGGTACGGTCTGAGCTGTTCGAGGCGCTCGCCGGAGTCGAGTACCTGCTGCATGCCGGTGACGTGGGCGGACGTGCGGTGCTGAAAGAGCTCGAGACGATTGCCGCTCTTCGTGCGGTATATGGGAACGTCGACGTACCCGGAGATCCGTATCTCGAGCCGGCTGTGCATCTCGAGGTCGAGGGCCGCACGATTCACGTCAGCCACGGCCACGAACTCGGACGGCCGACGCCGGACAAGCTGCTGTCGCGGTACGACGCTGACGTGCTCGTCTTCGGACATACGCATCGCGCATTGATCCACCGCGAGGGCGACCGGCTCGTCATCAACCCTGGGGCCGCCGGACCTCGGCGCTTCGACGTGCAGCCCAGCGTCGCGATCCTCGACGTGACGCGCTCTACGCTGGACGCGCGGATTGTCTGGCTGACGGCCGGCCGATGAAGCGTTCCGTCAGGAGGAAGTACGGGATCGACAATGCGGACAGCACGGCCGCTGTCCCGAATGCCGCCGCGTACCCGTAGCTCCCGATGATGCCCCCCATCAGCGTCGATCCCGTACCGATTCCTGTATCGAACGCGGCCAGAATCGATCCAAACGCGGCACCGCGCCGTTCCGGACCAATGTGCTCCATCACGTACGCAACGAAGACGGGGTAGGCGGTGCCGAATCCGGTGCCGAAGATCACGGCCGAGGCTATCAGCCAACGCACCGTGCCGCCGATGCAGAGGCAGCCGAGGCCAGCGGCGATGAGCGCAAGGCAGGGCAACAGCACGCGCCGGTGGCCAACGCGATCGCCGAGGCGGCCCGACAACGGTCGCGTCGCAAGGATCACGATCGACAGCACCGTCAGATAGATCCCTTTCGGGCTGACGCCATTTGCGTCCGCATAGAGCGCGGTGAAACTGGTGATGCCACCGTACCCGAAGCTGTAGAGAAACAGCGTGATCGCGAGCACGAGCACTCGCCATTCCACACTCTGGCGGCGCGGCTGGGCAGCCGCCGCGGTAGGGATGTGCGGCAGCCGCCAGGCAATGGCCGCCATCACGAGGTTCAACACCGCCGATTCCACACAGAGGGTCGTCCACCCGCGCCGATAGACCCAGAAGCCAATCACGGGCGCGACGGCAATCGCCGCCACCGACGAGAGGCCCCAGTACGCGATGCCCTCGCCGCGCCGCGTCTCAGGGATGCTGTTGGTCAGATAGGCGGCCGATGCCGACAGGAGACCGGACCAGAAGACGCCGTGCACGAGCACGAGCGCAAGCATCGGCCAATAGCCGGGAACGACTGCGTATGCCAGCGAGAAGACGGTCAGCGCGAGGCTCGTCGTGATGAGGATGCGCCGCTGGCCGGCGCGATCGGAAAGCGCCCCCGTGAGCGGCGCGGAGAACGCGGAGGCGTACGTGAGGCACCCGAGAAACAGTCCGGACTCGAACGTGCTGCCGCCCCGCGCCAGAATCTCGAACGGCGCCGTCGGCAGCAGTTGAAAGGCGGAGAGGAAAACCGTGAACGTGAAGCCGCACATCACGAAGAAGCGCGGCGTAAACAGTCGCTCGATGGCCAACTATTCGGATTTTAGCGCGACCACCGGATTCACTCGTGTGGCGCGCCACGCGGGGACGGCGCTCGCCGCAATCGCCACCGTACCGAGTGCGGCGGCCGCTGCACCGAGCGTCACCGGATCGTGAGGCGCCACGCCGTGCAGGAGGGTGCCCAGCGCGCGGGTGATGAGCAGCGCGCCGGCGATGCCGATCGCCACACCGATGGCCGCAAGCATCGACGCATTTCGCAGCACCATCGTCAGGACGGACGACCGCTCCGCTCCAATCGCGAGCCGGATCCCAATCTCGCGAGTCCGGCTGCTGACGATGAACGAGAGCAGTCCGTAGATACCGACGGCGGACAGAATCAGCGCCAGCGCCGCGAACACACCCAACAATAGCCCCGTGAAGCGCGGCGTCGACAACGCGTCCGCAACGACCGCGTCCATCGTCCGGACGTCTGAAACGGGCAGCGACGGATCGATTCGATGGACGGCGGCGCGAACCGGCGTTGCGAGAGCCGCCGGATCGCCTCCGGTCCGCACCACGAACGTCATCGCCCGGATCAGGTTCGTGTTCCCAAGCGAAACCGCCCACTGGGTATGCGGCACATAGAACTTCTCTTTCACGATGCCGGCGACCCCGTTGTGGTGCACGCTCTTGACGATGCCAACGACTGTCACCCATGGACGGGTCGGGCCACCGCCGATGATGAAACGGCCGCCCAGCGCATCGCGTCCCGGCCAGTACTTTCTGGCCATCTCCTCGTTGACGAGCGCGACGAGTTGCGAGGCCGGCGAGTCGGTGGGCAGGATCGGACGACCGCGAATTACGCGCTCTCCCATCGCCTCGATGTATCCAGGGGTGACGATCTGCCAGTCGCCTTTGGCATTCGTCCCCGGCGGCGGCACGTAGCCGTCGACGCGGAGCCCGAAGTCGCCGATGGTGGACGCGAGCGGGAGCGAACGTGCGGCGCCGGCGGCAGTGATGCCCGGCAGCGCGCGAAGTTCATCGACCGCGCGGGTGTAGAAGGTCACGACCTGCGCGTCGGTATAGCTCACGCGGGGCAGCGACACGCGCAGCGTGAGGACACCGGCGGGGTTGAAGCCGAGGTCGATGTGCTGCAGCGACCATAACGTGCGCAGCATCAGGCCGGCGCCGGCCAGCAGAACCACCGCGAGCGCCATCTGCGCGACGATGAGGGCGCTGCGGAAGCGCTGGCGCGCCGAACCGATCGTGGCATTCGCGCTTCCCTGCTTCAGCGCGTCGGTCAGATCGGTCCGGGCGAGTCGCACGGCGGGCGCGAGGCTGAAGATCACCGTGGTGAGCAGCGCGACCGCAGCCGTGAAGAGCAGCATTCTCCCGTCGATGGACGCGTGCTCGAGCCGCGGAATGGTGCCGGGGTTCCACCACACCATGAGCCGCAGCGTGACGGCCGCGAGCAGGAGGCCTGAAGCGCCGCTGACGACCGCGAGCAGAGCCCCTTCCGTCATGAGCTGGCGGAGCACGCGTGAGCGGCTTGCGCCGAGCGCGACCCGCGAGGCAATCTCGCGCTGTCTTGTTTCACCCCTCGCGAGCAGCAGGTTTGCGACGTTTACGCAGGCGATGAGCAGGAGAAATCCGACGGCGCCGAACAGGAGCCAGACGGCCCGTTGTACGTTCTCGAGTACGTCCTGGCGCAAGGGAAGCGCGATCGCGTCGAAGGCCATCTCCTTCGGATACACGCCTCGGTTCGTCCATCGCTGCGCGATGGCGTGCAGTTCGTCCTGTGCCTGCTGCACGGTGGCGCGGGCGGCAAGCCGGCCGGCCGCGTAGTAGCCGTGGCTCCCGTGATCCGTACTGGCCGAATCCCATCGGGCCGGCGTCCACAGCACGGTGGGCGTGGGGTTCTGAAAGTCCGTCGGCAGCACGAAATCGCGCGGCATCACGCCCACCACTTCGCAGGGCTGCCCGTCGATGATGATCGAGCGGCCAACGATCGCCGGATCCCCGCCGTAACGACGCTGCCAGAGACCAAAGCCGAGAATCGCAACCCGCGCGCCGTTTGGCGCGTCTTCCTGTTCCGTGAAGCCGCGGCCGAGCGCCGGCTGGACGCCCAGCACGGAGAAGAGGTTCGCGGTCACGGTGGCGGCCGAGACACGCTCGGGTTCGGCGTCGCCCGAGAGATTCACCGCTCCTTCGTCCCAGGCGCCGACGGCCGACAGCGTGTGCGATTCGCGCCGATAGTCGTTGACCTCGCCGTCGGCCACCCATGTCTTGTCGAACGCGGTCCAGCGGCTCCAAATCGTCACGACGCGATCCGGTGTGCCCCACGGGAGCGGCCTGAGCAGCACTGCGTCGACCACGCTGAAGATCGCGGCATTGGCCCCAATCCCCAGCGCGAGCGTGAGGACCGCGACCGACGCAAAGCTGGTATTTCGGAGGAGCGTGCGTGCACCGAAGCGCAGATCCTGGAGCAGGCTGTCCATATGTTCGTTAGACGGTCGCGCGGTCCGCTGCGTTTGGATGCAGATTCGTTGTTAAGATCCGGATATGGATCGTGATCTGTCGCAATTTCGTCCATCGCGCCTCTGGCGCCGGCTGCCGCTGGAGAAGCGGGTGGACGCAGCGTCGCTCTTCTGGGACGACGAGCACTCGGATGAACAGCAGATGGAGGCCGTCGGGGCCATCGCCACGCAGATGAAATTCCGCCCGCGCAGCGTCATCGGCCTGCCTCCCGAACGCCGCGCGAAGTATCTGGCGCAACTGCCGACCGTTTCGGACGCAATCGCGGCCCGCGCGCTCGTCAGCTACCACCTCGAGCGGCAGCGCCCGATGATGGCGGCTTTCCTCGATTCGCTCGGCATTCCGCACGAGAACGGGCTCATCACGGAAGAGGCGGTGGCGAAGCCGGACGCGGACAAGCTGAAGACCGCGGCCGAGGAACTCGCGACGAAGTTCGACCCGTCGGACGTATCGGTCTATCTCTCGACGCTGGTCTCGCAGGATCCGGACACCTGGGGAGCGCTCGCCGACCTGCCGCACGTCGCGCCGTGAATTGCAGATTGCAGATTGCAGATTGATTGAAGATCTCAAATCTGCAATTCACGGCGCGAGCGACGCCACCTCTGCCGCGCCTCGCATGCCACTTTCCAAGGCGCCGTTCATGTAACCCTGCCACTTCGTGCTCGTATGCTCGCCGGCAAACACGATGCGTTTGAACGGACGGGCCAACCAGGGGCGCAGGTCGGGATCAAACGACGGATCGAAATACGCGTAGCCGCCGCCGACCCATGGGTCCTTGTCCCAGACGACCAGCCGCGACGCCAGGAGCTTTCCCGGTCCGCCGAGCCACTCCAGCCGGCGCGCCACCCCCGCGACCCCTTCGGACCAAAGGATCGCTTGCAATTCTCCCGACGCACGCCCGCCCGCCAGAAAGCTGAGGATGGCCGGGCCGCGCTGCTCTTCATTCCCGTCCCACACCGCGCCCGTCGGCGCGTCCGATCCGAATGCGGTCGGCCGTCCGGGTGCGCGCCAGAAGCGTCGCTCGAACTGGAGCAGCAGCCGTGTCGCGCAGCCGTATCGTAAGGAGCCGATCGCGGTTGCCTGCGGCTCTGGCAGCGCTGGCGTGAACTGCACCTGACCGGCCGTCGTCGCCGGCAGCGCACAGACGAAATAGTCGGCCTGAATCTCCGCCCGCTTCCCATCCGCGTCATCGATCGTCACCCGAACGCCATCGTCGTCCTGCCGCACGCCGCGCACTACGGCCCGCAGCAGAATCCTGGCGTTCAGCCGACGCGCGATGCCCGTCGCCAGCCGATCGTTGCCGCCGACGACGCGGAAGATCTCGTCGCGGCCCGGGGTTCCCCATTCGGCGAACTGCTCCACGAGCGGCAGCATCGACAGGTCCTCGGGATCGGCCAGGAAAAAGCCTCGAAATCCGCGAAGCCGCGCGCGCAGCGCGTCCGACCCGCCAATCGCATCGAGCCACTCGGCAACGGATGTTCGCGCCAGGCGGTGACCGACAGCGCTGTCCCAGCGCTGTTCGGCGAGGTTGAAATCGCGGATTTCCCGCTGGAGAGACGCGGCCACTTGCTGGAACGCCCGCCCTGAGCGGTCAATCGCGCGCCGCCCGCGTGCGTCGGTGCCATAGAAGCCGAATCCCCGGCGAAGAATCCTCGTCGTCTCGAGACCGAGCGTCTTCGCGAGATCGTGGACGTGCTGCTGTTCGCTTTCGATCAAATCAGCGCCCGCTTCAGCGTGCTGCCGCGAGGCGAACCCTTGACGCAACGTCCAGACGCGTCCGCCCACGCGCTCTCGGGCCTCGAGCAGCACGACGGCGGCGCCCCGCGCCTCGAGTGCGCGCGCGGCAGCGAGGCCGGCGAGACCGGCGCCGGCAACCGCGACCACACGTCCGTTCAGCGTGCGCCCGCCCATCGTTCACAGGATACACTTGCGCCATGCTCGACCTTCTCGCCGTCACGCTCGTTCTCGCACAAACACCGCCACAAACGGACCTCCATGCACGCGTCCGCCGCCTCATCGACGCGAGCAGTGCCGAAGTCGCGGTCGCGTTCCGGCGCCTGGACGGCTCGCGCGAGCTTCTGATCGATCCGGACAAGCCGTTCCATGCGGCGAGCACGATGAAGGTGCCGGTGATGATCGAGCTGTTCCGCCAGGCAGCTGCCGGCCAGCTCTCGCTCGACGAACAGCTTCCCATCAGGAACGAATTCCACAGCATCGTCGACGGCAGCGTCTACCAGCTCGATCCGGGTGACGACTCGGATTCCGTCGTGTACGCCAACGCAGGCAAGACGATGAGTCTGCGCGACCTCTGCGAGCAGATGATTACGGTCAGCAGCAACTTCGCCGCAAACCTGCTCATCGAACGCCTGGGCGTCGAGAATATCCGGCACACCGTCACGCGCCTCGGCGCCGACGGCATGCAGGTCCTGCGCGGCGTCGAGGACAACAAGGCGTTCGACCGCGGCATGAACAACACGACCACCGCGCGCGGGCTGATGGTGCTGATGGAGAAGATCGCGACAGGACATGCTGTCAATCCGCCGGCGGACGCCGAGATGACCGCAATGCTCGAGCGCCAGCACTTCAACGATGCGATTCCTGCGGGGCTGCCGCCGGGCACGGTCGTCGGTCACAAGACAGGCAACATCACGAAGATCCACAACGACGCGGCGATCGTCTACGGCCCGAAGCCGTACGTGCTGGTCGTACTCGTACGCGGCATTCAGGATCAGAAAGTGAGCGCGGCGCTGATTGCCTCGATCTCGCGCGAAGTGTGGGCCGACGCCGCAAAGTAGGACGGGCGACGCGCTATTTCTGTCGCGGCGCCAGCCGTCGAATATGATCACGCCATGCACAGGCGAGAGTTTCTGCACGCAGCGGGGATGTTGTCGGTCGCGCCGGCGGTCGCCGGCTTGTCACGATCGCCCAGCCCTGAAGCCGCCCCGTCGCTCATCAAACCCCGGCACCTCTCCCCCGGAGACACGGTTGGCATCGTCAGCCCGGCCAGCGCGACGTTTCAGCCGGTCGACGTCCAGATCGCGAGCGAGTCCCTCGAAGCGCTCGGCCTGAAGGTGAAGCTCGGCCAGCACATGATGGAACGCCACGGCTATCTCGCGGGCGACGACAAGGCCCGCGCGGCGGACATCAATACGTTTTTCGAAGACAGCTCGGTTGCCGCCGTCCACCCGATCCGCGGAGGCTGGGGCAGCAGCCGCCTGCTCCCGTATCTCGACTTCGATCGCATCCGCCGCAATCCGAAGATCATCGTCGGCTACAGCGACATCACGGCGCTGCTGCTGTCGATCCACGCGAAGACGGGGCTCGTCACGTTCCATGGTCCTATTGCGCTCGGCCGGTGGGATACGTGGTCCGTCGATTATGTGAAGCGCGTGCTGTTTGCGACCGACCCCGTTACCTTCGAGCCAAAGCGAGACGTGAATCCCGACAAGAACAGCCTCGTGCAGACCGAGTACCGCGTGCAGACGATCACACCGGGGAAGGCACGCGGGCGGCTGCTCGGAGGAAACCTCACGGTCCTGACGACGATCGTCGGGTCTGGTTACCTGCCGGACTGGGACGGCGCCATTCTCTTCACCGAAGACGTCCACGAAGAGCCCTACCGCATCGATCGCATGCTCACGCAGTTGAAGCTGTCAGGGGCGCTGTCGAAGTTGAAGGGGTTCATCTTCGGCGGGTGCGCCGAGTGCACCCCCGGTGAAGGGAGCTACGGCGGGCTCACGCTCGAGGAGATTTTCGAGGACCACATCAAGCCGCTTGGGATTCCTGCATGGCACGGCGCGATGATCGGACACCAGCAGCCGCAATGGACTCTGCCTGAAGGCATCCAGGTGGAAATCGATGCGACAGCCGGCACGATCACCGAGCTGGAAAGTCCAGTCGTGTAACGCGCCGGTTCAGTTCCGCGTACACGTCGTGCGCGTCATCTGCTCGATCCGATCCCCTTCCTGAACGTTGTCGACGACGCCCATGTCGGCATCCATCACATGGGCGAAAATCGTGTACTGCCCGTTCAGCCGCGGTTCGTCGACGAGCAGAATGTAAATCTGACCGTCGCCCGTGTTGCGGCCGCGAGTCGAGAGCCCGACCGCTCCTCGCGTGTTCGAAAGGCCGATCTCGTCACGCAGGAAGGTCTTCAATCCCGACGAGTATTCATTGGCGCCAGGGCTGCCGCCTTGAATGACGAAGTTCGGCTCGACGCGATGAAACGTGAGCCCGTTGTACAGCCGGTCTCGAAGCGCAAGCGTCAGAAACGCGTTGGCGGTGACGGGCGCCTCCGTTGACATCTGCAGACGGAAGCTCCTTCCGTTCTGCATTTCCACGTTCACGCACTGCCGCACATTCTCCCACTCGGCGACCCCGCGAACGATTGGAATCGGGTGCCCCGCGGCGGTCCGTCCCCACCTCGTGAGCAAGGCAGTGACGCGCGTGGCGACGACGCTATCGATGTCTTCGGCGGCCCGCGCCAAATCACTTGCGTCGTCGCGGGTGCCGTGGATTTCGATCGCGTCGAGCAGCGCAAGCCGGGCGTCACGGTTCGTCTCACGTCGTTCGCGCGTCAGACGCAGGAAGGCGTCCGCCAGGGCTCGATAGATCGCGTGCGATGGCGGCATCGTCTTGACGATCCGGGCCGCCGTGCGAAGCAGTTGTGGATCACTGCGCTTCAACGCGTCGAGCACAGCCGCATCAGCCCTGTCCTTCACGAGTGTCCGGAACGGAGGCAACGCCGCCTCACGCACGTTGTCGTTCGCGTCCGTCGCGAGCCTTGCGAGCGTGCCATCGTCCTTCAGCGCCGTTGCCGCCCGCGCGGCATACATCCGGACCTGCCAGATCGGGCTATCTGCGAAGGCGGACGTGACGATGCGCGCCCTGTCCGGGTCGCGTTTCGCCAGCGCCACGAACGCATGGGCCTCGCGCTGCCATTCGCCGTTGGCCGCCGGCGCGCGGCTCTCGGCGGCGACGCGCACGTTCACGTCTTCGTCACCCACGCACGCTGTACCGAGCGCGTCCAGTGCCGCGTTGACGACGTGAGGCGAAGTGTCCTGGAGCGCCTGCAGCAGGGGCAGACAGCCGTGAGCGGCTGCCTCCGCTTTCGCGTATGCCAGGACGCCCTCATAACGAACGAGCGCGGACGGATCGTCGAGCGCGCGGCGCAACGCCTCTGTCCGTTCGTCGTCGCCGACCGCGCGCGCGGTGCCCGCGAGCGCTTTGACGGCGATTCGACGGACCTGATCGAAGCTGTCCGTCAAGGCGGCTCGTTCCGCAACAGGTGTTACCACGCCTGCCTGGACCATCGTGAGCAGCGCATACAGTCGTTCAGATGCGCCATCATTCGCGTGCAGTCCCTGTACGGCCCCTTCGAGGCGCGCGATTGTTTCCGGTTG
>Ga0310810_10005485_pt1 | contig 14194 bp, 12 predicted proteins | sample NCmetagenome_FD_207641 | JGI IMG/M metagenome (GOLD analysis project Ga0310810, IMG submission 207641) | Soil microbial communities from experimental microcosm in Duke University, North Carolina, United States - NC | ecosystem: Engineered > Artificial ecosystem > Soil microcosm > Unclassified ... | reverse complement strand
GCGTACTTTCGGATCGAGAGTTGCTGGTCTCGATACGAGCCGATGCCGATCGAGACCAAATAGGTGTGAGGACGCCTGTATCCCACTGCCATGGCCGGAACCTCATCGACGTCGTCCGCCTTCACGCCGGTCGGTTGGATCGACAGAGAGACGGTCTGTGCGGACGGTGCGGCGGTCGCAGGATCCGCGACACTGACGAGTAAATCGGCTTTCTGCGGCTGCATCCCTTGGGGCAGGGTCGCAACGAACTCGATGGAGCGCGATTGCCCCGGTTGCAAACGGCCCGCCGAAAGCGTGGTCGCAGGAAATTGCGCGATCACCAGCGGTGTGCCGGACAAACTTGCCGTCACGTTTTGCAGCTCTTGCGAGCCGGTATTCACGACATCGACACGGACGCGGAGTCGCTCGCCTCCTTCGAACACCAGATTGCCGTTGTCGTCCAAGACCGTGGCTTTAAACGAAAGGGCCGTCGGCCCTCCCGCCGCGACCGAGCGAGTCGGTGCCGGAACCATGGCCGGTGCCGCTGTCCCTCCGGCGGAAGCGAGCTTGCCTTTCGACGCTTCGACGACTTTATGCGCAAAGTCACGCGCCGAACCCTGAAGGAAATCGTCTAACATGTAGTCGCAGTTCTTCTGAATCGGTTGTATCCGGACCCGCCCCCGTTGGAGGACTTGCACCTCCTGCTCTCCCAACGAGGTTCCGCCTCGATCCACCACGGACACCAGTCCGCCTAGTCGCAGATCGGTTTCTGCTCGATCGTAGAGGTTGTCCATTCGGAGGGTGAAATTCGACTGAACGAGGTCGACGCGCAGGACGACGTCCGGCTTGACATCGGAGCCGGGCCGGATGACGGACGAAAAGGTGCGATTCGTCTCCTCATAGAGCATGTCTTGCAGGGTAGTGCCGAGTTCGACGATCTGGATGTGGCCGCAGTTGTCGGTGTATTGCGCTTGGGATCCGACCAGGGAAGGCGATAATTCGAGAGCGGCGGTCTGCGGCAGGCGCGGACCGAAATCGGGGAGCTCTTGTTTCGTACAGGCCGTGAGGAAGACGGCCAGAAGGAGTCCGGCGGAACAGGCCCTCATCCCGAAGAAACGCAAGCTGAACTTGGACGGATTCAGACGCACCTCGTAAGCATGGAGGTAGGTCACGGTACCGGAATCACTGCCTGAAAGCAACTTGTCAGGCCCCGCGGCCTGCTTTATCCTACCGCGCCATGCGCATCCTTGGCCTTTCGAACATGCGCGATGCGGCGGCGGCATTGGTTGACAACGGCCGGATTATCGCGGCCGCGGAAGAAGAGCGGTTCGTCAGAGTCAAGCATGTTACGGCGTTGCCGCTCCATGCCATTCGATTCTGTCTGCAGGCTGACGGAACTCGGCTCGAGGATTTGGATGCTGTCGCCGTGCCTTGGAAATATTGGCAGCTCGGCCGGCGTGCCGCGTTGACCATCGGCTCAATGCTGCAATCCCCAAGACAGTTCGCCGTCAAAGGTGGGCGCGCCGCCGACCGTTTGATTCACGAATGGGGGGAACTCGCTTTCCTCCGTATGCTGCTCTCCCGGCGTGTGGACGGCACCAAGTGTCCGCCAGTCGTATTTCTCGACCATCATCTATGTCACGCCGCCAGCGCCATGCTCGTTTCTTCATTCGAACGAGCGGCAGTCATGGTCGTCGATGGCGCGTCCGAGGCGCACACGACGATGCTTGCTTGGGCGGACCGCGAAGAAATCCGCGTGATCACACGCGTTCCACTTCCCCACTCCCTTGGTCAGTTCTATGCCGCGATCACGGCGTATTTGGGATTTAGGCCTGACCATGATGAATACATCGTCATGGGGCTTGCGGCGTACGGGGTCCCACGATATGCGCAGACGTTGCGCGAAGAAGTACTCAAGACCTTGCCGGCTGGCCAATTCCGTCTGAACGCCCGCCTCTTGGACTTCCATCTTGCGCGGCGTGGATGGTTTTCGGCTGAATTTCTCCGGTTCTTTGGTCCCGCGCGACGGCCTGAAGAAGAAATCATGCCGCGTCATCAAGACATGGCAGCCAGCGCGCAGGCCGTGCTCGAAGAGACCCTTCTTCATGTGGCGCGACATCTCAAAGCGGTCACGAAGGAACAGCGGCTGTGCTTGGCCGGCGGGGTCGCCTATAACTGCGTCGCGAACAGCCGACTTTTACGTGAGGCCGGGTTCGATGAAGTGTTCGTGCCTCCGGCGGCCGGCGACTCGGGAACCGCGCTCGGTGCCGCTCTTTGGCTGACGCATCGGAGGGGCGGGTCATCGAATTTCAAGGGCATGCGCACAGCGTCCTGGGGTCCTCAATTCTCGGAAGCGGCATGCCAGGAGGCGCTGGATGCAGCGGGGCTGGTCGTCGAGCGCCTCGATGAAGCGCCGCTCTGTGAAAAGGTCGCCGGTGAGCTCGCTGCCGGACGGTTGGTTTTCTGGTTTCAGGGTCGGATGGAATGGGGGCCTCGTGCGTTGGGCAACCGGAGCCTGTTGGCCGATCCGCGTCGCGAGGACATTCGGGCCTTGATCAACATGAAGGTCAAATTGCGGGAGCCCTTCCGACCCTTTGCGCCGTCGGTATTGGAAGAGCGGGCGAGCGAGTACTTTGCGCTCTCCGGATCTTCGCCGTTCATGGTCCGGACGGCCGCTGTACAATCGTCGATGAAGGGAGTCATACCCGCCGTCGTCCACGTCGACGGGACTGCGAGGGTACAGACTGTTGATGCCGAGTCAAATCCCCGGTACCGCAGACTTCTTGAATCCTTTGCGCGTCGTACTGGCGTTCCGGTGTTGTTGAATACCTCATTCAACGTCAACGAACCGATCGTGTGCACGCCTCAGGAGGCGGTCGCCTGTTTTCTCAGGACGGAGGTGGAGTGGCTGGTGATGGAAACGCTGCTGGTAAGACGCCATTCGACGCCATCCGCTCCTGAGGGATAGAGGACGTGCATGAGCGCTTCTCACGTTGCTGCCTCTCCGCCAATCACGTGTCCCCCCGTTGTCCAATCCCCGTTGGCAAGGATTTCCGCATTGAGTCTCCTCCTCCTGATGATCATCGTGAATTTTGCTTTGCAGCCGCTGAGCGAACCTGATTTCGGTTGGCATCTCAGGACAGGCTTGGATGTCCTTCACACGGGACTTCCTCTTCCTTCATCAGACCCCTATTCGCATACCATGCCCGATTGGCCGTGGGTGGAACATGCCTGGCTGACGGACGTGCTCATCGCCGATCTCTATTCGGCGTTCGGTGCGTTGGCCGTCATCGTCTTCTTTGCCGCCGTGACGGTCAGCGCGTGGCTGGTCGGGGCGGCAACGGCGTCGGCGAGTCTGGTGTGCCGCTGCTTCGCATGCGCATGTTCCCTCTGGGTCGCGCTCCCCTATCTTGGCGCAAGAACGCAGCTCATCACATTGCTGGGGATGGCGGTCCTCTCGTGGTTGTTGAAACGGTGGCGCGACGGCAGTGGCTCCGTGCAATGGTGGATTCCGCCCTTCTTTCTGCTATGGGCGAATTTGCACGGAGGATTCGTTGCCGGGTTATTACTATTGTGCCTTGTAATCGGCACCAGCGTGATCGTGAGATTGCTCTCGGACCGGCGATTGATAGTTGCAGGACCATATGACGAGCCGCTCGTCTCTTGGACCGATCTGAGGAAGCTTACCCTCATCACGGCCATCTCGGCCTGTATCACGCTGCTCAATCCCTATGGATGGCGTCTGCATGCGGAGATTGTGGATTCGCTGTCGAATCGAGTCATGCTCGACACACTGCAGGAATGGCAGCCCATGTCGATGGCCAGTCTTGCCGGACGCAGGTTTGCCGTATACCTGGGGGGATTGGGGGTCGGCATGACGCTGTGGTACCGGCGAATTGAACCGGTTCGATGGGTTGTCGGAGTCGTGTTCCTCGCATTCTCCTTCCGACACATGCGTAATATTCCATTTTTCCTTATCGTAAGTCTTCCTCTCTGCGCCGAGCTCCTATCAGAGGGGTATGACCGGCTCCACCGGCAATGGTCACGTGACGACACCAAGGCCAAAACGGTGAGCGTGGCAGCCACCCTGTTCATGGCCGCCGTGCTTCTGTGGGAGGGCCCTGAACACCTGCACCGGATCGTTCTGTCCGGCACAAAGCCCGCGGAGTACTTCAAGACGACGTCGTATCCTATCGAAGCGGTGGAATGGATGCGGGACAATCGGGAACAAACCGGACAACGTTTGTACAATGATTATGGGTACGGTGGATTTCTACTCTGGTGGATGCCCGGCACGAAAATCTTTATCGACGGCCGCATGCCCGCATGGCGAACCGGCGAGCGTGCGATCCTTCCCGATTACGTGACCCTCACCCGGGAAGATCCCGATTTGAGGATCCTGGCCAAATATTCTGTCGATTGGGCCCTGGTGAAAAAGGGCACACCATTAGAAGAGACGTTGGCTCAACAGGCACTCTGGGAACGAATCTACAACGATGGAAAGGCTGCGATTTATCGGCTCAAGGCTACGACGCCGGCATTCTGAACCGATCGGCATGCATCAGTTCTGAAGAGAAGGAAGGGAGTGAGTAGCGCCCACGCTGGTGGTTTCGTCTGACCACCGCCAAATCCCGGAGCATGGCCACACCGTCTCGCAGGACGCGCACTTTCGAGCCCGGCTGGTCGGCCCAGTTCACCGGAACCTCTGCGATGCGGTATCCGCGTTGCTGCGCCAGATAGAGCAACTCAAGATCGAATCCGAATCCATTGATTGAGCCACAACCGAAGAGTTCTTGTGCGACCGTTGCGCGAAAGAGCTTGAAGCCGCATTGCGTATCGGCAATGCCTTTGATGCCGCCTTGTCGCACGGCGGCATTGAACAGGGATCCCAGGACGCTCCGATACAGTCGGGCATGGACGGTGAACTCCGGAAGTCTCGCGGCCATCGCACGCGATCCAATGGCCATATCCGCTCCGTCGGCCAAGGCGGTTTCAAGCCTCGCCAGTTCCTGAATAGGTGTGGCGCCGTCGGCGTCGGCGAACAACCGCAGACAGCCGACCGCCGATTGCATGCCATGGCGGACTGCGGCGCCTTTACCCTGGCAGGTGGGCAGTCGCAACACCCGCAGGGCCGGATGAACCCCAGCCAGCCGTTCCACGACTAACGAAGTGCCGTCTGTGCTGCCGTCGTCGATGACCAGCAGTTCGTAGGAGCGGCCTTGCCTTTCGCAGTAGCCGATGATCTGTCGGAGATAGGGGAGAATTCGACCAGCCTCGTTATGGGCTGGAATGACGATGGAGAGCTCAGGAGCGATGTGACGCTGCCGACTGGACATGGGACCCTGCGATTCCGAGGGAGGAGCGCTGTGAGTCCGTTGCTTGGCCGTACGGTAGCCGAGGCATGGGGTAAAATACAAGAGGAAACGTGGACTTGACAGGGCCGGCATAGGGGAGCGAACGTATTACCATCGGTGTGATCCATAACAGCGTGCTCAACCGGGAGGTGGGCGATGCATGGAATGGTCAAGCTTTCATTGGGTGTCATAGGTGCGGTACTTCTCACTTCGTGTGCGTCATCCGTTCCTCCCAGTCGACTTGGCGACTACGTGTCTTCCGAACGTCGGGTTGATGAAAATGCGTTGACACAGATCGAACAGCGACCGCTCAAGGCTGGACTTGTCCTTGTATCCGATACCGCAGAGGCCGGGGCGGCACCGAACCTTCCAGATGAGGCCCTTGTACGCCTCGGCGAGACGTTAAAACAGGACATCGGCCGAGCGATTCCCGTGACGATTTCAGAGGTGCTGCCCGCAGACCAAATTCGTCCGCAACCAAATGGAGACTGGAGTCAATTTGCCGATTTAGGGCGCCAGCGTGGTTTAGACTATTTGGCGATTGTCGTGCTGTCCAGCACCGAACAGGAATATCCCATGACCGTCTTCTTAGGATGGACGACACATGCACAGCCGGGTCTCCGGCGGGACAATTGGTCACTCTTGGAATTCGCCTTACTTGACTTGAAACAGAACGTGTCGCTTATGCAGGCGGAAGGACGGGGGTGGGCCACCTTGGACCGGCCGATGGCACCCGACATCGATCAATGGTATCCGGTCGTGTATCTGCGGCCGCAGGACCCGGAACGCAGGATTTGGCCTCCGACGTACGAAGGTGCGCCGAATACATTACGAGTGGTCTCATTTGGCGATGCAGAGAAACGGCTGGCGCTGAAACTACAGAATTCATATGTTGGTCAGCTGCAAGCCATGGCGGAAAAACCTACTTCCTACTAATTCGGTCAACCATACAGTCGGTTCCGGTCGTCCCTTTCGGGTGGCTCGAGGGCCTCCGAAGGGGACGATTAGTCTTTGAAGGCTTTGAAAGGGATAGTGTAGAATAAGATGTTCATCTTCATTCCAGGAACTTGTACAAACCTTCCGGAGGATTACGGTCATGGCTACGTGGAGTGAGAACGGTCGTGCTCTCGGGTTCGCCAGTTGTGTCTCCGTATTTGCGCTTGCCTGTACACTCAACCCGCTTGCAGGTGATCCGACGGCAACGGCTGCCGGAGTTCCCCCGTCGATGGCGCAGGGCTTTTCTGAGATCGTGAAAAGGGTGACGCCCGCGGTCGTAAACATTGCGGTGACCGGGGGAAATGAGGGCGGACGAGGCAGGAGGCCCTTGCCTCCCGGGCCATTCGGCGGACCTCCGGGCGGACCGCCAGGCGATGAGCCAGGCGGTGAACTTCCGACTCCTCCTCCAATGCCGCCGCCGGGCCCTCACGGACGTCCTGATCAAAGTGCCGGTTCCGGCGTCATTCTCGACCCCAACGGCTATATCGTCACTAACAATCACGTGGTGGAAGGTGCGACCCAGATCACCGTCACCTTAAGCGATCGGCGGGAGTTTTCAGCGAAAATCATCGGCGCAGATCCCAAGACGGATCTCGCCGTGGTGAAGATCGAGGCCAAGGACCTTCCCTCCGTCAAATGGGCGGAATATGAAAAGCTGCAGGTTGGCGATTTAGTCCTGGCAATAGGCAGTCCGTTCGGCTTGAGCTCCACGGTGACCCTGGGCATCATCAGTGCCCTGGGCCGGGGCAACGTAGGCATTGCGGATTATGAGGATTTCATTCAGACGGACGCCGCAATCAATCCCGGCAACTCAGGCGGAGCCCTTGTCAACATGAACGGTGATTTGATTGGGATCAATACGGCGATTTTTTCAAGAACTGGGGGGTCGGAAGGGATTGGATTCGCCATTCCGAGCAGTATTGCCTTGGACATCGTCGACAGCCTGCAGAAGACCGGAAAGGTCGTGCGGGGTTGGATGGGGGTGGCGATCCAAGAAATTACACCGGCTCTGGCCAAATCCTTCAAGCTGCCCGAGCAGCGAAAAGGCGTCCTGATCAGCGATGTAAATGAAAACGGTCCGTCGCATGCCGCCGGAGTCAAGCGGGGCGACGTCGTCGTGGCCTTTAACGGAAAAGAGGTGCAGAGCGTCAGTCAGTTGCGCAATTTGGTGGCGCGGACGGTAGTGGGCAAGGACGCGCAGATCAAGATTCTACGCGAAGGCAAGGAGCAAACGCTTTCGGTGAAGGTGGCCGAACGGCCCTCCGACGAAATGCTTGCGAAAAAGGAGCCTGCGCCTCCGAAGGAACAGGGGGAGACGATCAAGCCGCCCGACAACGTGCTGGCGTCCCTCAAGGTGCAATCGTTGGACAACGCCACGATGAGCCAGTTGAACATCCCCTCCAAGACCGCCGGCGTCGTGGTGTCAGCGGTGGAACCGGGCGGCCCTGCTGAAGCTGCCGGGATTCAGCGCGGTGACGTGATTCAAGAAGTCAATCACGAAGTGGTCAAGAACCTGGACGAATATCAAAAGGCAGCGCACAAGATCAAAAAAGAGGAACTGGCCGTTCTGCTGCTCAGCCGGCAAGGGAATAACCTGTTCGTGGCGGTCAATCCGAAGTAATCGCCGAAGTCATCACGGGAACGCAGCCGCGGGTCATCCCGCGCTGCGGCTCGGCTGGGGGCGCAGTGCTGAACGATCTTAATCGGTGGCTGCAAGATTCCGTCTTCAAGCCGCTGGAAGACAAGAAAATGCCGGTCATGGAGCACCTTGTGGAGCTCCAAGTCCGGCTCACCAGGGCGGTGATCGCGACGGCGGTCGTCTTCGTTGGGACGTTTTTCTACGCCGACACTCTCGTCAAGTGGCTGCGCATCCCTTTGCAAAACATGTTTGTGCCGGGCTCGCTCTCCTGGGTGCCCACGGACCTGCCGACGGTGCCCTTTGTATTTCTGGCTCCCGCTGAAGCGTTGTGGCAAAACGTGAAGGTGGCCGGCCTGTTCGCTCTCGTGCTCGCCACACCCTACATCTTGCTTGAAATTTGGCAATTCGTCGTGCCGGGCCTCCATGCGCAGGAGCGTCGATTCGTCGGACCGTTCGTGATGCTGAGCACGCTGGCGTTTTATGCCGGTGTCGGATTCTCGTTTTTCTTTGTGCTGCCGTTTGCGCTGAATTTTCTCGTCTCGTACGGAGTCAGCGCCGGCTTCATTCCCCAGCTTTCGATCGCGCAGTATGTGGGATTTGCCCTGTGGTTTTTGATGGTCTTTGGATTGATCTTCGAAGTGCCGTTGGCCATCACGCTCATGGCCAAGCTGGGCTGGGTTGATGCGCCCTTTCTCAAGCGCTATCGGAAATGGGCCTTGTTGGGCGCATTCATTGTCGCCGCGATTCTGACCCCCACTCCGGATCCCTTCAATCAATGTCTCATGGCGCTGCCGATGTACATTTTCTACGAGGTCGGAATCATCAGCGCAGGCTTTTTCAACAAGAAAGTAACAACGGCCGCCGAACCGGCCACTGGCCTAGCGCCGGTCGGACCCAAAGTCATGGCGCCGGCCATGTCAGGCGCGAGCGACGGAGAGTATCTCGGCGTCCCCACGGGAGCCGGCAGGCGGCGATAGCCAAAAACAGATTCAGATCAGATTCAACGGAGAAAGGGTCCACCGATGCCTCGCGAACTCCATGTGATTTCAACCCCGACGTCCGGCGGGAGCGATGCCTGCACCTACATGTGGGCATGCGCCATTTGCGACGAAAACGAATCCTGTCAGAAGGACAAGGAAGGGCACAGCCGGTGGCTCGTCGGCAAGCGAATGGAACGGATTGAGTATAAAGTCTTGATCATGAGCAACAAGGGGGGGGTCGGGAAGAGCACCTGTACGACGAATCTTGCCGTCAGTCTGGCGCTCAAGGGTTGGCATGTCGGCATTTGCGACATGGACATTCACGGTCCCAACATTCCGAAAATGGTCGGCGCCGAAGGACAAAAGCTCAAGATCAGCACGTCAGGCGGCATCATTCCCTTTCAGGCTTATAATCTGAAGATCGCTTCCATGTCGTTTCTCTTACAAAACCCCGATGACCCCATCATCTGGCGCGATGCCTACAAGTATGAGTTCATCAACCAACTGTTGGGCGGAGTGGAATGGCAGGATCTAAATTTTCTATTGATTGATTTGCCTCCCGGAACGGGAAATGAATCAGTGACTACCATCGATTTATTGGGCAATGTGAGCGGCGCCGTCATCATCACGACTCCGCAAGAGGTGGCGCTGCTGGATTCGCGAAAGTCGGTGACCTTCTGCAAGGACAGCGAAGTGCCGATCATCGGCATCGTCGAAAACATGAGCGGCCTCGAATGTCCGCACTGCCACCAGCACATCGAAGTGTTCCGCAAAGGCGGCGGGGAGGCCTCGGCGCAGGACATGGGCGTGCCCTTTCTCGGGCGAATCCCGCTCGATCCAGACGTCGTCACGCAATCGGATGCCGGGGAGCCGTTTGCCATGTTCTATTCCGACACGCCCACGGCTGAGGCCTTTCACGAGATCGCCAACAAGGTGGAAGCCTTCTGCAAGAAAAGCGGGTCGCTGGTGAATGTGGCTCCGCGCCGGCATTAGGGTCGATGGAGCAATGAAACATAAGGATGCCATGTCCGGTCTCACCCCTCTCGAAGAAGCCCAGAAAATTGTTTTGGACGCGACGCCGGTTCTCGGCTTGGAAAAAATTCCTCTTCTGGATGCGCTCGGACGGGTCCTCGGCGAGGACATTATTGTGGAACGGGACAACCCGCCCTGGGACAACAGCGCCATGGATGGATTCGCCGTTCGGTGGGACGACATCAAACAAGAACACGCCATACAAAAGCCGGTGACGCTCGCGGTGATCGAGGACGTGCCGGCGGGCAAAATGCCGACGAAGACGGTCGGCCCAGGCCAGGCCATCCGCATCATGACCGGCGCGCCGATCCCCAAGGGGGCGGACACGGTGCTGAAAGTTGAGGATACGGAACACCAGCCGGATTCTGTCCGCGTCTTCAAACAGGAACAGAAGGGCGCTAACATCCGTCCCCAGGGGGAGGACGTCAAGAAAGGGGAGCGGATCATCTCGAAGGGCACACGCATCAGACCCGGCGAAGCGGGGATGTTGGCGATTCTGGCCAAATCGTTTGTCTTCGCCTATCAACGTCCTCGGGTGGCGATTCTTTCGACTGGCGACGAGCTGGCGGATCTCGATGAGCGGTTCAGCGAGGAAAAGATCATCAACTCGAACAGCTACGGTCTTGCCGCCGCGGTTCAGGAGGCAGGCGGCATCCCATTCCTCCTGGGAATCGCCAGGGACACACCCACCGCGCTAAAGGAAAAGATTTCTCATGGCCTGACCGCAGATATCCTGGTGCTGTCGGGCGGGGTGTCGATGGGTGACTACGATTTCACTAAGGCGGTCTTCCGCGATCTCGGCGCGGAGATGAATTTTTGGAAATTGGCCATCAAGCCGGGACAACCGCTCGCCTTCGGGAAAATCCAGGGCAAGCTCGCCTTCGGATTGCCTGGTAATCCCGTCTCCTCAATGGTCACGTTCGAACAACTCGTGCGTCCGGCCATGTTGAAGATGAGCGGGAGCCGGAGTTACGGCCGTCCATTGGTACAGGCGGTGTTCCAGGAAAAATTCTCGAAACGTCCGGACAGGCGTCACTTTCTTCGTGGGGTCCTTACGCAGGAAGACGGTGTGTTCAAGGTGCGGACGACCGGGGATCAGGGGTCCGGCATTCTCACTTCCATGGTGAAGGCAAACTGTCTGATCGATGTGCCAACCGACGTCGAACGTCTCAATCCCGGAGATGGAGTGAACGTTCAACTGTTCAGTGGAGAAGTCTGGGCGAACCATTCAGAACCGAGTCACACCGGCCCTCACCGGCCGTCTTGTTGCTAGAAGAGGAGGTCAATGGCATCAGTCATTGGTCATGATGGAAACGGCGTTCTTGCTCACCAATGACGATTGACTGTTGACGAGTGACTTCATGACAGTGCCCATCGTCTGTTTCGTGGGAAAGTCGAATAGCGGCAAGACGACATTCATCGAACGAGTGATCCCGGAGCTCGTACGCTCGGGATATAAAATCGCCACGGTCAAGCATGCCGGGCACGGATTCGATCTTGATACGGAAGGAAAGGACAGTTGGCGACATAAGCAAGCCGGTGCAAGCAGCGTGGTCATCCTTTCGAAGGGCAGCATGGCCCTGTTTGCCGATGTATCGGATCAACTCAAACCGGAGGACGTTCGCGCGCGCTTCCTCGATGACTCCTATGACCTCATTATCGTGGAAGGCTGGAAGCACGAAGGGTACCCGAAAATCGTCATCATTCGCGAACAGGTGGGAGAGATTCCGATTTCTCCCGAGGGTTTGCTGGCGGTCGTGTCCGACAAACCTATCGATTTGCACGTGCCGCGGTTCGACCTCAACGACGTCCCGGCTGTGGCGGCGCTTATCATGAAGCATTTCCCTCTGCGACGTGTTCGCGGGGAGCATGAACTGGACGTCTAGAACCACCATTGTCCTGGTTCTAGCCGCCGGAGTCCTGGCGCTCGGCGCAGTGGCCGTCCCGCTGACTAACCATCCGACATTCTGTGCCAGCTGCCACACGATCGCCCCGTCGCATGACAGTTGGATGAAGTCTTCGCACAAAGAGGTGACGTGCGTGGCCTGCCACGTCAGGCCAGGAGTCGCAGGCTGGATTCATGACAAGGCATGGGCAGGGACCAAAGACGTCGCTATCTATTTGTTCGGTACGCCGACAGAGGCCCATAACTTGAGAGCCAAAGTTGACTCCAAAGTCTGTCTCAGCTGCCATCAGCATGTTCTGCGCACGTCGGAAGTGTCGCCTAGAGACCTTCCCGCGCCGGTCAAGGACGTCGGCCTCATCATGAGCCATCGCAAGCACATGGAGTCGTTCGACGCGCGCCGCCAGGGAGAAGGCTGCACGACCTGCCATGCCGGCGTGGTACACGATCACCCGATCAAGGGTTATCCGATCGTCGTGCCGCGCGGTCACGTGTCAGCCGACACGAAAACCTGGAATCCGGACTATCCGGAAGGATCGTATCTCCGCGCGAGGGCTCTCGAGGACTGTTTCCGCTGCCATGACGGCAAGAGTCAACACCAAGGCAAGGTCGTGGATCGCAAATGTGAGACCTGCCACCTGCCGGAGAAGATCAAAGATTTTCTGTCATTCTGAACACGAACCGTCTCCATGACGACACCCGTGCTCCAAGTCAGCCACTTGCGAAAAGAGTTCGGCGATTTCACTGCCGTGGATGACGTATCCTTTTCCATGCGACCCGGCGAAATTCTCGGGCTGCTGGGGCCGAATGGCGCGGGAAAGACCACGACGATTCACATGCTGCTCGGGCTGATCACCCCGACCGCGGGAACCATCCGGGTCTTCGGGATGGATCTTATGTCGCACCGGGAGCAGATTCTTCAGCAGGTGAATTTTTCCTCAACCTATATTTCCATGCCGCTCGCGCTGACGGTGGAAGAGAATCTCTGGGTGGTCGCCAGGCTATATGGACTCTCCGACATCAAGCGGCGAGTCGACGAAATCGTCAAGAAGCTAGAAATGGACGAGTTCCGGCATAAGATTACGCGGAAACTCTCTTCCGGCCAGATGACGCGATTGACGCTCGCCAAAGCTTTTCTTACAGAGCCAAAAATCCTGTTCCTGGACGAGCCGACGGCTAGCCTCGATCCGGACATCGCACATAAGATCCGAGCCTTGTTGAAAGAGGAGCGGCGCTCGGCGGGTCTCAGCATTCTCTATACCTCGCACAATATGCGGGAAATGGAGGAGATGTCCGACCGCATCATCTTTCTGCAACGAGGGAAGATCGTGGCCGAGGGGACGGCGCGGGAAATCGTCGAGCGCTTTGGCCAGGCGGATCTTGAAGAAGTCTTTCTCAAGCTCGCGCGAGAATCACGAGAGAAGGCCTAGCGGAAATGGGTGCCGCGCATCATGATTAACTTCGGGATAGGAGTGGTCATTGGGGGACTGGCGCTCAGCGCATGCTGGGGCTGGCTATGGTTGATCATCGGGACGGTTGGAGTGGCGCGTGGCGTCTGCAGTCTCCGTATGGTGATGAACAGTCTCATCGTGGGAATCAGCCCGCTGCTCCTCGGATGGGGGATCTGGTGGATGAGGGCGGAGGCATTTTCGCCCAACGCCGCCTTCGTCGCCGGAATTTTCGTCATCCCGCTGCTCTTGACCGGTCTAAGCCTGCGTCCGGCATCCGACGGGCGACCTATGGGCCTCCATATGCTGGCTGGCATGCGCCGGCTAAAAGACGAGTTGTTGGCGAAGCATCACGAGTGTGGAGATTGCGGCTCGGACCATGGCGCTGGCAGCGCGGAAGAGTCTCCATGAAATATCATCGCGTCAACGCCCTGGTGGCCCGTCATCTGTACCTGTATCGGCGAAGTTTGCCCAGAATCATGGAAATTTTCTATTGGCCATTTTTAGATCTCGTGATTTGGGGTTTTATCACCATGTATCTTGTGAAATATCAGCCTCAGGTTCCAGGGTTTGTCACCTTTTTCCTCGGGGCATTGATCTTATGGGACATGCTGTTTCGTTCGCAGCAAGGCATCACGATCTCGTTTCTCGAGGAGCTGTGGGCCAGAAATCTCATGAATCTCTTTGCGAGTCCGCTCACGCCCGCTGAGTTTCTTGCCTCAACAATCGCGATGAGTATTTTCAAAGTCACCTGCGTCTCGCTTGTCATGGGCATCTGCGCATGGCTCTTCTACGGGTATAACGTATTGATCATGGGCCTCTGGCTCTTGCCGTTTGTGTTGAATCTGGTGATGACCGGATGG
>Ga0310810_10005484_pt1 | contig 14195 bp, 8 predicted proteins | sample NCmetagenome_FD_207641 | JGI IMG/M metagenome (GOLD analysis project Ga0310810, IMG submission 207641) | Soil microbial communities from experimental microcosm in Duke University, North Carolina, United States - NC | ecosystem: Engineered > Artificial ecosystem > Soil microcosm > Unclassified ... | reverse complement strand
GATCTCGATATCAGCCGGCACGAGATCCGGGATTGCGGGATCGGCCCCGCCGAACATCACGTTTTCTCCAGCCGCCTCCAGATAGTTGTTGGCGATGACGAACGGTCCGTCGCCGTTCCAGCCGGCGATGCTCTGCGAATCTGCGGTGTCATCCTTGAAGTTGGCGAGATAGGAGTTGATGACGGCTGTATCACGTCCGTTCATCGCGAGACCGCGTCGTGTTCCGACGCGGTTGTCACCGTGCAGGAACGAGCGGTCGATGATGATGTGGTGAGGGAGATCGCCCGGATCTGATTCGTGGGTGCCAAGCTGCACCAGATTGACGATCGCGGCCCCTTCGTCGGGAGCGACGTCGATGCCGACGAACCAGTAGTGATGGGCGCCGGCCGCCGCGACGATGACTGATGGCGGGGGAGCGCGCAGTTTGGGCATGTGCGGCGAGTCAGACGGATGCACACGCTGTCCCGCCGCGGGCAAGTTATCGAGACCGCTGGAGGTGATGTGAATCCAGCCGGCGCCCTCCTTCTTCGGAAGCTGGAACGGTCCGTGGTAGATGGCGCCGGCTTCCAGCACGATCTCGTCACCCGGTCGTGCCTCGTCGAGCGTGCGCTGAAGATCGCCCTCGGCTGGAACCGGAATGCGGCGGCCCGTCCGCCGTTGCTCCGACACGTCGACGGTGCGTCGCGGGCGCTCCGGTGCCTGCGGCGCCGCGGCAAGGTCCGGAGGGTTAGCCGCGAGCTCGTTCCGAGGTGCCTCCACGGCGACGAGACAGATGACAAACGTGACGCTGATGACGAGGAGACGCATGGTCCCGTTGATCCCTGCGTTAGAGACTCTTGACGCTCTCCATTGAACGGTCCGTTGCGCTGTGGCCGGAGGCCGCTTGTTGAGCGACTGGTGGTGACCACGAACGGGTCAGGTCGATGATGGTCTGCTCAGCGCTGGCCGCCGCGATCACACGTGACGCGTCATCGCCTGAGGATCCAATGACCAGGGCCTGTGCATGATCGACGAGCGCTTCTGCGCTGTCGCACAGCAGCGACGCAATGTGGGGAATCTCGATGTCGATGTAGCGACGATTGGCACCCGTCAAACGCGACGGAACGATGTTCGAGTCGTACACGCGTATGTCAAAACCCTTGCCGATCAGCGCCTCGACGACCGCCACCATCGGGCTTTCACGCAAATCATCGGTTGCCGGCTTGAACGCCAGCCCGACGACACCGACGCGCCGCGCCCGTGTCTGGAGTACGCGTTCGATCCCATGACGAATCTGCGACTCGTTCGAGGTCACGACGGCGTTCAGCATCGGAATCGACACATCCGCCATGCGTCCGGCGTGGAGCAGGGCTCGCAGATCTTTCGGCAGACACGATCCGCCAAAGGCGAACCCGGGTTTCAGGTAGCTCGGCGCGATATTGAGCTTCCGGTCCTGCCGGACGATTGCCATCACGTCCTGCGCGTCGACCCCGAGCGCATCGCATAAGCCGGCGATTTCGTTGGCGAAGCACACCTTCAACGCGTGAAACGCGTTGTTGGCGTACTTGACCATCTCGGCGGTCCTGATTGTGGTGCGCACGAGCGGAGCGTCGATCGCCGCATAGAGCTCACGCAACTGATGCGCAGTGTCAGTATCCTCGCAGCCGACGAGAATCAGCGGCGGATGTTCGAAGTCGTCCACCGATGACCCCTCGCGCATGAACTCTGGGTTCATGGCGAGACGGATCATCGACGGTCGCGACGCTCCATCAGGCGTCATCTGCTCGAACACGCGCGCCGTCGTGCCTGGCAGTACGGTGCTGCGGACGACCACCGTCAACGGATGTGTGCGGCGAGCACACGCGCGCTCGACGATGGCTTCAGCCACGTTGAGGAGTGCTCCAAGGTTCGGCATGCCGTGGCCAAGGTCAGGCGTGCCGACGCAGATGAGCGCCACATCACTGCGCTCGATCGCGTCATCCGGCGACAGCGCGGCTCGAAGTCGGCCATCTCGCACGGCGCGCGCGACGATGTCGCCGAGCCGTGGTTCAACGATGGGCGACAGGCCTTCGTTGATGGCGTTGACCTTGTCGGCATTGATGTCGATGCCGATCACGTGATGTCCGTCACGCGCAAGGCACGCTGCCGTCACGCATCCCACGTATCCCAAGCCAAAGACGCTGACATTCATGTGTAAATCCCTGGGTGCAGCCCCGATGCCCTGGGACCTGGGTTCTGTGCCTTCTCAGTGAGGATCGCTTCACAATGCGCTTCAAACGTTTCTGCGGCGTGGCGCCAGGTGTATGTGGATTCGACGAGCGCCCGGCCGGCGCGTCCGAGGCGCTGCCGCGTGGGTGCGTCCTGCAGCAGTGCGACGACGGCATGCGCGAACGTGTCGGGATCGTCGGCGAGCACGATGTCCCGATTGGCCGTGACGCCGAGACCTTCGGCACCGATAGTCGTCGAGACCACGGCCTTGGCCATGGCGAGGGCCTCGAAGATCTTCAGGCGCGTGCCACCACCTGCACGCAACGGGACGACATAGAGCGCGGCTTCGTCGATGTGCGGCCGAACGTCCGGGACTGTGCCGGTCACGGTTACACCCAGCCGCGCGAGTGAGGCGAGGTGCGGGCCTGGATTGCGGCCGACGACGGTCAACGAGACGTCGGGGATCCGTGTGCGAATGCGGGGCAGGATCGCGTCGCAGAAGTAGAGCACCGCGTCGTGATTCGGATACCAATCCATGGCGCCTGTGAACACCAGCCGATGGGGGATCTCGCGACGACCGCCGGGCGTGAAATACGTGGTGTCGACGCCGGTCGGGACCGACGCAATTCGCGCGGTGGGTGCAACCTCGGTGAGCGTGCGCCGGTCCGTGTCGGAGACGGTGATCGTCAGATCGGCGGCCGCGCATGCGGCCGCTTCGCATCGACGCAGCTTTCGCCACTCGACATCGAGCACGGTTTTGTGCACCAGCCGTCGCTCGAGTGCCGCGAGCCGCTGCCAGATCAGGTACTCGACGTTGTGCTCGAACAAGACGACCGGGACTGGATTGGCCTGCGGAAGGTGCGAGGCGGCAACCAGAAAGTCGGCGACACAAAGATCGAATTGCTCCTCGGCAAGAAGCTCCTGAACCTGTTCGCGGATTGCCGGCAGCCGCCACTTCCACAAATCAACGGGATAGCGCGAGAACCACGAACCCGCCAGCGCGCGTACGAACGCCGCTGACCCGAACTTCGGCGCCGTGAAGGGGAATGACACGACGTGTCGACAGTTCGGAAGTCGACGCGCCAATCCCGCCGGGTCGTCGTCAGGTCCATGTGTCGTGACCACCGTGACCTGGTGGCGCGCCGACAGATGGGACAACGTGAGCAGACTACGAATTCGCCCGCCCGAGGTGGCGGGCCAGAGCCCGCCCATTTTGATCCACAGCAGTCGCATAACCGGAAGGGGCACCGCGCCTCACGTCGGCCGGCTCGTCTCCGTCGACGAATGTGCGTAGCCAGATTTCGAGATTGATCAGCAGCCAGAGACGATCCGCGTGCCGCGCCCGTCCACTGCGGTGCTCGTTCACCAGTTGCTGAAGCGTCGCGCGATCGAAGTACCCTCGCGCCGTTGCACGATGTCCGAGCACGAACTCGTCAACGAAGGGACCGAGCTCGCCGCGGAACCATTGATCGAGTGGGACCGGAAACCCCATCTTGGGGCGGTTCATGATTTCGGGAGGAATCAGATCGGCGACAGCGTCGCGCAAGATCTCCTTCGACCGCCATCCGCGCAGCTTGATCTCACCTGGCATCGAGACGAGGTGCTCGACCAGTCGATCGTCCAGAAACGGCACGCGGCTTTCGATCGATGCCGCCATGCTCATTTGATCCTGTTTCATCAGCAGCTCGAGCAGATACGTCTGGAGGTCGACGCGACTCAGTCGATCGAGCAGATCGCCGGGGGCTTCGTTGAACGCGCGCAGTTCGACCGTATACGGATCGTCGGCTTCGAGGAGATCGCAACGGAGCACCTGCTGTTGCGCGCTCAGCGGAAACACCGCGAAGTTCTCGAAATACAAGTCGCGAATGTCAGGTTCGAGCGCGATGAAGGTTCGGCGAGCGATGCGGCCCGGCCACTGTGGCAGGGCGCGGACGACTGTGCGGACGCGACGGCGTATTGCCCGCGGGACTGCCGTCCAGTACGGACGGCCGAGGCGCGCGTTCCAGTGGGTCACGCGATAGCGGTTGTAGCCGAGAAAGAGTTCGTCAGCGCCCTCGCCTGTGAGCACGACCTTCACGTGATCGCTCGCCAGTCGCGCGACGAAGTGAAGCGGCACACTCGAGGGGAACGCGATCGGCTCGTCTTCGTGCCAGACCAACCTGGGTAGCGCGGCGACGAATGCCGCTGCCGTCACGGTGACATCGCGGTGTTCGGTGCCGAGACGATCAGCGGCGAGACGCGCGTACGGCAACTCGTTTGCCCCGCGTTCATGGAATCCGACAGAAAACGTCTTGACGCGACTCGTCGCGGCACGCGCCACAAGTGCGGTCAAGGCGGTCGAGTCGATGCCGCCGGACAGAAACACGCCGAGCGGGACATCGCTCATCAAATGACTCGTGACCGCTGTCTCAAGGAGCGCGCGTGTCTGGGCGGCTGCCCGTGGTGCGTTCGCCGCCGGCGCGTCGGTCGGTGGTGGCAAATGCCAGTAGCGCTGCGTCTGCACGCGATCGCTCGTCGTCCAGGTGAGCACGGTGCCTGGAAGCAATTTCCGCACGCCCCGGAAGAAGGTGCGCTCGCCAGCGACGAAGCGCATCGCCAGGTATTCAGGGAGCACGCGCTCGTCGAATGCCGCGCGAACGAGCCCGCTCGCCAGGAGGGCCTTGATCTCGGAGGCAAACACGAGGCCGGTCGCAGTCACGGCGTAGTACAGCGGCTTGATGCCGAGGCGGTCTCGCGCGAGCAGCAGCCGGCCCGGCCGACGGTCCCAGATCGCGAAGGCGAACATGCCCTGAAGCTGATCGACGACTCGGTCACCTGCGTCCTCGTACAGATGAAGGATGCTTTCGGTGTCGCTCCTCGTTCGGTAGGTGTGGCCACGAGCCTGCAAGCCGCGCCGGAGCGTCTCGTGGTTGTAGATCTCGCCGTTGTAGACGATGCGGATGCTGCCGTCCTCGTTGCACATCGGCTGCTGGCCGCCAGCCACATCGATGATGGCCAGGCGCGTGTGCGCAAGGCCAACGTGGCCGTCAATCATGTGGCCCTGACCGTCAGGGCCACGATGGGCGAGGCTGTCGCGCATGCGCAACAGTCGTGCAGGATCAACTGCAACGCGTGGATCGTTGTTGAGAATGCCGGCGATACCGCACATCGCGGAGTCCTTACATGTCGTGTATCGCTGCGCCGACTTCGTCGATGACCAATGAGAGGCCAGAGCGGTGGAACACGAGCCCTCGCGGTCGCCGCCTGTCGTCGTAGAGTGGGCTCACAAACGGCGGCGACGCGGACGGAACAGCTTCCGGAAACAACAGGGTCAGGCATCGCCACGGGAGCGACGCCCGCGACGAGTACGTCACCCGCGGTGCCGGCTCACGCCGGCCGTAGTCGGCGGATGTCCAGCCACGAATCGGGTCGAGCTCGCCGCACGCCACGTCCGTGTGCAGCGTCTCGGGGGCAAATGCCGCGACCCAAAAGGCCCGCCCTCTCGGTGTTTCTGCACAGATCCACGGGTGCGGCCCACGTCTGACGCGCATCGGGGCGAACTGAAACGCGACTTCGACCTGATGCGGCGCGCTTCCGTCGACATCGTCGATGAGGAGCCAGTAGTGCGGTTTGACGAAGATCGCTCGCCGGCGGCACGTAACGGAGATGTCGCTATACGCGTCGTGCTCGGCATGGATGACATCGAACAGCGTGTCGGAATGCCACTCGAGCAGGGTCGCGCGAGGTCGCGAGTGCCACGCGAATAGACCCGCCGGTTGCGCGTGATCTCTCTTGTCCACGCGGAGCGTGCTGTGAGCCGCTGTGCTGCGAAAGTAATCGCGCCATTGCCCATCGCCCGTGTAGCTGCCCGTGCCCGCGTCGATGAGGATCGGCTCGCCGAACGCGACGCACTGTACGCTCAGCAGATCCGCGTGACCATGACCGCTGCTGATCGGACAACCGAGCGGGCCTACGTCAACAATCATCTGGTGGGCATTGACGTCCCAGCCGGACCGCATGGCGGCATAGCCTGCTGACGGAAACAGTCGAAACGCACCGGCTGACGGAGGAGCGCTGCGGATCGCATCAAATTCGTCGAGTCCGGCGCTACCTCTCATCCACATCAGGTGTGAGACGTCGCCACCAGTCGCCCAGGCGAAGTCGGGACGGTGGAACAGCGAGGCGCCGAGCGCAAATACCCCGCGCGCGCCGTCTCGAGAAGGGCGAACCAGCGGGCACAGGGCGCCTCCGTCGTCATCACCGATCGACGGGAGTGATCCGTCTGGCCGCCGGATCGCGATCAGGAATTCAATCATCGACTCGAGCTTGGTCCAGAGGTCTTCGGGGACGGGCACGCCATTGCGGGTTGCGAGGAGAGCGAACTGCAGGTACGTCTCGACCGTGTAGCGGTGATAGCAGGTGGACAGCTCGAAGTGAACGCCGTCGCGAGAGAGCTGAGCGGAACTCTGATCCAGGAGGACGCGCATGCCGAGGTCACGCCACTGCGCTGCGTCGCGAAAGTCCGGGAAGAGTACGCCGGCGTAGAAGAGTCCCAGTGCTTCGCCGGTCAGGTGTGTGTTGGGCGAAAACGAATGTGAGAGATATCGCCTCACGTGACGTGCGTGGGCCCAGACTGCGGCGAGGAGTGTCAGCGCCAACGAGCCAGTGACAGCCGGCGCATCGCGAATGAGCGTGGCGACCCAACACCACGACATCAGCCGGTACGCGACTTCCAGACTACTGGCCCAGTTGATCCCGATGCCGATCGGGTTCGCGCCAATCCACGACTCGATCATCGACACACATTCGGCGGCATAACGTTCGTCGCGCGTCAACGTCCACGCCTGCGCAAGGTGAACGACCCATTGGTGACGATTGAGCTCCCACACCACCTTGCTGTCGCCGACGACCGCCGAGTCGAGGGGATCGAGACGACTCCAGTGCACGAGTGGCGCCCGTCGAGACGAGACCGGATCCAGATGCCAGTCGACGGGATCACCGAAGGACAGTGAACGGTATCCCAGCAGATTGAAGCGACGCTCGATCAGCCGTGTCGCAGCTACGATCACCTTGCGTCGTTCTTCGGTGGCGCGTCTCTCGATCACTCGCGCAATGCCTGGCTCAGAAAGCCCGGCGAAGAAGTGGCGAGGAAGTGTCGTTCGCAGTGCCTCGAGCGCGGACTCAGGGCTGGCCAGCGCCGGCGCCCGACGCGCGAGCAGCGCGCATGGGTCCGCTTGACTGGTGGCCGACGGCAACCGGTCGACGCGTTTCAGCACTTCCTGCCTGCCGCGGTCAGCCAGGTCCCACACCGTCATCGTGCGCAGTCGCGTCAGCGTGGGCGGCGTCATTGGACTGAACTCACTTCGGCACCGCCGTACACGTCGAGCCAGCAGCTGCGCACGGCGGCCCAGGTAAACCGGCTCACTTCGCGCCGCGCCGCACGCGCGAACTCCAGCGCTTCGAGCGGGCGCTCAATCAACGCCAGAACTGCGGCGGCCAGTGTGTCTGGATCGTTTTCAGGAATGAGCAATCCCGTCTGGCCATGGCGAACCAGCGCGGAGATATCACCGGTCGGCGTCGAAACGACGGGAAGTCCCGCTGCGAAGGCTTCGAGAATGGAGACGGGCTGGTTGTCGACGACAGACGCGTTCACGAAGACGTCGGAGAATTCGAACAGGCTCGGCATGTCTGCAGGCTCGACTCGACCGACGAAACGCACGCCTGGTGTCGCCATCTGCTTCAGTCGCGCCTCTTCGCTTCCACAACCCGCCACGGTGAGGGTCGCTTCTGGCAGGCGCTCCTTCAGACGCGCGAACGCCTCGAGGACGACATCCACCCGGTAATACGGCTCCAGGTTGCGTATCGACAGCAGTCGTGGACGAAGAGGACTGCGGTCGCGATACCGGAAGCTTGTCAGGCTCACGATGTTTGGGATCACGCGCGTCGCATGCCCGTGTGCGGCGAAGATGTTCGCCAGGTATTGAGACGGGACCACGATCTCGTCGGCGAGCTTCAGCCACGGATGCACGAACACGCCCCAGCGGGCCAGGTGATCGGCCGCTTCACCACTGTGGTAGTGAAGGATCACGCGTCGTCGCAGCAGGCGACCCATCAGCATCGCGGGCATGGGCGCGAGGAGAAAGGACGCGTACGAGGCGGAGAACACATGCACGACGTCTGCGTGACGCAACCGAAGCAGACTCGGCAGGTACAGCGCCTGGTTGACGAGCGTTCGCAGATAGGGCCAGCCACGGATCCATCGCAATCCGGGAGGGAAGACCGGATTGATCGGCAGGAACGTGACTGGAAGGCCCTCGCGGGCGAGCGCTCCGATCAGACTGATCGCCTGTACTCCGTGGCCGCCGAGGAGATCGAGACTCGCGGCAACGATGACGATTCGCGGGTGGGCCGATCGCATGGCCGTCAATGACGAGGCGTGGGGCTGTCGAGAAACTGCCGGCACCAGAGCTCGAACGACATCGTCGTCCACAGCTGGAGATCGAGATCGCAGCCCTGCATGTGTCGATCGATCAGCCGTTCGAGATAGTCGGTGTTGAGATACTGACGTTGCCGAGTCGTGTCCGAGAGCAGGATGTCGCGCGCGAACTCGGCGAGGTGTCCTCTGAACCATCGAGCCAGTGGCACGGCGAATCCGCGCTTCGGCCGGTCGATGATGTCCGCTGGCAGCAGTCCGCGCATGGCTCGCTTGAACAAGTACTTTGTGGTGCCGTCGTGCAACCGGAGGTGTGACGGCACCGTCGCGGCGAACTCGACGAGGTGATGATCGAGGAGCGGCGGACGCGCCTCGATCGAGTGCGCCATCGTCATGCGATCGACCTTGGTGAGGATGTCGAGCGGCAGGTACGTGTGGAGATCCCGATACTGCAGGGTCGAGACCCAATCGTTGCCTCGCTCGAGATAACTCAGCGAAGCGGCCCAGGGATCGTACGGCTTCATCTCCGCGAACGCCGCGCCCCGAAACAGGTTGGGGAGTTCATCGGAGGGGACCAGGGTGGAGGCATCGAGATACCGCCGCGATCCCACGAGTCCCAAATGGCGAAGAAATCTGCGCCCGCGGACGCCTTCCGGCATCGCAGCGCCGACAGCGCTCGTCAGCTGCCGGATCCTCTGTGGCACACGGTCGTAGCGGCGCTCGCGGCCCTCGACGACGTACTTGTCGTAGCCCGCAAACAACTCATCGCCGCCATCGCCGGTGAGCACCACTTTGACCTGCGTGGCCGCGAGCTTCGAGACCACGTATGTGGCGATGGCGGATGTGTCACCGAACGGTTCGTCCAGATACCAGACGAGGTCTTCCACGTTCGGAATGACACTCGGCTCGAGAACGATCTCGTGATGCTCGGTGCCGAATCGCGCCGCGACTCTCCGCGCGTAGGCGTGTTCGTCGAAACCGCTTTCATCGAACCCGACCGAGAATGTCTTGACCCGCGTGGACGACTGCTGCGCCATCAACGCGACGACTGCACTCGAATCAATACCGCCACTGAGAAACGCGCCGATCGGAACGTCGCTGATCTGATGCGCGCGAACGGTTTCGACGAGTAGCTCGCGAAGCCGCCGAAGCAGATCCTGTTCGGTCGCGTTCGTGTCAGGAGTGAACGTTACGTCCCAGTAGCGCTCTGTGCGAAGTCGACGCCCCTCCCGGAGGATGGCGACGTGACCCGGCTCGAGCTTCTTCACACCGTCGACGATGCTGCCGGTCGCTGGCGTTGCCAGGAACGTGAACAGGTGACGGACAGCCTCCCAGTTCAGCGTCCGATCGATGTGGGCCAGCTGGAGGATCGACTTGAGTTCAGAGGCGAATACGAGCTCACCGTTTTGTTCGGCGTAGTACAGCGGTTTGATGCCAAGCCGGTCGCGTGCCAGCATCAGCTGCCGGAGACGACCGTCCCACACTGCGAACGCAAACATGCCGCGCAAGCGTTCGACGGCGCGCGGCCCGAATTCCTCGTACAGATGCACGATCGTTTCGGTGTCACTCGACGTGCGAAACGTGTGGCCCCGCCGTTCGAGCTCCGTGCGCAGCTGGCGATAGTTGTAGATCTCGCCGTTGAAGACCACCCAGATGGAGTGGTCCTCGTTCGCCACGGGCTGATGACCACTCTGAAGGTCGATGATGCTCAGCCTCCGCATCGCCAGCCCGACTCCGTCACCCAGATGCACGCCTTCATCGTCCGGACCGCGGTGGACCATGACGCGGCACATGTCGCGAAGCTCGTCTCTGTCGATTGGACGTCCATCGGACCGGACGATGCCGGCAATTCCACACATCAGAAGACTCGATTACGTGACATCAGGGCATTCGGTGTGCAGCAGGGAGAACGATCCCGACCACAGGTTGAGTCCCATGAACGTGATGCCGTAGACCGTTGCCACGATCACCAAGGCAACGGCGCCGGTGTTCGGCATGACGCGGTGAACCCAGAGGGCTGGCAGCGCTGCCAGGGCAGCGAGTACGGCGGTCGTCGTCAACTGTCTCCACGGCAGCAACTCGACGACCCGAACGTTCAGCAGTCGGGCGATTCGCGCAAGCCCCAGTGCGCGCGCGAGCACCGTCGCGCACAACGTCGCTGCCACTGCTCCGCGCAGGCCGAACACCGTCAAGAACCCTCCGATGAGACCAGCGACGACCGCCAGTCGCACCAGATTCAGGACAAGGAGCACTCGTGTCTGCGCGTGCGCGCGGAGCACCGCATCGACGCAGAGGCAGGCGGGCAGGATGGCGATTGTCGAGAGCTGGAAAATTGGAACACTCGCCGCATACGCCTCGGTAAAGACGAGAACGATGAGGTCGCGTGCGGCGATGAGCATGAACGCGACGAGCGGGAACACCACCAGCGACAGTCGCACGACGGTGTCGTGCCAGAGCGCAAGGACAGCGCGGGTGTCGCGGTCGCCTCCGGCACTGATCTTCACCATCATGACGCTCGCTGTAGACGTCGCGATGATGTCCACCAGCGGCATCTGCAGAATGCCCACGGCAAATATCGCGAACGTCGCCGCGTCGACACGCGTGGCGACGACGTACTGATGGAAGTTCGCCTGAACGATTTCGACGGCCACCGCAAGCGCGAAGGGAAGGGCATAGGCCATCTGGCCACGCCACATCGAGAGCTGCGGCTGGAAGCCCACGACCTCACGTCGAAGTGACCAGAGCATTGCGATAAGACGGGCGAGCGCGAATGCGACGACGCCCCACATCACGGCCGCGATCGTTCCGATCACGAACGCTGGTACGACAACGCAGACCACGCGCACCAGATCGGAGGCGGCATACGCGAGTGCCGCGCTGTTGTAGCGTCCCTTCGACACCAGCACGATCTCGAACGGGGCGGTCACGAGCGTCAGACTCAGAAACAGGCCGAGCGGCAACAGACCGGCAGTGATCTGCGGGTTGGCGAGCCATCCGGCGATCACGTTCGAGGAAAACATCAGCAGCGTGAGACACCCGATGCCGGCTGCGGCCAGTGTCAACACGGCATTGGCAATGTGCTGACCGGCGTGACCGGAATCCCTTGGGATGAAGTAGTAGAGGCTCTCGGCGATGCCGAGCTGCGCGACGCCGAACAGCGTGGCGTAGATGAGGAACAACTGCTTGTAGGTTCCGAACTCGGCTTGATCGAGGATCCGCGACAAGACGATCGGAATCGCAAACGCCGCAGCGAACCCGACCGATCGTCCAAGCACGATCGGCACTGCGGGGCGATGCCGGAGCGCTTCGACAACGCGAATATGAGTGGGCCGGTTATTAAGAGATAGAGCCGGTAGCATCGACTTGCACGTGCGTTCTTTTCTGCGTCAGCAGGTCTCGGTACAACTGTTCGATTGCGGCAACCATTCGAGGAAGGGAGAAGCTCGACTCTGCAGTCCGCCGCGCCGCTCGACCGAGCGCGGCCGCGAGATCCGGTTCCCGCAACAATCGGGCGATGGCCTCGCTGAGCGCCCTGGGATCGTTCGCCGGCACGAGCAGGCCGGTGTGTCCGTCGGCGATTGCCTCCGGCGTTCCGCCTACCCGCGTCGCGACGATCGGTGCGCCAGCAGCCATGGATTCGAGCAGTGCGTTCGAGAGCGCCTCGTTGAGCGATGGCATGACCGATACCGCGGCGCTTCCCAGCACGGCCGGAATGTCGGAGCGGTGGCCGATGAAGAGGACGCGACGCCCAAGGTGCTGGGCGCGCTGCTTGAGCGCGGCCACGTAATTACCGTCATCCGCGCTCGCATCACCAGCGATGACGAACCGTACGGTTGGAAACCACGGCGCGAGCAGCGATGCTGCATCAATGAACTGTTCGAGACCCTTCAGTCGCGTGATACGAGAGACGACCGTCACCATGCGTTCAACAGGGGCGAGACCAAGCTGCTGACGGATCAGGGTGGAATTCGGAGGAGCGCCGAAGCGGCTCACATCGACGCCGTTGCGAATGACGACGATCTTGTTGAGGGGGTATCCCTGTTCGAGGAGCCATTCCCTGACTGCCTCGGCGTTGACGAGGATGCGGTCCGCCAGGTGACACACATATCTCTGCGCGCGCAACTGGCGCGGTGTGAGATACACACCGCGGTCGCGCACCGACGCGATGATCACAGGCACGCCCACTGCTGCGGCAGGCGGAAGAGCGAAGACATTCCCATAGAAGCTGTAGGCATGCACGACGTGCGTACGACGACGGAGCATGTGACGAGCGAGACGCACTTGTTGACCGATGGAGCGTGGATGCAAGAAAGAGGAGATCGGGTATTCGCGCAACGGGACATCCCGCTCGGTGAGCGCATTCACCAGCGGCCCTGTGCGGTGCATGCACGCGACTTCCAGATCGAAACCCTCGTCCGCGAGTGCACAACTCAGCGTCGTGACCTGATTCTCGGTGCCGCCGGAGTGCAGCGTCGGCAGAACCTGAAGTACCCGGATCGATCCAGTCGATGTCATGTCGTGATCGACGTGCGCCACACGTTGTCGACGGCCAGCGCCAGCCCGGCGATCAGGAAGAAGTAGAACTGATACGCCACCGGATAGAACAACGCCGCCACCGCGAACGCACATAGCGCGGTCTGCACGCCTCGGGCGGCGACTCCGACTTCACGCAGTGTTGATGTCCGTAAGGACAGACGCCGCACGCGACGGGCGCGACGAAAGACGCTGACGAATAGCCACAGGAAGAGGAGCAGACCCGGCAGGCCCAGATCGACCGCGTATTGCAAATAGACGTTGTGCACCATGCGCCACGTCGGCCCACGCTCGCGGTTGAGCGCCAGCACGTTCTGTCCCATTCCCACCCCGACCACAGGCGTGCGAGTCACGATGTCGGCGGCGGCAGCGAGGTCCACCCAGCGCCCTTGTGCTGATCCGGTCGGGTCGCTTGCGATGTCGGTGATCGTCGTGAGCCGCTGCGTATAACCAGTCGGTAACATCCACGGCGTACTGATCACCAACCCGAGCAACAGGAGCAACGCTGCGGCCGGTGCACGACGGAGCATCGGGACCACTGACAACAGGGCGATGATGATCAGCGTCACGAAGCCGGCTCGAGAGAACGTCACGATGACGCCGCTGGCTGCGAGCAGCAGCGCCAGCGCAGCCACTGCCCGCGCCGCGATCGCTTTCTCCATGATCAACAGCGCAATCGCGATGGGAATCATGAGATTCAACGTCAGCGCCAGATCGTTGGGATTCCCTGCGAGGCCGGACCCGCCGTCGTTGAAGCCGCTGATCCGCGGCGCGGAGGCGTCCGGTGAGACGAGAAAGTTGCCAGCCCAGTAGCTCTGAAGTGCCGACACCGAGAGGGGAATCGAGCACAGCACCAGCACCCACATGAACAGTCGCAACCGGCGGTACGAGGTCACCAGCGAAGCAACGAGCCAGAAGAAGACCACAACCTTGAGAAACGGATCGATGAGTTGCTCGACGCTGCCGCCCGGCCAATACGAGAGCGGCACTGTCAGAGCTGCCCAGAGCACCAGGACCAGCGTGATCGCGAATTCCTGGCGTAACGGACCAACCACTTGCCGGC
>Ga0310810_10005483_pt1 | contig 14196 bp, 11 predicted proteins | sample NCmetagenome_FD_207641 | JGI IMG/M metagenome (GOLD analysis project Ga0310810, IMG submission 207641) | Soil microbial communities from experimental microcosm in Duke University, North Carolina, United States - NC | ecosystem: Engineered > Artificial ecosystem > Soil microcosm > Unclassified ... | reverse complement strand
AGCGTTCGATGTGCGCGATCGCCCCATCAACGCCATCAACCACCTTCGCGGCGATGATCGCGTCGAGATATTCGGCGGGCCAATCCTCTTCGCTCGCGGGCTTCACGCGCGCGTCTGCCTTCTGCACGTCCGCGTCGCCACGCACCTCGCAGCCCGCGTCGAGGAGCATCGTGACGAGCGGCTTGAGCATCGACGGTGCGGCGGCGCGATCGACGAGCAGCGTCTCGGCGGCGCCGCAGACGCCGGTGCGGCGCAGCTTCGCGTTGCGCACGATCTCCTTCGCCATCGCGAGGTCGGCGGCCTTGTCGACGTAGACGTGCACCACGCCTTCGAGATGCGCGAACACGGGCACGCGGGCTTCCGCCTGCACGCGGCCGACGAGGCCCTTGCCGCCGCGCGGCACGATCACGTCGATCGCCCCGTCGAGACCGGCGAGCATCAGCCCGACCGCCGCGCGATCGCGGGTCGGCACAAGCTGGATCGCATCCTTGGGAAGGGCGGCGGCGCGCAGCCCGTCCACAAGCGCCGCGTGGATCGCGCGCGCGGAGCGGAAACTCTCCGAACCGCCGCGCAGGATCACGGCATTGCCGGCCTTGAGGCACAGCACGGCCGCATCCGCCGTCACGTTCGGCCGGCTCTCATAGATCACCCCGACCACCCCGAGCGGCACGCGCACCCGCTCGATCGTCATGCCGTTGGGACGGGTCCATCGCTCGGTGACGGCGCCGACCGGATCGGCAAGCTTGCGCACGGTATCGACGCCGTCCGCCATGGCTGCGACCCGCTTTGCATCGAGTTCGAGACGGTCGAGGAAGGCGGCCGTGGCGCCGGAGGCTTTTGCCTCCGCCACATCCTCGGCGTTCGCCGCCAGAATTTGGGCCTCGCTCGCCCGGATCGATTTTGCCATCGCGGCAAGCGCCGCATCGCGTTGCGCGGCGGGGCTGAGCGCCAGCGCGCGGGCGGCCGCCTTCGCGTGACGGCCGATATCGGCCATCGCGCCGGCGATGCTCGTGCCTTCGATCGATTTCAGTGGAGCGCTCATCGTCTCCTCGGGCGGGCTTCCTATCATGTAGGAACCCGCCCGGCGAGGCGCAGAAAAAGGGCGCCCGCAGGCGCCCTTCAAGTCCGTGCTCAGAGGGTAAATTCAGCTTTCGGCAATGACGATCGCGCGCTCCGGGACGAGGTCGGACAAGAGTCCACTCAGGTAGCTGCGAACCGCGTCGTCATTCTGATCGGCGGCGCGCCAGACCGTCACCTCGGGCGCCAGACGCCCGCGCGGGCCGTGCCACGCCACCAGATACTCCGACAGCCATCCCGCGACCCGGCCGGCCTCGAGCTTTCCGGCGATCGCTTGGTGCAGGCTCGCATCCATTGGGCATCTCCGCGGAAGACACCCTCACAACGCAGTTGCGGCACCGCGGTTCCGCAGTGCAGCAACTGACTGTTTCTACAGCTCTATTCGGCTAGTAGCAGACGTTGATCCAGCGCGTCCGCCAGCCCCAGGCGGTCCAGATCCGACGGGGCACCAGACAGCCGTCGCCATAGCCATAGCCGGGATAACCCCACCAGGGGGAACTTGCCGCCAGACCAAGACCGACGGCCGCGCCCCAGAACGGGAAACCGGGTCGGAAGCCAGGGCGGAATCCGGGACGGAAACCACCATGGAAACCTCCGCCATGGAAACCGCCGCCGTGGAAGCCACCACCACCGTGGAAGCCGCCGCCACCAAAGCGTGCGGATGCGGTGCTGGGCGTGAAGGCGAGGCCAATGAAGGCCGCTGCCAGGATCGCAATCAAGGATCGCATGGGTCTACTCCACTGAAAGGCGTCGCCCCCCAGTCGTTCCTCACACCACGATAACCCCGCAGGCGCGCATTCGTTTTCACGGTTCCGCGAAGAAAAATTGAGGCCAACATGGCGGGCCTGCGCGAGCGCGCATTGCCACGCGGCTGCGGTGCATTAGAACGATGTCCTCACGCCGGGCTCCAGGTGCACGCTCCCCAACCGACGACCGAAACCGCCGCGAAGCTCATGCTGGTCGCGCTCTCCTTCGCGTGGGGGCTGACTTGGCCGGCGATGCGGCTCGCGCTCGCCGAAATCCCGCCGTTCAGCATGCGCTCGGTGACGCTCGGGCTTGGCGCGCTCTCGCTGATGAGCGTGGTCGCGGTACAGAAGCGCGGCTTTGCGCTCGGCGGGCCGCGCGACTGGCTGCACGTCGCGGTGGCGAGCGTGCTCAACATCGTGGGCTTTACGATGCTCTCCTCCTTCGCGCTCCTGATGGCGGCGACGTCGCGCGTCGCGATGCTGTCCTACACGATGCCGATCTGGGCGGCGCTGTTTGCCTGGCTCGCGCTTGGCGAGCGGCTCAACACGGCGCGCGTGATGGCGCTCGCGCTGTGCGGCACCGGCATCGCGATTCTGATTTATCCGCTTGCTGAGCATGGCATTCCGCTCGGCATCCTGCTCGCAGTCGGGACCGGTATTACCTGGGCGGCCGGCACGGTCTACATCAAGTGGGCGCGCATCCGCGGCGACATCGTCACCGTCGCGGCGTGGCAGCTCGTGATCGCTTTCGCGATCGTCATCCTGACCCTGCCGTTCATCGAAGGGTCCCCGCATCTTGCTCAGGCGCATGCGCCGGCAATGTTCGGCATGATCTTCACGGGGCTGATCGGATCGGGGCTCGCCTACTTTCTCTGGTTCAAGATCATCGGGCGCCTGCCTGCGATGACGGCCTCGCTCGGAGTCCTGGCGAGCCCGGTGATCGGCGTGATCTCGTCCGCGATCCTGCTCGGCGAGCGTCCGACCCTGCCCGACATGATCGGCTTCGCGCTGATCTTCGCGGCTGCGGCCTGCGTGCTGGTGCCGTCACGGAGCCAAGCTAGAGAAAACTCTGCGGATCGACATCGACATCGAGCTTGATGTCGCCCTTGCGCTTCGGCGCCTGCGCGAGCCAGCCGCGCAGCCAGGCCGAGAGATCGAAATTGCGCGCCGACTTCACCATCAAGCGGAAGCGATGGCGTCCGCGTACCACCGCGAGCGGCGCTTCAGCTGGGCCGAGTACGCGCACATCGTCTGTGTGCGGCGCGATCATCGCGAGCTTGCGCGCGAAACCCTCGGCTGCGTGCTTGTCGGCGCCGGTGACCAGCAGGCTCGCGAGCCGTCCGAACGGCGGATAATGCAAACGCTCACGCGCTGCGATTTCCGAATTGTAGAAGGCCTCGCGGTCCTGCGCGATCAGCGCCTGCATCACCGGATGCTCGGGCTGGTGGGTCTGCAGATAACCCATGCCGCGGCCTTCCTCGCGTCCGGCGCGGCCGATTACCTGATGCAGAAGCTGGAACGTACGCTCGGCGGCGCGCGGATCGCCCGAGCCGAGGCCCAGATCGGCATCGATCACGCCCACCAGGTTGAGCTTCGGGAAATGGTGGCCCTTGGCGACAAGCTGCGTGCCGATCACGATATCGACGCGGCCCTCCTCGATGTCGCGGAATTCCTCGCGCATGCGCTCGATCGAGGCGATGAGATCGCTGGAGAGCACGAGGATCCGCCGATCCGGAAACAATGTGTGCGCTTCCTCCTCGAGCCGCTCCACGCCGGGCCCGCAGGCAACGAACGACTCCGTCGCGTGGCATTTCGGACAGGCGGCGGGTGGCGGCGTGGTGAAGCCGCAATGATGGCAGACAAGCTGGCGCTTGAAGCGGTGATCGACCAGCCAGGCATCGCAGTTCGGGCAGTTGAGGCGGAAGCCGCAGGCACGGCAGAGCGTCAGCGGCGCATAGCCGCGGCGATTGAGGAACAGCAGCGCCTGGTCGCCGCGTTCCAGCGCGGTCTTCACGATCCCGGCGAGGCGCGGCGCGATGAAACGCCCGCGCGGCGGGCCTTCGCGCTTGAGGTCGATCGCCTCGATCGCGGGCTCGGACTGTCCGCCGAAGCGTTGCGTCAGCGCGAGCCTGCGGTAGCGGCCACGCCGCGCGTTGACCATGGTCTCGACCGAGGGCGTTGCCGAGGAGAGCACGATCGGGATGTCGGCGATGCGCGCGCGCACCACTGCCATGTCGCGCGCGTGGTAGTGGACGCCGTCCTCCTGCTTGTAGACGGCGTCGTGCTCCTCATCGACCACGATCAGGCCGAGGTCGGCGTAGGGCAGAAACAACGCGGAGCGCGCGCCGACCACCACATTCACCTCGCCCGCCGCAACCGCATTCCAGGTACGCGCGCGCCTGCGGCTGCCCAACTCCGAATGCCATTCGGCCGGGCGGACGCCGAAGCGCTGTGCAAAGCGATCGAGGAATTGCGCCGTGAGCGCGATCTCCGGCATCAGGACCAGCGACTGGCGGCGCTTCCGAATCGTTTCGGCGATCGCCTCGAAATAGACTTCCGTCTTGCCGGAGCCGGTGACGCCATCGAGCAGATCGACGGTGTAGCCGCCCTGCTTCACGGCGCCACGCAGGATGTCGGTGGCCATGCGCTGTGGCCCCGTCAGCTCGGGCGCGCGATAGTCCGGGTCAGGCTGGCGCGCGACCGGCTCGGGCGGCAGCGCCACCACTTCGAGTGTGCCTTCATCGACCAGCCCGTCGATCACGCCGGTCGAAACGCCGGCATCCTTCGCGGCCTCGGCCTTGGTGCGCAGCAGTCCGTCCGAGAGCGCCGTCATCACGCGACGCCGCGCCGGCGTCATGCGCTGCGGCGGCGGACCGGAGAGCCGCACCGCGACGCGCTCGCGTTCGGGCCCAAGCTCGCCCATGCGCAGCGCCATGCGCAGCACCATGCCGCGCGGGCTGAGCGTGTAGTTCGCCACCCAGTCGACGAAGGAGCGCAGCTCCTCGCGCAGTGGCGGATAGTCGAGCGTCGCGTCGACATCCTTGAGCCGATTGTGCAGCCCGGGCCGCACCGGCACGTTGTCGGACCACACCACGCCGACCGTCTCGGCCTTGCCGAGCGGCACCGCGACGAGGTCGCCGACAGAGAGGTCGAGTTCGGGCGGGGCGCGGTATGAATAGGTGTGGTCGAGCGCGACCGGCACCAGAACGTCGACGATGCGCTGTGCCATGCCGGGCGACTCAGGGTAGGGCTCTTAAGAAAGGTTGAACCAAGCCACGGGATTATAGCGGGGGTGTCAAGCGACCTGCTCCCAAGATGACCGATTGGCGTCTCGATTTCTGCAAACACCTCCGGGGCGTGCGGCTGAGGCACGCGAAATGGGTGCAACCGCATCCGGACTGGGACCACGATCATTGCGCTGCGTGCTGGAGAAAGTTTTCGGATCGGATTGCGCCGGATGTCCAGCATGAGGGCTTTGCCACCTGCGAGGACTACAAGTATGGCGCGGACTACGATTGGGTTTGCGAGCAGTGCTTCCGCGAACTGAAAGACGTGATGGGATGGCGGATCGAGCCGAACTGACCTTTGCCTCCGCCGATGTGGCAGCGGAGCTGCGGCGCTGGCTTGCGCACTTGGGTGCCGAGCGGCGCATGTCGGGGAAGACGGTGGAGGCCTATGAGCGGGACGTTCGGCAGTTTCTGGGATTCCTCACCGGCCACACCGGCGACGCCGTCTCGCTGAGGTCGCTCGCCGCAATCGAGCCGCGCGACGTGCGCGCCTTCATGGCGGCGCGCCGTACCGACGGGATCGGCTCGCGCTCGCTGATGCGCTCGCTTGCGGGGGCGCGATCATTTGCGCGCTATCTCGAACGCAACGGCAAAGGAAAGGTCGGCGCGCTTTCCGCGGTACGCGCGCCGAAGCTTCCCAAGACCTTGCCGAAGCCGCTTACCGCCACGTCGGCGAAGCGGCTGGTCGAAACCGATCTGCGCGCCGGCGAGGAGCGCGAGCCATGGGTACTGGCGCGAGACGCCGCCGTGCTGGCGCTGCTTTACGGATCGGGCCTGCGCATTTCCGAGGCGCTCGGCCTCACGCGCGAAGCAGTGCCCGCGCCGGGCAAGGGCGATGTCATCACGGTGCGCGGCAAGGGCAACAAGGCGCGCATGGTGCCGGTGCTGCCGCGCGTCCTCGAACTGATCGCCGAATACGTTTCGCTTTGTCCCTACGACCTTGCCGATACCAGGCCAGTTTTCGTCGGCGCCAAGGGCGGGCCGCTCAGCCCGCGCATCGTGCAACTCACCATGGCGCGCCTGCGCGGCGCGCTCGGCCTGCCCGAAACCGCCACGCCGCATGCGCTGCGGCACTCTTTCGCCACGCACCTGCTGGCGCGCGGCGGCGACCTGCGCGCGATCCAGGAACTCCTCGGTCACGCGTCGCTTTCGACAACGCAGATCTATACGGCGGTCGACAGCGAGCAGCTCTTGCAGGTCTATCGGTCCGCCCATCCGCGCGCGTGACATTTCGGCGACAAACGCCAAATTCCGCTTGCGGCGCAGCGCAACTTCGGTTCAATCGGCGCGGGGTCGACAGGGGAGGCTGAAATGGCCGGTCCGCACGAGAATCTCGAGCATGCCGAACATGCGCAGCACGCTGCTCATGAAGGCGGCAGGGACAACAAGAAGATCGCGCTGATCATTTCGGTGCTGGCGCTGTTCCTTGCGTTCTCTGAAACTCTTGGCAAGAGCGCCCAGACCGCAGCGCTGAATGCCCAGATCGAAGCCTCCAACCTGTGGAATTTCTTCCAGGCGAAGAACATCCGCCGCACCATGACGCAGGTGGCGAGCGACATGGCGAAGCTCGACGCGACCATTGCGACGCAGGAGCAGCACAAGGCCGCGCTTGCCAAGCAGATCGACGCCTGGACCAAGACCGCCGAGCGGTATCGCTCGGAGCCGGAGGCCGGTGGCGGCAAGGGTGAGGGCACCAAGGAGCTCTCGGAGCGCGCGCTGGCAACGGAGAAAGTGCGCGATCACGAACTCAACAAGTACCACAACTTCGAATTTGCCTCGGCGGCATTCCAGATCGGCATCGTGCTCGCCTCCGCGGCGGTGATCACCAGCATCGTGGCGCTCGCCTATGCGGCGATATGCGTCGGCGGTGTCGGCGTTCTGCTGATGGGTACGGGGGCGTTGGCGCCCGAAATGCTGCACAACGTGATGCACTGGTTCGAGGCGCTGTTCGCCGGCGGCGGGCATCACTGAGGTCGTCATTGCCGGGCTTGACCCGGCAATCCATCTGACGAGACTCTTTTTTGATGGATGCGCGGGTCGAGTCCGCGCATGACGAGATCATTCCGCGGGTTCCGCCTGCATGCGGCGGCGGATTCGCGCGAGCCGGCGCAGGAAGCGGCCGCCACGCCCGGGCTTGAGCAGCCACACGTAGCGACGAACCGCCCGCCGAATGCGTTGCTTGATCGGGTCGATCAGCGCATGGGCCTTGTCGAGCCAATGGAGCGTGAGCTCGTAGAGCCAGCGGAACCACGCCATCTGCAGCAGCTTCGGCCGGGTCACGTCGAAGATGAAGGCCGTGACCCCGAGGCCGAGCAGCTTGGCGAGCACCAGGACGAAGATCGCTGCGAGCCATTGCTTGTGAACCAGGAAATAGACTTCGGCGAATTTCAGCGGCAGCAGCACGATGAAGGGGATCACGAACACGATCAGGACCGCCCAGGGCGGTAGCCATTCGATCAGCGTGGCGAGCCGCGCCTTGAGCCGATCCCATGCGATGACGTTGACGACTGCCGCGACGAGCGGGCGCAAATGCTCCCAGAGCCACGCCTCGAACAGGAAGACGAGGGCGATCGCGACGAGGAGGGGGCGGAAGACGCGGCGCATCACAGGGCTCATTTAAGCCTTAGTCGGGAATTCCGGCAGCGGGTTCACGTTCAATCCCTCCCCGCGAAGCGGGGAGGGTGGCGAGCGCAGCGAGCCGGGTGGGGTGCCGTCGCACGCATGACCCCACCCCGCCGCCTTCGGCGGCGGCCTTCCCCTTTCAGGGGAGGGATGGTGTCACATATGGATCGCGCGCTTCGCGACCGCCATTGCGGCCTCTTTTACGGCCTCCGACAGCGTCGGATGCGGGTGGCAGGTGCGCGCGATGTCCTCCGCGGCACCGCCGAATTCCATTGCGATCGTCGCCTCGGTGATCATCGTGCCGGCATCGGCGCCGATGATGTGCACGCCGAGCACGCGGTCCGTCTTGGCGTCGGCGAGGATCTTCACGAAGCCGTCGGTGGTGCGGTTCACCTTGGCGCGGCCGTTCGCCGTGAAGGGAAACTTGCCGGTGTTGTAGGGGATGCCCGCCTGTTTCAGCTCCTCCTCGGTCTTGCCGACGGAGGCGACCTCCGGGAACGTGTAGATCACGTTCGGGATCGCGTCATAGCTCACGTGGCCGGCTTGGCCCGCGAGGATCTCGGCGACCGCAACGCCTTCATCCTCGGCCTTGTGGGCGAGCATCGGCCCGGCGACCACGTCGCCGATCGCGTAGATGCCCTCGATGTTGGTTTTGAAATCGGCGTCGATCAGGACGCGGCCCTTCTCCATCTTCACGCCGACGTAATCGAGGCCGAGTCCCTCTGTATATGGGATGCGGCCAATCGCGATCAGCGCGACATCCGCCTCGATCATCTCGGGCGCCCCGCCGGCCGCAGGCTCGACGCTCGCCTTCAGCGTTTTGCCGGACGAGTCGATCGCGGTGACCTTCGAGGAGAGTTTGAAGGTCATGCCCTGCTTGCCCAGGATGCGCTGGAACTGCTTGCCGACCTCGGCATCCATGCCGGGCAGGATGCGGTCGAGGAATTCGACGACGACGACTTCGCTGCCGAGGCGGCGCCACACCGAGCCAAGTTCCAGCCCGATCACGCCGGCGCCGACCACCAGCAGCTTCTTCGGCACGGCTTCGAGCGTGAGCGCGCCGGTCGACGACACGATGCGCTTTTCGTCGATCTCGATACCCTTGAGCCGTGCCACATCCGAGCCGGTCGCGATCACGATGTTCTTCGTCTCGACGGTCTGCGTCTTGCCGTCCGCACCCGTCACCTCGATCTTGCCGGGCGCGACGATCTTGCCGCGGCCGATGTGAGCGTCGATCTTGTTCTTCTTGAGCAGGAACGCGACGCCGTTGACGTTGCCGGCCACGCCTTCGTCCTTGAATTTCATCATCGCGGGGAGATCGAGCTTCGGCGCCGGCACCTTGATGCCCATGCCGGCGAACTCGTGGCCCGCCTCATCGAACAGATGCGAGGCGTGCAGCAGGGCCTTGGATGGAATGCAGCCGACGTTGAGGCACGTACCGCCGAAGGTCCTGTCCTTCTCGACGACGGCGACCTTCAGCCCAAGCTGCGCGGCGCGGATCGCGCACACATAGCCGCCGGGACCGGTGCCGATGACGGTGAGGTCGTAAGTCATTTTACAAATCCAGCACGATGCGCGCCGGGTCTTCGAGATTTTCCTTCACCCGCACCAGGAACGTCACCGCGCCCTGGCCGTCCACGACGCGATGATCGTAGGTGAGCGCGAGATACATCATCGGTCGGATTTCAATCTTGCCGCCGATCGCGACCGGACGCTCCTGGATCTTGTGCATGCCGAGAATGCCGGACTGCGGCGCGTTCAGGATCGGCATCGACATCAGCGAGCCATAGACGCCGCCGTTCGAGATCGTGAACGTGCCGCCCTGCATGTCTTCGATCTTGAGCTGACCGTCGCGCGCCTTCTTGCCCAGCGCCGCGATCGTCTTCTCGATGCCGGCGAGCGAAAGCTGGTCCGCGTCGCGCACCACCGGCACGACGAGGCCGCGCTCCGTGCCGACCGCCACGCCGATGTGGTAGTAGTTCTTGTAGATGAGATCGCCGCCGTCGATCTCGGCGTTGACCTCGGGAATTTCCTTCAGCGCCTGCACGCAGGCGCGCGTGAAGAAGCCCATGAAGCCGAGCTTCACGCCGTGGCGCTTCTCGAACAGGTCCTTGTACTGGCTGCGCATGTGCATCACGGCGCTCATGTCGACCTCATTGTAGGTCGTGAGCATCGCGGCGGTGTTCTGCGCATCCTTCAAGCGCCGCGCGATGGTCGCGCGCAGGCGGGTCATCTTCACGCGCTCTTCGCGCGAAGCATCGTCGGGAGGTGAGGGCGCGCGCACCTGCACGGCGGCGGCAGGCTGCGCGACAGGCGTAGGCTGCGCCGCGGCGCGCTCGATTGCCGCCATCATGTCGCCCTTGGTGACGCGGCCGTCCTTGCCGCTGCCGTCGACCCGTGCCGGATCCATGCCGGTTTCGGCGGCGATCTTGCGCACTGAGGGGGCGAGCGGCGCATCGGCCGCCGCGACTTTCGGCGGCTGAGCGGCGGGCGCAGGCTTTGCTTCCGGCCTCGCTTCGGTGGCGGGCTTCGCGGCAGACGGCTTCGCCGCCGCGCCAGCGCCTTCCTTGATCGAGCCGAGCAGCGCGCCGACCGCGACCGTATCGCCATCCTTCGCGGCAATGTCGCCGAGCGTGCCGGCGGCCGGCGCCGGCACCTCGATCGTCACCTTGTCGGTCTCGAGCTCGACCAGCGGCTCGTCCACCGCCACGGGATCGCCCGGCTTTTTGAACCATTTGCCGATAGTGGCCTCGGTGACGGACTCGCCGAGCGTCGGGACGCGGATTTCAGCCATATGAGCAATCCTCTGAATCTCATTCGTCATGCCCGGACTTGTGCCGGGCATCCCGCTTAGGTGAGCACTGTGCCTGCCCTAAGCGGGGTGGCCGGGACGAGCCCGGCCACGACGAGTCATCCCAGCGCCTCTTCCAACAACGCCTTGAGCTGCGCCTGGTGTTTCGACATCAACCCGGTCGCGGTCGCCGCCATTGCGGGGCGGCCGGCATAGCGCGGACGCTGATGCTTGGCGCCGATCTGCCGCAGCACCCATTCGATGAACGTGTCGACGAAGAACCACGCGCCCATGTTGCGCGGCTCCTCCTGGCACCAGACGATCTCGGCCTGCTTGAAGCGCGACAGCTCCAGCATCAGGGCCTTGGTGGGGAACGGATAGAGCTGCTCGACGCGCAGCAGATAGATGTCGTCGAGCCCGCGCTTCTCGCGCTCCTCCAGCAGATCGAAGTAGACCTTGCCGGTGCACAGGACGACACGGCGGATCTTGGCGTCCGGTACGAGCCTGATCTTCTCGTCCTTGTGGGTCTGCGAGTCATCCCAGAGCAGACGATGGAACGTGGCGTCCGGTCCGAGTTCGTCAAGCCGCGAGACCGCACGCTTGTGACGCAGCAGCGACTTCGGCGTCATCAGGATCAGCGGCTTGCGGATCTCGCGCTTCAACTGGCGGCGCAGGATGTGGAAGTAGTTCGCCGGCGTGGTGCAGTTCGCAACCTGCATGTTGTCCTCGGCGCACATCTGCAGGAAGCGCTCGAGCCGCGCGGATGAATGCTCCGGCCCCTGGCCTTCGTAGCCGTGCGGCAAAAGACAAACGAGCCCCGACATGCGCAGCCACTTGCGCTCGCCCGACGAGATGAACTGGTCGAACAGCACCTGCGCGCCGTTCGCGAAGTCGCCAAACTGCGCTTCCCATAGCGTCAGCGCGTTCGGTTCGGAGAGCGTGTAGCCGTACTCGTAGCCGAGCACGGCTTCCTCCGAGAGCATCGAGTTGAGCACCTCGAACGTACCCTGTTTCTCGGCGAGATGGCTGAGCGGCGTATGGCGCGCCTCGCTCTCCTGGTCGATCAGCACCGAATGGCGCTGCGAGAACGTGCCGCGCTCGGAGTCCTGACCTGACAGGCGCACCCGGTGGCCATCGAGCAGCAGAGCGCCAAAGGCAAGCGACTCGGCGGTCGCCCAGTCGATGCCCTCGCCCGACTCGATTGCCTTGCGGCGGTTGTCGAGGAACCGCTGGATCGTGCGGTGCACGTGGAAGCCCTGTGGCACGCTGGTGATCTTGGCGCCGATGTCTTTCAGTGTGGCGAGCGGCACGCCGGTGTTGCCGCGGCGCGGATCGTCGATGTCGTCGGCGTATTTGAACTTCGCCCATTGCCCGTCGAGCCAGTCGGCCTTGTTCGGCTTGTAGCCGGTCCCGCCCTCGTATTCGGCCTCGAGCCGCGCGCGCCAGTCGGCCTTCATCTTCTCGACTTCGCCTTCGGTCACGACGCCTTCGGCGATCAGCTTCTTCGAGTAGATTTCGAGCGTCGTCGGATGCGCGCGGATCACCTTGTACATCAGCGGCTGCGTGAAGGCCGGCTCGTCGCCTTCGTTGTGACCGAAGCGCCGATAGCAGAACATGTCGATGACCACCGGCTTCTGGAATTTCTGCCGGAATTCGGTCGCGACCTTCGCGGCGTAGACGACGGCTTCAGGATCATCGCCGTTCACATGGAAGATCGGCGCCTCGATCATCTTGGCGACGTCGGACGGGTAGGGCGACGAGCGCGAGTAGCGCGGATACGTCGTGAAGCCGATCTGGTTGTTGACGATGAAGTGAATCGAGCCGCCGGTGCGGTAACCCTTCAGGCCTGAGAGTCCGAAGCACTCGGCCACCACGCCCTGGCCTGCGAACGCCGCATCGCCGTGCATCAGCAGCGGCATCACCATAGTGCGGTCTTCGCGCGTTGCGCCGTGCTGATCCTGCTTGGCGCGCACCTTGCCGAGCACCACCGGGTCCACGATTTCGAGATGCGAGGGATTGGCGGTGAGCGAGAGATGCACCTTGTTGCCGTCGAACTCGCGGTCCGACGAGGCGCCGAGGTGATATTTCACATCGCCCGAGCCTTCGACATCGTCGGGCGCAGCCGAGCCGCCCTTGAACTCGTGGAACAGCGCGCGGTGCGGCTTGGCCATCACTTGCGTGAGCACATTGAGCCGGCCGCGATGCGGCATGCCGAGCACGATCTCCTTCACGCCGAGATTGCCGCCGCGCTTGATGATCTGTTCGAGCGCCGGGATCAGCGACTCAGCCCCGTCGAGGCCAAAGCGCTTGGTGCCGGTGAATTTGACGTCGCAGAATTTCTCGAAGCCCTCCGCCTCGACCAGCTTGTTGAGGATCGCGCGCTTGCCCTCGCGGGTGAAGGTGATCTCCTTGTGCTCGCCCTCGATGCGCTCCTGGATCCAGCCCTTCTGCTGTGCGTTCGAGATGTGCATGAACTCGACGCCGAGCGTCTGGCAGTAGGTGCGGCGCAGGATCGCGACGATCTCGCGCATGGTAGCGAATTCGATCCCGAGCACCTTGTCGAGGAAGATCTTGCGGTCCATGTCGGCTTCCGAAAAGCCGTAGGAGCGCGGGTCGAGCTCCTCGTCGTCCTTTGCGCCTTCGAGGCCGAGCGGATCGAGATTGGCGTGGAAGTGGCCGCGGATGCGGTAGGCGCGGATCAGCATCAGCGCGTGGATCGAGTCGCGCGTCGCCTGCTGTACGTCTGCGGCGGTAAGCTCGACGCCCGCGCCTTGCGCCTTCGCGCGCACTTTGTCGGAAATCTTCTTTTCGGCTTCCGCCCATTGCCCGTCTAGGGCGGACAGGAGTTCATCGCGCTCGATCAGCGGGGGCTTCTTCCACGAGGCGCCGCGCGTGTTCTTTGCCGCGTCCGCGCCGTCTTTCAGGCTGCCGAAGAAGTCGCGCCATTCGGCATCGATCGAATTGGGGTCAGCTTCGTATCTTGCCTGAAGGTCTTCGATGTAGGCGGCGTTGCCACCGTAGAGAAACGAGGAGATTGCGAAAGCCGCGTTCGCGTCCTGGCGTGACATCTGCCGCATCCTGATTGTTCGGCGGGTGAAATTCGCCCGTCAAATCAAGCCGATAAAGGCCTCGAATCCGCCCAGTGCCCGGTGGGCGGCGCCCTTGTAACCTATTTAAGCAACGGAGAAGACAAGAAAAAGGCCAAGGACTGAACTATGATTTCAGTACTTCGACGAGGGTCTTTCCGATCCGCGCCGGCGACGGCGAGACCTTGATTCCGGCGGCCTCCATGGCGGCGACTTTGGACGGCGCATCGCCCTTGCCGCCCGAGATGATCGCGCCGGCGTGGCCCATGCGGCGGCCGGGCGGTGCGGTGCGGCCTGCGATGAATCCGACCATCGGCTTCTTGCGCCCGCGCTTCGCCTCATCGATCAGGAACTGCGCGGCGTTCTCTTCCGAGGAGCCGCCGATCTCGCCGATCATCACGATCGCTTCGGTCTTGTCGTCCGCGAGGAAGAGCTCCAGCCCCTCGATGAAGTCCATGCCTTTCACCGGATCGCCGCCGATGCCAAGCGCGGTGGTTTGACCGAGCCCTTCGGCGGTCGTCTGAAACACCGCCTCGTAGGTGAGCGTGCCGGAGCGCGACACGATTCCGACTTTGCCGGGCTTGAAG
>Ga0310810_10005481_pt1 | contig 14197 bp, 7 predicted proteins | sample NCmetagenome_FD_207641 | JGI IMG/M metagenome (GOLD analysis project Ga0310810, IMG submission 207641) | Soil microbial communities from experimental microcosm in Duke University, North Carolina, United States - NC | ecosystem: Engineered > Artificial ecosystem > Soil microcosm > Unclassified ... | reverse complement strand
GCTCCCGGACGATTACTGTCGCAGCACTGCTGACATCTTCGCTCTTCACGGGCGGATGGCTGATCGTGCGCGGCGCTCACGACAATCCCGCGACACCCGCAGAGGCGGAGCGTCTCTTCAATCAGGTCTTCACGCACGTCGAGCGGTTCTACGTCGATTCTGTTCCGCCGAACATGCTGTACCGCAAGGCCGTCGACGGAATGCTCTACGAGCTGGAGGATCCTTACACCTCGCTGCTTCCGCCGGAAAAATTCACTCGTCTGCACGAGGTGACGTCAGGCAATTACGCCGGTGTCGGCCTTCAGGTGGACGTGCGCGACGGTTGGATCGTCGTGATTGCTCCTGCACCGGGAAGCCCCGCTGAGCGCGCGGGAATTCAGCCCGGCGATCGCGTCGTTGAGATAGACGGGCATTCGGCAAAAGGGTGGACGCTTGAAGAAGCGACGGCAGCATTTCGCGGTGCACCGGGCACAAAGCTCGCGCTTCGCGTCGAGCGGCCCGGGATGCTCGCACCGGTCCCATACACGCTCGAGCGTGCGCCGCTACATCAGAGCGCGGTGCGCCGGGTGGCAATGTTGCCCAACGCGGTCGGTTACATCGACCTGAAAGCATTCAGCGATTCAACGACGCAGGAGCTGACGAGCAGCATCAACGCTCTCATGTCGAAGGGAATGAAGTCGCTCATACTCGACATGCGCTCGAATCCGGGCGGATTGCTCGACCAGGGCTTGAGCGTTGCCGATCTGTTCCTCGGACGAGGCCAGCGGATTGCGAGTCTCAAGGGGAGAGCCGAGCCGAATCGCGAATACAATGACACGACTGCACAGCGATGGCCGGGATTGCCGCTTGTGATTCTTGTCGATGACCGAAGCGCGAGCGCGACGGAGATTGTTGCGGGAGCATTGCAGGATCACGATCGCGCGCTGATTGTCGGCGAGCCGACGTACGGAAAGGGAAGCGCTCAGAGTATCATTCCACTCGGCGCTGCGGGCGGATTGAAGATCACGACGTCGCGATGGTATACGCCCGCGGGTCGCTCGATCAGCCGACGCGCTGTGCGCGAGGATAGCGACGAGCCCGAGGACGAGAAGGAACAGAAATACAAGACCGACGCGGGTCGTACGGTTTTCGGAGGCGGTGGGATTGCGCCCGATGTGATCGCTGCCGATTCCACTGCTCGGCGGCAATCGCGTGTGCTGCAGATGGCGCTTGGACGAAAAGTCGGACAGTTCCGCGACGCGATTACCGATTACTCACTCGCGCTGAAGGCGAAGGGAGAGGTGAAGTCACCGCAGTTTGTCGTCACCCCTGCGATGCTCGACGAAGTCTGGAAGCGAATGGTCGCGCGCGGCGTCGAGATTCCTCGGATGACTTACGATGAATCCTCGCCGCTCGTGTCGTCGCTTCTAGCGTTCGACATAGCGCGTTATGTGTTTGGTCCTGAGGCTGAATTCCGGCGACGGGTTGCCACCGATCGCGTGATCGGCGAAGGGCTCGAGATGATAACGGGAGTCAAATCGCAGGCGGCGCTGCTGGATCGCGCGGCGGCGAAACAGAAAGCACAGGAACAGCCGGCCAACGAGTGAGTGAACGAGTTTTCATAGTTGGCGCGGGGCAGGTCGGTAAGGGACTGTTCCGCGCTTTTCGCGCTGCCGGTGTTGACGTGCTGGGTCTGCACTCCCGTCGGCCGACGGCTCTTGCGACTTCGAGCGGACATTTACCGGCGACAATCGCAGAAGCAAATGCGGTGATTGTTGCGGTGCGTGACGATCAGCTCGACGATGCGCTCGCCGAAGTCGTCGATGCCACGACTGCATCGGGTCGACGTCGTGTTGCGTCCGGTGCGGTGATTGTCCATACGTCCGGAGGCGCTGAGCCGGAGTTGCTGTCGCGACTGGGTGACATGCAATTGAGCGGCGGAACGTTTCATCCGCTTATTCCTTTTGCGAATCCCGAGCGCGCGCCGGAGCTGCTTCGTAAGGGATGGATCGGCATTGACGGTGATGATCCTGCGCGCGCGACGTCGCGTCGCCTAGCGGGGCATCTTGGTGCGCGAACGCTCGACATTCCGGCGGGTATGAAGCCGATCTATCACGCCGCTGCTGTGATCAGCTCGAATTTTCCTGTCGTGCTCGAGGCGGTCGCGAGCCGGTTGATGACCGACGTTGGGATTCCCGAGCGCAGCGCCGAGCAAGCTGTGCATTCGTTGATCGAAGCTGCGATCTCGAATACCGCGGGTGCGCGTGCGGAGGATGTTCTTACCGGCCCCGTTGTGCGGGGTGATGCAGACATCGTGCACCGGCATCTTCAGGCGCTGCGCCACGATCCCGATGCGCGCGCGTTGTACCGCCGGCTTTCTTTTGCAGCTTTGGAAATAGCCGCGCGCCGCGGCGTGGACCCCGACAAACTGGCCGAGATTCAGAGACTGTTGCTGTTGCGCTGAGCAAATTCGCCGATCGTGTCCGTCGAACAGCATGGGTTACTTTCTCGTGAGGAACCCCGAACCATGCGCGGCGTGAGCTTGTTTCCCACGCGACGGTGTAACCTGAGTAGTACCGCTTTGCCAACTCAAGGGGAATGACATGCGCGTCATACGGCTGCTCCTATGTGGGTCAATTCTGCTCGCGTGTCATGAGACGACGAGCCCGACTGTTCCGACCAAGCTGGCGTTCACTGTCCAGCCGCCTGCATCAGCTACCGCGGGCACGCAAATCCTTCCCGCCGTCGCTGTCGCGATTCAGGATGAAAACGGCCATACGGTAAGATCGGCGACGAACCCTGTCACTATTTCACTAGCCAACAACCCGTCTGATGGGACAATCGCGGGCGTGATTACCGCGACACCCGTGAATGGGATTGCAACTTTCAGCAACCTCTACATCTACAAGGCCGCCATTGGTTACACGCTCTCTGCCAGCGCGCCAAATCTTACAAGCGCGACCAGCGCACCCTTCGAGATTAAGCCGGGCGCGGCAGCGATCTTGAAGTTCCTTGTCCAACCCAAAAATGCTACGGCTTCGTCCGCGATTCCCTTCAGTATCGGAGTCCAGGACTCTTCAGGAAACACAGTCTCTGGCGCGAGCAACAGCATCAGCGTTTATGTCTCGATCAACCCGTCCAACGGGACGCCGCCAGGTCCTGTTAACGTCACCGCGGTGAATGGTGTGGCGAGCTCTAGTGATTTGAGGATTAGCCGGGCGGGTTTTGGATACAAACTGACTGCAGTCACTTCGGGACTGCCGGCAGTCAGCAGTGAATCTTTCAACATCGCCGCCGGACCCGCGGCTAAGCTCGCCTTCACAAGCCAGCCGGCATCAGCGAATGCTGGAGATCCGATCGCGCCACCCGTTGTTGTCGAGGTTCAGGACGCCGCCGGTAACCGGGCGAGCACAAACACGCTGGTTACAGTCGCGCTCGCCACGAACACTGAAGGCGCAAGATTGTCCGGAACGACGACGGTAATGGCCTTGGACGGGTCCGCAACTTTTGGAGATCTGAGGATCGACAAGCTCGGTGTGGGACTCACGCTTGTCGCATCGGCGTCGGATTTTGGACCCGCGACCAGCGCTCCGTTTAGCGTTCGCGATCTGTTCCGATTCACCGCAATCACAGCAGGATATTTCCACTCATGCGGTATTGCGAACACCGGCGGTGCTTTCTGTTGGGGGGCGAACTACAGCGGCCAACTCGGTAACACGGCGTCCAATAGCACCGTCAGGAGTCCGATACCCGTGATTGGGGGATCGATCCTCACGACCATTTCGGGCGGTCGAGACCATGCATGCGGGTTGACCGCCGCAGGCGTCGCGTATTGCTGGGGTGCAAACGAGAATGGCCAACTCGGGAACGGCGGTGCCGGTTCTACACCCTCACCAGTTTCGGGAGATCTCACGTTTGCACAAATAAGCGCAGGGTACGATCACACCTGCGGCGTTACTACTACAGGGGCAGGCTATTGCTGGGGATCTGGGACCGCGGGCGACCTCGGCAATGGATCAATAAGCACGAAGAATGTGCCCACTCTCGTGTCAGGTGGCTTGACCTTCAGAAGCATCGTTGCCGGGCGAAATTTTACCTGCGGAGTGACCACGACAGATGCCGCGTATTGCTGGGGTGACAACTATGGCGGAATGCTTGGTGATGGAACAGTGACCCAGCGCCTCGTTCCGTCCGCTGTGACGGGTCAGCTCAAGTTTGCGAGCGTGGCTGCCGGTGGCTTTCACTCATGCGGACTTACAACAGAGGGAAAGGCCTACTGCTGGGGAACGAATGGGTTCGGGCAGCTAGGCCACGCGAGCAGCACTCAGCAGAGCACGGTACCGATCGAAGTCGCCGGAGAACATGTTTTCACTTCGCTGACCGTCGGCAACCGGCACAACTGTGGGATTATTGCGAGCGGCGCCGCTTATTGCTGGGGTGATGATTCGGGCGGAAACCTGGGAGACGGGACATTTCTGGCGAACAGCACCCCGGTGCCGGTTGCCGGAGGACTAACTCTGGCGTCGATCAGCGCAGGCCGTTTTCACACGTGTGCAGTCACGACAAACAACGAAGGGTATTGTTGGGGACAGAGCACGCTTGGCGACGGAACATCGGCAACGAGCAACGTGCCGGTGAGAGTTCGGTAATCATATAATTATTTGTTGACGTCGGAGGATCATGCGCCTGCTCTCCAGTTCGTTCACTCGCGTTCTTTTGTTGCCAGTTGTGGTAATCGCCGGATTGATTGCCTGCCACGAGGCGACCGCGCCCGCGGTTCCAGCGAAGCTCGCGTTTATCGTGCAGCCACCGGCTTCTACTACCGCAGGAACGCAAATTCTTCCCGCAGTCACGGTTGCCGTTCAAGACGCAAACGGTAACACCGTCACGTCCGCAACCAACGAAGTCTCGATATCGCTCGCTAACAATCCCGGGAACGCGACGCTTTCGGGTGTTACGAGGGCAACAGCAATCAATGGCGTTGCGACCTTCGTGAATCTTGTCGTGAACAGAACGGGAGCCGGTTATACGCTGTTCGCGAGCGCTGAAAATCTTACCGGCGTAACGAGCTCACCGTTCGAAATAAAAACGGGCGCCGCGGCCAGGCTGGGATTCACGGTGCAGCCGGCGGATGCGACTGCGTCCGCACCGATTTCGGTAGCGGTTGCAGTGCAGGATGCTTCAGGGAATACAGTCACGACCTCCGCGATGGCGGTCAACATCTCTATCTCGACCAACCCGACAAACGCCACTCTCAACGGCGTGACGACGGTGGTAGCAGTGAACGGCATCGCAACTTTTTCCGGTTTGATCATCAACCGCGCGGGAACGGGATACGTCCTTACTGCTGCTGCCCAGGGTTTCGGTAGCGCCGCCAGCCAATCGTTCAACATCCTTCCGGGACCGGCGGCCAAGCTTGCGTTTACAAACCAGCCCTCGGTCGTGGCTCCTGGGGTGACAATGAACCCCGCCGTAGTCGTGGAAGTGCAGGACGTCGGTGGTAATCGCATCCCCTCAGCGACGCCGTTCATCACACTCTCGATCGGCACGAACCCGAGCGGTGCGACGTTGTCAGGCAATACAACTGTAAGGGCAGCGAACGGCATAGCGACTTTTGATAATCTCAGCATCGACAAACCCGGTGCAGACATCATTCTTGTCGCGTCTGCAGCGGATCTCGCCGGCGGCACAAGCGCACCTTTCACCATTCGGGAGCTACTGAAGTTCACCGCGATCACTGCGGGATACTTTCACTCATGTGGCATTTCGCCTGGCGGCAGCACTTTTTGCTGGGGGTCGAATTCCTCCGGGCAACTCGGAAGCGTCGAATCGAATACTATAGCGATCTCCGCGAAAGCAGTTAGTGGAGGGCTTGGCTTTGCGACAATTACCGGGGGCCGCGACCACACGTGTGGGTTGACTCCCACAGGAGTTGCGTACTGCTGGGGCGCTAACGATCTCGGCGCGATTGGCAACCCTGGCGCCACAGGGGTGGGCCCGTCAGCCGTTGCGGGAGATCTCACGTTTGGGTGGATAAGCGCCGGCTATGATCACACCTGTGGAGTGACAACCACGGGCGCAGGCTATTGCTGGGGCTCTAACTCGTTCGGCGAGCTGGGCATCAATTCGTCCGACCGCAAGGCGGTACCAACGGCGGTAGCAGGCGGCCTCTCCTTCACGAGCATCAACGCCGGGCGGGATTTCAGCTGCGGCGTTACGACAGCAGGCGTCGCGTATTGCTGGGGCTCGAACGACGGAGGATGGCTCGGTGACGGAACAACGGCGAGACGCACCATTCCAACAAAAGTCTCCAGCTCGCTGGTCTTTTCAAGTGTTGCCGCGGGAGGATTCCATTCGTGCGGCCTCACCATCGCGGGTGCCGCTTACTGTTGGGGATCAAACGGGTATGGGCAGCTCGGGAATCCGGCATCTGGTGGACAGAGCAACGTACCCGTCGCGGTTTCGGGCGACCTGGTTTTTGTCACACTGAGTGTAGGAAACCGTCACAACTGCGGCATCACTGCCGACGGTCGAGCCTGGTGCTGGGGCGATAACGTCGACGGGAATCTGGGAGACGGAACTTTCACGACGAGGAGCACGCCAGTCGGCGTCTCAGGTGGGCTCACCTTTGTCTCGATCAGCGCAGGCCGTTTTCACACGTGTGCAGTCACGACAAACAACGAAGGGTACTGTTGGGGACAGAGCACGCTCGGCGGCGGAACATCGGCAACGAGCAACGTACCGGTGAGAGTGCAGTAATTATTGCAGCGCCGTTGAATCGAGAATTCGCGTGCGTGGGGGCGGAGAGAACTTGAACGCACTGGCCGCAATTGTTGGATTTGCAATGACTCGCGTGATCACGACATTGCGCTTGAGGCCATTCTGATCGACGACCTCGAACTGTTTCACTGCACCACTCGATGGATCGATCCACACTTTTGCGTTCTTGAACGGCGCGCTGGCGGATTTCGGAGTAAGAAGCACGATGCTCGCGTTCACTCCGCCCAGGAATTCGGTACCGCCGCCCTTGATCGCAAAGCGACTCCGTGGTGACGTAAGAAACATTGCGCCCGGATCGACCGTTTCCGCGGTCTTGTCACTTGCAGTGAGACGCACAACCTGTCCCGGCGCTGTACTTGGGAGATACACCCATACCGCGCGACCGTCCGCTACGACACGATCGCCTTTTGGATTCGTGAAATTGATCGCGAGCAGATTAGGCTGTTTGCGAAGTACTTCACCGTTCGACACGGACGTTGTGCCCGTGAGCGGATTGGTGATCGTCTGCCTGAATTCCGCGCGCATCGTCTTCATGCTCGCGTAATTACTGACCGCGCGATCCATCACCGCTTCCGGTGTTTGTGCGCGTGCACTGACCGCGGCGATCGCGACCGCCGCAATGGTTGTGATCATTCTCATGTTAATGCTTACCCGCTACGCGGTGTGCCGTTCCTGATGAAAGAATTCTCTCGGGCTCAGGGTGTTCTCCATCGACTGGAGCAGAGCTCACGCGGCGCCCGATCGCTTGCGCCACTGCACGCAACTCTTCGACCAGCGTGCGGAACTCATGCGGGTGCAGCGACTGCGCCCCGTCGGAAAGTGCGCGATCGGGATTTGGATGCATTTCGATAATCACTCCATCCGCGCCTGCTGCAACAGCAGCGCGCGCCATCGGAGTGACCTTGTCGCGCAACCCTGTTCCGTGGCTAGGGTCGGCGATGATCGGCAGATGCGAAAGCCGGTGGACAATCGGAATCGCAGTGAGGTCCAGAAGATTTCGTGCTGCGGGATCGAACGTTCTCACTCCGCGCTCGCACAGAATCACATTCGGATTTCCCTCGGAAAGAATGTACTCTGCGCTCAACAGGAGATCCGTAATCGTCGCCGCCATTCCGCGCTTGAGAAGAACCGGTTTGCCGAGCTTTCCGACAGTCTTGAGAAGCGAATAGTTCTGCATGTTGCGCGCACCGATCTGAATGCAGTCGCCCATCTCGGCAATCAGGTGCGCGCCCTCTTCATCCATCGCTTCAGTGACGATCGGCAATCCAGTTTCGCGTCGCGCAAGAGCGAGCAACTCGAGGCCACGCTTGCCGAGTCCCTGGAATGCGTACGGAGAGCTGCGTGGCTTGAATGCTCCGCCACGAAGCGCCGTGCCGCCGGCATCCTTCACGATGTGCGCTGCTTCGATGATCTGCTCTTCCGATTCAACCGAGCACGGACCGGCAATTATTGGGACTTCATCGGCACCGAATGAAACACCGGGCGCAATCGTCACGACTGTGTCTTCGCTCCGCCACTCGCGGGAAACCTGCTTGTACGGCTGCGTGACGTGAATGATCTGCACGACACCGGGAAGCGCTGCGAGACGCGATGAGTCTACTCTCCCATCGTTACCGACAAGCCCGACGGCCGTGCGCTGCGCACCCGGCATTGGCCGAGCTTCGTAGCCCATTTCCTTGATGACAGTGCAGACGCGATCTATTTGCGCGTTCGACGCGCCATGTTCCATTACGACCAGCATTTTCTAGGCGGAGAGCGCGGTGACGGGAGTTTCGGCTGGTGCAGTGCCGGCGATCGCTTCGTCTATCGCACGCCCGCGCATGTGCACGCTGACGAGTGACGACACGCCCGGCTCCTGCATCGTGACGCCGTACACGGCGTCGGCTGCTTCCGTTGTCGTTCGCGGGTTGTGAGTAATCACGATGAACTGCGTGTTGGCCTTGAATTCGTTGAGCATTCGGACGAACCGCCCGATGTTCGCATCGTCGAGTGGCGCGTCCACCTCATCGAGCAGACAGAACGGGCTCGGCTTCGTGAGGAAGATTCCGAACAATAACGAGAGTGCAACCAGCGCGCGCTCCCCGCTCGAAAGAAGATGAATTCGCTGAGTGCGTTTTCCGCGCGGCGCGGCGTGAATCTCGATGTCGCCGTCGAGCGGTGATTCCGGAGTTTCCAGTCGCAAATCACATTCGCCGCCGCCGAACAGCGTCATGAAAATCTTGTGGAAATTCTCACGAACCTGAACGAAGGTTGTGAGGAACAGCTCGCGTGCGGTCACATCGATTTCACGAATCGCCTGCTGTAGTGAAAGCCGAGCAGCGGTGAGATCGTCGCGCTGCGTCGACAGAAACTCCAATCGTTTCTGCTCTTCCTCGTGCTCTTCGATCGCAAGCGGATTCACCGGGCCAAGCGCATCAAGCTGGTCTCGCAGCTCGGCGGCTTCGACGCGAAGCGAGTCGTCGTCTACGTCCATCTCCTCGGTTGTTTCCAACAGCGACTCCAGCGGTCTCCGCCATTCTGCTTCGAGTCGTTCACGAATCGCGGTGCGACGCCCCGAGAGCTCGGTGTAGCGCAGCTCGGATGCGTGGAGCTCTTCGCTCATCGTAGCGGCTTCGTGTCTCGACGAAGTGAGCCCGTGCTCTGATGCTTCGAGCCGCTCATCGGCAGTGCGCACTCCGAGCTCAGCGGTAGCGAGTCGGGCTTCAGCGTCCTCCAATGTCGATTGACGCGCGGCCAAATCTGTCTGCCACCCGGAAAGCTGTTCCGCTAGTTGGCTGTCAGCACTGGAAAGCGTGGACAATTCAGACTGAAGCGACTCCAGTCGTGCGGCAACGGTTGCGTATTCGTCGCGCAAATGTCGCTCGCGGTCCATCGCCACTTGTAGGCGGGCCTGCGCTTGCGCGCATGCAACCTGGCTCGCAGTGCGTTCATCGAGGGCCGCATCCTGACGCGTTTCGGTTTCCGCCAGCTGCCGGCGCATGTCTGCAAGAGCGGTGTCGTGCGACGCTGTCGCCGCAACCAGCTCGGCTGCAGCGAGCTCGATTTGAGCAACGCTCTCGTTGAGCGTCATCTCGCGCGAAGCGAGCCGCTCGAGAAGCGACGTTGCGTCTGTCAGCTCACGAGCTGCGCGATGATGCCGGCGGCTTATTCCCGTGAACAAATCCTCGAACTCGGCTGATTCGCGAGAAGCTTCGGCGGCGGCTTCCTGCGCGAGCTGCGCCGCGCGCTCAGCGCTCTCGAGCGCGGCGCGTGCAGAGTCGGCGGCGCGTCGTGCACGATCGCGCGCGCTGTTCGCTGCCTCGAGCTGCTCTCTGGATTCTGCAATCTCCGCACGGCGGCGAATTGGGCCGGGTCCGGAGAACTTCGCCGGCAGCCAGATTGCGCCGCGCGAGTCGATGAATCCAGTGCCGTTTTCAATCGACTTCACACGGCCGAGAAGCGCCCGTACCCAACGTGACGCATCGCTCTGCGTCTTTACCATCCATGACAAATCTTCCTGATCGCCGTTCGTCGAATGGTTTTCATCGAGCGCAGCATCAACCGGCAGAAGAAGAAGCGATCCCGGATTCGCATCTGAATGCCAGGCGCGCACTGCGTCGGCCGCCGCACGGTCACGCACCAGTACTGCGTGAACAGTTGCACCGAGATAACGCTCGACCAGCGCAGCAGTATCAGTATCGGCGCTGATGAAATCGCTGAGCGGACCAATGATCGCGCCATCACCAAATCGCTCGCGCTCATCGAGCAACTTTGCCGCGGCAGGTGCAAGACCCACGCGCTCACGCTCGAGCGCCTCGAGAGCATTCACTTTCGCATCGAGCGCCGTGAAGGTTTCCTCCGCACGCAACAATGCCGATCGCGATGCCGAATCTTCCTCTCGTGCAGCACGCAGTGCGCCGAGCGCAGTCGCAAGAGTCGCGTTGCACTCCGCAGTGCGTTGACGGCTCGCGGCAAGACCTTCCTCCGCATCTGTGAGCTCACGCCGTACTGCATTCTCCGAATCGGTAAGCTGCGAATGCTCTTCGATGAGAGTTGTACGACGCGCAGCGAGCTCCTCGAGCTCACGCTGAGCACCAAGCCGATCGAGATCGTGGCGATGAGCCTTTTCACGCAGATCTCGCGCGGCACGATCTGCGGATTCGACGGCCGCGCGCGCAGCAGCCAACGCAGCGCGAACGGATTCTTCCTCTGCGACACGCGCGGTCAGTGCCGTTTGCGCCGATTCCATCTCCGTTTCGAGCTGCTCGCGATGCGCTATTGCCTGTTGGAGATCGTCGGTGACTTTTCCAACCGTGTGATCGCCTTCCTCGCGCTCCATCTCGGCGCGCTGGCGTCGCGACATTGCGTTTCGCTGTCGCTCTTCAGCAACTGCGATCTCTGCACGAAGCTGCTGCGTGCTCGATGATTGATCGGACACGAGACGAGCGAGCTCATTGCGTTTTGCTTCAGCAGCTGCTCGCGCACCGTGCGCAGCGTCTCGTGCGGCTTCAGCAGCAGCGACTGCTTCGTCCGCTGCTGGAACAAGGGAGCGCAGCTCTGCAACGCGAATCTCGAGGCGCGCGAGCTCATCGCGCCACGCGTCCATTTCTCTCGCGGCGAGCGCAATCTCCACCGTAAAACGGCGACTCATCAGCTCAGTGTGTTTCTCGGCACGTCGTCGTTGACGCGCGAGTGAACGCACCTGAGTCTGAACTTCCGAGATCAAATCGTCGATGCGTGAAAGATCGACAGTCGTTTCCTCGAGCCGACGCTCGGCAGTTCGTTTTCTATCGCGATAAAGACCAATGCCGGCCGCTTCCTCGAAGAGCTCGCGACGCTCGTCGGGCCGATCGGAGAGCAGTGCGTCGATCATCTTGCTCTCGATCACAACACCTGAATCTGCGCCGAGACCCGTGCCGCGAACCATGTCGTGAATGTCGCGCAGACGGCATGGCGCGCGATTCACGAAATACTCGCTTTCGCCGGATCGACTCAGCCGTCGCGTTATCACAACTTCGCGGAAGGGAACTGCGAGTGCTCCGTCATCATTCTCGAAATGCAGCGACACTTCAGCGATGTTGACGGGGCGCCGCGCGGAGGAGCCCTGGAAGATCACCTCTTCCATCTTTGCGCCACGAAGCGCGCGCGGCCGTTGTTCGCCGAGTACCCAGCGCACTGCATCGGACACGTTGGATTTTCCGCAGCCGTTTGGCCCGACGACGGCTGTCACGCCGGGCTCGAACAACATCTCCGTGTCGTCCGCGAAAGATTTGAATCCAAGAAGCTCGAGCTTCGTCAGTCGCACTACTGCATTCTCCCTGTTCGATATTCGAGCACCGGTGTCAATCCAGCGACACGAAGTGCAGTTGCGGCCAGCGATGCCTGCGCGGGTTTCTCGAAAGCGCCCGCATAAAGCCGGGTGCTGCCATCACGCTGTGTCAGCGCATATGCCGCGATTCCGCGAGCGATGAAGCTGTCGATCTTTTCCCGTGTTTTTTGCGTGACGGCCGCCTGAGATGCTACGCTGTCTACTCGCAACGCGAGCGGTGTGCGCACCACCAAACCGCCACTGTCCGGCAGCAATCGCCGGCGACGAAGGGACGCCAACAGGCGCGCTGCCTGCGCGCTGTCGCCGAATGCTCCGGCGTGCACCTTGTACCAGATCGCTTCCGTCTCGCCGATTGGAACCAGCGATATCGTAGCGGCCGGCGTCATTGCACCGAGTCCACGGAGCGTAATGATAGCACTTTCCGAGGTATTTGCCGATACAATTTCTACGGAAAATGCAGTAGCGGTGCTGGAATCACCCGGATTGGCAACTACCATTTCCGGTTTTGGCGGTGGCGGTGCGGTATCACGGACGGGCGCCGGGAGCATCACGGTGTCTGGTGCGCGCGACCCTCGGCGGGCGATACCACCGGGGCGCAACGCAATCATCGCGAGAGCGACGAGCACTACCGCCAGCGCGGCCATGGTCACGCCGCGCGATCGCCACCATGGTTCCTCGGCAGGCTCGACTTTGACTCGTACGCGTTGCACCTCGACAGGATGCGGAATGCGTGCGAGCAATATCGCATCCGGCACTTTTTCCAGGGGGAAATCGCCGACGAGAAGCACTCCGTCGACTTGCGCGGATAGCTTGTCGAGATCGGGCGCGTCGGGTGCAACTATGAGAAGAAGCAGTGCATCCGTTGCAGCAAAGTCGGATGCGATTCGCCGCCAGCGATGACTTCCAATTATCTCAGGTATTGCAGGTGATTCGGTTCCACTCGTCAGAATGCCGAAGTTCTCGACGCCTTCGACTTCTCGCATCACCTTCTCGAGAGACGCACCGAAAACAAAACTGTCGTAAATGCCGTGCGAATCGTCCGCGGAGACGAGCGAGCGAATTGGCTCGAGGTCGCCGACCAGATCTCCCACTACGACACGACGGTGTGGGGCCTCCGCACGAGCAAGTCCAACTGCGACGTGCGCCGCGGCGACAGGATTATCGGAAATTACGAGGACAGTCGAGTATCCTCTGAGTGCGATCGAGGTCTGACGTCCCGCGCGCTCGTAATTGTTTTCAATCGCCCGCGGATCTCCCGCGGTCACTGGCCGCCCTCGTAAATCCAGTACTGTCTCTTCGATTCGCGACCGATGCGCTCCGCCTCCTCCCGGGTGCTGTATGGTCCGAGTATCACCCGGAAGATCGGAGTGCCGCCCGATTGCGTCTGCACAACGCGTGGCCTGGCGCCATCAACCTGAATCTCTGCCGCCGTCGCACGCGCGGTCTGCTCGTTCAACAACGCGGCAAACGACACGATAAATCCCGTCCCGACTCTCGCTGCCGGCGGAGGCAGCACCATCGGGGGCACCATCGTCGGCGCAGCATCGCGCATCGGCAGATTGCGGGGAGTTGAATCGGTGGAAGGTCGAATCATCGTGTCGGTTGCAGGCGTGCTATCTCCTGTTCCGAAAGTAACCGGTTGGTCGAGATTTGCCGCCCGCGGACGAAATCCATTCCAATTGAAAAAGTACCAATAATCCCTGGCGCCGCCGCGAATGGTGCGAGTCGCAGCAAGAGACTCCGCATTCACGAAGACAATGTCCGGTCCGCGCACGGTCGCAATCGTTCCGTCCGGAGCGAAAGCGGGAAGATCGTTCGTCCATTCAGTCGCGATGCTTCCGATCACCTTGCCCGTCCCGATTGCAACAAGCCACGCAGAGTCTGCCCCTGATGCGGGCTTTGCAAGCAGCGACTGGCCGAGAGGATCGATCCTGAGATCAGACGCATTAGCGGGCAACTGAATCGTGGCGGTGACGGATTCGCTGTATCTGTCGACGACGGTAATCTCGGACGCTCCAACGAGAGCGATAAATACGCGATCACCGCTCGGAGTCGGAGCTATCGCCGCAACGTCACGCTTCGTGGGAATCTTCTTGAGCTCCTTCAGACCGCGTATCGTCACGCCTTGCA
>Ga0310810_10005479_pt1 | contig 14198 bp, 14 predicted proteins | sample NCmetagenome_FD_207641 | JGI IMG/M metagenome (GOLD analysis project Ga0310810, IMG submission 207641) | Soil microbial communities from experimental microcosm in Duke University, North Carolina, United States - NC | ecosystem: Engineered > Artificial ecosystem > Soil microcosm > Unclassified ... | reverse complement strand
AGGATCTGACCCCTGAAAAAATCGCCGCCGAAATCAAGGAGGTCGGCTACGACGTGGTTTCGATCAGCCGCAGCGACCTGTCGGTCGAGCAGATCCGGGCGTCCAGGCAGTGAGGGCGCACTCGACGCTGAGCTGGCTCTCGGTGTTCACGAGCAGCTCGACGCTCGTCTGCTGCGCCTTGCCGGCCCTCATGGTCGCGCTCGGCGCCGGAGCGGCGCTCTCGGGCCTGGTTGCCGCGGTACCGCAACTCGTCTGGCTCTCGGAGCACAAGGGGCCGCTTTTCGCGGTCGCGGGGGGAATGCTCGTCGCGGCGGGAGCGCTGCAGTGGCGCATCCGGCGCGCGGGCGCCGAGTGCCCGCCCGATCCGGCGCTCGCCGCGGCCTGCGCGACGACCAAGGACTACTCGATCCTGATTTACGGGATCTCGGTCGTCATCTACGCGATCGGCGCGTTCTTTGCGTTCGCCGCGCAATACTTCCTATAGCGATTGGCCCCGGCCGGCCCGGGGCGCCCATTTTTTTTCGCAAGGAGCGCGCCGGTTGCAGAGCGTCAGTTCAGCGCGTAGAGGCGCTCACGCGCCTGGTCGAGCCGCTTCTGCGCCTCGTCGATGTCGGCCTTGAGCGCGTCGACGCGCGCGTAGTACTCGGGCGAGCGCGGAACCTTGCGCTTGCCCTTGCGCGGCGCGGGCGTGCTCTCGTCCATGGCCGGCATGAGCTCGTCCTGACGCGCGGCGACCCCTACGGTCAGGCGGTTATAGGCGTGCAGGAGCTCCGACTCCGCGTAGCGAACATCTTCGAGCGCGCGGTCGCGCGCCTTGTCGGGAAGTGCCGGGGCACGAACGGTGTGGCCGGCGCCGTCATACCTCGCGGTCTCGACGAGGCGTGCGCTCGTGTCGACGGAGGCGATGCTGTCGGTGAGGATCGTGCGGCCGTCGACGGTGCGGAAGCGGTAGATGTCGCCTGCGACCGCGCTGGTGCTCAGAAGAGCGAGGATCGAAACTACCAGGGACGCCGCGCGAACCACGCCGCGATTCTGGGCGCTGCCCGTTGCGTTGGCGATGCGCCGGATGGAGGATTATCGTGGCAGTCCGGCCGGAAACGGGAGGTTTTCTGCAGAGCAGCGACGGGGTGAACCTGTTTTCCTGGATGTCCCAGGAAGGCGGCATCGGCAACGTGGCGCGGCAATTTGCCGCCGCCCTCCTGAATGCTCAGGTTCCGGTGCGGGTTTTGAGCCTGGATGGCGCTTTGCCCGCCTTCCTCGAGCCCCATCGGGGAAGTCCTTCCCTGCCGCTCGACCGGCGCATCAACCTGTTCATCTTTCCGATGTCTGCGCAGAAGCGCTGGATTCCGGAGCTGGCGCCCCAGGCGAAGGAACTCGGCCAGGTGAATGTGCTGATGGGATTCTGGGAGCTCGAGCGTTTCACGCGACGGCAGCGGGACCAGATCGCCGATGCCGACGTGTTTCTCGCGGCGTCGGATTTCCTCGCGGACCTCGCGGCATCCGCAGCAATTCCGGTCGTCCGCTGCGGAATTCCTCTCACCTTGCCCGCCCCGGTGCCCGGCTATCGTGAAAAGCTCGGGCTCGAGCCGGGCCAGGTGGCCTTCATCACGGCAGCGGATCCGGGCAGCGATTTGCTTCGCAAGAATCCGGCCGCGGCGGTGAACGCGTTTGCCTTGTCGGGGGCCGCGGCCCTCGGCGCGCGGCTCGTGGTCAAGCTCAACCTGCGCGGCGCGGCACGGCTCACCGTCGAGATGCGCCAGGCGATGAGCCGGTTCCAGGAATTGATCCGCCGCGTTCCCGGCGTGCTCGCACTCGACGATGAGCTCTCGTATGCCGAGGCGCTCGGGTTGTATGCCGCCTGCGACGTCTATGTCAGCCTGCATCGCGCCGAGGGCTTCGGCTTGCCGCTGCTCGAGGCCATGCTGCTCGGCCGGCCGGTCATCGCCACCGCGTACTCGGGCAACTGCAGCTTCATGAACGAGAGCAACGCCTGCATGGTGACGTGCTGCAAGGTGCCGGTCAGGGCGCTGCACCCGGCCTATCGCGAGCAATCGCTTGCCGGCGTCGAATGGGCGGAGCCCGACACGGCATCGGCGGTACGCTGGTTTCGCGAGCTGGCCGGCGATGCGGATCTGCGCCGACGCATCGGTGCCGCCGCGCAACGCGACGCGCGCGCCTATGTAGAGCGGGCCGCCAAGATGCCTTGGTTGGCGGAGTTCCGAAGTTTGTCCCGAGTCGACGACGGTCGACCGTGAGTTCGAATCGCTGGACTGAGCTCTAAGTAATTGAAAGACAAAAAGAACGCTTGGCTGGTACGGGGGTTGCGGGTAGGGGTGTATCTGGCCCCACGCAGCTTCCGGGGCCGACCAACGAAAGGTAGGTGCCCCATGAAAAGCCGTCTTCTGACTGCCTGCGTCGTAATCGGCTCGATGCTTGCCCCGCTCGCGGCGTATTCCGCCGAGGATGCGGACCACGACCGCACCCACCCCAAGCAGTGGGTGAAGGACTCGGCGATCACGACGCAGATCAAGACCAAGATGGCAGCTGACCGCGAGGTCAGCGCGATGCACATCAAGGTCGATACGGACGGCCACGGCGTCGTGCAGCTGAGCGGCACCGCCAAGAGCGAGGCCGAGGCCGACAAGGCCGTGGCGATCGCGCAAAGCGTCAAGGGCGTGACCTCGGTCGACAACAAGATCACGGTCGCCAAAGACCGGTAACGCTTACCGTCCAGTTCGGAAGCACCGGGGCGGTCTCTCGCGAGACCGCCCCGTTTTTTTGTCAGTGCATCGCCCCCGAGAGCACGATCTTGCTGCCACGAGCGGCTGGAACGCGGCTGAGAAGCGCGCGAGCCACATCGCTCGCCGCAACGGAGGCGAAGTTCTTCGGGGCAAGCGGACCCAAAAGCCGGCTCACGGCGAGCGCGATGCCTTCGCCCCGGCGAACGGGCTGTCCCAGGCTCGCGCGATCGCCGGCGAGGAAGGAGGGGCGGGCGATGACGAGGCCTTCGAAAGCCAGGGCCCGCAGGGCCTCTTCGAGCTCGCCTTTCACGCGGTTGTAGAAGAGCCCCGATTTCGGGTCGGCGCCCATCGCGCTCACGACCCCGGCGCGACGCGCTCCGGCGGCGAGCGCGGCGCGCGCGACGGCGAAGTTCGCTTCGAAGTCCACGGCGCGAAACGCCTCCTGGCTTCCCGCGACCTTGATGGTGGTGCCCAGAGCGAGGTACGCCTCATCGATCGCCGGCAACGTGCCGAGCGAGCGAAAGTCGAAGACGTGAACCGTGACCTTCGCGGCGGGCGCATCGAACGCGCGGCGGCTCAGCACGTGCACGCCCGAGACCGAAGGATCGGCGACAAGTCCCCGGAGGATTTCCCTTCCGACAAGACCCGTCGCGCCGGCGAGCACCACCGTTCTCGGCATGGCTGGTTACCCCGAGGTCAGTTTGATGAGCGTGATTTCGGGGCTCGTGCCAAATCGTACCGGCGGTCCCCAGCTGCCCGTGCCGGCGCTCACATAGACCCACATGCGGTCCTCGCGCGTGAGCCCGGCCACGTGCGGCGCGTGCACGAGGCGGACAGCAAGCGTCCAGGGAAAGAACTGCCCGGCGTGCGTGTGGCCGGAAAGCTGCAGGTCGAATCCCGCGCGGGCGCCGAGCGGAGCGAGCTTCGGGTTGTGCGCGAGCAGCAGCCGGAAATCCGCACTGGGCGCCCCTTCGAGGGAGATTGCAGGCCGCGCGGCGCGATAGGCCGGATCGACCACCCCGCCGACCAGAAGCGTCGCCTGTCCCTTGTTGAAGGTGGTGTACTCGTTCAGCAGCACCCGCACGCCCATGCCGCGAAAATGGGCGATCCAGTCCTGCGCGCCCGAGTAGCAATCATGATTGCCGAGCACGAAGCAGCACCGGCCGTCCGCGGCGAGCGCGGCGAGCGGCGCGATGTCCGCCGCGAGACGCGGCACCGGCCCGTCGACCATGTCGCCGGTGAGGACGGTGAGATCGGGGGCCAGGGCTCGCGTGCGCTCGACGGCGCGCTCGACGTAGGCGCGGCGGATGCTGCGGCCGACGTGCAGGTCGGAAATCTGCGCGATGCGAAAGCCCTCGAGATCCGGATGCAGGCCCGGCACGCGAAGCACGACCTCCTCGATGCGCGGCCCGCGCAGCGCCGTGAGCGCGCCGATCACCAGGGCGAGAAAGGAGGCGACGATGACCGCCGGGACGCCGTCGCGGGACACGAGCTCGTACACCGAGCCCAGCGGCAGCGCGGAGGTGACGAGGAGCGCCAAGTCGCGCACGAGCGCGAAGACGAAAATGAAGCTGACCCACGCCATGGAAAGATAGCTCGCCTGGTGCACGGCCTCGTCGAGCCGGCTTTCTTCGCCGTTGCGCTCGCGCGTCCAATAGAGCACTGGCACGATCCAGATCAGCACGAAGGGGATCGCCAGAAACCCGCGCTCCCACGGGCCTGCGGCTAGGCGCCCCGCGACATAGACGTAAGCGCCGCCCAGGAGGCCGGTGACGGTGAGCACGAACGGAAGAAGGCGTGCCATGGTCGGCGGGAATTGGTGGAGGCGGGGGGAATCGAACCCCCGTCCGCAAGCGATCCACAGTCAGGACTACATGCTTAGCCTGGTGATTTGAGCTTCGCTTCGCGCCCGCCCACCGGCAGGCTGACGCTCGGCTAGCCGCTTCGACGGATCCCCGGGACCAAGCGGCCAAGCCCCGGAGAGGGGCTGATGTGAATGACGCTGCACCCTTTTCAGGGCCTGGCCCATCAGCAAGCCAGTGCAGCGTCTAGCCGGTATTAGGCGGCTAGAGCGAAACGCTCGTCGTTGGCGTTTGTAGTGTTTCCAGTTGGATTTACGAGGTAGCTGGCCCTCGGCATGCCCTGCGCTGCTTCAGCACTCGCGTCGAAACCAGGTCGCCCCCGGTTCTCAATCGCGTAACACTGCGATTATCCCATATGGGGTCGGAGGGAACTCCGTACAAGGGCGGAATGTCTTTTGGGTATGGCGAAGAGAAAGGATGTTCCGAGCAAGCGACAGGCCTCGACCCCGGTCGACGGCGACCCGTTGCATCCGGGCGGGCTCACCGACGAGGAGATCGCAAAAGTGCTCGCCGACGTCGAGGAATGCTTCCGGCGGCAGAGCGAGTTCTTCAGCCGCATGGCGCAGCGGGGCAGGACGCGGCTTCAGCACCGGCGCTGAGCGCTCGAGCGGCGGCCGGCCCCGGCCGTCAGAGATGCCCGACGAGATCCATCGGCCGGCGGATCACCGCGTCGGCGTTCCAGTCCTTCCAGTCGTCGCCGTAGCCCCACTCGACCGCCACTGAGCTCATGCCGGCGGCGTGCGCGGCAAGGATGTCGCGCAGGTCGTCGCCGAGGTAGAGGCAGTCGCGCGGCTCGAGGTGAAGCTCGTTCGCGGCGTGCAAAAGCGAGGCCGGATGCGGCTTCAGGTGCGGCGTGGTGTCGCCGCAGACCACGCAAGCGGGCTTGAGCCCCATCGTCGCGACGAGCTTGCGCGTGAGGCTGGTCGACTTGTTGGTCACGATGCCCCAGCGCAGGCCGCGCGCCTCGATCTCGCCCAGCAGCGTGTCCATTCCCGGGAAGAGCTTCGTCTCCACGCAGATCGACTCGGCGTAGTAGCGCAGGAACTCCTCGCGCATGTCCTTGAAGTCCGGGTGCTCGGTGAGGATGCCGAAGCCCGCGACGATGAGTCCGCGGGCGCCCGCCGAGGCGAAGGGCCGCAGCTTCTCGAGCGGGATTTCGGGCATGCCGCGCACCGCGCGAAGCCGGTTTAGCGCGGCGACGAGATCGGCGGCCGTGTCGGCGAGCGTGCCGTCGAAGTCGAACAGCACGGCGCGCGCGCCCGCGCGGACGGCTTTATTGCTCATCGTTCGCGCAGCAGAGCGCGTAGTTGACGTCGCAGTTGTCGCCCAGCCGGTACTGCTGCGTAAGCGGGTTATAGGTCATGCCCTTGAATTCCAGCGGCCGCAGTCCCGCCTCGCGGCACCAGCGCGCGAGCTCCGAGGGCCGGATGAAGCGTGCATAGTCGTGCGTGCCCTTGGGCAGGAGCTTGAGCAGGTACTCGGCGCCGATGACGGCGAAAAGGTAGGACTTGGGGTTGCGGTTGAGGGTCGAGAAGAACACGCGCCCGCCCGGTCGCGCGAGCCGCGCGCAGGCCGCGATGGTGCTCGCGGGATCGGGAACGTGCTCGAGCATCTCCATGCAGGTGACCACATCGAACTGGTTTGAATGGGTTCCTGCTTTTTCTTCGGCGGAGATTTTCTCGTAGCGAACGGCCAAGCCGCTTTCCACCAGGTGGAGCTCCGCCACTTTCAGGGGCTTGTCCGCGAGGTCGATGCCCGTGACGCGCGCACCCGAGCGCGCCATCGCTTCGGCGAGGATGCCGCCGCCGCAGCCGACGTCGAGCACGTCCTTGCCTTCGAGCGGAGCGAGCTCGCGGATCCAGGCGAGGCGCAGCGGGTTGATCTCGTGCAGCGGCCGGAACTCGCCGTGCGGATCCCACCAGCGGTGGGCGAGCTCGCCGAATTTCTCCAGCTCGGCGGGGTCTGCGTTCTGCTCAGCGACCATAAACAAAAAGCCCCGCCGGAGCGGGGCTTTTTAGAAGCGCTCCGGAGCTCAGGGCTTCTTCGTGCCGATGACCTCGATCTCCACGCGGCGGTTCTTCTGGCGGCCGTCTTTCGTCTTGTTGCTCGCCACGGGCTGCTTCTCGCCCTTGCCTTCGGTGTAGATGCGGTTCGGCTCGACGCCCTTGGAAACGAGGTAGCTCTTGACCGACTCGGCGCGGCGCACCGACAGCTTCTGGTTGTAGGCGTCGCTGCCGATCGAATCCGTGTGGCCGATCGCGATCACCACCTCGAGGTTGATGCCCTTGATCCGGTTGGCGAGGTCATCGAGCTTGGACTTGCCCTCGGACTTGAGCACCGCCTTGTCGAAGTCGAACAGCACGTCGGCCGCGAGCGTGACCTTCTCGGCAACGGGCTTGGGCTTCGCCGCGGGCTTCGCGGGCGGCGGGGGCGGCGGCGTCACAACGGGCGCCGTCCTCTGGATGAGGTCGGGGTCGCATTCCTCGATCGCCATCGCGGGCGTCCACCAGGTGGTCTTCCAGCACTGGCCCACGCTGTTCTTCCACACCGGACCCCCGACACCTTGGGTCCAATAGCCTTCCTTCGTCTGCGCGGCGGCGTTGAGCGACAGCGCAACACCTGCGGCGATGAGCAGCGACATCCACGGTTTCTTGATCATTCGTCCCTCGCTGGAAGCGTTGAAACTTATTTTTGAATCAAGGCTCTGGACGAGCCACGCAAAGTATTCTGCCACAGTTTGGTAGGGGCTTTCAACCTAGAAAACACTGAATTTTCAAGGTTTCCGCGTGAAACAAGCTGTCGTCCCCCCACCCACACGTCGCTGACGTGCTCCCGTCCGGCCGTGTAGACGAGGTGGGATACGGGGTCGTAGCAGGGGTCGAGCTCCGGCCCTTCATATCGTACCGCGACTAAATCCGCGGCCTTGCCCGGGACGATCGAGCCGATGCGGGAGGCCAGGCCAAGGGCGCTCGCGCCCCCGAGCGTGGCGGCGCGCAGCGCCGCGTGGGCCGGCAGCGCGCCCGCGTCCTGCGCCACGGCCTTGGCCAGCAGCGCGGCCAGGCGCGTTTCGGCGAGCATGTCGAGGCGGTTGTTGCTGGCGGCGCCGTCGGTGCCGATCGCGAGGTTGACCCCGGCAGCCGCCAGCTTCGCCACTGGCGCGAAACCGCTCGCGAGCTTGAGATTGGAGGAGGGGCAGTGTGCGACCGAGGCACCGTGGCGCCCGAGCAACGCGATCTCCTCGCCCGTGAGGTGCACGGCGTGCACCGCGATGAGCGACGGCCCGACCAGTCCGAGGCGCGCGAGGCGCGCGAGCGGCCGCGCGCCATGCTCGGCCATCGAGCGCTCGATCTCGTCCCGCGTCTCGTGCAGATGGACGTGCACCGGCACGTCGATCTCGGCGGCGATCGCCGCGATCTTGCGAAAGCTCGCATCCGAGACGGTGTAGGGCGCGTGCGGCGCGAGGCAGAAGCTGACGAGCGGATGCTCGCGAAAACGATCGCGCAAGGCGAGGCCCTTGGCGAGATAGTCGTCGGCATCCGCGGCATAGGCCGACGGAAAATCGATCACGATCATGCCGTGGCTGGAGCGCAGCCCGGCCTCGAGCGCGGCCTCGAGCGAGGCCTCGGCGACGAAGTACATGTCGTTGAAGCAGGTGACGCCGCCGCGCAGCATTTCGGCGCAGGCGAGCAGCGTGCCGTCGCGCACGAACGCGGGCGAGACGTGCTTGGTCTCGACCGGCCAGATGTGGTCTTCGAGCCAGCGCATGAGCGGCAGGTCGTCGGCGAGCCCGCGCATGAGCGTCATCGCCGCGTGCGTATGCGCGTTGACGAGTCCGGGGATGAGGGCGTGCTCGGGAAGCTCGACCCTGCGGCAGGAGGGAGGAAACCGCTCCTCGGCCGCCGCGCGCGGCAGCACCGCCTCGATCAGGCCGTCGCGCACCGCGACGGCGTGGTCTTCCAGCACCACGCCGGGCGGTTCCACCGGAACCACCCAGCGCGCGCAGAGAAGAGAGGCGTCGGTCTTTTCTACTTGGGCTTGCCGTGCACTTCGACTTCCACGCGCCGGTTGGGCGCGAGGCAGGCGATCAGCTGCTTGCGGTCCTTCTGGTTGCACGAGGCGAAGGGCTGCGCGCTGCCCATGTTGGTCTTGCCGTAGCCGGTGACCTCGATCTTGGAGCCGTCCATCCCCTTGGAGACGAGGTAGGCGCGGACCGCGGCCGCGCGGCGCTCCGAGAGCTTCTGGTTGAACTGCGCCGAGCCGAGCCGGTCGGTGTAGCCGTTCACGTTGGCGAACGCGAGCTCGCCCAGCGTGGGCAGCTTCGCGATGATGTCGGTGTCGAGCCGGAACATCGCCATCTTGTCGAGCTTGGCGCCGCCGAGCGGGAAATGCACGGTCGACGTGAGCACGACGGCCTTGGGCGCGGGCTTCGCGGCGGGCTTGGCCGCGCTCCTCGGCGCGAGCGGCGGAGGCGGCGGAGGCGCGGTGCGCGAGACGAGATCCGGATCGCATTCCTCGATCGCCATCGCCGGCGTCCACGAGGTGAGCTTCCAGCACTGGCCGGAGCCGTTCTTCCAGACCGGGCCGCCTACGCCCTGCGTCCAGTGTCCGTCCTTGGTCTGGGCGCTCGCCACGCCCGCAGCGATCAATGCCGCGCCGCCGGCGAGAATTGCCAGCGCGGACGCAAGCATCCGTTGAGTGTTTTTCATCGGTTCCCCCTCCTTGCACAGGCCCGGAAAATCAGCGGCCATTAGAGCATAAAACCCGTCGGCGTGCAGCGCGCGCATGATAAAATTCCACGTGCTTTTCGCAGTGATTTTCCGTTCCGAAACATCTCCCCGCAGAGCGCCGATCTAGCCCCCGCGCATGGACTCGTTCGCCAAGGAAACGATCCCGGTCAGCCTCGAAGAGGAGATGCGCCGCTCGTACCTCGATTACGCGATGAGCGTGATCGTCGGGCGCGCGCTGCCCGACGTGAGGGACGGACTGAAGCCGGTGCACCGGCGCGTGCTGTTCGCGATGCACGAGGCGAACAACGTCTGGAACCGCCCCTACGTGAAGTGCGCGCGCGTGGTCGGCGAGGTGCTCGGCAAGTACCACCCGCACGGCGACACGGCGACCTACGAGGCGCTCGTGCGCATGGCGCAGGACTTCTCCATGCGCTACATGCTCATCGACGGCCAGGGCAACTTCGGCTCGATCGACGGCGACAACGCGGCGGCGTACCGCTACACGGAGTGCCGGCTCGACCGCCTCACGGCCGAGATGCTCGCCGACATCGACCGCGAGACGGTCGACTTCGCCGACAACTACGACGGCAAGGAGCGCGAGCCGACCGTGCTGCCGACGCGCATTCCGAACCTGCTTCTCAACGGCTCTTCCGGCATCGCGGTCGGCATGGCGACCAACATCCCGCCGCACAACCTGTCCGAGGTGGTCGACGCGTGCCTGCTCGTGCTCGGCAACCCGGCCTGCGCGATCGAGGACGTGATCAAGGCGATGCCGGCGCCGGATTTCCCGACCGCGGGGATCATCTACGGCATCTCGGGCGTGCACGAGGGCTACCGCACCGGCCGCGGGCGCGTGGTCATGCGCGCGCGCACGCACTTCGAGGAGGCCGGCAAGGACCGGCAGGCGATCATCGTCGATGAGCTGCCCTACCAGGTCAACAAGAAGGCCCTGCTCGAGCGCATCGCCGAGATCGTCACCGAAAAGAAGCTCGAGGGCATCTCCGACATCCGCGACGAGTCCGACAAGGACGGCATCCGCGTGGTGATCGAGCTCAAGCGCGGCGAGATTCCCGAGGTGGTGCTGAACAACCTCTACAAGCAGACGCAGCTGCAGGACAGCTTCGGCATGAACATGGTGGCGCTGGTCGACAACCAGCCGCGCCTGCTCAACCTCAAGGAGCTGATCGACTCGTTCATCGCGCACCGGCGCGAGGTGGTGACGCGCCGCACGGTGTACGAGCTGAGGAAGGCGCGCGAGCGCGGCCACGTGCTCGAAGGCCTCGCCGTCGCGCTCTCCAACGTCGATCCGGTGATCGAGCTCATCAAGAAGGCGCCCTCGCCGGCGGACGCGAAGCGCGAATTGATGGGCCGGGCCTGGGCCTCCGATCTGGTCAAGGACCTGCTCGGCCAGAACGATTTCGCGAAATTCCGCCCGCAGGGGCTGGCGGCGGAGTTCGGCCTCAAGCCCGACGGCTACCACCTGTCGGACGAGCAGGCGCAGGCGATCCTCGAGCTGCGCCTGCAGCGCCTCACCGGACTCGAGCAGGACAAGATCCGCGACGAGTACAAGGACGTGATGAAGGCGATCGCGGACCTGCTCGACATCCTCGACAAGCCCGCGCGCGTGATCTCGATCATCGGCGACGAGCTGCGCCACCTCAAGGACGAGTTCGGCGACCGCAGGCGCAGCGAGATCGTCACGGTCGCCGAGGACATCTCGATCGAGGACCTGATCGCGCCGCAGGACATGGTCGTCACCTTCTCGCACGGCGGCTACGTGAAGTCGCAGCCGCTCGGCGACTACCGCGCGCAGCGGCGCGGCGGCCGCGGCAAGACCGCGACCACCACCAAGGACGACGATTTCGTCGAGCGGCTGTTCGTCGCCCATTCGCACGATTACCTGCTGTGCTTCTCGGACAAGGGGCGCCTGTACTGGCTCAAGGTGTTCGAGGTGCCGCAGGGCAGCCGCACCAGCCGCGGCAAGCCGATCGTCAACATGTTCCCGCTGGTGGAGAACGAGAAGATCACCGCCGTGGTGCCGGTGAAGGAATTCGACGAGAACCACTTCGTCTTCATGGCGACCGCCAAGGGCACGGTGAAAAAGACGCCGCTCGCGGAATTCTCGCGCCCGCGCCCCTCCGGGATCATCGCCGTGGGGCTGGACGAGGGCGACTACCTCATCGGCGCCGCGCTCACCGACGGCAGCTACGACGTCATGCTCTTCTCCACCGAGGGCAAGGCGATCCGCTTCCAGGAGGAGGACGTGCGCCCGATGGGCCGGCAGGCGACCGGGGTGCGCGGCATGCGGCTGCCGGATGACCGCGGCTGGCGCGTGGTGTGCATGCTGGTGGCCAAGGACGACAAGCAGACGGTGCTGACCGCGACCGAGAACGGCTTCGGCAAGAGAACGCCGATCGCCGAGTACACGCGCCACGGCCGCGGCGGCCTGGGCATGATCGCGATCCAGACCACCGAGCGCAACGGCGCGCTCGTCGGCGCCGTGCTGGTGGACGACCAGGACGAGGTGATGCTCATTTCCACCGGCGGCGTGCTGATCCGCAGCGCGGTGAGCGAGATCCGCGAGCAGGGACGCTCGACGCAGGGCGTGACGCTCATCAACCTGGGCGAGGGCGAGAAGCTCGCCGGAATCGAGCGCATCGTCGAGCGCGACGAAGTCGAAGGCAATGGAGGAGGCAACGGGGGCAACGGCTCGTCCGACGGCGAGACGCCGCCCGCGGCACCCAAGGATCCGTCGGGTCCGACGATCCACTGATGGCCCGTATCTTCAATTTCAGCGCCGGTCCCGCGGTGCTGCCCGAGGAAGTCCTTGCGCGCGCCGGCGACGAGATGCTCGACTGGCATGGCACCGGCATGTGCGTGATGGAGATGAGCCATCGCGGCAAGGAGTTCATCGGCATCGCCGCCGAGGCCGAGGCCGACCTGCGCGAGCTGCTGTCGGTGCCGAAGAACTACAAGGTGCTGTTCCTGCAAGGCGGCGCGACCCAGCAGTTCGCGCAGATCCCGATGAACCTGCTGCACGGCAAGGGCAAGGCGGATTACGTCGCGACCGGCGAGTGGGCGGGCCGCGCGATCAGGGAAGCGAAGGCTTTTTGCGACGTGCATATCGCCGCGTCATCAGAGGACAAAGGCTTTACCTACGCTCCGAAGGAATGGAACGTGAGGCCCGACACGGCCTATGTCCACTATTGCTCGAATGAAACGATCGGCGGGGTCGAGTTTCATTCCGTTCCGGACTCGAAGGGCGCGACGCTCGTCGCCGACGCGTCATCCCATATCCTTTCGCGCCCGTTCGAGGTGTCGAAGTTCGGCCTGGTCTACGCGGGCGCGCAGAAGAACATCGGGCCGGCCGGTCTCACCATCGTCATCGTGCGCGAGGACCTGACCGGCAAGGCGATGAAGGGCACGCCCTCGATCATGGACTACAAGGCCCAGGCCGCCGCCGACTCGATGCTCAACACGCCGGCGACCTACTCGATCTACATCGCCGGGCTGGTGTTCAAGTGGCTCAAGCAGCAGGGCGGCCTCGCCGTCATGGAAAAGAAGAACATCGAGAAAGCGAAGCTGCTGTACGACCTGCTCGACCAGAGCAGCTTCTACCGCAATCCGGTCGCGCGCCAGGACCGCTCGCGGATGAACGTGCCTTTCACGCTCGCCGACGCGAAGCTGGACGAGGCCTTCCTGAAGGGCGCGGAGAAGGAAGGCATGGTGCAGCTGAAGGGGCACCGCTCGGTCGGCGGCATGCGCGCCTCGATCTACAACGCCATGCCGATCGAGGGCGTGAAGTGCCTGGTCGACTACATGAAGGAATTCGCGCGCCGTGGCTAGGAAAAAGTGCGAGGTGCTGGTGCTGAACGCGATCGCGCAGGTGGGGCTAAAGCGCCTGCCGGCGGAGCACTACGCGATCGTCAAGGAATCGAAATCTCCCGATGCCATCCTCGTGCGCTCGCAGGAGATGCACGGCATGACCTTCGGCGAGGACCTGAAGGCGGTGGGGCGCGCCGGCGCGGGCGTCAACAACATCCCGGTCGCGGAGCTCTCCAAAATCGGCGTGCCGGTATTCAATGCCCCCGGCGCGAACGCCAACGCGGTGAAGGAGCTGGTGCTCGCGGGGATGCTGATCGCCGCGCGCAATATCGTCCCCGCCATCGACTTCGTCCGTGCCCTCGATGAAAAGGACATGAAGAAGAAGGTCGAGGAGGGGAAGAAAAACTACGCGGGCGAGGAGCTGCCCGGGCACACCCTCGGCGTCGTGGGGCTCGGCAAGGTCGGCAGCCTCGTGGCCGACGCGGCGATCCGCCTCGGCATGAACGTGCTCGGCTACGACCCGCACATCACGGTGGAGGCGGCCTGGAGCCTGCCTTCGCAGGTGAGGAAGGCGAACTCGGTCGACGAGCTCCTGCGCGCGAGCGATTTCGTGACGCTGCACGTGCCGCTGGTGGAGAAGACCCGCGACCTGCTGAACGCGAAGAACCTGCCGCACATGAAGGCGGGCTCGGTGCTGCTCAACTTCTCGCGCGAGGGCATCGTCGACGAGGCGGCGGTGCTCAAGTGCCTGGGCGCGAAGCACCTGCGCTGGTACGTGACCGATTTCCCGTCGGCGAAGCTGAACGGCAAGCCGGGCGTCGTGGCGCTGCCGCACCTGGGCGCTTCCACCCGCGAGGCCGAGGACAACAGCGCGGTGATGGTGATCGACCAGGTGCGCGAGTATCTCGAGAACGGCAGCCTGCAGAACGCGGTCAACTTTCCCGACGCGATCATGCCGCGCGAGTCGCCGTACCGGCTGGCGATCGCCAACGCGAACGTGCCCAACATGCTCGCGCGCATCTCGAACGCGATGGGCAGCCGCA
>Ga0310810_10005478_pt1 | contig 14198 bp, 16 predicted proteins | sample NCmetagenome_FD_207641 | JGI IMG/M metagenome (GOLD analysis project Ga0310810, IMG submission 207641) | Soil microbial communities from experimental microcosm in Duke University, North Carolina, United States - NC | ecosystem: Engineered > Artificial ecosystem > Soil microcosm > Unclassified ... | reverse complement strand
TGATGGCTTCGAACGCCATTCGTGCCTTGCCGCCCAGCGAGAACAACGACGAGGCTGCCAATGCTCGGGCCCGCACGGGAAATCCCAGAAAGGAGCCTTCGGGAATCGGGTGCAAACGTCCGTCGCGTAGGACGTAAGCGGTGCGCGGCGTCAGCGTTGAAACAAGGCGATCCGTGAGCCCGAGCTCGCCGCACAGCGCGATGGCCGCTCGCTTCTGGGTGAGCAGGGCATCGGGGCCACCATCGATGACCCATCCATCGAAGCGATCGGTCCGAATGACGCCGCCAGGCCGATCGCTCGCCTCGATCAGCCGCACGTCGAGGCCGCGGCGCTGCAGCTCGTAGGTGGCGGCGAGACCGCTGATACCGCCGCCAACGACGACGACCTCGACGGCGGCGCGGCCGTTCACGCTTCTACCTTCTCTGTTCTCCGTTCGTGTTCACTTTCAGTGTTCTGTTCCCCGTTCCGGTCCTCGTTTGATTCGTCGAGGTCGTGGAACCGAACATGAAACTGAAGACGAACAGAGCACGGAGAACAGAGAAGCGTGAAGCGCAATATGTTCACCTCCGCGACGCGCGGTGAACATATTGCGCCAGCATCTGCACGTTTTCGACGGGTGTGGACGGCAGGATGCCGTGCCCGAGATTGAAGATGTGCCCGGGCCGGCCGCCGACACGCTTCAAAATGTCTTCGGCCTGATCGAGCATGCGCCGCGGCGGGCCGAGCAGCAGCGTGGGATCGAGGTTTCCCTGTACCGCGCGATCGAGGCCGATGTCGTCCCAGGCCTCGTCAATCGGCACGCGCCAATCGACGCCGATGACATCGCCGCCCGCCTCGCGCAGCTCCTGGAACATCGTCGCCGTGCCTGTTCCGAAATGAATCGTCGGCACCCGGCCGGCGATCGCGTCGAAGATCTTCTTCGAATGCGGCAGCGCAAACTCGCGGTAATCCGAGGCGCTCAGGGTGCCGACCCACGAATCGAAGACCTGAATCGCGTTCACCCCGGCATCGATCTGCGCGTTCAGGTAATCACCGATGATCGTCGCGAATTTGTCGCAGAGCCGGTGCCACGCGTCCGGGTGGCCATACATCAACGACTTGGTTCGCGCGAAGTTGTTCGAATGGCCGCCTTCAATCGCGTATGACGCGAGTGTGAACGGCGCTCCCGCAAAGCCGATGAGCGGCACCCGGCCGCGCAGTTCGTCCTTGACGACCTGAATCGTCTCCAGCACATGCGGGAGCGCGGTGCGCGGGTCGAACATCTTCAGCTTGTCGATGTCGGCGGGGGACGCAATCGGTCGTTCGAGTTGTGGGCCTTCGCCCTTCACGAAATCGAAGGGAAGTCCCATCGGTTCGAGCGGCAGCAGCAGGTCGGAAAACAGAATGGCAGCATCGACTTCGATTCGTCTGACGGGCTGCAGCGTGACTTCGGCCGCCAGTTCCGGCGTGCGACAGATTTCGAGAAGCGAGTGCTCCTCGCGGATGGCCCGGTACTCGGCCATGTAACGTCCCGCCTGGCGCATGAACCACACAGGCGTGACGTCGACCGGCTCGCGGCGGCAGGCTTTGAGAAAACGGCTCAAGGCTCAGGGCTCAGGACTTCAGAATCTTGAGAAGGCAAGAATCGTGGGTGCGAAAGGCTAAGGGTACCCGAAGCCGGGAGTCTTGAGCCTTGAGCGGATCATTCCCGGACAGGACTGTTGAGCAGTTCGCGCGCAAGCGTGACCAGCTCTTCAAGCCAGAGCGGTTTGTAGCGAAGCTCGGCGCCGAGTTCCCGGATCTCATCCGACTGCGCATCGTCGAGGTAGTAGTCACCCGTTACGATGGCCACAGGAGTGTTCGTCAAGCCCGGAATGGCTCGGATGGCGCGCAAGAATTGCAGTCCGCTCGTCAACGGCATCCGGAGGTCCAGAATGACCGCGTGGGGCCGATGAGTCTGCGCCAGACTCAAACCCTCGTCGGCTGACAGCGCCGCCCAGACCTCGTAGCCTTCCAGACGAAGCATTCGCGAAAATGTATCGGTTACGCTAACGTCGTCGTCCACGATGAGCATGCGGGGAGGGGTCTCGGGATTGGCGGACGGAGAAGACACCGGCGTCATTATGCTATATTCAGGCGCTTTGGACGCCGGATCTGACGCCGGAATGTCTATGGGTACGGAGGTTGTGTGAGCCCAATCCTCGTCCGGCCTGTCCGGGAGCAGCTCGAGCACGACCGCATCATCCGCCTGCTTCAGGCGAAATATAAGAGAAAGTTCGACGTCGCAATCAACCCCGGCAATGAACAGACGGCGCCGGTCGGCGGTCCGCCGCCATGGTTTCCCGACCTCGTGCTGCAGAGCGACCGCGGGCGAAAAATCCTGGGAGTCGTCGAGGTTGAGACAGCCGAGTCGGTCAACCACCTCGAAGCGATGTCGCAATGGGCGGCATTTTCCAGACTGCGGACGGCGTTTCACCTGTATGTGCCAGTGTCGATGATCGATGTCGCGCGGCGCCTGTGCCAGGACATGCAGATCCCTGTCACCGAGTTCTGGGCGTATCACGTCATCGGCGATCAACTTCGCTTTACGCTCGTGCAGAAAACGGCCGAACCGGAAGTGAGGGCGGTGAAGGCTGCGCCGGTCGGTCGCTCCGCCGCGGCCCCCGCACGACCCGGACCGAACGGGCAAACACGCGCGCATGCACGTGCCGCCGCGCCGGCGAGCCGTAAGGCGGTGGCCAAGAAGAGCTCTCGTCCCGCCGCACGCGCCGCCGCAGCCCGCAAGCCGGCATCGCGACCATCTCGGGGTGCCGCAAAGAAAAGTTCAGCCGCGGCGCGCGCACAGAAGCGTAGATAACGATCCGTGCCCTTCCTGCGTGTGATCCGCGACAAACGCGGTTACGAAACCACGTACCTGATGCATTGGTCGCGCGAAGGGAACCGTCAGCGATCACGAATCCTCTACATGTTTCGAACGCCTGGCGGCGTCCGGGTCGGGCGCGAAGCGCTCGAGGCCGATGTCCTCAAACAAATCGAATCGCAGCATCCCGACATCGAATTCGACTGGAACGCGGTGTTTCACAATCAGCAGGTGATCGAAACGGCAACGGAGCCGCGTCGGCCGCGGAAGAGGACCCCGGTGGAGGGTGCATCCGAAGCCGCACCCCCGCCGCCGCCCCCGCCGGCACCGCCGCGTTTTGCGGTTCCCTCGAGCATCGAAGGGGCGACCCCCGACGAGCAGATCGCGTTCCTCTCGCGGTGGTATACGGCGATCCGCGAGAAGATTCCTCAGCGTGCTCCGGATCCCGAACGGCAGCAGGCGCTGTTTGCGCTTGCGGAGCGGCTCAATCCGGCGGCGTGGACGGATGCCGACGAGATCACGGCAGGTCTGCAGCAGGCCGTCGAAGCGCTGCAGCGCCTGTCGCATGTGTTCGCCAAACGCCGTCGTCGCTCCAAGAAGCGAACTCCCGAAGCGTGATGTCCTGGCTCGCGGTCTTGCTGCTCCGTGTCGGAGAGCTGGGCCTGTGGGGCGTACTGCTCTTTATCGTGTTGTACGTCGTCGCCGCGGTGACGCTGGCGCCGGCGTTTCTGCTCAGCGTGGCTGCCGGGGCGATCTTTGGCGTTTGGAAGGGGTCGTTGCTCGTGCTCATCAGCGCCACGCTTGGCGCGACGGCCGCCTACGGCGTCGCGCGGACGATTGCGGGCACGCGCTTCGTGAGGTGGATTCTGCGCGACCGGCGCATTGACGTAGTGCGCAGGGCTGTCGCTCACGAAGGAGCGTGGGTGCAGTTTCTCCTGCGCCTCTCGCCGGTCGTGCCGTATGTGCTCCTGAATTACGCGCTCGGTGTCAGCGGCGTTCGTCTGCGTGACTTCTGGCTGGCGTGTTTCGGCATGACGCCGACCATCGTCATGTACGCCTACTATGGAAGGGTCGTCGGCGACGTGGCGAAGATTGCCGCGGGAATTGCGCCGCCGCGCGGTTCCGGGTATTACGCGCTGCTCATCGTCGGGCTGATTGCCACCTTTGTGGCAACGATGGCGATCACCCGGGCGGCGCGCCGCGCAATCGAGCAGACGCAGCTGAATCGATAATCCATTCGACACGATTGGCGGCCGCCCGCAGCAGCTGTGCCGGATAGCGTCTGATATCCATCGGCCCCTCCACCGCCGCGGCCAGCGCTTCGGCCTTCGATGCTCCGCTGGCAATCATCACAATCGCAGCGCTGTCGAGGACGGCGTCGGGCGTCATGGTAATTCGCCATTGCGCGATCTCAGGGACGTAGACACCTGTGGCGAGGGGAGCCGCCGAATCCGCGGGTGCGGGAGCGAGAAGTGGGCTGTCCGGGAAGATCGACGCGATGTGCGCGTTCGCCCCAATGCCGAGCAGCATCACGTCGAAGAGTGGATTCGCTGTCTGTCGCCGTTGCCGCAGGAGCGTGTCGTAGAGATGCCCCGCGTCGGAGGGGCTCAGTTCGCCGCGGATCCGATGCACCTGCGTCTCGGGTACCGGCACATGGCGAATCAGGAGCCGGTTGGCGAGTCCAAAATTGCTGTCCGCGTGATCAGGTGGGACGGCGCGTTCATCGCTCCAGTACAGATGCACGTGCGTCCAGTCGATGCGTTCGCGCCACGGCCGGTTCGCGTCCGCGAGGAACTCGTACAGCAGATCGGGGCTGCCTCCTCCGGTCAACGCCACCGCCGCGGCGCCGCGCGATGCGATGGCCGAGCGGACAATCGCGGTGATCCGTTCCGCCGCTGCCGCCGACATCGCCGGCTTGTCGGCGGTGATCGCTAATTGCGCCATTCGCGGTTGTCACGTTCAATCAGCACGTCCGCCTCGGGTGGGCCCCATGAACCGACCGCGTACAGCGGAACGCGCGATCGTGTATCGCGCTTCCACTCGTCGAGGATTGGCTGGACGATCTGCCAGCCGGCTTCCACCATGTCCATCCGGTGGAACAGCGTCTGGTCGCCATTCATCGCGTCGAAGAGGAGCGTTTCGTATCCGGTACTCGGCTCCGCTTTGAAATATTCGGCGTAGCTGAAGTCCATCGTCACCGTTTCGAGGCGTTCGAATGGCCCGGGCGTCTTGGCGTTGAAACAGAGCGAGATGCCTTCGTTCGGCTGAATCCGGAGCACCAGCGTATTGGGGCTGAGCGACCGAACCGGCGTATCACGGAACAGCATCAGAGGGGCTCGTTTGAACTGCACGGACACTTCGGTCACGCGGCGCGGCAACTGCTTGCCCGTCCGCAGATAGAACGGCACGCCCGCCCAGCGCCAGTTGTCGAGGAACAGACGCATCGCGACGAACGTCTCGGTGCGTGAAGCCGGATCGACATTGTTCTCGGCCGTGTAACCCTCGTACTGGCCGCGCACGACGTGCCGTGTCACGTCGTCGCGCGTCAGTGGCTGAACGGCGTGGAGCACGCGCACCTTTTCGTCGCGGACATCCTCACCGCCAAATGAGATTGGCGGCTCCATGGCGACGAGCGTCAGCACCTGGAACATGTGGTTCTGCACGATGTCGCGCAAGGCGCCGGCTTTGTCGTAGTAGGCGCCGCGTCGTCCGATGCCGGCTTCCTCGGCCATGGTCATCTGTACGGACTCGACGTAGCGCCTGTTCCAAATCGGCTCGAAGATGCCGTTCGCGAACCGGAACGCCAGGATGTTCTGAACCGTTTCCTTCCCAAGGTAGTGATCGATGCGATAGATCTGCGTTTCCCGGAGACCTCTCGTCAGTTCCGCGTTCAGCGCGCGTGCGCTTTGCACGTCGTAGCCGAACGGCTTCTCGACGATGACCCGCCGCCATCCCTCGTCTTCCTTCAGAAGACCCGCATCGGCCAGACGGTCTCCGACGAGTCCGAACAGGTCGGGGGGGATGGCGAAATAAAAAAGGTAATTGGCCGCCATGCCGTGTTGTCCGCGGATCTGCTCCAGTGCTTGCTTGACACGCTGGAAGAGGGCCGGGTCGTCGAACTCACCGGAAAGGTAATAGAGGCGATCCTCGATGCGAGCCCACTTCTCGGGGTCGAGCGGCTCGCCTTCGGCCTGCCGAACCAGTTCACGCATGTTCTTGCGATACGCGGCCTGCTCGATCGGCGGGCGCGCAACGCCCAGGATGGCAAACTGCTCGGGCAATAATCCTTCTTCACAGAGGTTGAAGATTGCGGGCAGCAGCTTGCTTCTGGTGAGGTCTCCGGACGCGCCGAAGATCACGAAGACGCAGGGATCAGCGTGGCTCGACATGGCCGCCGAACTGCGCGCGGAGTGCGGAGAGCAGTTTTTCCGCGAACGTGTGGTCGCGCCGCGATCGGAACCGCGCGTAGAGCGCCGTCGTCAGCACGTCCGCCGACACTTCTTCTTCGATCGCCGCATCGACGGTCCACCGTCCCTCGCCTGAATCGGCGACGCGTCCCGCGAACTGCGCGAGCTGCGGGTCGGCAGCGAGCGCAAGAGCAGCAAGATCGAGCAGCCACGAACTGACCACGCTGCCGCGTCGCCAGAGTTCGGCAATCGCGCCGAGGTTCAGGTTGTATCGATGTTCTTCCGGCAGCGTGCTTGCCGACGCATTGCGCAGGATGTCGAATCCCTCCGCGTAGGACTGCATCAACCCGTACTCGATGCCGTTGTGGATCATCTTGACGAAGTGGCCGGCGCCGGAAGGACCGCAGTACAGGAATCCTTCCTGCGCCGTCGTCGTCGACGTATCGAGTCCTCGCGATGGAGCAACCTGTCCCTGTCCGGGCGCGAGCGTACGGAAGATCGGGATCAACCGCGCGGCGGCATGCTCGGGGCCGCCAATCATCAGGCAGTAACCGCGATCGGCGCCCCACACACCGCCGCTCGTACCGACGTCGAGGTAGTGGATGCCGCGCGGAGCGAGCGTCGAGGCACGCCGCACGTCGTCTTTGAAGTGGGTGTTGCCGCCGTCGATGATCGTGTCACCCTGCTGCAGGTGCTCGGCGAGGTGAGTGACCGTCTGTTCCGTCGGATCGCCGGCAGGCACCATCACCCAGACAGCGCGCGGCGGCGCGAGTCGCGAGACGAGATCGGAAATCGAGGCGGCGCCGGTGGCGCCGCTTCGTCCGACCGTCTGCACCGCGTCCGCGTTTTGATCCCACACGACAACGTCATGGCCGCCGCCCACAAGTCGGCGCGTCATGTTGCCGCCCATGCGGCCCAGGCCAATCAATCCTATTTGCATGGCTGATCGATTTTGCGGATGCGCGCGACGTGGCGCCCGCCTTCAAATGGCGTCGCGAGCCAGGTGCGAACGATGGCGAGCGCTGCCGCCTCCGTGATTGTCCGCTGGCCGAGCGACAGCATGTTCGCGTCGTTGTGCGAGCGGTTCCACACCGCCACCTGTTCGTTCCAGCAGAGACCGCACCGGATGCCGCAGATGCGGTTGGCGACCATCGCTTCGCCGTTTCCTGAGCCGCCGAGCACGATGCCCCGCTCGAATTCGCCGCGGGCAACCGCCTCGGCGACGGGGCGGATAAAGTCGGGATAGTCGACGGGAGCTTCGGAATTTGTTCCAAAATCCCTGACTGTATGGCCTTCCGACACCAGCATGGCCTTGATCGCTTCCTTGTAGGCAAAGCCGGCATGATCTGAGCCGATCGCGAGATTCATATGCAGGAACGTGTCTTATACTATGCCCATGCGAAACACCGCTAAGTTCTTGGTGGCGGGCGCCTTTGCGCTCGCGATGGCGATTCTCGCGGGGTGGATGGGCGACGCCGCCGTGTATGCACAGGCGCGGCCGGCACAACCGGGCGCGCAGCAGCCGCAACCGCAGCAGCCGCAACAACAGCAACAGCAACAGCAGCAGACGCCGACGTTCCGTTCGACGGCCGAGCTCGTCACGACCGACGTCATCGTTCGCGATGCGAAGAGCGATCAGTTCATCGCCGATCTCAAGCCGGGCGACTTCGACATTCTCGAGGATGGCGTCAAGCAGGAACTCGCGTCGATGGTGCTGATCCACGGCGGGCGCGCCTACAACACGCTCGCGCCGCCGCCTGCGCCGGTTCAGGAAGGAATCATTCTGCCGGTTGCGCGTCCGACCAACGATGCGGCCGGTCGTGTGTTCCTCCTGTTTGTCGATGACCTCCACATGGATTTTCAGCAGACGCCGCGGATTCGCGAAATCTTCCGCAAGATGCTGAAGAACCTGATTCACGACGGCGACATGTGGGGAATGGTCAGCACGGGCACGTCGTCCATCTCGATTGATCTCACGTACGACCGCGCGCTGCTTGACGACGCGATCAACCGCATCAGTGGCAACGGTCTGAAGCCGACCGAGATCATCAAAGGCCAGGAAGGCGCTGACGGTCCGGTGGAGTTGCGCTATCGCGCGCACGTCGCCTTCACCACCGCGAACCAGTTGATGTCGAACCTCGAGAAGCTGCACAACAGGCGGAAGGCGGTCCTGTGGGTCAGCAGCGGATACGACTTCAACCCGTTCGAGAAATCACGTTTAAAGGAACAGCTCGGTCCGTGTGACGACTCCTCGGGCACCGGCGACGGCAGCAACCAGAGCAACTGCGTCGGCGCGAATGGTCAGGTGGATCCGAACCTGCAGCCGCAGGGCTCGCAGTTTGCGGATGCGGAGCTCGTCCGCGACATGGCGGAAGTGACGCGCGCCGCCAACCGTGCAAACGCGACGCTCTACACCATCGACCCACGCGGCCTTGTGGCAGGTAGCGACATCGGCGAGAACCTGGACCCGGTCGAATGGGATCGCTACGTGTCGAAGACGGTCGACAGCCTGCGCACGATCGCCGATCTGACCGGTGGATTCGCGGTCGTCAACCAGAACGACTTCGACAAGGCGCTCAAGCGGATCGACGCGGAGACGAGCGATTACTACGTGCTGGGGTTCTATTCAAGCAACCCCGACCCGCTGCGTCGGACGCGGCGAATCGAAGTCGTCACCAAGCGTGACGGCGTGAAGGTGTGGTCGCGAACGTCATACTCGCTGCGGCCCACGCCGCAGGAGACTGCAAAGATCCCAGACTCCAAATCTCAAGTCCCAACTCCCGCTCCCAGGCGCCGCTAGGCGCTTGGGATTTGGGACTTGGAATTCGGGCTCTGGGATTTGGCTATCGCCTCTCGAATTCTTTCCCGCAGCCAGTCAACCGGCTTGGGGATCGTGCTCAGGAACGCCTGCCACTCCGCTTCCGACAAGGGAATGTGAATCACGCGATCGACGCCGTCCGACACGTGCAGTTGATGGTCCATGGCGCGTTGATCTTATCCATGATTGCGCGGACGCGGCCATAGAACGTTCCGATTGCGTCCATCGAGCGCGCTTATAAGTTCTTCGGCGCCTGTGCGGCGGCCGCCAGCCGCGGCCGTACGGTCTCGAACACGCGAAGCACTTCGGCCACCGAGCGCGGCATCCGGGTCATCTTCGGGTAGAGCCATCCGAACTGCCGCTCGAGGGAATGTCCGGCGATGCGGCTCACGAACAGCTGCTTGGCGCGGACGTCGCCGGCGACCGCCTGCCAGGGCACGATGCCGATGCCGAGGCCGCTGCGCACCATCGCCTTGATGATCTCGACGTTCTCCGTTTCCATCACGATCTCGGCTCCGATTCGTTCGCGCGCGAAGAAGTCGTCGACGATGCGCCGGGTGATGGAGCCCGTTTCGAACAGGATGAACGGCTGCTTGTTCAGGTCGGTTGGCGCGATACGGCGCTTCATGGCGAGCGGATGGTTCGGGTAGGTCGCGACCAGCAGCTCTTCCTGCAGAACAGGGACCGACACCAGGTCCGAGGCGTCAATTGGCAACGTCAGGAGCCCGAGATCACCTGCGCCTGAGCGCAGCATCGCGATCGAACGCTCGGTGCTGCCGACCGTCACTTTGAGATCCAGGTTCGGATGCACGCGCCGTACTTCGGACAGCAGCGTTGGGAAGACGTAGAGGCACACGGTCATCCCGCCCACGAGCCGCAGCGTTCCACGCAGCGATTCCTGTTTCTCGCTGATCGCGGTCACGGTTTCGTGGAGATCCTGGAAGACGCGATGGCTTAGCTGCAGCAGCGCTTCACCCGCCGGTGTGATGCGGATTCGCCGGCCAATGCGGTGGAACACCGATTCGCCGAGCTCTTCTTCGAGCAGCAGAATCTGCCGGCTGATCGCGGATTGCGAGACGTGCAGTTTTTCGCCGGCGGCGGTGAAGGAGCCGGTATCAGCTATCGCACGGATGATTTCGAGCTGACGGAGATCCACCAGTCGAAGCTTACATAACTCATCCGCATTGACACAACAGAACCGATAAGCAAACCGGCTGGCCTTACGCCGCTGCCTTCACTCTTGCGATCGCCTCGCTCAGATAGCCTTCGTCCATGTCGATGCCGACGAAATTCAGCCCGAGCTGCGCGCAGGCGACGGCGGTAGACCCGAGGCCGAGAAAGGGATCGACGACCGTCGCGATCCGGTCGACGCCATGGAGGCGCAGGCACATCTCGGGAAGCTTTGCCGGGAACGTGGCCGGGTGCGGTCGCTCTTTGTCGCGGCTTTGAATGGTGTCGTAGGGAATGAACCAGGTGTTGCCACGGCACCGCACGTCCTCGGCGGCCGCTCGCCAGCGCGCGACGTTCGACTTGTCCTGGTAGGCGACTCCGATCGCCTGACGGCGCAGCGGCGTGTTCCCATGCGGCGTGAAGTGAAAGACAAATTCGTGGCAGTCGTGCAGGAACCGTTCACTGTTGATCGGCTTGTAGTGGCCGACGGCCAGATCCTGCTCGAGTCCCGCGCGTGCGCCGGCAAGCGCCTTCTCGATCGCAATCGACTTGATCCAGTGAATCGTATTCTGCAGCTTCAGATGAGGACGCGCGGCCTGCGCGACGTCGAGCGCCGTCCAGGGGTCCGTGGGCTTGCCGCCGACGTTGAGGAACAGCGACCCGTCTTCGGACAGTGTCCGCGCGGCGAGCTTCACCCATGTCCCCGTCCACTCGAGATATCGCTCGCGGGGGATGGTGTCGTCGTAGGTGCGATACCGGATGCCGAGGTTGTACGGGGGTGACGTGACGATTGTGTCAACGGAGCCGGCGGGCATTCGTGCCATTACATCGAGTGAGTCACCGAGATAAAACCGAAACGTCGCGCCGCGAACTTTGAGCTTTGTGTGGGGCTGCGGAAGGCGGGTCACCAACGCGATTGTAATGGCTCACTTGCGCGTCGGGGGCGGAGGCTCCGCGGAATTTGTCAGTTACCAGTACCCAGATTTCAGGGAGACGCGGGGAAAAAGTCGCCCGCCGCGACGTCAGCTGGCGCGGATGGCGCTGAGCGGCTCGGGTGTGAGGGTCGCACGATCGGAGGCGATCGTGTGGTTGCGGCGATGGCCGTACATCTCGCAGGCCGGACCTTTTTCCTCGATGTACGTCAACTCGCGGCTCGTGGCGAGCTCGCGATACCGACCGATAACGCACCCGCAAGCGAGTGTGCGGAAACCGAGGAGCCGCACCAGACTCATGATCGAATCCTCCGGTGTGGCGTGGCTGCAAGCGGTATGCCTGTTGAGCTCGATGTGTGCGCAGATGATGCGCGACGCTGAATTCCCCCTGAAGCGCGGGAAAGTCGAGCGATCGCGTCCGCACAGGATCATCTGCGGGACTCGCCGGGATGTTCCATCGCGGGACCGGTGTGTTGCATCCGGGGTACGCTCCAAAATCTCAGATGCCTCGATCCAACTTGGACGAGCGGAAAATGTGTGCAGCGCGTAGAGCCGAGGAACGGCGAGAGAACTTGTCTTCCTCGGCCGCTCCCTGTCTCAATGGTTTGTCAGGAAATCCCAAGCCCTAGGGATTTGGACCCGGTTTCAGATTCGGGATCTGAGAGCGAATCGCACGAAATGTCTCAAGTTCCACCGCGCGTTGTCGCGCCGCGGCGCCCCTGGCACGAACAATTCTGATCACGAGCGCAAGGTGCAGCACCCCGATGACGGCAAGTTCGGTGTCGGTTGCGCGCGGCTGCAGCGCCAGCGCCGGAATGATGTTGATGAAGGTGGCGCAGGTGAACACGACCGTGAACAGCGGATCGATGCCGCCGCCCGGCAGCGCGGGCCCAACCGCCATCACCGTGTTCTCCCAGCGCGGCCCGGCTTCAGGGTGCTCGTAATACACCTGCAGGTAGCGGCCGATGCGCTCGACCCCGACGTGCAGCGCATGGATGGCCTCGAAACCGCCGACAAGAACAGCGAGGGGATACAGCGAGGCGATTGGCGCGTCACCAAACGTCAGAACGCTCAACGCCAGTGCCGCCCACGCGATCATCACGACGGGGAAGAGCACCATGCGCACGGTCCCACGCGAAGCGATCGTGTGTCTCAAAACCGCATATTCAGCATCGGGCAACCCGGGACTCATGTGGTGGCACCCTTCTTGGACGAGGCCTGCAGTACGCCGGCAGAGATGACTGATTTCCCAACTGGGCCGGTGGCAGCTGGCCGAACAGTTTCTATCAGAACAGAGTTGCGAACTATAGTTTGTCTGCTACAATGCCGAAACGTTCCGTAACAACCTGTTATATAAGGGTTTGCCTGTGATCCGAGCCCGGTTTGCTGCAGCAGCGCGTCTGATCTGTGTCCTCACTGCTATCTCCGCCGTGGGCGTTCCTGCGCTGTCGAGTGCAGCAACGCGCACCACGACGACGCGGAAGACAGCCACAACTTCGACGGCACGCAAACCCGCTGTCAAGAAAGCGAGCACAGCGGGAAGGACGACCACCACAACCGCCAAGACAACGCGATCGACGGTGCAGAGCCGCCGTGTACGCGCGGCGAGATCGCGAGCTGCGGTGCAGGCAGCCGCGCTCCGCGACGCGCTCGAACCTCGCTTCAAGTTCGACGAGACGGGCAACGTCGTCCCCGATGTCCGCGCCGAGGCCGCGATCATCTACGACCCGGAGAACGGGAAGGTGTTGTGGGAGAGCAACTCCACGAGCCGACGCTCGATTGCGAGCATCACCAAGGTCATGACCGCGGTTGTCTTCATGGAGAACTCGCCCGACCTCACGCGTGAAGTCGTGGTCGAGCGGCCGGATGTCCGTGCGGCGTCGACGACCTACCTTCGCGCCGGGTACAAGGTCACCACCGGCGATCTGCTGCATCTGCTTCTCATCGGCTCCGACAACGCCGCCGCTCGCGTGCTCGCGCGCGTGTCACCGTACGGCTCGCAGGGCTTCATCGACCGGATGAACACCAAAGCGCAGGAGCTCGGGTTGACGAGCACCTCGTACGCGGATCCGTCCGGCCTGCTCGCCGACAACGAATCGTCTGCCTACGATCTCGCGCGGCTGATCACCTACGTCTCGGGCGACGATCGCATCGCGAGCATCATGCGTACGCCGTACTACACGGTGAACGTTGGCCGCCAGCAAATCACCATTCACAGTACCAATCAGCTTGTGATGAAGGGCGACGTCGACGTGCAGGCGGGCAAGACCGGTTTCATCAGCAAGGCCGGTTACTGCCTTGCGACGTTACTGCGGTTGCCGCAGGGCGGTCCCGAGGTCGCGGTCGTCGTCCTCGGTGCGAAGTCGAATCCGGGGCGGTTCTGGGAAACCCGCCACCTGTTCAACTGGATCTCGACGAAGACGCAGGATTGGTTCGGGCCGACCACGCAGTCGTCCCCGCAGACCACGACGCAAGTCCCCGCTGTCGTTCCCGTCGCGAACTGAGACTTCAGGCTTGGGGCGACGGGCTCCAGGAAGTTCAAGCAGGTCGAGGCTTCAAACGACGCGCTGAAGTCGGGAGCCTGACGCGCGACGTTTCTCTACGAGTATCCCCGCTGCATCGCGTACGCGTCGAGCGGTAGCGTCGCCACGTTGTCAACCATCGGCATCACCGGCCGCGACGCGTGCCGGCCGTCGTAGGCCTTGAGGTACCTGCGGCACTGATCGCACGCGTAGACACGGTACTGGCCATCCGGCGTGGCAAAGGACGTGATGCGCGAGCGGTCGCTGTTCCGGCAGTACGGGCACGTCAGCGGCTCGAACTTCCAACGCAGCGCGCAGCGGCCGCAGATCAGATGACGCTCGGCCGCAGGTGTGATCACCGCGAGATCCGGTTCCGATCCACAGAGCGCGCAGTGTGGATGCATCCAGAACGCCAGTTCCGTTCGCTGCTGCAGCACTTCGGCGCAGCGCGTCATCCACGGGCGCATCGCCAGCGCGAGCACTTGATCCAGCGCCTCGTCGCCTCCCTCC
>Ga0310810_10005477_pt1 | contig 14199 bp, 10 predicted proteins | sample NCmetagenome_FD_207641 | JGI IMG/M metagenome (GOLD analysis project Ga0310810, IMG submission 207641) | Soil microbial communities from experimental microcosm in Duke University, North Carolina, United States - NC | ecosystem: Engineered > Artificial ecosystem > Soil microcosm > Unclassified ... | reverse complement strand
CTCGCGGCCGCGAACATGCCGTCGCAGGAGCCCGGACGCGCGCGCGAGCCGCGCGAGCGGCGTGCCGCCGCTCCGGCCGGGTCGGATGCGATCGCCGCCGAAGTACGTTCGCAGGCCGCGCGTCTTCACGTCCGCATGTCGCAGGCGCCGGTCCCCGACGCAAATCCCCGCAATCCTTTCGCCTTCGTGGCCGCGCCGCGACCCTCGCGCCCGGAGGCCGGAACGGTCCGCGCGACTGTGGTCGAGGAGCCCTCCGCGCCCGTGCCGCCACCGCCGCCTCCGCTGATCCTGATGGGCATCGCGGAAGACCCCTCGCCGGCCGGTCCGCGCCGAACGGCCGTGATCGCCCTTCGACAGGCCCAGGGCGATCCCGAGCTCAGTCGAGGGATCGGCCAGGGTGACGACATCCTGATCGTCACGGAAGGCCAGCTGATGCTGGGGCGCTACAAGGTGACGAAAATCGGCGCTGACGCAGTGGAGCTCGAGGACGTCACGACGCACGGCTTCAGGCGATTAGCGCTTCGATAAGGCGCGTCAGTCCAACTCCCAAAGACAATTCGTGAATGAATTCGTGGATTCGTGAACTCGCGAATTCAATTCACCAACTCACCAATTCACCAATTCTCCTTGGGAGTTGGGAGTCAGTCGAGCCTGACGACCGACGCCTCTTTTACGCCTGGCAGCTTCTTGATCTCGGTAACGGCGGCCTCGAGCCCGCCGCCCTCGTCGATGCCGATCACGCCGACCGCGCCCGCCTCGTTTCTGCCGAGCGCAAAGCTGGCGATGTTGACGCCCGCGCGGCCCAGCGCTGTGCCGACGCCGCCGACGACGCCGGGCCGATCTTCGTTGGCCATGACGATCAGCGTGCCCGAGAGGGGCGCCTCGACAGGCACGCCGTCGAGGCCGCTCAGGCGCGGGTGCGCCGGCTCGACGACGGTGCCCTCCACCCAGCGTTCGGTATTCGCGCCGCGGATTTTGACCGAGACGACGTGCACGTAATCCCGCGGGCGCGTGCTCCGCGATTCCAGCAGCTCCAGTCCGCGCTGCTCGGCCAGGGCGCGCGCGTTGACCGGCGTGACGCTTTCGGACGCGCGCGACAGCGCGCCAGCCAGCACCGCGCTGCCGACGACGTTCTGGTAGGCTGACATCAGGGGGCCGTAGTACCGGATGCTGATCGCCGCCGCGCGCTCGGGAAGCAACTGCGAGACCAGCGCCCCCAGTCGCTCCGCCAGCGCCAGATAGGGACGCAGTTTCGGGACGTCCTCGGTCGGCACCGCGGGAAAATTCACCGCGTTCCTCACGATCCCTTCCTGCAGGTAATCACGGACGTTGATCGCGATCTCGGTGCCGACGAGCTCTTGCGCCTCGGTCGTCGACGCGGCGATGTGCGGCGTGGCGACGACCTGGGGCAGCGACGTCAGGCGTGAATCCGCCGGTGGCTCGGTTTCGAACACATCGAGTCCGGCGCCGGCGACGTGTCCCGATTCGATGGCCTCCGCGAGGGCCTTCTCATCGATGAGCTCACCTCGCGCCGTGTTCACAATCCGCACACCCTTCCGCATCTTCGCGATCGTGGCGGCGTTGATCAGGTGCCGTGTTTCCGGCAGCGCGGGCACGTGGAGCGTGATGAAGTCCGCGCGTGCCAGCAATTGATCCAGATCGATGAGCGGCACGCCGGCTGCATCCGCCGTGCGTGCCGGAATGAACGGGTCGTACGCCACAACATCCATGCCGAAGGCGCGCGCGCGTGACGCCACCTCGCGTCCGATCCGGCCGAACCCGATGACGCCGAGCACTTTGCCGCGCAGCTCGACGCCGGTCAGCTTTTTCTTCTCCCACACGCCCCGCTTCATCGCCGCATCGGCCAACGGCACGGCTCGCGCGAGCGAGAGCATCAAGGCGAGCGCGTGCTCGGCCACGCTGATGCTGTTGGCGCCGGCGGCGTTCATGACGAGAATGCCGCGGGCCGTCGCCGCGGGCACGTCGACGTTGTCCACGCCGGTGCCCGCGCGCGCCACGACGCGCAGCCGCGGCGCCGACGCGAGGAGGTCCGCCGTCACTTGCGTGGCGCTGCGCACGATCAGGGCATCGGCATCGGTCAGATCGCGCGCCAACTCGTCGGGCTTGCGACCCGACCTGGCATCGACGGACCAGCCGGACGATTTCAACGCGTCGGCGGCAGAGGCAGGAAGGGAGTCGGCGATGACGATGTGCACGCGCAGATTATAATGGCGCGTTTGTCGATCTCCCGCGCACCATCGTGGTGCAAACCGCATGAAACTCCCGATTTGATGCGGCGCAAACAATGATTGGGCCGGGGTTTTCCACAAACTTTTCCACAGTTTCTGTGAAGATCCGGTGACGCAGAAACGGGGACGTGACCTAATGCCGAATTTTTCAATCCTTCGAACGCCAGCCGCGGGAACCGCCATAACGAAAAAGAACGGACGCCTCGTCGTGCCCGACGATCCGATCATTCCTTTTATCGAAGGTGACGGGACCGGTCCCGATATCTGGCGCGCGAGCGTACGCGTACTCGACGCCGCCGTCGCCAAGGCGTACAGCGGCACACGAAAGATTGCGTGGATGGAAGTCTACGCGGGCGAGAAAAGCTCGCAGTTGTTCAACACCTGGCTTCCGGACGACACAGTCGAAGCCTTCCGCGAGTACTACGTCGGCATCAAGGGACCGCTGACCACGCCCGTCGGCGGCGGCATCCGGTCCCTGAACGTGGCGCTCCGGCAGCTTCTCGACTTGTACGTCTGCCTGCGTCCGGTCCGCTGGTATCGAGGCGTGCCGTCACCGGTGAAGCGCCCGGAGAAAATCGACATGGTGATCTTCCGTGAGAACACGGAAGACATCTACGCCGGCATCGAGTACGCGGCGGGCACGCCCGAAGCCCAGAAGCTGCTCGACTTTTTCGCGCGGGAGTTCCCGAAGGAATTCACGAAGATCCGATTTGGCACCGCGCAGGCCGCGACGGCGTGGCAGAGGGCGCTGGAGGAGATCGGCGCGCCGCACCGGGACGTTGGCGTGCAGGTCGGACTGGGTCTGAAGCAGGTCAGCTATCTCGGTTCCGAGCGGCTGATTCACAGCGCGATCTCCTACGCGATTCAGAACCAGCGCAAGAGCGTGACGCTCGTCCACAAGGGAAACATCATGAAGTTCACCGAAGGCGCGTTCCGCGACTGGGGATACCAGATCGCGAAGCAGTCCTTCGGCGCGACGGAGATCGACGGCGGGCCATGGTGCAGGATTCCGGACGGGAAGCGCGGCGCCGGGCTCCTGATCAAGGATGCGATCGCGGACATTACGCTGCAGCAGGTGTTGACCCGCCCGGACGAATTCGACGTGATCGCGACGCTGAACCTGAACGGCGATTATCTGTCCGACGCCCTGGCCGCCCAGGTGGGCGGCATCGGCATCGCACCCGGCGGCAACATCAACTACGTCACCGGGCACGCGATCTTCGAGGCCACCCATGGGACCGCTCCCAAGTACGCCAACCAGGACAAGGTGAATCCCGGCTCTGTCATTTTGTCGGGCGAAATGATGCTGCGGCACATGGGGTGGGGCGAGGCCGCAGACCTGGTGGTCAAGGGCATGGACGCGGCGATCTCGGCCAAGACGGTCACCTATGATTTCGCGCGGCTGATGGACGGCGCCACCGAAGTGACGTGCTCTGGGTTCGCGGACCGGATCATCGCAAACATGTAGCCTCCGCCTTTGGGCGGAGGTTCTCTCCAGGAGTCACATGAATCGAAAAGTCACGGTAGTGGGAGGCGCCGGCAACGTCGGGGCCACTGTCGCGCGCGCGATCGCCGACAAGGAACTGGCCGACGTCGTCATCATCGACATCGCCGATCAGAAGGCGAAGGGGGTCGCGCTCGACATGTACGAGGCGTGCCCGATCGAGCAGTCGGATTCGCGCATCATCGGCGCCGGCGCGGACGAGGCAGGGTGGAAGGAGACCGCCGATTCCGATGTCGTCGTCATCACGTCCGGCGTGCCGCGCAAGCCCGGGATGAGCCGCGACGATCTGCTGCAGATCAACTACAAGATCATGCAGTCGGTCACCGAGCAGGTAATCAAGTACTCTCCGAAGTGCATCATCGTCCCCGTGGCGAATCCGCTGGACGCGATGTGCCAGGCGGTCTATCGGCTGAGCAGGTTTCCGCGCGAGCGCGTCATCGGCATGGCCGGCGTGCTCGATTCCGCGCGCATGCGGACGTTCATCGCGATGGAGACGGGCGTGTCGGTCGAGAACATCCACGCGTTCGTCCTCGGGGGCCACGGCGACACGATGGTCCCGCTGCCGCGGTATTCCACGATCGCGGGCATTCCGCTGCCCGACTATCCGGGCCTGTCGGCGGACACGATTGCGGCGATCGGGAAGAGAACCGCGGACGGCGGCGCCGAGATCACCAAGCTCGTCGGCACGAGCGCGTGGTACGCGCCGGGCTCGGCCGCGGCGGAGATGGTCGAGATCATCCTGAAGGACAAGAAGAAGATCGTCCCCTGCTCGGTCTTCCTCCAGGGCGAGTACGGAATCCGCGACCTCTTCGTCGGCGTGCCCGTGAAGCTGGGCGCGCGCGGCGTCGAGCAGATCATTCAAATCAAGCTGACGCCCGAGGAGGACGCTGCGCTGAAGAAGTCCGCGGCGGCGGTCAAGGAGCTGACGGACGTGATCAAGGTCTAGCAGGAAACGGCGCCGCAGGCCGGGTCGCTTCAGACCCGGCCTCGGCGACGGTTTGCCGCTCTCGACGCTGGTGGACGTGAACGGGCGCCGCTGACGGCGCGGGCATGTGCGGTCAGCGGCCGCGAACGAGCGTGGCCTTCAAGTACTCGCGATTCATTCGGGCGATGTTGGCGATCGAGATCCCTTTCGGGCACACGGCTTCGCACTCGCCCTCGTTCGAGCAGCTCCCGAACCCCTCGGCGTCGTGCCGATCCACCATGCCCACCGCGCGCGTGTAGCGCTCGACCTGGCCCTGCGGAAGCAGGGCGAGGTGCGAGACCTTCGCGGACGTAAAGAGCGCCGCCGATGCGTTCTTGCACGCCGCCACGCAGGCGCCGCATCCGATGCACGCCGCCGAGTCCATGGCGCGCTCGACCGTCGGCCTCGGAATCAGGATGGCGTTGGCGTCCTGGGCGCCGCCGACGTTGACCGACGTATAGCCGCCGGCCTGCATGATGCGATCGAACGCGCTGCGATCCACGACGAGATCCTTGACGATCGGGAAGGCGCGGGCGCGCCATGGCTCGAGGATCAGGGTGTCGCCGTCCTTGAACGACCGCATGTGAAGCTGGCAGACCGTCGATCCGCGCTGCGGGCCGTGCGGCAGCCCGTCGATCAGGAACCCGCAGGCGCCGCAGATCCCTTCACGACAGTCCGAGTCGAACGCGATGGGGTCCTCGCCTCGTGCGATGAGCCCTTCGTTCACGACGTCGAGCATTTCCAGGAACGACATGTCCGGAGAGACGCTCTCCGCGACGTAGTGCTCCAACCGGCCTGGTTTGGTTGGCCCTGCCTGTCTCCAGATTCTGAGGTTGATTCGCATGTCGTGGTCGCGTCCGTTAACCGTAAACCGTCACCCGTTAACGGTCATTTGTAGCTCCTCTGCGTGGGCTTCACATACTCGAAGTGCAATGGCTCCTTGTGGAGCTGCGGCCTGACGCCGACGCCTTTGAACTCCCATGCCGCCGCATACGAGAAATTCGCGTCGTCGCGAAGCGCTTCGCCTTCGGCCGTCTGGCTCTCTTCGCGGAAGTGGCCGCCGCAGGATTCGGTGCGGTCGAGCGCGTCGAGCGCGAGCGTGTCGGCGAACTCCAGGTAGTCGGCCACACGGCCGGCGTACTCGAGATTCTTGTTGAGATTGTTCGGATCGCCGGGGACCGACAGGTTCTGCCAGAATTCGTCGCGCAGCCGCGGAATCTCCGACAGCGCGTGCCTCAGTCCCCGCTCGTTGCGCGACATTCCCACCTCGTCCCACAGAAGCTGCCCCAGACGCCGGTGAAGCTGACGCGGGGTCTCGTGCCCTTTGACGGCGAGGAGCCGGTCGATGCGCGCCTGGACCGCGGTCTCCGCCTCGGCGAACGCGTCGTGTTCCGTGGAGACGCCCGGCAGCGCCGTTCCGCCCAAATAATTTGCGAGCGTGTAGGGGATGACGAAATAGCCGTCGGCCAGGCCTTGCATGAGGGCGCTGGCGCCGAGCCGGTTGGCGCCGTGGTCCGAGAAGTTCGCCTCCCCCAGGACGTGCAGGCCCGGGATGTTGCTCATCAGGTTGTAGTCCACCCAGAGGCCGCCCATCGCATAGTGGATCGCCGGATAGATGCGCATCGGCACTTCATAGGGATCTTCGTCCGTGATCTTTCGATACATGTCGAAGAGATTGCCGTAGCGCGCCTTGATGACGTCGCGTCCGAGCCGTCCGATGGCGTCGGTGAAGTCCAGGTACACCGCGAGGCCGCTCTCGCCGACGCCGCGCCCTTCATCGCAGACGCCCTTGGCGTTGCGCGAGGCGACGTCGCGCGGCACGAGATTGCCGAACGTGGGGTACTTGCGCTCGAGGTAATAGTCGCGTTCTTCCTCCGGAATCTGGAGCGGCGGACGCGCGTCGCCGGGTTTCTTCGGTACCCAGACACGGCCGTCGTTGCGCAGGCTTTCCGACATCAGCGTCAGCTTGGACTGGTGCGTACCCGAGACGGGGATGCACGTCGGATGGATCTGCGTGTAGCAGGGGTTGGCGAAGAACGCTCCCCGCTTGTGCGCCCGCCAGGCCGCCGTGACGTTGGAGTTCACGGCGTTGGTCGACAGGTAATAGGCCGTCCCATACCCGCCGGTGCAGAGCAGGACGGCGTGCGCGGCGTGCCGCTCGAGGGCGCCCGTCATCAGATTGCGGCATACGATCCCGCGCGCGCGGCCGTTGACGATCACGAGGTCGAGCATCTCGCGATTGGGGAACACGCCGACGGTTCCACGCTCGACCTGCCGCATCATCGACTGGTAGGCGCCGAGCAGCAGTTGCTGGCCGGTCTGGCCGCGCGCGTAGAACGTGCGCGACACCTGGGCGCCGCCGAACGATCGGTTGTCGAGCAGGCCGCCATACTCGCGCGCGAAGGGCACGCCCTGCGCCACGCACTGATCGATGATGTTCACGCTGAGCTGCGCGAGCCGAAACACGTTCGCTTCGCGGGCGCGGTAGTCACCACCCTTGATCGTGTCGTAGAACAGCCGCTGAATGCTGTCGCCGTCGTTCTGATAGTTCTTCGCCGCGTTGATGCCGCCCTGCGCGGCGATGCTGTGCGCCCGCCTCGGACTGTCGTGGATGCAGAAGCTCCTGACGTTGTAGCCGAGCTCCCCGAGCGACGACGCGGCGGACGCGCCGGCCAGGCCCGTGCCCACGACGATGACGGTGAACTTGCGCCGGTTGGCCGGGTTCACGAGCTTCGATTCGAAACGATGGCGGTCCCATTTCTCCGCGAGCGGACCGCCGGGAATCTTCGAATCCAGAGTCATTGCCTGAGATACACCCAAATTGGAATGATGGCGAAGCCGCCGCCGATGACGATCGCGAGGATCGTCCCAATCACGACGAGTCGGCGGGTGTAGACGGGATGGTCCGCGCCAAGCGACTGAAACGCGCTCGAGATTCCGTGACGCAGGTGAAGGCCGATCAGGATCGTGCAGACGACGTAGACGGCGACCCAGAGGGGGGAGGCGAAGACCTCGAGCTCGGTCCGATAGAGATCGCGAATCGCCGGATCGCCGATCTGATACCAGGCGCCGTACTTCATCTGCGCGAGATGGATCCCGACGAACACGAACGTGATCAGGCCGGTCCAGATCATCGTCGTGGACGCGAGGCTCTTGCGGCTCGTGTGGCCCGCCCATGTCTTCTTCTCGTAGCCGATCCCGCGCGCGCGCTGATTGGCGAGCCACATCGCGATCGTCTTGTAGACGTGCAGCGCGAACACGAGCGCGAGACCGATCTCGACGGGCACCGTCAGCGGGTTCGAGATGAGCATGTGCGAGTACTCGTTGAACGTGTCCTGCCCGGCGAAGACGAGAAGATTGCCGGCGAGATGAAGCAGCAGATACGCGAAGAGCAGGAGGCCCGTGGCGCCGATCAGCATCTTCGTGCCGACCGACGACGAGAAGACCCTCCGGAAGGACGACATCAACCTCTGATCATAGCGTATGATTAAATGATCGCGCGATGAAGATTCACGAGTACCAGGCGAAGGCGATTCTGGCGAAGCATGGCGTGCCCGTGCCCCGGGGCGAAGTCGTGTTCGATCCGGCGGACGCGGCGGCGGTGGCCGCGCGGCTCGGCGGCACCGTCGTCGTCAAGGCGCAGATCCACGCAGGCGGCCGCGGCAAGGGCGGCGGCGTCAAGGTGGTGAAGGGGCCGGATGAAGCGGCGGCCGCGGCGCGGCAGATGATCGGCATGAACCTGGTCACCTACCAGACCGGCCCCGCCGGCCAGAAGGTTCGGCGCGTTCTGATCGAGCAGGGACTGCGGATCGAACGCGAGCTGTACCTCGGGCTGGTGCTCGATCGCGCCAGCGAGCGGCTCGTGCTGATGGTCAGCTCCGAGGGGGGCGTCGAGATCGAAAAGGTGGCGGAGGAATCGCCCGAGAAGATCTTCAAGGCGTTCATCCATCCCGGCATCGGGCTGAGCGCATTCCAGACGCGCAAGCTCGCATTCGCGCTGGGCCTGCGAGGGACGCAGGTAGCGCAGGCGGGAAAGATGATGACGGCGCTTTACGGCGCTTTTGTCGCAACGGACGCGTCGCTGCTGGAGATCAATCCGCTCATCGTCACCGAGGACGGCAATCTCCTGGCTCTCGACGCGAAGATGAACTTCGACGACAACGCGCTGTTCCGCCATCCCGAGCTGAAGGAGCTGCGCGACACGAGCGAAGAGGATCCGCTGGAAGTCGAGGCGTCGAAATTCAGCCTGAACTACATCAAGCTCGATGGCACGGTCGGGTGCATGGTGAACGGCGCCGGCCTCGCGATGGCGACGATGGACATCATCAAGCTGGCCGGCGGCGAGCCGGCCAACTTTCTCGATGTCGGCGGCGGCGCCAACGCCGAGCAGATCAGGAACGCGTTCCGAATCCTCACGGCCGATAAGGCCGTGCGCGCCGTGCTGATCAACATCTTCGGCGGCATCCTGCGCTGCGACATTCTCGCGGAAGGCGTGATCGCGGCGGTCCGGGAGCTGGGCGTGTCTGTCCCGATCGTCATTCGGATGGAAGGGACCAACGTCGAGAAGGGCAAGCAGATGCTGCAGGAGAGCGGGCTGAACTTCGAGACGGCGGACGACATGAGCGAAGCCGCGTCCAGAGTGGTGTCGGCGGCGAGAGGTGTTTCCGCCTGAAGGCGGACAGCGATATGGCGGTTCTCATCGACAAGAACACGCGCCTGATGGTCCAGGGGATCACGGGCCGCGAAGGAACGTTCCACGCGAAGGCGGCGGCCGCCTACGGCACGACCGTCGTGGGCGGCGTGACGCCAGGAAAGGGCGGGACGACGCACGAAGGATGGCCGGTCTTCAACACCGTCGCCGAGTGCATGGCGGCGACGGGGGCCAACGCGTCCGTGATCTTCGTGCCGCCGGCCGGCGGCGCCGACGCGATCCTCGAAGCGGCCGACGCGGGCCTGCCGCTCGCCGTCTGCATTACCGAGGGCATCCCGACGCTCGACATGCTGCGCGCGTTCGCGGCGATTCGTGGCGGAAAGACGCGGGTGATCGGCCCGAACTGTCCCGGGCTGATTACGGCCGGACAGGCCAAAGCCGGTATCATTCCAGGACACATCTGTAAGGAAGGCCGCGTCGGGATCGTGTCGAAGAGCGGCACGCTGACCTACGAGGCCATCCACCAGCTCACGAAGCTCGGGCTGGGGCAGACGACCTGCATCGGGATCGGCGGCGATCCCCTGATCGGAACGAGTTTCATCGACGCGCTGTCGCTGTTTGCCGCGGATCCGCAGACCGAAGCCGTCGTGATGATCGGCGAGATCGGCGGCAACGCCGAGCAGGACGCGGCGGTCTGGATTCAGCGGCATTTCCGCAAACCCGTGGTGGGCTTCATCGCGGGACAGACGGCGCCGCCCGGCCGGCGCATGGGACATGCCGGCGCGATCATCGCGGGCGGCAAGGGTACGGCGGCCGAAAAGATGGAGGCGCTGGCCTCGGCCGGCGTGCGCGTGGTGAAGAGCCCGGCCGACATCGGGTCAGCCGTTGAAAGACTCCTAAAGCCTAACTCCTAAAGCCCAAAGCCAGAGCCCAAAGCCCAAAGCCTATGCAACGCGTAGTCAACGACTTCAGCATCCAGGTCGCGACCGTCAACGGGTCTGGCAGCCAGACCGCGAACCTGGTCCTTCTTCGATCCATCTTCCAGATGGGCGTCCCCGTTTCGGGCAAGAACATGTTCCCGTCGAACATCGCCGGCCTGCCGACGTGGTACACGGTCCGCGCGAACCGTGACGGCTACATCGCGCGGAAGAAGGAAGTCGATTTTCTGGTCGCCATGAACCCGGAGACGGCCCGCGAAGATGTGCTCTCGCTCGAGCCCGGCCGTGCCGTGCTCTACGACGAGCCGCTCAAGCTTCAGGACCTCCGTTCGGATCTCACGTTCTATCCGGTCCCGTTCGACAAGATCGTCGCCTCGGTCTGCACCGACGCCAAGCTGCGGCGTCTCGTGAAGAACATGATTTACGACGGCGTGCTGTCGGCCCTTCTCGACATCGACATGGGCGAGATGGAAAAGGCGCTCCGAAAGCAGTTCGGCAAGAAGGTCAAGGCCGCCGATCTGAACATGGGCGCGCTCAAGGCCGGCGCCGAGTACGCGCAGCAGCACCTGCCGAAGCGCGATCCGTTCGCGGTCGAGTGGATGGACAAGACGCGTGGAATGATCCTCATTGAAGGCAACACGGCCGCCGCCCTTGGCGCCATGTTCGGCGGCGTCACCGTCGTCGCCTGGTACCCCATCACGCCGTCCTCGTCGCTGCCGGAGTCGCTGATCGGCTACATGAAGAAGTATCGGATCGACAAGACGACGGGCAAGGCGACGTACGCGATCGTCCAGGCGGAAGACGAGATTGCGTCGATTGGGATGGTGCTCGGCGCCGGCTGGGCCGGAGCGCGCGCGATGAGCTCGACGTCCGGGCCGGGAATCTCGCTGATGAGCGAGTTCGCCGGGCTCGCCTACTACGCGGAAGTGCCTGGCGTGATCTTCGACATCCAGCGCGTCGGGCCGTCGACCGGCCTCCCGACCCGGACGGCGCAGGGGGACATCGCGACGACCGCGCTCCTCTCGCACGGCGACACGAAACAGATCCTGGTCATCCCGAGCTCGGTCGAAGAGTGCTACCAGATGGCGATGGACGCCTTCGATCTGGCCGAGCGCCTGCAGCAGATCGTCTTCGTGATGAGCGATCTCGACCTCGGCATGAACATGTGGATGTCGCAGCCGTTCACGTATCCGGAGAAGCCGTTCGATCGCGGGAAAGTTCTGGACGCCGAGACCGTGAAGCGCCTGGGCGGCGAATGGGGCCGGTACAAGGACGTCGACGGCGACGGCATCACGTATCGCACGCTCCCCGGCACCGGCATGCCGTCCTACTTCACGCGCGGCTCGGGCCACAACGAGCGCGGCCAGTACAGCGAGCGGCCGGACGACTATCAGCGGAACGTCGACCGGCTCGTGCGGAAGCAGGAGACCGCGAAGAAGCTGGTTCCGCAGCCGATCGTCGACGACGCGGAGGCGGAAATCGGCATCATTGCGTACGGTTCGAGCCACTGGGCGATCATCGAGAGCCGCCGGCAGCTCGAAAACGAAGCCGGCATCCGGACCGCGTACCTGCGAATCCGCGCGTACCCCTTCGCGGACGAAGTGGCGGCCTTCATGCGCCGCTATCCGCGCGTCTACGTCGTCGAGCAGAACCGCGACGCGCAGATGAAGATGCTGTTGAGGAACGATCTGCCCGTCGACGCCACCAGCCACGCGCGCAGCGTCCTGCACTACAACGGCCTGCCGATCGACGCGCGGTCGGTGACCGACGAAATCCTGATCCAGGAAGGCCGCAAGCCACGGCCCGCCGCCGACGCCGTCGCCGCGGGCGTGCCGGTCATGAGGGAAGATTAGCCACGGACTACTCGGACGGCACGGGCCACGGACCACACGGACAACACTGAGAGGCTGTGTTTAGATGGACCCCAAGAAGAACCGCCTCGGATTGGAAATTCAGCCGTATCGCGGCGGCAAGACGACGCTGTGCGCCGGCTGCGGGCACAACGCGATCTCGGAGCGCGTCATCGACGCCTGTTTCGAGATGGGCATCAATCCCCGGCAGGTGCTGAAGCTGTCGGGGATCGGCTGCTCGAGCAAGACGCCGGCGTATTTTCTGGGCGACGCGCACGGCTTCAACTCCGTCCACGGGCGCATGCCCTCGGTCGGCACGGGCGCGCTGCTCGCGAACGGGAAGATGCTGGCCATCGGCGTCAGCGGCGACGGCGACACCGGCGCCATCGGCATCGGCCAGTTCGTCCATCTGATGCGCCGCAACCTGCCGCTCGTCTACATCATCGAGGACAACGGCTGCTACGGGCTGACGAAGGGGCAGTTCTCCCCGACGGCGGACGTCGGATCCACGCTCAAGAACGGCGTCGTCAACGACCTGCCGCCCATCGACACGTGCGCGCTGGCGATCGAGCTCGGCGCGTCGTTTGTCGCGCGATCCTTCTCAGGCGACAAGAAGCAGCTCCTCTCGATCCTCAAGGCGTCGCTGAGCCACCGCGGCACGGCCATGATCGACGTCATCTCGCCGTGCGTGACGTTCAACGATCACGAAGGCTCGACGAAGAGCTACGCGTACGCGAAGGAGCACGACGAGGCCGCCGACGAAGTGAACTTCGTGCCGTTCTTCGAAGACATCACGGTCGACTACGATCCGGGCACGACCACCGCCGTCACGATGCACGACGGGTCGAAGCTGTATCTGAAGAAGGTCGCGGAGGACTACAATCCGACCGACAAGCTGTCGGCCATACGGCTGCTCCACGAGACGGCGGCGCGCGGCGAGTTCGCGACGGGCGTCCTCTACATCGAGCCCGACAAGGACGACTTCCTCACGCAGCTCAACATCGTCGACGAGCCGCTCGCGTTTCTGCCGATCGAGAGGATCCGTCCAGGCCGCGAGGTGCTCGAGGCTGTCATGGAAGAACATCGGTAAACAGAGTCACCGGCGGTCACGCACGTACCCACGCAGAGAACGCGGAGGCATTTAGGTACTGGTTCTCTGCGACCTCTGCGTGAGTGCGTGCGTGACAGGAGCCAGTATGAAGTACCGCGTTCTGCTAGCGGCGATGTCGGTCGGCTTGTGCGCGTCGCCCGCGCTGGCCCAGAAGCGGCCGCTTGCGGTCGACGATGTCTACAGCATGAAGGACGTCCGCGATCCACAGCGATCGCCCGATGGCAAGTGGGTCGCCTACGTCGTCTCGCGCGCGATCAAGGACACCGACAAGAACGACTCGGACATCTGGATGGCGAGCTGGGACGGTGCTCAGGAGATCCAGATCACCTCGTCGCCGGACAGCGAGTCGCAGCCGCGGTGGAGCCCCGACAACAAATACCTGTCGTTCGTCTCCTCGCGCCAGGGCGCGAAAGGCGGCCAACTGTGGCTGCTGAACCGCGCCGGCGGCGAAGCGATCAAGGTCAGCGACGTGAAAGGCGGCGTGTCGGAGTACGCGTGGGCCCCCGACGCCAGACGGCTTGTCTTCGTCGTGAGCGAGCCGGATCCGCGGGATCCGAAAGACGACGACAAGGACGCGCCGGCGCCCGACAAGAAGAAGACCGCCCCGCCCATCGTCATCGATCGCTACCACTTCAAGGAGGACGTGAGCGGCTACCTGCGCAACGAGCGCACGCACCTGTATCTGTTCGACACCGGCACGAGGAAGGCCGAAGTCCTGACGCCCGGCGCCCTCTACGACGAGTCGTCGCCCGTCTGGTCGCCCGACGGCACCCAGATTGCCTTCGTCAGCAAGCGCGGACCGGGTGATCTGGATCGGAGCGACAACACGGATATCTGGATCATCGACGCGAAGGCCGGCGCGCAGCCGCGGCAACTGACGACGTCGCCGGCGGCTGACAACGGACCGCTGTCGTGGAGTCCGGACGGGAAAC
>Ga0310810_10005476_pt1 | contig 14199 bp, 12 predicted proteins | sample NCmetagenome_FD_207641 | JGI IMG/M metagenome (GOLD analysis project Ga0310810, IMG submission 207641) | Soil microbial communities from experimental microcosm in Duke University, North Carolina, United States - NC | ecosystem: Engineered > Artificial ecosystem > Soil microcosm > Unclassified ... | reverse complement strand
TCGGCCTCGAGCTCGCGGCGGTGATTCTCATCTTCACCAGCCAGGCGTGGAATCTCGCCTTCAGCTTCCACCAGTCGCTCATCACGATTCCGAGCGAGCTCACCGAGGCGGCGCGGATCTACCGCCTCGGATTCTGGCGGAAGTTCACGCGTCTCGAGCTGCCGTTCGGCGTGATCTCGCTCGTCGCGAACAGCATGATGAGTTGGGCGGGCGGATGGTTCTTTCTCATGGCCAGTGAGCAGTTCGCTGTTGGCGATGGGCGTCTCCGATTGCCGGGATTGGGCTCGTACCTTGCCGCCGCGGCCGACGCGGGCAACACGCGGGCGTTGGTGTACGGACTGCTCACGCTCGTGATCGTGATCGTGCTGCTCGACCAGATTGTGTGGCGCCCGCTGCTGGCGTGGTCCGACCGGTTCAAGTTCGAGTCCGCAGGCAGCGATGCGCCGACGTCGCGCGTGCTGGACGCGCTGCGCGGCTCTCGATTGATCGATGCGTTGCGCTCGCGGGTGCTGCGGCCGGCGGGCCAGCGGATCGACCGTGCGTTGGGCGCGTCACGAAATGGTGACACGCCCGACACGGAGGCTGCGACCGTGCCGGCGGCGCGTCGCCGGAGGCGCCGTGCGATTGGTATCGTCGCACTCGTATTCGCCGCCGCAGCCGTGGTATGGGGCACGGCCCTCGCGGCGCACACGCTCGGCGGCCTAACGAGAGGCGACTGGGGGCGGGTGGGCGTGAGCGCGGCGGCGACGCTGGCTCGTACGACGATCGCGCTCGTGATCGCGGCGGCGTGGACCATACCGGCGGGCGTCGCCATCGGCACGAATCCGCGTTGGGCGAGGCGTCTGCAGCCGATCGTGCAGATCACGGCATCGATTCCCGCGACGGCGGTATTCCCGGTGCTGCTCCTCGCGCTGCTCGCGATTCCGGGCGGCCTCAACGTCGCGGCTGTCGCCCTCATGCTGCTCGGCACACAGTGGTACGTGCTGTTCAACGTCATCGCGGGGGCGATGGCGATTCCGTCCGACCTCAAAGAGGCGGCCACCATGTATCACGTGGTGGGCTGGCGGCGCTGGAAGACGCTCATCCTTCCTGCCATCTTCCCGTATCTCGTGACGGGCATGATCACCGCCACGGGCGGCGCCTGGAACGCGAGCATCGTCGCCGAATACGTGACGTTCGCGGGACACACGGCGAGCACCACCGGTTTGGGGGCGTTGATCGCGGGCGCGGCCGAGCGCGGCAACTTCCCGGTGTTGCTCGCCGGAACGCTCGTCATGGCGGGCATCGTGATCTTGCTGAACCGTCTGCTCTGGCGCCGACTGTACGGATACGCGGAAACGCGTTTCCGTCTCGGCTGATTCGCCTGGATGAGGACCACCGATGGCAACCACGACGCGCACCCTCGCTCCGAAGCCGCCCGGCACCGTTCTGCTGGCGGCGGAAGGCGTGCGCAAGTTCTTCAGCGACGACACGGCGCCGGTGCTCGAACGCATCGACCTCGAGTTGCGCGAGAACGAGTTCGTGGCGCTGCTCGGACCATCGGGTTCCGGAAAGTCGACGCTGTTACGCATCCTCGCGGGTTTGTTGCAGCCATCGGATGGTCGTGTGCTCGCGCGGGGCGCGCCCCTCCACGGGCCTAACCGACAGGTCGCGATCGTGTTTCAGGGGTTCGCGCTCTTCCCGTGGCTCACGGTGTTCCAGAACGTGGAGCTCGGCTTGTTGGCCACCGAGGTGCCGGAGGCGGAGCGCCGCGAGCGAACGCTGCGCGCGATCGATCTCATCGGTCTCGACGGATTCGAGGAAGCGTTTCCCAAGGAGCTCTCGGGCGGCATGAAGCAGCGCGTCGGATTTGCGCGCGCGCTGGTGGTGCAGCCTGAAATCCTCTTCATGGACGAGCCGTTCTCGGCGCTCGACGTGCTGACCGCGGAAACGCTGCGCGGCGAGCTGCGCGACCTGTGGTCGGACAGCGCGATGCCGACGAAATCGGTGTTGATGGTGACGCACAACATCGATGAGGCCGTGTCGATGGCCGATCGCATCCTCGTGTTCGGCGCGAATCCAGGCCGCGTGCGCGTGGAGCTCAAGGGATTGCGGCCTATGGAACGTCGCGAAAAAAGTCCGGCCCGCACGCGCCTCGTGGATGCGATCTACCAGGTGATCACGAATCCCGAGGAGGACGCGGAGCAACTGGTGGAGCAGTACATCGCGCGTGCACCGACGCGCCAGCGCCGCAAGGCGGAGCCGGCGCGGCCGCGGCGCTACCAAGCCCTGCCCGACGTGAGCATCGACGACCTGACGGGCTTCGTGCAGTATCTCTCGGGCATCGGGAATTCCGGAACGCTGAGCGATCTCGCGCGCGACCTCCAGATGCGCGGCGAGAACCTCATCCGCATCGCCGAGGCGACCGACCTGCTCGGATTCGCGGACATCCAGGAACGCAGCGTGTTCCTCACTCCGTTAGGCCAACGGTTCGCGCCGCTGGAGCTCGACGCGCAGAAAACGCTGTTCCGGCACGCGGTCCTCGACCACCTGTCGCTCATGCGCGAGATCGTACACCGGTTGGAGGCGAGTCCGACGCGCGTCCTGCCGGCCGAAGAGGTGCTGGCCGAGCTCGAGACCTCGTTCACGCGGGCGGAAGCACGGCGCCAGTTCGAGACGCTGATCGACTGGGGCCGGTACGCGGAATTATTCAGTTACGACGACGTGGAAGGCGAGCTCCGGTTGGACAAGGAGCACTACAATGCCTGAGGTTGGCGGCACGCCGACGATGCACGGCTTCAAGGGCGAGCGCGTGCTCATGCGCATCCACATCGGCGAGCGCGACAAGCACAACGGCAAGCCGCTCTATCGCGAGATCGTGGAGCTGCTCCGCCGGCGCCACTGCGCGGGCGCGACGGTGTTTCGCGCGATCATGGGCTTTGGTGCCAGCTCGCGGGTGCGGAGCGATCGCATCGAGGTCCTGTCGCTGGACCTGCCGATCGTGATCGAAGTGGTGGACACGGAGGAGCAGATCCAGGGGCTGCTGCCCGAGCTGGACGGCATGATCGGAGGCGGTCTCATCACGTTGGAGCGGGCGAAGGTGATCATGTACCGCCCGCACTTGCCGGAGGAGGAACGGCCGGCGAGCTGGCCGATCGACATCACGGGCAGCTGGCGCGCGGTGGACACCGACACGGAATCGACCGATGCCTAACGAGACGGCGTACTGGCCGGCGTCGCGCCGGCTGTTGCTGTTGAGCAACTCGCGCGATGCGGACGGCCGCGTGCTGGTGTACGCGCGCGCGGCGCTGGAAGAGGCGCTCGCCGGCGTGGGGCGCGCGGTATTCATCCCGTTCGCCGCCGTGTCGTTCTCGATGGACGTGTACGCGGAGCGGGTGCACGAGATCTTCACGCCGTTAGGCGTGGAGGTCGAGTCGGTGCACCACGCAGCCGACCCGGCGCGGGCGCTGCGCGATGCGGGCGCGATCATCGTCGGCGGCGGCAACACGTTCCAGCTGCTGCGGCAGCTCGCGGTGTCCGGCCTGCTCGGTGCAATTCGCGAGCGCGTGCGCGCGGGCGTGCCGTACATCGGCTGGAGCGCCGGGTCGGTCGTGGCATGTCCGACGATCGCGACCACCAACGACATGCCCATCGCCGAGCCGCCCGGGCTCAGCGCGCTCGGACTGGTGCCGTTCCAGATCAACGCGCACTACACCGACTTTCATCCGCCGGGACACCAAGGTGAAACGCGCGCCGAGCGGGTCGCGGAGTTCCTGGTGCTGCATCCGCGGGTGCCGGTGGTAGGCCTGCGCGAAGGGAGCGCGTTGCGCGTATCGGGCGATGTCGCAGAGCTGACGGGACGTCCGGAGGGCGGGGCGGGGGCGCGCGTGTTCATTGCCGGACGCGAGGCGGTGGATTTCCCGCCCGGCTCCGACCTGTCGTTTCTGCTGGCGTCGCCGGACGCCGCGGTGGAGGCGGTCGCGGCGTGGCCATGATCCTCGCCGTTGCGTTAGGCAGCGCCATCGGCGGCGTGGCGCGGCTGTTGCTGGGCGCCGCCGTGCAACAACGATTCGGTCCCGGGTTTCCCGCCGGCACGCTGCTCATCAACATCACCGGGTCGCTCCTTCTCGGATTCTTGATGCGGTTCGCGATGGCGACGCCGGCGATCTCGCCCGAGATGCGGGGCTTTTTCACGACGGGGCTGTGCGGCGGGTACACGACCTTCTCGACGTTCACGTTCGAGACGATGGCGCTGATCAACGACGGCGAATTGGGACGAGCGAGCGCCTACGTGGCGGCGAGCGTGGCGCTGTCGCTGCTCGGGGTCTACCTTGGCGCAGCAGCGGCGGGCGGCCTCATCGCGCTCCGCCAGCGTTGACCGACCGGTTCTTCGGGAGGAGCGGACGGATGGTGCCTCGCGGGATACGAGTGTGGGCGTGCGTCGCGGCCGGCGCGTGCATGGCCGCGCACGACGGTCGCGCCCAGAGCGACAGCAGCGTTGCCCAGTTAGGCCTGGATCGCGTGGGCTCGTACCTGAGCTACACGACGGTGGAGCACGGCCGGCACGGCTGGGAACTCGGCGGCGATGTCGATGTGGGCTCGGTGTTCACGCCGAAGCTGCATTTGCTGGCCGAGGCCAACTATCTGCACGCGGACATCCATCGGTTCGACGCCGACGAGGTGCCCATCCCCGGCTCGTTCCACGACTTCAGCGTCAGCGTGGCGGCGCGGTACTCGGTGGCCCACGTGAAACGGTTCGAGCCGTATGTCGGCGCGGGCATCGGTGTGCACTTTCTCGGCACCGACATTGCACGGTCGCAGTCCATACATGATGACTACACGGGCGCGAAACTGGGTGGCGAGTACTTTCTCGGCGTCTCGTACGACCTCACCAAGCGTTGGGCGTTGTACGGCGAGGTGCGTCGCATGGAAGTGCCGCCGGCCTCTCGCGTCACGTATCGCCTGGGCTTCTTCGTGCGGCTCTAGCCCCGCACCATAGGGGGCACCCAATGGACCGCTCGGCGGTCATGCGCACGGATGTCGTCGTCGATCTCGGGGACGCCCGACTGGACGCACTGTTGAGCGTCCCGGCCGCGGCGCGTGCTGTGGTGCTGTTTGCGCACGGCAGCGGCAGTGGTCGGTCGAGCCCGCGCAACACGCTCGTGGCGCACGCACTCGAGGACGTTGGACTCGCCACGCTGCTCATCGATCTGCTGACGACCGACGAGCAGAACGAGGATGCCCGCACGGGTCTCCTGCGATTCGACATTGACCTGCTCGGCGCGCGTGTGTTAGGCGCATCGAAATGGCTGCGCGAGCGCCCTGTGTCGTCCGCGCTCGCACTGGGCTACTTCGGCGCCAGCACCGGCGCCGCGGCGGCGCTGCACGCGGCGGCGGAACTGCGCGACGTCTTCGCTGTGGTGTCGCGCGGCGGGCGCCCCGATCTGGCGCGCGATTGCCTGAAGAGCGTCCGCGCGCCGTCGCTGCTCATCGTGGGTGGCGAGGATGTGCCGATCATCCCGCTCAACGAAGAGGCGTGCCGCGTGCTGGGGTCGATCGCGCAGCTCGTGGTGATCCCGGGCGCGACCCACCTGTTCGAGGAACCGGGCGCGCTCGAGGAGGTGGCGCGTCTGTCGTGCGACTGGTTCGTGGATCACTTGCCGCCGCCCGCGCGCGGCGCGTGAGATGCTGTTCGCGGACCGCGCCGACGCCGGCCGGCAGCTGGCCGACACGCTCCTGGCGCGGCTGCCGGGGCTCGTCGACCAGCGTCCGATGGTGCTCGGCGTCCCGCGCGGCGGGGTGATCATCGGCCGCGAGGTCGCGCGCGCGTTAGGCGCGCCGTTGGACGTGATCGTCGCGCGCAAGTTAGGCGCGCCGGGCCACGAGGAGCTGGGCATCGGGGCCGTGGCACCGGACGGCACGCGTGTGCTCGATGGCGAGATCGTGGCGGCGCTCGACGTGAGCGATGCGTACATCGAGAAGGTCACCCGGCGCGAGCGTGCGGAGCTCGACCGCCGCATGCAGCGCTTTCGCGACGAGCGCCCGTTTCCCGATCTGGCCGGCCGCGCGGTGGTGCTGGCGGACGACGGGCTCGCCACCGGTGTGACGGCGCGTGCCGCGCTCGCGTCGGTGCGGCGCGCCCATCCGGCGACGCTCGTGTTTGCGGCGCCGGTGTGTTCGGAAGACGGATGTCGGGTCCTCGCCGCCGAAGGATACACGGTGGTCTGCGTGTACACGCCGCCCGACTTTCGCGGCGTCGGCGAGTGGTACGCGGACTTCGAGCAGGTGACGGACGAGACGGTGATCGCGGTGCTGCGGCAGGCAGCGGCGGGCCCGTCGTAGCCACCGCCCTCAGACGCCCACGGGTTCCTGTTGCGTTAGGCAGTGCAGGGTGCCGAGCCCCCAGACCAGGTCGACGGCGTGGATGCCGATGACCTCGCGCGTCGGAAAGAGGCCGGCGAGGGTGGCCAGCGCGTCGCGATCGCGCCGGTCGTTGAACGTGGGCACGAGCACGACGTCGTTGGCGATGTAGAAGTTGGCGTAGCTCGCCGGGAGCCGCTGGCCGTCCATGATCACGGCTCGCGGAAAGGGCAGGGTCACCACACGGAGGCCGCCTGGGACGTCGCGTGCGGCGAGCTCGAGGCGGCGCAGATTGTCGGCCGAGGCCTCGTGATTGGCATCCGCGGGATCGGGTTCGTAGGCGAGGACGATCGTGTGCTCGTCCGTGAACCGCGCTACGTCATCGATGTGGCCGTGTGTGTCGTCGCCGGCGCAGCTTCTGCCTAACCAGATCGTGCGATCGATGCCGAGGTATTGGGCGAAGGCGCGCTCGTAGTCGCCGCGCCGCATTCCGGGGTTGCGCACCTGCTCGGGCGACAACAGCCATTCCTCGGTCACGAGCAGGACGCCTTCGCCGTTGGTTTCGATCCCGCCGCCCTCGAGCACCAGGGGTGCACCCGTGTCAGGCCGCACCGCGCGTCGCAGGGGCAAGCCACTGAGTTGCGCGATGCGATCGGCCACGCACGCGTCATGCGCGTAATTGTGGTACTTTGCCCACGCATTGAACGCCCATCCGATCCATTCGATGCGACCGTCCGGATGCCTAACCGCCGTCGGTGCTGAGTCTCGCGTCCAGACACGATCGGTCGGCACGGGGTGCAGCTGCACGCGACGCATGTCGACGCCGTGCGCGCCTAACACGCGCGCCGCGTTTTCGCGCACATCCTCGTTGGCGCACAAGATTTCAACCGCCTCGTGCGCATGGAGCACCCGGACGATCTCGGCGTAGACCCAGGGAATAGTGTCGAACTTTCCGGGCCAATCGGGCTCATGATGGGGCCACGCGAGCCACGTGGCCCGGTGCGGAGCCCATTCCGCGGGGAAGCGGGCTGCGCTCTGGGGAAACGGCGACGAGAGTGGTGTCATCGTGGGTTCAACGGATCTGTGTCCGGCGCCGGAGCTTCGCCACAGTCGAGGGCGATCGCCAAGGGGTAACCCATGCCGCCGGAGAATCCCGAGCGCGGTGCTGATGCACGACGAGTCGGGTCGCTCGACATCTCTCCACTTGACGGCCAGTAGGGAAGGTGTATCCTCCTACTGGTAGCCAGGGGGAGGGCTCGTGGCGGAAAAGCCAAGCGATCTCGTCCAGGGAACGCTGGACATGTTGGTGCTGAAGACGCTCGCATTGGAATCGATGCATGGATACGGAATATCCGTGCGAATCGAGCAGATGAGCAGGGGTGTGTTTCGCTTGAACGCCGGCTCGTTGTTTCTCGCGATTCAACGACTGGAGCGGGACGGCCTCATCGACGGCGACTGGAGGCCGACTGAGAACAACCGACGCGCGAAGTACTACTCGCTGACGGGCAAAGGGCACAAGCGGCTCAAGAACGAAACGCGAGAATGGGGCAGGCAGGTGGCGGCAATCGCCAGAATTCTCGAAGCCACGTAGGGTACGCCAATGTCCCTGCTCAGACACTTTACGGCCGGGCTCCGGTCACTCTTCCAACGGGATCAGGTTAGCCGAGCGTTGGATGAGGAGATCAGCGTGTACCTGGAGATGGAAGCGGCTGAAAAAAGAAAGCAGGGAATGAATCGCGAGCAAGCGCTACGCTCGGTTCGTTTGGAGCGGGGCACGCTCCAGGCCGCGAAGGAAGTCGTCCGCTCTGGCGGTTGGGAATCTGTCGTGGAAAGCTGCGGTCAGGACCTGAGATTCGGCCTCCGCATGCTCCGCAAGAATCCCGGATTCACCTCCGCGGCAGTTCTCACGCTGGCCATCGGTATCGGGGCTACGACAGCGGTGTTCAGTATTATCGAGGCCGTGCTACTGAGACCCCTGCCGTACTACGACGCGGGAAGACTGGCCGTGCTGTGGACTGACAATGTCAAAAAAAGCCTCCATCAGGAGCGCACCTCGTATCCCAACTTCGAGGACTGGCAAAAACAAAATACGACGTTCGAGGACATGGCATTCGCCAGCGCGTTCACGGTAAACGCGACCGCGGGTGAAGAGCTCGATCGTCTCACAGCGGGGCGCGTATCGGCGAACCTGTTCTCCCTGATGGGTGTCAGGCCACTGTTAGGCCGCACCTTTTCGAGGGACGAGGAACGGCGTGGCGAGCGCGTCGTTGTGGTGAGTCAGGGATTGTGGCAACGGTGGTTCGGATCGTCTCGCGAGATCGCTGGTCGGACTCTCGAGGTGGACGGAGCCAGGATGGCAATTGTCGGCGTGATGCCGTCCACGTTCGAATTCCCGGCCAAGAACATCGACCTGTGGGAGCCGTTGACGGTTTTCCCGAGTTGGAACGCCCTCGAGTTTGCGAGAAACACTCCGTCGGGTTTTGTCGTGGGGAGGCTCAGGCCCGGGGTTTCCGTTGCTCGGGCGCAAGCAGACATGGATGTGATTGCCGCGCATCTGGCCAGCGCGCATCCCGATCTCGCGACCAACCTCGACTTCTTTGGTTTCCAAGTCAACGTGGTACCGTTCAAGTCGTACTTCACAGGGAGCGATGTGCGCACCGCGCTGTGGCTCCTGTTTGGAGCGGTCGTCCTGGTTCTCATCATTGCGTGCACCAACGTCGCGAGCCTGCTTCTTTCGCGGATTGCCGCGCGATTTCCGGAGCTCGCGACACGGGCGGCGCTCGGCGCGGGCGGAAAAAGAATCGCCCGCCAACTCCTCACAGAGACCGCACTGCTCTATCTCGTGTCTGCCGCACTCGGCATCGCCATCGCCGCGGGGGCTGACAGGCTACTCATCGGATTGGCGCCGACGGAAATTCCGCGTTTGCGCGAAGCCGGCATCGATGTCGGGGTCGTTTCCTTTGCGTTAGGACTCTCCTGTTTCGCCGTGTTCAGTGTTGGCCTGTTCCCGGCTCTCAGGATCTCGGCACTGGAGCCTCATCTGGCGGTGACAGGATCGGGGCGGCGCCACTCGCAGACATCAACGGTGGTGCGGCTGCGCTCGCTCTTGGTGACCGGCGAGTTGGCTGTTGCCGTGATCTTGCTGGTCGGCTCGGGCCTGTTGATTCGCAGTTTCTTGCGTGTCCAGCAGGTCGACCCTGGCTTCACATCGGACCATGTCCTCACACTTCGCGTCGTGCAATCCAAGTCGAAGTCGGAAACGCAGTGGAGGGAATCCTACGAGCAGGCCATCGAGAACATCAGGGCAATGCGCGGCGTCCAGGCGATCGGGGCGATCGACAACTTTTTCTTCGCGTCGTTCCCCGATGAGACGGTCATCGCAGAAGGCCACGCACAGACTGGTCATAGCGGGTCACTCTCTCAAGTGACCGACGATGGGATCAGCCCGGGCTTTTTCCAAGCGTTAGGCGTGCCGCTCTTGCGCGGACGCCTCTTCACGGAACACGACGAAGTGAGCTCTCCTCGAGCAGCCATCATCAACGCCACCATGGCGCGGCGCTTTTGGCCAGGCGAGGACCCGGTAGGTAAGCGGTTCAAGTTTGCGTACCAGGCAGACGCAGATCCATGGACGACGGTTGTGGGCGTCGTCGCAGACATGCATCGCGATGGCCTGACACGGGACGCGGTATCGGAGATCTTCTTACCCCTCGCGCAGCATCCCGCACGCGGCATGGACCTCGTGGTGAGAACATCTGCTGATCCTCGAGGTTTCGCAGCAGCCGTGCGCGATGCATTTCGGTCGGCCGACAAGACGGCGCCGGTCTTCAATGTGAGTACGCTGGCCGATGCGCTTCGCGAGCAACTGGCACCGAGACGATTCCAGACACTCTTGCTCTCGCTCTTTTCGTGCGTGGCGGTGCTGCTCGCGGCCATCGGGATATGCGGCCTCATCTACTACTCGACGACACAGCGCACGCAGGAGATTGGCATTCGCATGGCGCTGGGCGCACAACCGCTTCACGTCTTGCGGCTCGTTGCGCACGATGCAGCACGAAGCGTTCTGTCAGGCATAGCATTGGGCCTGGGCGGAGCGCTCGCCGCCGAGCGTGTGCTCAGCAGCGAGCTGTTCGGCGTGACGTCCACCGATCCCGTCTCATTCATCGGTGTCACGTTGTTGCTGTGCGTCGTTGCATCCGCGGCGTGCTACGTCCCTGCGCGGCGGGCGATGCGCGTCGATCCGATGATTGCGTTGCGCCCTGAATAGCCAACGGACGCCCGACGCCCCGAAGCAACGAGCGTGGTTCGCGATCGCTTCGCCGCTCGCTGCGTTAGCCCAAGTATCGCTCGAGGATTCCTGCGTACGCATCGATCCGGCGATCCCGTAAGAACGGCCAATTGCGCCTCGTGTACTCGATCCGTTTCGGATCGCACTCTGCAACGAGAACCGTCGGCGTCATTCCCGCTTCGGCGATCATCTGGCCGAAAGGATCACAAATGAACGAATGGCCGAAGAATTCGAGACCGTCGGTCCCAGGCTCCGCTTCGAATCCCACGCGATTCACCGCCGCCACGTACACGCCGTTCGCAATCGCGTGCGCGCGCTGCGCCGTGCGCCAAGCGTCGGCCTGCGCCTCACCCCACTCCGCTTTCTCCTTGGGATGCCAGCCGATCGCCGTCGGATAAAGCAGGATTTGCGCACCCATGAGACTCGTGATGCGCGCGGCTTCGGGATACCACTGGTCCCAACAAATCAGCACGCCGATCGTCGCGAACCTCGTGCGGAATACACGAAAGCCCGACGGCGGACGCGCTTCGTCGTGCTGATACATCTCGCCGGGCGTGAAATAGTACTTCTCGTGATAGAGCGGATCGTCCGGGATGTGCATCTTGCGGTACACGCCGAGCAGCGTGCCGTCCGCATCGATCACCGCGGCCGAGTTGTGGTAGAGACCCGGGCCGCGCTTCTCGAAGATCGGCACCACGATCACGATGCCTAACTCGCGGGCCACGCCCTGCATCCGCTCCACCGTCGGCCCCGGGATCGGCTCGGCGAGGTCGAATCGCTCGGCGTCCGTCACCTTGCAGAAGTACGGCGCGTTGAAGAGCTCCTGCAGACAGACGATCTGCGCGCCGCGCGCGGCGGCGTCGCGAATGCCGCGCTCTGCCGCGTCGACCGTGTCGGCGGCGCTCGCTCCGACCGCCTGCTGCACCAGTCCCACCGTGAATACAGGATTTGCCATGGCCGAAATGTATAGAGCGAAGCGTCCACCTATTCCTTGAGCCGGCGCAGCGAGCCCGCGATTGCTTCTAACGCCACTGCCGGCGTGAGTCGCGCGCGTCGCTCGTCCACCGGCGGACCGCAGACTGCAATCACCACATCCATCACGTTCGTCGCCGTGAGATCGGTGCGCAGCAGTGCGTCGGCCGCATCGAGCGACGTGTACGAATCGTGCGCCGCCAAGTCGCGCGCCGGATCGCGGCCAGCGCGCTGGATCGTGCGCCACGTTTCACGCGTGACGATCGCGCCCGCTGCGTCGGTGTCACCGTCACGACCGTCGGTGCCCGCTGCAAGCAGCGCTGCGTTGGACAGTCCTGCAGTTTCCGCGAGCTCTCTCGCGGCAGACAGCGCCAGCTCCTGACATCGCCCGCCACGGCCGTGCGTGGCGCCGAGTGTGACCGTCGTTTCTCCCCCCCATATGAGACAGGTGCGCCCCGTTCTTCCGGACAGGGACGATGCGTCCTGGCCGCAATAGCTTCCCAACGTCGCGATGAGCCGGCGGCCGACGACGGCTGCTTCTCCGGCGAGCGCAGTGCCCAGCACACGCGGCTCATAGCCGAATGCTCGGGCGCGCGCCTCGATTGCTTCGAGCGCGACACGATTGCTGGCGATGATGCGCCTTTCGACGTGAGCAAAGGCTGTGTCGCCGGCTTTCGGTGTCTCCAACGATGGATCACGCTCGGCACCGCTAACGGAGCGCTTCATGGACAGTGGGAGCTCGTCCCACAGCCCAGCGCCGTCGAGCATCTGGTGAATGTGCGCGGCGGTGCTCGGATCGGGCACGCATGGTCCCGATCCGATCGCCGCCAGATCGTCTCCGATCACGTCGGACACGAGATAATTGCGAATGCGCGCGGGAGCGAGCGCCACGGCCAATCGTCCCGCGCCCCATCGGGAGAAGCGCTTGCGAATGAGATTCATCTGCGCGATGTCCAATCCGGAGCCTAACAGCCGCTCGTACAGGTTGAACAGCTCGTCGGGCCGCACGGTGCCTTCGGGCGCGGCCGCGAGACTGGTGGCGCCGCCCGACAGGAGCACCCACACCTCGTCGCCTTCGCGTACGCGTCCGGCGATGAGTCCGATACGCTCGGCCGCGTCGAGCGATCGCGCGCCGGGCACGGGGTGGTCGCCCGCGCGCACCTCGATTGCCGGATGCGGCGCCGCTTCTTCGTTAGGCGCGACGATGATGCCGCCCGCCGGCGCGCGGTTCCATGCGGCGAGCACGGCGAGCGCCGCGGTGGCCATCGGATGCGCGGCTTTGCCGATCGCGATGACCCACACGCGCCGTCCGCGCTCCGCGACCGGCACGCGCTCGAGCGCCGCGCGCAGCGACGTCCCCGGCGCCACGGCGTGGACCCCCGTCCAATACAGCGCGGTGAGTGCGCTCTTCGCATCGCGCGGAACGTCGACCACGGATAACCGCTCCATCGGTGTTTTCACGTCCTCAATGATCGCGCATTCCGGCGCGCCGCGCGAGTGCGCGCGTGCGTCGTGCGAGCGCGATCGCTCATCACTCCTCATTCCGCGCGAGGACTGACACATGCCCGGACGCAACGCTCTGTTCGTTCCCGGTCCAACGAACACGCCCGACCGGATTCTGCGCGCCATGCATCGGGCGATGGAAGACCATCGGTCGTCGTCGTTCCCCGCGCTCGCGCGACCGATCCTGTCCGACCTCAGGCGCGTGTTTCGCACGGAAGAGGGCCAGTGCTTCGTGTTCCCGGCCACCGGCACCGGCATGTGGGAAGCCGCACTCGCCAATACGCTGTCGCCTGGTGATCGCGTGCTCGCATCGCGGTACGGCCAGTTCGCCCATCTGTTCATCAACTGCGCACAGCGACTCGGGCTACGCGTCGACGTGCAGGACGAGGAGTGGGGCACCGGCGCCAATCCGGATCGCATCGAGGATGCGCTGCGCGCAGACACGGGCCACGAGATCAAGGGTGTCCTCGTGGTGCACAACGAAACCGCGACCGGGGTGACGAGCGACATCGCCGCGGTGCGTCGCGCCATCGATGCCGCGCGGCACCCGGCGCTGCTGTACGTGGATACCGTGAGCGGGTTGGTGAGTCTCCCGTTCGAGATGGACGCCTGGGGCGTGGACGCGGCCATCACCGGATCGCAGAAGGGCTTCATGCTGCCCGCCGGGTTGGGCTTGTTAGGCATGAGCCGCCGGGCGCTGGCGCGCCGCGAGTCGGCGCGGTGCGCGCGCGTGTTCTTCGATCTGGGCGACATGATAGCCGCCAACGCGAGCGGCTACTTCCCATACACGCCATCGGTGCCGCTGCTCTACGGCCTCCGCGAATCCCTCGACCTCATTTTCGAGGAAGGGCTCGACGCGATCCATGCGCGCCACCATCGCCTGGCAGACGGCTGCCGAGCGGCGGTGCGCGGGTGGGGATTGTCGCTGTGCGCCAAGGAGCCGCGGTGGGCGTCGGACACGGTGAGCGCCGTGGTGGTACCGCCCGGCATCGACGGCGCCGACGTCATCGATGTTGCCTTCCGCCGCTACGATCTTGCGTTAGGCGCCGGACTCGGTGAGGTCGCCGGCCGGGTGTTCCGCATCGGTCACCTGGGCGACC
>Ga0310810_10005474_pt1 | contig 14200 bp, 11 predicted proteins | sample NCmetagenome_FD_207641 | JGI IMG/M metagenome (GOLD analysis project Ga0310810, IMG submission 207641) | Soil microbial communities from experimental microcosm in Duke University, North Carolina, United States - NC | ecosystem: Engineered > Artificial ecosystem > Soil microcosm > Unclassified ... | reverse complement strand
CCGGGTGCTATCGGAAGGCCACGGCCCGATGCGTTGCCAATGCTGCTGAAGATCCTTGAAGTAGGCCGTAGGCAGTAGTCAATGCTCGTCGCGAATGTGCTTCTCCATGTAGCCGTGATCGGCCTGTCGTTTCTCTTTCCGAGCCTTCGCTCCCTTCTGTCGTACAGCATCCAGGCTCGCCTTGCGGATTGTCGATGAACTCACGGCAAACCCCGAGGGAAGCTGCTCGAGATCGCTCGTGCCGCATGAACAGACGGCCGGCTGTCCCGTTCGGACAAGCGCCTCGAACTCGCGCCCGCATTGACGGCATCTGAAGTCGAAGAGCGGCATGGAGCGACCGGCATCCTGTCACTGGCAGGAGGCACAGTCAAACAGCTGCGCGTGTCAGAATGGTTGGTTGTGAACACTCGCGTGATTCGATGGCTCGCGTGCGCGTGCGCGACTCTCGGTTGTCTCACCATCATCTCGTGCAGTGCCGGGACGGCCATGCCCCGCGCTGAAGCCGCGCTGGTCGCGCGCTCCCAGGTGAGCATGGGCACCGCGATCCAGTTGAGCGCCTGGACCACGGATGAAGCGGCAGCCGTGGCGGCGTTCGAGAGAGTGTTCCTGGAGTTCGATCGACTCGATGCGCTCATGAGCGTGTGGAAGGAAGGTAGCGACATCCTGCGCATCAACGCCGTGGCGGGGAAGTCCGCGGTAGCGGTCAGTCCAGAAGTACGAGAGGTGCTGCACGCCTCGCAAGAAGTGAGCGAGTTGACCGGAGGGAAGTTTGACGTCACCTTCGGCGCACTCTCCGGTCTCTGGAAGTTCGATCAGGATATCGATGGGCGTGTTCCGGATCGTTCGGAGATCGCGCCACGCCTCCCGCTCATCAACTATCGCGCGCTGCAGATCGACGATCGTGCAGGCACTGCGTCGCTCGCGCGGGCGGGCATGCAAGTCAATCTGGGCGGCATCGGCAAGGGCTACGCGATCGATCGCGCGGTCACCATTCTGCGCGGAGGCGGACTGACCGACTTCATGATTCAGGCAGGTGGGGACATGTTTGTCGCCGGCCGTCGTGGAGATCGACCCTGGCGCGTCGGTCTGCAGGATCCGCGCGGCAAACCGAACACGCTCTTCGCCGCGATTGAGCTCACTGACGCGGCGTTCAGCACGTCAGGCGACTACGAGCGCTTCTTCCTGCGCGATGGCCGCCGCTACCATCACATCCTCGACCCGGACACGGGTGAGCCCGCGTCGCGCTCCCGCAGCGTGACAATCATGGCCAAAACCTCGACCGTGGCCGATGGGCTCGCGACCGGCGTCTTCATTCTCGGCGGCGAGCAGGGCATAGCCCTCATCGAGAAACTGCCTGACGTTGAAGGGGTGATTGTGACGTCTGACAACCAGGTGGAGGTGTCGTCGGGACTGAAAGGACGACTGGTCCAGCTGACGCCTCCGACAGACGCTCCCTAGGCCCGACCCTGCGCCGCGCGCCGTGCGAGGATGTCAGCCTTCCTGATCAGAATCAGGTGGTGCGGGCACTTCTTCTCGTCCGCGTAGAGCCGCTCGCAATCGTCGCACCGCACGCATTCCGTCATCACGATCTTCGGCCCGCGAATCGCGCCCCATTCGCACGTCTTCTCGCAGATCCGGCACGTGCTGCATTCCGACCAGCGCTTGATCCGGAAGACGGTCAGGTTGGACACGATTCCAAGGAACGCACCGAGCGGACACAGGAAACGGCAGTAGGCGTTGCGGACGAAGACCGTCGCGATGAGCAGCGTGCCCAGCAGTGTCAGCAGCACCGGTGTTCGCAGGTGAAGCCCGAACATCCAGAACGGCTCGACGTACGGATAGATCAGCGGGTTCTTCGTGACGAGGAAGTAGGCAATGACGCTCGCCAGGATCCCGTACTTGATCCACGACGCGCGTCGTTCGATCGCGCGCGGGATGTTCACCCGCCATCGCGAAGGCAGGGTCGCGTCGAGGAGTTGCGTGAACGCGCCGAACGCACAGATCCGCCCGCAGTACACACGGCCCCAGAGCACGGTGGACACGAGCGTGATGGCGGCAAGGAGATACCACGCGAGGTTGTAGCGGAAGATGGGCAGGTTCCCACCCATCAGGCCGAATACGTTGACGATCGAGATCAGGAGACTCTTGTAGAAGCCGAGCAAGAGGACTGAAGCCACCAGCGTGATGTATTTGAGCCGGACGCTTTTCTTGAAGAAGCTGACGAATGCGAGCACCGAGAATCCGGCGACGAGCGCGATATCTAGCGCTTGCGCGCGGATGTCGTCGGCCCAGGTCGGCGCGTCCTCTTCTTCTTCCGGGAAATCGAACTCACCCTGGCCTGCGGGCGGTGGCTGCGCGACCAACACAGGCGTCGTGGCGGCTGCTGCGAGCAGTATGGAAAACCCGAACGCGAGAAGGAAGTGTCTGCGCCGGGCGATCGTCATCGACTGGGGGATGCCGCCGCCGGTGCGGTGAGGTACGCGCGGGCCATGCGCCGCGAGCTGTTCCGAATCGTGCGCACGGCGCTCGACATCGTGATCGTCGCGCGCGAGACGGCGTCGATGTCTTCACCGAGCTTGAACGGGTCGCGCACGTCCTTGCCCTTGAACTGCGCGGCAAACGACGGCGGATCGATCGAGAATTCGCCATACGGCTCGTGGTGTTCGATGATCACCAGGCCGGACAGGATGCCCTTCGTGTCCATCCCGAGCAGAATGGCGATGGGGCCGCCATATCCGCGCTCGAGCGGCAGGATCTCCGTCGTCCAGAATGCGTAGCCAAGCAAGGTCTCGCCGTTGTACGCCTTGACGTGTGGCGGATCGCCGCCCTTGGGAGAGAATGTCGTAGCGGCCGGGAAGAGCCGCTTGAGTCGTGCGTCGGTCTGGTTCTGTGCACCAGCCGTGACAGCGACAGTGGCGGCCAGCAACGACAGCACAATGGCGAGGCGCTTCATGCGAACGCAAATTATAAGAGATACATTGGTCTTCTTGCTCATCCTGGGTGCGGCCTCCGGGGCGCACGCGCAAACAGCGGCTGAACCGCCAAACCCCCTGACCCAGATCAAGGCACTCAAATGTAGCTTTCCCGCCGCGACGTCGGCCGTGTGGAAAGAGGGGGCGCCACAGCCCCAGACCAAGACCCAGGACATGCGATTCGAGATCACGTCAATCGACGTGGGCGACGCGACCGCCGAATTCACTGGAACGGCCGGCCGGGCGTACGTGACGGCGGTGCTGTCCGGCTGGAGCCTCTATTTCGTCGAGAGCGCCGTCGGTCAGCTGAACGTCACGACCGTGTTCTCGCAGGAAGCGTCACCCAAGAAACTCAAGGCCGTGCATTCGCGCCATGGCTATCTGCAGATGCAGGTCGGCCGCTTCATCGCCGAACCGTCTGTCTCGCAGAACTACGGCGAATGCGAGGTGGTTCAATAGCACGATGCCGCTCATTCTTCACGGCCTGCCACCCCTTCACTGGGCGCTGGCAGGCATCGGCATTGCGGGCGTCACGCTCGCATTGCTCCTTCTCGCCAGCCGTCGTCTCGGTATCTCGACCGGCTTCGAAGACATCTGCAGCCTGGCGCTGCCAGTACCGTACTTCAAACGAGAGGCCGTCATCTCCGGGCGCCGTTGGCGTCTTCCACTGCTCGTCGGTCTCGTGCTCGGTGGCTTCCTCTCCGCAGTGCTCGGCGGTGGCTGGCAGCCGACGTGGGCGCTTGGCCTCTTTGACCAGGCGATCGGCTGGGGGCCGGCTGGCAAGCTCGCGTGGATGTTTGCCGGCGGGTTGTTCATCGGCTTCGGCACCAGGCTCGCCGGCGGATGCACGAGTGGTCACGGCATCTTCGGCCTGGCGAATCTCGAGCTCCCGAGTCTCGTCACCACGATCTCCTTCCTTGGCGCCGGCATCGTCACGACCCAGGTGATCTACCGGATCCTGTTTCCGTTGGTGGGCCTGTGACGGCGGTCTATCTCATTCTGGGCGCCGTCTTCGGTTTCATCCTCAGTCGATCGGGCGCGGCGGACTACGGCTTCATACAGGGGATGTTTCTCTTCACCGAGTTTCAGCTCTACGGCATCATCGCCGTCGCTGTGCTCGTCACCGCTCCTGGGATCTGGCTGATCAAGCGGCGCGGTCGCACCATCCTCGGGCGGCGTCTCTCGATCGAGACGAAGCCGCTTCATCGTGGCAACATCGCCGGTGGGGTGTTGTTCGGGATTGGATGGTCGATCACCGGGATGTGCCCGGGACCGATTCTCGTCAACATCGGCGAAGGCAAGCTCTACGCGCTTGCTGCGCTCGCCGGTGCGCTCGTCGGCGCGGGTCTACTCGGCTCGCTCTATCCAGCGCTTCAGCGCCCATTCGCGCTGCCGCCACTGAAGGTCGGGACGGGGGAAGGCTAGAGTCGTTTCGTCTCGCGCAGGATCTCGAGAATCGCCTGACGATCCGTTGCTGACAGACTCCTGTACTTCGCGGATGTGTCCTTGCCGGTCAACACCTGCAGCAGACGCGCGGAGACCGCGTTCCGGGCGACGTCGGGAAGTGCGTCGAATGCCTCCGAATAGATCATGTAGCTGCACGGATATCGGAACAGCCTGCGCTGCAGATCGAAATCGCGCAGTGATCGTCCCTTGCTGTCTCTTGGCCCGCGCGCGCTGAAACGTTCCGCGAATCCGGATGTGCCTTTGATCCCGTCGAGCGGCGCCTCGTCCACGAACAGCATGTAGTCGACGACCTCGGTCACGACATCGTTCAGAGAAGCCGAGGCAGTGCGGCTATCGTCCTCGAGGATCCGCGCCTCCCAGCCGAGCCTCGTGAGCAGGTTCATCATCCGCATCTGATGATCGAAGACCAGCAGGGCGACGATGTCGCTATGAGGTGAGAGATAGGACCGCGTGTCGAATCGATTCTCGAGCGTGGTCAGGTTGAGGTTCGCATCGTCGATACGGACGTCTTGCAGCGTCCGGTCTTCAACCGGTGCGTTACCGAGATGCCGCCCGCCTCGCCCCGTCACGTACCAGCCGCCCCATCGCTCGCCAAGCGGACTGCGATGGTCGGTCGTGTAGTTGCCCAGCCACGGCATGATCATGCCGTTCGGTGAGCTGGGGATGCTGCGCACGAGAAAACCGGGCACGCCGAGCGTGTTGTTCGAGTAATGACACGTCAGACACCGCGGGTCCCGTGCGAGCTGGCGCAGCGGCGGTGTCGTCTGCTGTGGCAGGAGATAGAAGATCGCACCCTGCCGCGGATCGAGTGACGCGACCTCAATGAGACCGCCGGCCATCCAGGCGACGGCGGTCGAGTCATTGAAGAAGATCGTGCGCGGATTGCGCGCGTTGATGATGCGTGCCTGAAGACTCGTTCCCGAGAAGACCGCCATCTGCGACTCAATCGGGACGTCGAGTGCGGCCAGCAAGCTCCTCAGATAACCGGTGCGCTCTTCAAACTTGAGTTGAACTTCGCCGTTCCGGAGCTTGCGGTTCAGCTGTTCGACGCGATCGTTCGACTCACCCGAGTAACCGATCGCTGGATGACCAGGTTCGATGATCGAGTTGGTAAGCTGTGCCGACACGAGCGTCGAGACCCACGCCAGCATGGCGATCGTTCCGATGACTGTCCGTGGCATCTGTCCGTGACTGGTAACATTAGCGTATGTCGCCAAGCGTCGGAGCGCTCGTCTCGGTTTCCGCTGCGGCGTTGGTCCTCGTGGCGGCAGCCACGGGCGGCGCACAGGACACCGACCCGGGCGAGAAGATCATGAACGCCGCCTGCCAGGACTGCCACAACGTGCGTGTCATCCAGGTTCAGGCGATGGACGCCGACGGCTGGACGAAGCGCGTCTCGCAGGAGATCGAAAAGGGCGCGAAGGTTTCGAAAGACGACGTGCCGACGCTCGTGAGCTACCTCGTGAGGACGCACGGGCCGCTGCCCGATGGTCCCGGCAAGGAAGTCATCCTCAACACGTGCACGCAGTGCCACGATCTCTTCCGCATCAAGGCGAACCGTCGCTCACCAGAGGAATGGGAAGAGACGCTGATCTCGATGCTGAACGAAGGTGCGATGCTCAACGACGAAGAGTTCGCACGCGTGCATCGTTACCTGTCGCGAAATTTTGGAATCGAGTAGTCGGAGCGTAGGGCGGGTCCTGCTTTGTGGACCTGCCGGGTCTTGAAGAGCAAGACCCGGCCTACGAAACAAGATCGACAGGACCGCTCTACTGGCTCGTACCCTGACAAATCTGAACGACGCAGACTGAGAGGATCGTGCGCTCGACTGGCGGCGCCGGAATATTGCGCTCGGCCATCAGCTTGCGAATGAGCGCGGCCGCTTCGGGACGCGTGACCGCGGATTGGACGCCCACCCGCACGAGACCCTCGGCGTAGTCGATGGCCTGCCACGTTTTGCCCGCGGCTGCCGACGACACCTTGTCGGTATCGCGGTTGCCCTTGTCGTGCGTCTCGAGCTTGGCGCCGCGGTCAACGAGCATCTGAATCACGTCGGGGTGACCCTTCATCGCCGCGCCCATCAAGGCCGTGCGACCCTCGTTGTTCGCGTGATTCGGATCCAGGCCGAGGTCGAGCAGCATCTTCATCGCCTCGTAGTTCTCTTTCGCGGAGCGCTCGTACGTCACACCTTCGACCCACCCGATGCCGCCGGATGCCGTCAACGCGTTGTCACCGCCCACCGTCGTTGCCTGCGGATCCGCCTTGTACTTCAGCAGGAGTGTCATCAGCGCCGTGTCGCTCGACTGCGCCGCGCGGATGAACGGCGTCGCACCGTCCTCGAAGAACCACTGCATCGTGAAGATCGTGCGCGTCAGCGTGTTCTCTTTGATCTTCCCGTTCGGGTTGGCGCCTTTCTGGAGCAGCTTCTCGATGATCTCGAGGTGATCCATGTCGCCCTTGGGAACTGGATAGTCCCCGCCCTCGATGTTGCGATTGTCAGTGGCAAGGTAGAGCGGCGTCCATCCACCCTTGTTCGCGATGTTTGGATCGGCGCCTTTGTCGAGGAGGTACGACGCGAGCTGGTAGTTGCGGTTGTTCACCGCGGTGAGCAGCGGCGTCCAGCCATACTCGGTCGTCTCATTGATTGGCGCACCCGCGTCAACCAGCAGCGTCGCGGATTCGAGATCTCCCTCGCGCGCCGCGAAGACGAGCGGCGTCAATCCGCCACCGCCGCTCCCGACGAGCCCGGCGACGACGATGTCACTGTCGTCATCGGCGTCCTGTTGTGGCTGCGCGGCGGCCTGCCCACCGGCGCGACCGCGACCTCTGCCAGCATTTCCAGTTTGCGCGGTTGCCGTCTGGCCCGGCGGCGCGGCAGGAGCCGCGGCTGCAGGGGCTGCTTCGGGCGCCGGTTGCGCGGCTGCGCCCGCGCCGCCCTGCCGTCCGGGTGTTGCCACAATCGGGTTGCCGTTGGCGTCGAGCGCCTGACCGAGGCCGCGCTGGCCGCCGATCTCGGCCCCTGCCTTCTGATCGAGTGTGAGCTGCTCTTCGTACGTGATGCCGGCTGCGGCTGCGCGTCGACGGCGATCTTGCGCGAGCAAGACCGCGCGCTGATTCAGTCGCGGCGCCATGTAGTTGCGCGGCAGACCGGCGCCACCTGACTTCGCTGTCGGATCTGCGCCGGCAGCGAGGAGCACCTTCACCGCCTCGGGGTGCTTCTGCTCGATGGCCCACATCAGCGCGGTGGTTCCGCGAATGGGTTCGCGTGCGTTGACGTCGGCACCGGCTTCGAGCAGCACCGTCACTGCTTCCGGGTTGCCGTTGCGTGCCGCCAGCATCACCATCGTCTCGCCGTTCGGCCCGCGCTGCTTCGCGTCAGACCCGGCCTTGATCAATTTATCGATCATGGCGGCGTTACCGTACAGTGCGGCCATCGAGAGCGGCGTCACGCCCTCGCTGTTGGCGGCCTTCACGTCCGCGCCGGCGCGAATAAGGATGTCGGCAAGTTGCGGCGCCTCGCGGTACACGGCCCAATGCAGAGCGGTGGCGCCATCGACCTGGGCCGCGTTCACGTCAGCTTTCTGTTGAATCAGTTTCTGAACGGCAGCCTGGTCGCCCTTCTGGGCGGCATCGGCCACTTCACTTCCAGCTCCCGACGTGATGCTGACGATGAGCGCCCAGATCAGGGCCGCATATCCAGCAGCGCGCAACGTTCGCATGTTCGATCTGCCTCCGACCTACACGAGTTTCGGCAAGTGGCCTGAACTGTCGCCTTGCTTGTCTCTCTTGATGCCGTACATGTCCATCACGCTGACGAGCAGATTGCCTGTCGTGACAGTTTTGCGGTCGTACTTGAGGTGCCGATTGCCTTTCAGCTGACCGTTTGCGCCTCCGACGAGCAGGTGCGCGACGTCGAAGTGCTGATGCTGATTCGAATTGCCCATGTTCGAGCCGTACAGAATCAGCGACCGATCGAGCAGGTTGCCATCGCCGTCCGGTATGTCCTTCAGCTTCTTGGCCAGATACGCCATCGTGGACACGTGATAGCGATTGAGCGTGGCGTAGCGGCGGATCTGCACCGGGTCGTCCTGGTGGTGCGAGCCACCGTGGAAGCTGACGCTCGTGCCGCCGTCGGGGAAGATCTCGCTCTTCGGGAACGGATACACACGCCCTGTGAGATCGCGAGCGCCGAGAAGCGTCACGACGCGCGTGATGTCGGCCTTGAACGCCGTGGCAACCATGTCCCAGTGCAGGCGAATGTGCTCGTCGAACTGCTCCGGAATTCCAGGAGGCAGGTCGAGATCGGGAACCTCGTTGCTCGACTTGGCCGCGAGCTGGATGCGGCGCTCGATCTCGCGGATCTCGTCGGTGTACTGGTTGACCGTTCGCACGTCACCGGGCCCGAGCTGCTTGCGGAGCGTCCCGAGCTCCTTGACCAGCGAATCAAGGATGCTCTGGCTCTGCTTCATTCGCTGCGCGCGAACTTCCGGAGTCGATCCGCTGCCGAACAGGCGCTCGAAGACGACCTGCGGATTCAGCTCCATCGGGAGCGGACTGGTCCGCGGCACCGTTTCGTTCTCAGGTGTCGGGAGCTCCACCCACGAGATCGAGTTCGTGTACGAGCAGCTGTAACCTTCGCCGCAGTTGCTCGAGCTCGAATTGGGGTCCTCGCATGCGAGCTGCAGCGACGGCAGCAATGTTTCCTGACCGATCTTTTGCGCGATGAGCTGATCGATCGTCGCGCTGCCGACGGTTGCGTCGGAGCCCGCCGTCTTGCGCGGCTTGATGGCAGTAAGGAATGCCGCCGCGACCCAGTGATCCGAACCTGTCGTTCCCTCGGGCGGCTCCGCCGACTGCGACCAGAGACCGTTGAGCACGACGGTCTGGTCCTTCAGCCCGGCGAGCGACTCGAGGATGTACGGCATCTTCTCGGGGAGCGCCCCTTCGAGTTCCGGCTCCCAGTGGCCCGGTCCCATCCCATGCGGGAAGAAGACGCCGACGAAACGGCTCTTCGTCTGACCGGCAACGGTCTGTGCGAGCGCGGTGCTCGCGGGAACCATGGCTTCGAGCAACGGGAGGGCAAGGGTCACACCGGTGCCCTTAAGGAATGTGCGCCGCGGGATATGCCTCTTGGTGATGAACGACATGATTCAGTTGACTCCCTTGGTCTCGACATTCGCCCGCGCAGTCGACGTGGCTGGCGCCGCGGGCTCGCTTACCGTATTCATCTGGAACGGACGGCTCTTGACGACGCCCAGCACCATGGCTGAGAAGCGGCCGTTGTTGGTGATGACGTCGCGTGCGATCTCGCGCACGAGCGGCATGTCGCGATACTCGACGCCGCGTCCCAGCCCGTAGGTCAGCAGCTTTTCCGTCGCGACAGCAACGAACTGATCCGAGTAGTTCTTCGACAGCCAGGTACTCAGTTCCACGGGCGTTCCGACCTTGGTGTTGTCGAAGAGCTGCGTCGCGGTATTGATCGCGGTGCCTTCATCCGTCGCGCGCCAATATCCCGTGGCGTCGAAGTTCTCGAGCGCGAAGCCGATTGGGTCCATCAATCGATGGCACTGCACGCAGTCCGGGCGCACGCGATGGTCTTCCATCTTCTTGCGCATCGTCGGTTCTTTCGCGTTCGGGTCTGCGGCGCGTGGTGGCAGCGGCGGGACATCGGGCGGCGGATTCGGCGGGCTCATGCCGAGCACGTTGCCCATGACCCACTTGCCGCGCGTCACCGGCGACGTGCGATCCGGCTTGGAGCTCGTGGCCAGGAACGCGCCCTTTCCGAGGAGTCCGCGGCGCGACTCCATGTCCGGGCCGAGCGAGATGCGCCGGAACTGGCTGCCGGTGATGTTCTTGATCCCGTAGTGCTTGGCGAGTCGCTCGTTGACGAAGGTGTAGTCGGCGTTGAGGATGTCGAGCACGCTGCGATCTTCGCGAACGATCGTGTCGAACAGCAGCTCCACCTCTTTCCGCATGGCCTGACGCAGCGGATCGTCGAAGTTGGGATAGAGCATCGGCAGCGGCGTCGTCACGTCGAGCGCGCGGAGGTTCAGCCACTGGCCGGCAAAGTTATCGGCGAGCGCGATCGCCTTCGGATCCCGGAGCATGCGACGCACCTGTCGCTCCAGCATCACTGGTTCGTTCAGCCTTCCCGCCGCGGCGATCTTCAGGAGCTCTTCGTCCGGCGACGAGCTCCACAGGAAGAACGACAACCGCGACGCGAGATCGACGTCGCTGATGCGGTATGCGACGCCGGCACGCGTGCCGACCGGCTGCTCCTCGATGCGATAGATGAACTGCGGCGATGCGAGCACGCGCGCGAGCGCCATCTCGATGCCCTGATCGAAGTCCTTTTCCTTCTTACCGAACTCGTAGAACTCCATCAGCACGTCGATATCCGCCGCCGTCGTGGGCCGGCGGAAGGCAAACGTGGCGAGGTTCGTGACGATGCGGCGCGCGCACGCGGCTTCTTCAGCCTTCGTTTTGGGCGTGCAGATGAAGATCTTGCGCCGGCTCGGGGAATCCTTCGCCTGCGTGGCATCGAACGGCCCCTCGATGCGAATCGTGCCGACGTGCGGGAAGAACGTGTAGCCAGGCGTGGGCCCCGTCTGCACCGTCGATCGCATGAAGTGCTTGTCGAGATCGAGCCCGGGCGCGAGGTTCGTCGCCGGGAAGGTCGCGCCGACCATGTGCGTTCCTGCCGTCGCATGGAAGCGGACCCGCATCGGCGGCAGATTGCGACCAAAACCAAAGCCTGCGGCGGCGGCCGTAGCCGGCGTTTGCGCCGGCGCTGCAGCAGGTGCCGTCGCGCCTGGACGATTCGAGCAGTTGGTCGGCGTGTTACGACCACCACCCTGCCAGTTCATGATCCCGACGCGCTTGCCGTCGATCAGCATCTCGATGCGTTCGCACGGCACTGATCCGAAGCCAGTCGGCGACATGTTGTCGCCGAAGATCGGCGTAACGGTCAGCGTGTACTCGCCGTCCGATGGGAACGTGTGCGGGACGAGCAAGCCACCGCGAGTGCCGAACGGCAGCCCTTCGACGTGATAGTCCTGCGACGTGTCCTCACGCGTGCGATACACGACGAGCGTCGGCTCTGTCGGGTATCCCATGGCGAGCCTGCTGATCTTCTGCGCGGCGGACACATACGCTTCGACCTGCGTCGATGAAATGCCCAGTGCGCCGGCAATGTTGTCGAAGCCGGACGTCGAGTCGTCGGAGGGCAGATACGTCGAGGCGTCGATGTCGAGATTGAGCAAATCGCGAACGACGTTCGCGTACTCCGTGCGATTCAGACGATGCAGTCCCGGCGGTGGCGTGAACGGCTTCGCGGTCCGGTCGAGCTCGCTTTCGAACGCCGTGATCATCGCGTGGAAGTCGGCGGGGTCAGGACGCTTCATGCCGAGCGGCGGCATCTGGCCCGCGCGAACCTTTCGAACGACCAGTTCCCACTTCTCGCGATCGCTGTCAACGTTGGCGGGATCGAGGCTGTCCATCGTCAGTCGTCGCGCCGAGTCCAGTCCCGCGGCCTTGGCCTTTTCGCTGTGGCAGGCCATGCAGTACTGGTTGAGGAAGGCCTTCTGCGCGTCCACGGCGATCGCTGGAGCCGCCGGCTTCGCCGGGGCGGTGCTTGCACGCCGTGTCGTGGGCGATGCTGGTTGCGCCGGTTTGGCTGGGGCTGCTGGTTGCGGGCGAGCCTGCGAGGGGGTGGTCGGCGCTTGCTCCGGCCGACTCGACTGGGCATGAACCGCGAAGGCGACGAACAGTGCCGCCACGCAGCCCACGACAAGTGATCTAAATTTCATGTATCGCTCCGCGTGACCCGACAGAATCAGACCAAGCCAAAGTGCGGAAAGCTTGCGGGCTTAATAGGATAACGGAATACTCCGGGCTCCCGCAAACACGGCTACACGCCCGGGACACAACGCCCCCCAAGGCGTAATACGGCCGTCAATCGCAGGCCGTTTCTGGACGACAACCCATTACAGATCAATAACTTCGCTGGGTAGACCGCCGCTATCGGCCGGTCATCCCGACGTGAGCCTGTTTCGGCAGACTCGACCCCTGCTCGAGCGCTCTTTTTCGAAACTGACAGTGCAGTTCATCGCAGCGAGCAGGGCCGTTCGATGACACCCCGCGGCCGCTCAGTCGCTCCGGAACCGCGTGCAATACTCAACGAAGATGCCTCCTGCCTCGCCGACTCCAAAGTGGCGCCTGGCCGCCGGAGCGTTGGTCGCGCTCGCCCTGCTGAACAGCTCCCTGACGTTCGAGAATGTGTGGCCGACACCGAAGATTCGGTGGGCCAACGCGATTTCGATCGAGCTCGTTGTTTGTGTGCTTTTGCTCGCGATCGCGTACCGATGGGCAGGAGCGCTTGCACGACGCGTGTTGCCCGCGCTCTGGGTGATTCTCGTCACGGGGCACTACCTCGATGTGACGGCCCCGGGCATCTACGGTCGCGAGTTCAATCTGTATTGGGACTCGCAGTACCTGGGCAACGTGGCCGCGATGCTGTCCCGTGCTGCGCCGACGTGGCTGATTCTGCTAGCAGCGGTCTCGCTGCTGGCGGTGTTCGTCGCGCTGTTCGTGGCTGCACGCATCGCGCTGCGATGGCTGGCGTCTGCGATGGAGTGGCCCGTCTCGCGTCGAGCCCTGGGCGCGGCGGCAGCGCTCCTGCTCGTGGTCTTCGCGGCGCAAAAATTGACCGCGCAACCCGCGGCCGTCGTGTCGTTTGCGGACCCCGTCACGCCCGCCTACGCGAGACAAGCGCGCTTTGTCCTGGCGATGGTTGGCCCCGGCGTAGTGGCGCCTCGACTGGGTCCGACTCCCGACGTGAACAACAGCCTCGCGCGTCTCGAGGGTGCGGACGTCCTGCTGCTGTTCGTCGAGTCCTATGGCGCCGTCACGTACGAGACTCCCGCGATTGCGGACGGGCTCGTCGAGAGCCGCGCTGATCTCAGTGCTGCGGTCGCCGAGACCGATCGCGAAGTCGTCACCGCGTACGTCGAATCGCCGACGTTTGGCGGCGGCTCGTGGCTCGCTCACCTGAGCCTCATTTCGGGTGTCGAGGTCCGAGATCAGTACGCGTACACATCGCTGATGGCGTCGAGCCGCGAGACGATGATCACCAACTTCGCGCGGCGTGGTTATCGGACCGTCGCGCTGATGCCGGGAATGCGGCAGGCGTGGCCCGAGGGAGCGTTCTATCACTACGACCAGATCTACGGACGCGATCTGCTGGACTATCGGGGCCCGGAGTTCGGCTGGTGGAGCATTCCCGATCAGTACGCGCTCGCGAAGATCGATGCGCTCGAGCGAAATCGTCTGACGCGAAAACCGGTCTTCATCGTCTTTCCCACGAGCACGACGCATGCGCCGTTTGGACCGGTCGCGCCGTATCAGCCGGACTGGTCGCGGATGCTCGCGTCGGATGCCTTCGCCAAAGCCGACGTCGAGCGCTCGATGGCGACCCCGCCGGACCTGACGAACCTGCGGCCAAGCTACACGCACGCGATGTCGTATGAGTACGCGACCATTGCCGGCTATCTTCGTCAGCATCCACGCGACAACATGGTCATCGTCGCGGTCGGCGATCATCAGCCGGCAGCGGCAGTCAGCGGCCCTGGCGCCTCATGGAGCGTGCCCGTGCACGTGTTCGGGCGGCGCGGACCGATCCTCAATCGCTTGATCGAAGAGGGATTCCGGGAAGGGCTCGAGCCGCATCGGCCTCCGATCGGCCCGATGCATGCGCTGACACC